>Ga0123356_10006338_pt1 | contig 11940 bp, 4 predicted proteins | sample TergutEmb28metaG_2_FD_92546 | JGI IMG/M metagenome (GOLD analysis project Ga0123356, IMG submission 92546) | Embiratermes neotenicus P3 segment gut microbial communities from Petit-Saut dam, French Guiana - Emb289 P3 | ecosystem: Host-associated > Arthropoda: Insects > Digestive system > Gut ... | reverse complement strand
TGCCTCTAATGCCTTCTTTACCGTAGAAGAAGCTGCCGCCTTCCTAGAAGGTGCAACAGACGCAGACTACATCAAAGCAGCTGGAGCTCGCGTAGTGACCTTGTTTGAAGACATACCAAAAGGTAGCCCCACTCTCGTAGGTTCTATGCCTGCCTTTGCAGCTGTTCCTGGTATCTATAAGCTTACCTTTGCCGTAGACCAAGACCCCTCGGTACGTGTAACCGTAAACTTCGTTGTCATGCAAGGCGATGAAATTGCAGGTAACAAGCGCTATAGCATAGCTGCATCTAATGCCTTCTTTACAGTAGATGAGGCAGAGGCTTTCTTGGCTGGTGCAACTGATGCTGACTATATCAAAGCTGCTGGTGCTCAGGTGCTTACCTTGCTTGCAGACATACCCTTTGGTAGCCCCAAGCTTACTAACTCAATTCCGAGCTTTGCAGCTGTTCCAGGCACCTACCGCATTACCTTTGCCGTAGACCAAGACCCAACGGTAAGCGTAACCGTAAACTTCGTCGTCATGCAAGGTGATGAAATAGCAGGAAACAAGCGCTACGCCATTGCTGCAAGTCATGTCTTTATGACGGCCGATGAGGCGCGCGCCTTTATATCAGCAGGACTTACTCCTGCACGCCTCGTTGCGGCTGCCAACGTAGATGTACGCACACTGATGCAAGGCATACCAACAGGCGTTGCCGCTGTTGCTTCTGCTCCGGCTCTCGCTCCTCGCACAGGCGTCTATCCTGCTACCTTTGCGGTAAGCCAAGATCCAAGCTTGCGTGTGACCGTCAACTTTGTCGTCATGCAAGGCGACGTTGTTGAGGGCGGCAGCAGATATGCCATTGCAGCAAACTATGTATATCTGACCACCACCGAAGCTCAGGACTTTCTCAGAACAGTTAATGAAGCGGCCTATGTTGCTCGCGCTGGCGCCCATGCCATTAAGCATGACTCACCAGGCACTGCTACGGCAATGTGGACTTCAGGAAGCGTACGCTCCCAGGTAGACACGTATCCGGTAACTTTTGCAGTAGCAGAAGACCCCTCTGTGAGCGTAACGGTTAAGTTTGTTGTCATGCAAGGTGATGCTATCGCGGGCAATACCAAGTACGCCATTGCCGCCTCGCACGTCTACATGACCACCAGTGAGGCTGCCAGCTTCCTCGCCAGTGGTGCAAACTATGTGAGAGCTGCCAATGCCCACGCAATAGTGGTTGATGCTACGGGCAAAGCCACAGCGCAGCGCAGCAGCGGGGGCATATTTGCCAACGAAGGTGTCTATCTGGTGAGCTTTGAGGTTGCCGAAGACCCCAGAGTTTCAACCACGGTCATGTTTGTAATCATGGATGGCAACGTAATTGACGGCAACTCCAGTTATGCTCTCTCTGCTAATCATGTGGTGATGACCGAGGTTCAGGCAATTGCCTGGCTTGCATCCTCGCCAGACTATGTTGTGCGCGCAAATGCACGTGCCATAAACCTCGAGAGCTCCAGTTTTGGTATTCCTACTGTTGCAAAGATTGCGGGCACCATGCTTGCTGCGCCAGGTGTGTATCCCATCACCTTTGGAATCTTAGCCGACAGCAGCCTGAGGGTAACGGTTAACTTTGAGGTAACCGCTGGCCCCAATCTTACGCTGAGCTATTATTCTAACGGCCACTCGTCTGGTAGTGCCCCTGTGGCTACAACGCACCTCGAAGGAAGCTCTGTGGCTGTGGAGGCAAGAGGAAGCCTCACGCGTCCAGGTTACACCTTTGCGGGTTGGGCCATCAATAATCCCAACGGCACGACCCAAGGCGATGTAACTCATAGGCCTGGCGCAAGCATCTCGATGAGTGGGCACATGAGCCTCTATGCAGTGTGGGTTGAAGACCCTGTTGCGCCGGTAGTAGAAACGCCACAGCCAATAATCATTCAACCGCCCGCGCCAGCTCCGATTGTGCAAGTGCCGCCGCCAGTGATTATTCAGCAGCCTGCGCCAGTCATTCAAATGCCGCAGCCTCTAGTCATTCAACAGCCTGCTCCAGCGCCAATTATTGTTAACCCTCCCGCTGTGTATGCACCCGCAGCACCAATAGTTCAGCTGCCGGCCCCAGCTCCTGAGACCGTGTTTGTCGAAAAACCTGCAACTCCACCCGTAAGCACACCAACAGCCATCACTACAGACCCCATGCCGCAGCCTGTGATTGCGATGGAGCCCGAAGCAAGCTGGTCGCTGATCAATTTAATCAGCAGCATCCTCCTGATGTTTATACTGCTGGCTGGACTGATTCGCTTTGTCAGGCGCCCCCATGCTCATGAGGATGAAGATGCGCTTAACCGCAGCTACCGAAGCGGCAGCAACCTTGAGCATGAGAGCACTGCAGAGCAAGGTAAGCACTCACTGCCGTCTCGCATCTTTATGGCATTCAGTGCTGCAACTGCACTCGTGGCCTTGATACTGTTTGTTCTCACTCAAGACCTCTCGGTATCTATGGTGCTGCTGGATGTTTACTCGTCGGTATTCATCGTATTACTTGTTGCCGAGCTGATCTGCACCATTGCACTGTTTGTGAGTGCGCATGTGAGCAGTGTCAACAAAGAAAAAGGCACCGATGAGTATCCCGTTACGGTAGGCAAGAGCGCTACGCTCACCATGCTGGATTAAGACCATGGTCTTGGCATAGCTCGCGCTTGCTTCTGTAGACAAAAGAATGCCCCTGTTGCACAAACCGCAACAGGGGCATTGACATTTTTGCCTGCTAAAAGCCCTGCCAAAAGGCAGCAGCTTGTTGGGGCAACAACGGTATCAGGAGAGCAGTTGACCTATGGCCTCGGCAAATTCTATGGGGTCGGCCAGGGGCAGCCCCTCTACCATAAGAGCTTGGTTGTAGAGCACGTTGGTAAGCAGGGCAAGGCGCTCGGTGTCAGCTGCTTTGGCTTCTACCAGCTTGGCAAAGGCGGGATGCTCCACATTGAGCTCCAGCACTCTCTCGGACTTCATGCCGCCACCGTCTGGCATGGCTGCCATGATACGCTCCATCTCAAGCGAAATTGGCCCCTCTGCGCTGATGCCTGCAGGCATGTCTGCCAAGCGAGACGAGAGCGCCACCTTGACCACCTTGTCTGAGAGTATCTCTTGCATGGCGCTAAAAAGCTCACCGTATTCCTTGGATTTATCTTCGGCCTCTTTCTTTTCTTCCTCAGACTCAAGGCCAAGGTCAGCTCCTGCTACGTTTTTGAGCGGCTTGTCATCGTAGCTGCCCATGATGCTCATGCAAAAGTCATCCACGTCGTGGGTGCAAAGTAACACGTCATAACCACGAGCCAAGACGCTCTTGACCATGGGCATCTTGGCAAGCAGCTTTTCATCCTCGCCGGCGGCATAGTAGATGGCCTCTTGCTCGGAGGGCGCAGCGTCGAGGTACTCCCGTAGGGTAATCAACTTTTCCTCCTTGGCAGAGTAGTAGAGCAGCAAGTCTGCCAGGGTGTCTTTGAGCGCTCCATAGCTGGTGTAAATGCCGTATTTGAGTCCGCGCCCAAAGCATTCAAAGATGCTTTCATAGAGCTCGCGCTTGTCTTTTAGCAGGGTGCCAAGCTCGCTGGTAATCTTCTTTTCTATGCGCTTGGCCATGGCTCTGAGCTGATTGTTCCTTTGAAGGGTTTCGCGCGAGATGTTGAGGTCGAGGTCTGCGCTATCCACCACGCCGCGCATGAAGTTATAGTGGTCGGGCAGGAGGTCGGCGCATTTTTCCATAATCATGACATTGGAGCTATAAAGCGCCAGGCCCTTTTCAAAGTCTTTGCTGTAGAGGTCAAAGGGGGCATGAGAGGGTATAAAGAGCAGTGCATCGTAGTTAAGCACGCCTTCTGCCTTGATGGTAAAGGTAGCTGCTGGCGCGGCGTAGTCTCTAAAGTCGCTCTTATAAAACTCTGCGTACTCGTCTTCGCTTACCTCTGATTTGCGTCGCTTCCAAATAGGAGTCATGGAGTTCAAGGTCTCCATCTCCAGGTAGCTCTCAAACTGGGGCTTGTAGTCTTCGTCTGCGTCGTCTGGCTTCGGCAGCTCGCGCTCTTTGCTCACCTCCATCTTTACCGGATAGCGCACGTAGTTGCTGTACTTCTTTACCAGATGGGTGAGCTCTCCCTCCGATATCAGGTGGGTGTAGTTATCTTCTTCGGTATCGGGCTTTAAGGTGAGGATGACATCGGTGCCATGCTCGTCTCTGCTGGCATCTTTGATGGTGTAGCCGTCTATGCCGTTGCTCTCCCAAGAGGAGGCTTGATCCTCGCCAATGGCACGTGAGACCACCCGTACTTTGCTGGCAACCATAAAGCCCGAGTAGAAGCCTACACCAAACTGACCAATAAGATCGATGGCCTGCTCGTCTGTTACCTCGCTGGCCTGAGCCTTCTTTTTGCCCTTGGCGCTGTTGGAGTCTGTGGAGTCTGTGGCACCCTCAGTGTCCTCGGCCTTTTGGGCATCCTCAGCATCTTTTTGACCCTGCTTGTACTCCAGGCTTCCCGAGTAGGCAATGGTGCCGAGGTTCTTATCCAACTCCTCACGTGTCATGCCAATGCCGTTGTCCGAGACCGTGATAGTACGCGCCTGCGCATCGTAAGCCAGAGTGATACCCAGTTCTGCACGTGTTATCTTGATGGATCGATCCGTTAGGCTCGCCAGATAGATTTTATCAAGCGCATCTGAGGCATTAGAGATGAGCTCTCGAAGGAAGATCTCTCTATTGGTATATATTGAGTTAATCATCAAATCAAGCAAACGCTTGCTCTCGGTCTTGAACTTCTTCATTTCTTGTAACACCTTTCTTTTCTTTCGTATCGTATCTTACATACTGTATCTTACCTACAACATGTACAGGCTTGCCTGTAATTCATTGACAAGTAGTAGGGTAGCGCTTCTGCCCCAAATCTCAACAAATTGTTTTGAATTGTTTACATGAACGGAGTGGCGGCATCTGCCGAATCTGCAATTAACACTTGCAAGATTTGATTACAGAGCCACTTTTGCGCTCTGGCTATCGCTCGAATAGCTCAGCCTCATTTATTACTAAATCACTAGCAAGATACTCTGAGCTGAGATATTGGATGCCGTAAAGACCATCGTTAACCTGCTGGGAGAGCTTACTTTTATAGTACACGTCCATTGCCTGTCTCTCGCTCAGCTTTGTCTGATTAACGAGTGCTGCAATAATCTCTGCCTCGAGCTGCTCTAGATGTTTCTCTTCCAGCCCCTGCAAAGCTTCCTTTGTTAATTCCATTATTGCACCTCGTAGGCTTCCAGAAAGCTTAGATGACGGTCCAGGACATCTTGATTGATTATGCATAATTGATCATTGAGATCATAGTACGAAAGCGCAGCTAGAGTTTGCTCAATGTTCCAAAGACCCTGGTAGTACATATCAACCGCAGTGTAAACTTTGTCATTGGCAACACTGCCGCAGATTACATCATAGTTAAGGTAGATATCAGATCCACGCCTACAAGCGCAGACGAACTCCACCCATTCCTTGTTGTTTTTTAAGGCCAATGCCTTATAAGCTTTGAGGTTGCTTTTGAACTCATAGACGCTCACCGTGGCACTGCCTCCTTGGCGCATTGTCTTTCTCCTTGCCCAACGCTCGGCTTGATCCCTAAAGCTGGTTAGGTAGAAGCCGCAGCCAAAATCAAGGTTTTGCCTTGAGAATGAGATATCGGGACGCTCAACTGGCATTGATGAGCCATGGTACAGCTTCATAGGATAACACCCTTTTCATGAACAAAGGCAGTAATATCATCTACCAGGTATTCAGCCCCAAGGGTGTGAAGCGTATCGTAGTGCGCTAGGATATAGTCATCCAATATGCCTGTGCTAGCTAAAATCTGGTAGGCATCAGGCACTGGTTTGCCCCAGCTTCTTGCAAGTTTGTGCAGCAAGAAGACAGCAAAGTCGATTTCCTTTTTGGAGACAACAATCATCACTCCTTCTTTCTTTGCAAAGCCTCTTCATTGTACAGCATGAAAAGAGCGAAAGCTTCTGAGAAACCTTATAGCGAGCAACTCCGAAATTACAGGTTACTGATCAGACCCAATTCGTCATTGCGGGCTTGACCCGCAATCTGAGACGCATTTTGGTTAGATTGCGGCTCGGAGGCCGCAATGACAGAGGGTTGGGCTTGCAATGACAGTGAGTGCGACCTGTAACCATTTGCCGAGGCTGAAAGAGTCTTGCCTCTGGATATTTATAAATTGGATATAATGCAAAGTAGATTAGGTGCTTGCTAAATAGCAGATTTTCAAGTGGGTTGAAAATCGTGCTTTTGGCTCAACCTCAAAGCTTATACCTTTTGAGGTCAAATAAGCATAACAAGGCTAGGCGATGGGATAACATTTTAGTTCATCTGCAATAACAGAGCTATGCTCTCACGTCTTTCTGGTTGGTGTCATCAAGAGAGGAAGGATCCAAATGGGTCAAAAGAAAGAAGAAACAACAATCGTAAGAAAACAGAAAAGCTCATCTATCAGCAGAGCATTGCGCATAGCACTGGCTCTGCTTTTAGCAGTAACCCTCACACCTGCAACAGCACTTCCTGCCTTTGCGGATGAGGTAGACGTGGCAGAAGCAGAGGCAGCAGAGCTGGAGCATGGCAATGCGGCTGAAAGCTCGGGCACTGACTCTGAGCCCGTTGGACGAGAGCAGAACCCTGTAGTGGAAGAAGAACCACAACCAGGCGGCACGCAAACTGAGGAGCAAGGCACTGACTCCGATCCCGTTGGACGAGAGCTTACTCCTGTAGTGGAAGAAGAACCACAGCCAGGCGGATCTGAGGGCACCATAGAGACGCTGAGTGAGACTGTTTCTCTGGGTCTTGGGCTCTCTGCAAAACTCGACCCAACTGAAGCGTGGCTGCATGATAACGATGGTATACGGACTCTGGTGCTACCAATGCACTTGAGCGGCACCGTCAGCCAAACCGGTTTCCTGCACTATGAGATTAGCACTGGCAATGATAGCATTGCGTTCATTGGCGATTGGGAAGATGACAATTATACTAATCAACGTATGCTTCCTGTGTTAAAAAGAAGCAGCGGAAGTAACGAGTTAAGCATGGCGCTCTTGCTCGAGTTTGAGATTTTACCTGGGGTCGAAATTGACAACATTGACTTCTCATCATTTTCCATCGTTAATAATGGCTCGGAAGCTGGCTTCAGTGTTGAATATAGTGATACCCCAGTAAGTGATAGCAACGGCTTAACCCATAGCATTGAATACCTTTCTTCATGGCACTATGTTGAGGAGATTGGCCGCTCCCTTAGGGTGTTGCACGGTCCAATCAATCATAATGACGAGGATTCTATCTACATTACAAACGGAGTCTGGCCAATTGAAGTCAACGTAGGGGGAGTAGGAACCGCATCAAAGAGCGGCACACTGAGCTATCATCTAGGCAGCAGCAATGTTGAACAGCAGGAAGAATACAGAATAAGTGTCAGAGCAGGCGATGAGTATAAATGGGCTTATCCTAGTGTTATGGTATCTGCAGACGCTGTGATAACGCTGGATTCTGTGGAGTTTACACCTTCTCCAATCACTCTGGTTGGTCTTGAGGGTCTGCAAGATCCGATTGGCCTAGGCAACGGACTCACAGCTGCCTTTAATCCAAATAGCTTTTATCTCTATCCAATAGATGAGGGTGGCTACAACCTGTACTTTAGCTTTGAGGTCGAGGGTGAGCCACAAGCAACCGGCATTCATGCCTATAGTGTTGGCACAGGAAACAATGTGTTTGACGCTGACCCTTACAACAGAAATCTATCTAGTAGTTTTACGGTGCTGAGTGATGACCCAGACACTGGCTACGAAAACACCGTTTCTAGAACTATTTATTGCTATGTGCAGGTCAGCAGTGACGACACGTCAATGACTATTGATCTGTCTGAGTTCAGCGTAGGCTCCGATGGCTTTTACCCAGGCTACCGCGTGATGGCTGATAGAACCCAAACTGTGCAGGCAAATGAAATGGATCATCGAATTTATGGCTTTTACGGAGGCATCTGGATCAATGATGAGTCGCAAGAGGGTTCTGAGGAAAAGCATTTATCAGTAAGTAGTCCGATAAATGTAAGAATCTCTACAGGTAATTATGAGGACGATGGCGAGAACCCCATAATTGTTGTGGTAGCTCCTCGCGGTGCTACGATAGAGGCAGAGATCGAAGTGACCGGAACCCCCGAGGTACCAAGCGGTGCTTTTACATACACTCTCTTAGGGGAGGGTGTTGCCATGATTGATAATGGGTCTTACCCGGCAAACTCCAGTAATCACTATGTCCCCTTCAGCATTAGTCAAGATACTGAAGTTACCCTGGAGGTAGACTTTACTGCCTATCCTGTCACTCTAGTTGGGCTTAATGATCTGCAAGGTCCGTTTGGCTTTGGCAACGGACTCACAGCTGCCTTTAATCCAAATAGCTTCCACCTTTCCGAGATAGATGACGGCGGCTACAACCTGTACTTTAGCTTTGAGGTCGAGGGTGAGCCACAAGCAACCGGCATTCATGCCTATAGCATTGGTATAGGAAACCACGAGTTTGTCGCAGACCCTTATAATGGAAATCTATCTAGTAGTTTTGCGGTGCTGGGTGATGACCCAGACATCGGCTTCGAAAACACCGTTTCCAGAACTATCGGTTGTTATGTGCAGGTTAGCAGTGACGATTCGCCAATGATAATTGACCTGTCTGAGTTTACAATTCAATCTGATGGCTTCTATCTAGGCTATCGCGTGATGGCTGACAGAACTGATACTGTACGTGAAAACGGAATGGATCATAGAATTGAGAGCTTTTCTGGAGGCATCTGGATTGACGATGAGTCGCAAGAGGGCTCTGAGGAAAGGTATGTACAAGCTAGTAGTCCAATAAATGTAAGAACCTCCACAGACAATAATGAGGACGATGACGACAACTCCGTAATTGTTGTGGTAGCCCCTCGCGGTGCTACGATAGAGGCAGAGATCAAAGTGACCGGAACCCCTGAGGTACCAAGCGGTGCTTTTACATACACTCTCTCTGGGGTGGGTGTTGGCATGATTGATAGCGAGTCCTATCCGGCAAGCTCCGGTTATCACCATGTCCCCTTCAACATTAGTCAAGATACTGAAGTAACCCTTGAGGTAGGCTTTAGTGCCTATCCTGTCACCCTCATTGGTCTTGAGGATCTGAAAGGTCCGTTTGACCTCGGCAACGGAATCGAAGCTGTCTTTGATCCAAATAGCTTCCATGTTTCGGAGCACTACGATGGCGGCTACTACCTAGGCTTTAACCTGCTGCTTACTGGGCAACCAATGCAAACCGGCACTCACTTATACAGCTTCAATACCGGCACCAACGTATTTGATTCTGGTTCTGATGGAGGGCAAAACACTTATGATCAGTTTGTGGTGCTGGGCGAGGATCCAATCACCGGCTACGAAAACAACGTTTCCAGTGCACGCGGTTTTTCATTGCGGATCAGTGGCAATGACAGTCCAATGGAAATTGATCTGTCTGAACTCGGCCTAGAGCTAATTGAGTTTTTTCCAGGCTATCGCGCAATGGCTGACAGAAATGATACGGTTACTAATAATGGAATGGAACATGGTATCTCTGGGCTTGGAGGTGCAGTGTGGACTGATGACGACATCGTCATTTGGATTGACACTCCTATTAATACTTACAACGATGAAGCTTCCTTCGATGAACAAGAGTCTAAAATTGTAGTCGTAGTTCCTCGCATAGCTGGTGCTGGGGCAAGTATTGAAATGACAGGCATTCCTGATGCACAAGGATTGTTTACCTACACACTTTATGGACAAGGAATCTCCGTCGTTACCAACGAATCATGTGCGCCGTACACCACTGGCTACGTCGGCTTTTTGCTCACTCAAGACACGGTTGTTACTTTGGGAGTAGACTTTACTCCTACTCCTTTTGAGATTATTGGCCAGGTACAGGATTTGGATTTGGGCAATGGGCTCTGGGCGCGAGTTGATACCCAACGCGTCACAGCAAGTATTCAGAGTAGCTCAGGCGGCTCTGATGACCGGTGGATAGTAAGTGTGCCGGTTGATATTAGCGGCTCAGCACAAGAGCATGCTATTCATCAGGTCACTTTAGATTACTCCCAATTGAGCAGTCTTCTTACGCCTACCCAAACCTATAATGATTACACAACGGAGGGCTTTGGCGTATTGCAAGGAGAAATCCCGGAGTGGCGCGGAGAAGCGTGGAGGATCCTTAACTTCTTCGTTGACTTGTCTGGCGAACAACCAGTAGTCTTAGATCTCAGTAAGCTTGAATTGACCACCACTCCTTTTGAGCCTGCCTGGGTATTGAGGGTAGATTCTACACCTGTGGAAGATGGAGACAGCAATGCAACGCACTGGTTAGATGACGCTTATCATCAAGACTACTCTGGATATGTAATCAATCAAACCGACTACAATCAGTGGATTACCCTGGTTCCTTCAAGCTTGGACGGAGAGCTTCGGCTTAGGTTTGCCCAAACGCCTCTAATTGGAGGCACATCTATTGAGTCGGGGATGGCTACCTATACACTACTTGCCAATGGGGATCCATTGAATACCGATGAACCTTTGACCTGCTACATTAGCCAAAGCAACTGGTCAGACACCAGTTGGTCATATCTAAACATCAACTCGAGTATCCTTGCCAGTTTGGCGCTAGGAAGCGGAGTGGTTGAACTTCAGCTTGGCGCAGTACAATTTGAAGAATTCTCTGTGACCTTTACGGGCGAAGGCTCACTCGTCCCACTACTGAACAGCGGCTTGACCGCAACAGTGCAAGAGCTTGATGACTTTAACCCAGTCTACCAAGATGCAGATGGACGTATCTGGGTGTACTTTGAGCTCAACATTTCTGGAACCGTTGCTGAGCCACAAGTGTGGAGCTTCTGCCCCAGTACTTTGGCAAGTACTAATGCAAACCTTGATTTTTCTGAGCTAGACCTCATCTTCTTTGCCCTGGTGCCAGGAGAGGTAAATGATTCCCTGGTGTTTCGGGTGCCTTTAATAGAGGCTAAAACTACTGTAGTAACCTTGGGTGATATAGCTTTAGATGGCTTGGAAGTCAAGAAAGGTGGGATGCACAGGCTGAGTCTAATTCCTGCAGCTGAAGAGGGAGTCAGCTTTCATCCCTACTTTGAATATAATAGTGTCATTGTAGCTGGAGCTCCTTCAAAGAATAGCAACGGCTTTGGTTTTGCGCCATCGGTTGATCCAGACGAAGTAGACCTTTGGTTTGCGCTTAATGGCACTGGTTATGACTACTGCGCCATGGAGGGAACCTATCTGTCTCTCTATGCCTACTACTTTGGCTACCCAGAGCTCACCGGCTTATACGAATATCAGCTCACGATAAATGGTGATCCTGTTGGAGGCAAGCAGAGTGCGCAGCTGGTTGCCAATAACGAATCGGCTTATGGCGGAGCAGACGACCTGCATACCCTGACAATTACTGAGGACACCACGGTAAGTATTAGTGTTACACCACCATCAGATGACCCTGAGCCAGTCTATGTGTTTAGCACCTCAGCCAACACCGTGAGTTTATCTAGTACAACACCTTCAACAACGGTTACCATAACTTCGACCAAAGACTCAGTAGCTCATGACTGGTCAGTTCAAAGCAGCCCCGCGTGGCTTACTGCCACCGCCACTAATAACACCACCCTCACATTATCAATTGGAGGTCAGCCTCCAGCCACTGACCAAACTGACACGGTAACCATCAAACAAAACGACTCAGACAACACTGTGTCAATAGAGGTTAGCTACACGGCTCCTACACAACAAATAAGTTACACCATCTCTTATAGTGCAAACGGAGGCACTGGAACTGTTGGTTCTCAAGACGTTACCCAAGGCGCAAGCTTTACCACCAGGGCTAATGCCTTTACACGCGC
>Ga0123356_10006337_pt1 | contig 11943 bp, 8 predicted proteins | sample TergutEmb28metaG_2_FD_92546 | JGI IMG/M metagenome (GOLD analysis project Ga0123356, IMG submission 92546) | Embiratermes neotenicus P3 segment gut microbial communities from Petit-Saut dam, French Guiana - Emb289 P3 | ecosystem: Host-associated > Arthropoda: Insects > Digestive system > Gut ... | reverse complement strand
CTGCACCAACACCACTCCGCCTGCGGCCTCTCGGCCATGACCCCGGAACAGAAGGATCTCTTCGCCACCATCCGCCTTCCTGAACCTTCCGCCAAGGCCTTGTAGTGCCAATTTTGTATGCGGCCTTCTCGCATAATCAATCACTTACGGATTTTACTGTCGAACTCGGGTGACCAGCCCTACAGCACCGCGGCCTTCCCGCAAGCGGGGCGAGGGAGAAAGGCGAGGGGCAGCAGCGTTTTGCGACAGCCATCTGCAAGATGGGGCCTTGTCGCGCACCGGGTCAAGAATCACGAATCACCCGAGTCTTCCTGTCCCACCGCCATCCTCTGAAGTGCAACCCGATCCCGCACAATCAGACGACGTAAATCCTTCTCAACAATCCCCTTTTGCAACAAAACCCGCAATGCCCGGGATACTGTCTCCCGACTGGTATTGATCATGGCCGCAATCTCTTGCTGAGTCGGCAAATTCTCAATAACCACCAACCCCCCCGGCCCCGACTTCGCCATCTGAAAAATCAAAGTATAAAACCGTTGAAACGTATTATTAATACCCAAGATCACCCGGTGCATTGAAGCCTGACGAATTTTGGCCGCCATTCTCTTCAAAACCCGTTCCGCCACCAGCGGCTGGGTACAAATCAAATTCTGAGCATGCGTCCGGGAAAGAAAGGCCAAAAAACTCGGCTCAGTCGCTACCACCGAAGCCGAGCGCGGCATCCCATCAATCACAGAAAGCTCACCGATATAATCGCCCGGCTCCATAAAGGAAAGCCCCACCTCCCGATTATCCTCGGTCAAATCAACCACCTGCAAACGCCCCGACAGCAGAAACAATAAATGCTCACCCTCCCCGCCCTTGTGCAACACATACGCCCCCTTGGGATACGTCCGAAAAACCATGACGCGCCCCACCTGGGCTAACACCTGGGGATGCAGGCCGTTCAGCAGCGGAATCTGCTGCAAATGAACCGTCAATACTCGCTTGCCTGTCGGCAAGGCCCGGTCGCCCATCGGCAAAGTACTCTCTGCCTCCAAAGCCTCTGGCAAAGTCCCCCCGCTGGCTGTTACCAAAGGAGAATCGCTTTCCTTGCTGTCTTGCATTCGCCCATTCTCCAATGATTACCTGCGACCGCTATCTATTCGAAATTTGCCGAAATTTATAACTGGTATAGGGGTGCCCGGAAAGAATATCTTCGTGTCTGCCAAAGGCTTCCAGTCCAGCCTGTCTGCACAGCACGTGGATACTGTTCCCCAGATAAAAATTCACATGAAACCTTGTATACTCATAAAGGTATTCATAGCAAGGGGTGGCATGAACCATGATGCTGGACGCATCCTTTAAAAGACTTTTTTGAAACTTTAGTACGTCCAGCGGATTTCTGTAATGCTCCAATACATTGTTCGAGAATATCCCGTCAAATCGCATTGACTTGACGACTTCCTCTGACGTGAGAATATGCGGCGCGCTGGCAGCCTCGGCATACGGCTCATAGCCATAAACATTCCACCCCTCGCTGCGGAGTTCCTCTAGCGATCTCGACCATGTTCCACAACCGTAATTCAAATAAATCTTGCTCTTTTCCGGCTGCATCTGGAAAAAGGCCAGCTTCTCGAATTCGGTTGTATCTCCCTCCGAGAACACGGTGTAATGCTGTACATAATCCAAGTCGAATTCTTCCTGACCGAGAGCATACATTTTTAGCGGGCCGGTAATGACGCCGCAATGATCGCAGCCATAACGGATCAGCCTGCCGCCCAGAAAAATACACTCCGTTTCATATTTTGTCGCCCTGCTGGAGTTTATGGATTGACCACAGATTGGACAGGGAAAATCGCAATTGTCAAACCTGGCTGAATCCAGTGATCCATATATTTCCCAGCGTTGCTGTATCAGCGCGCGAATATGTTGATGCTGGATTTCCTTGTCATGGGCTGACTGCCACTCCTGTACGGAATGAATGTGCTGGCGCAACTCCGATTTTATATCCTCGATAGAGGGGCCTACGGTCTGGTTGTGATGATACAAATCCGATTTCAATTCGGCAATCCCGCCAAGAGCGGGATTGAGGAGCATTTTCCGAATATAGCGCAACAGGTTTTTCATCTGCCTCACCAAAGATAATCCAGATCATTCAAGGCGCAAGAAACACTGCTCACCGGCGCGTGTTACAAAATCCCAAGTCTGCCGCGCGCTTTCCTGCCAGGAAAGCCAAGGCATATGGTCCGAGCGGATACATTCACCCCGGCGATAGGCAGCCAGCCAGTTTTCCACCGTTTCTGCCAGGTCGTCGGAAAAATAGCTGGCATGTGCACCGGCAACCTCGCGAAAAACCGGAATATCCCGGGCAATCACAGGCAGACAGTGACGCGCCGCTTCAATCAGCGGCAGGCCAAAGCCTTCCGTATAAGAAGCGGCTATCAGGCAGGCAGAAGCCGCATAAATGCTTTCCAGATATTCGTCGCTGACCGATTCCAGCCAGAAAAGCCGTTTTTCGTATTCCGCCGAAGCGTAAATCCGCTTCGCCAAATCATCCACCATCCAGCCTTTCTTGCCGACGATGACCAGATTGATATCCGCACCCCCGGCCCAAAGGCGTTCAAAAGCATCCAGCACGTCCGCATGGCCTTTTCTGGGCTCCACCGTGCCAACCATCACGAAGCTCGTACCCGTCCGCAAAAGACGAAGCCGCTTTTTCGCATCGGAAGGCAGGCCGGAACTCGGGACAGAAGCCGCCACGTCGGCGCCATTGTGGGAATACTCGATTTGCAGGGGACGTTGTTGCCTGGCGTCCTGCGTTGCCAGCCAGTCTCTCAGTTCGTCGGCTGTCGCGGAAGAAACACAAACCGCAAGATCGAAGGCAGAAATCGCCTCCAGCCAGCGCGTATGTAGCGCCGCCGCGCCTGGCGGAAAATACTCGGGATGGGTGACCGGCAGCAAATCGTGTACCAGAAAGCCTACCTTGACCCCGGCATTTTTCCACCGCCACAAAAGCGCCTTTCGTTCGGGAACCGCCGAGTTGTGAAAATCAAGTCCGAAAAAAACGTCCCCCGGCCAGACATCCACCGGGGCATCTTCCATATGGCGATCCGGCAAACCGAGAAAACGACAGGTAAAACGGCGTGCATAGCGATAGCCTTCCGGCGCGGCATAAACCGGCTCAACCTGCCATTCGGCCTTGTCATAGGCCAGCCATTCGCCCAGCACCGCCCGCACGACGCGCTGGATGCCGGTTTTCAAATCCGTTTTTACCATGGCCGAAACGTCGACCAAGAGTTGACGCTTCCGCGGCGTGGGCGGGAAATTGCGCGCCAGAACGCCCGCCAGGGCGCGCCGCCCGTCTTTTCCGGCATTGCTGAAAACGGCGGAAAGCGCGGGCAAAAGCCCAATCCAGCTTGCGCCATCCGCCCGATAACAGCCTTCAATGGCTGCGAAATAGCGTTCGGCGCACTGTTCCGGCGCATGGCGCTCGGCAATCACCGTCCGCGCCTTTTCTCCCAGCGACTTGCGCCGAAATGGATCGCGCCACAGCGCGGTCAATGCCTCTGTCAGCTCCTGATTGCTGAAAGCGTCGGGCAGCATCCAGAGGGCTTGCGAATCCAGATCCGCCATGCTGCCATGGGCATTGATAATCGTGGCCAGACCATAATTCATGCAGTCGAGCACGGTGCCCGAGGTTTCTCCGCGCGACAAGGTGCGCAACTGGACGCCGATATCCGCCGCCGCGAGGTAATGGCGAAAAGCTGCGGAATCCGCCCAGCCCGTGATCTGGACGCGATGCCCCATGCCGCATTCGCGGATTTTCCGGCTCATTTCCCGCCCGTAGTCGCCGGGATCGTTTTCTCCGACGAAGACGAGCATCGCCCGCTTGTCTTTCGCCAAAGGGGAGGCCAGCCAGGCTTCGAGCAGGCGTTCGTTCTGCTTGATCGGTCCCAGCACACCGAAGGCGCAGACGAGAAAACGATCCGCCTCCAGTTTCAGCGCCTGCCGCGCGCTCTCCCGATCCACCTGCTCGACCGGCACACGCAAATGCGGCAGCACGGGCCAGTCCCGACCGGCTTCGCCGCCGACCCAACGGCTGGCTAGGCGACGCGAAAATTCGCTGTGTACGATAACGCCTCTGGCCGCCTGGAGGACGGGCAGATTGGCCGGATACTCCATGACTGCCGCGTTTTTTCTTTCGTGGTTCAGGGCCAGCGCGCGATAGCCGTGGCTGGCCTGGAGCGCCTGTTCCCAGAGATGCGGGGCGCCATGCTGGGCGCGATTGGCCTGAATACCGGAAAGATAAAAATCATGCAGCACCACGATGCCGGGGATTTCTTCCAGCAGCGTGAACATGTGTCGGTGAAACGCCGAATTGCCGAAGTGGTAGAGCACCCGGTCAAAATGCCCGGCATGGGCGCGAAACCACGCCACATCTCGCACCGGGCAGTTTTGCCTGATCCAGGCATCGCCAACTTCCGGCTGTTCGACGATGACTTCGATGTCATACCAGCGGGCAAGGAAGGGCAGGAGTTCGGCGCTATAGTCGCTGATGCCGCTCCGTTCCGGCGGCAGCGGCGAGACATAGGCAAGCCGCGGACGGGCGACGACAGGGGGCGGCGGTTCAGCGGCGCGATGCGCCAAGGTCGCCAGAATTCGCCCTGCCGCCAAATCGAATTGCGCTGGCGAAAAGGATTCCGTTTCATTGTCGGACGCGGCAACGAATAAATCGGACAAATCGCGAATGGCTTCCGGCTCGATGCCGCCCAGCTCGCTGTTGTCCAATACGGGAAATACCCAGTTAGCGCGCCGCAAATCGGCTCGCTTTTCTTCGAGCCAGGCGGCAAATCCCGGGGCTTCCGACGGCTCCGCTGCATGCAGAATAACCGCCGTCGCCAGATTGGCCGCTTTGCCAACACTGCTTACCACATCGCTGACAAAGCCTTCAAACAGGCTGGTCAGCAGGACGACATCCGGTTGCAGGGCCGCCAGAAACGCTTCCCGAATCTGCTCGGCCACCTCGCGGCGACCTGCGTTTTCCGGGTTTTCCGCAGCAAACGGCGCATCCGCATCCCAAACCCGGATATTTTGCTCCGGCAGGCAATCCGCAAAAGCCGCTCTAACCGGCTCGATGGTTTCTGGAAAACAGCCGTTCAACACAAGCAGAATTTCATGCTCGCCCGCATTTCGCACCAGGGCCAGAGACAGGGAAAGCGAAAACCGGGCGATAGCCGACGGCTGCCTTGCCTGAAAACCCTGCAAATCAATCACAATCCGCATCTATTGCTGTTCCTTTTCTTGTTTGGCGGCAAGTTCCAAGGCCCGATGCATTCGCCCTGCCCAGGGCGACAAATCGGGGCTGGCGTCACCAGCACCCGAGACAATCCGGGCGGGGGAGGACAAGCGCTGACGAAGCGCGCTGCACACAATGAAAATTGGGGAGAAATCGCCGCGCAGCAGGCGCTTCAAGCCCTGTGCCAGCAAGCCCCGGAGCGGCCGGGTAATACGCCAGGAAGTGCTGGCGTGAATCGCCTTGATTTGCGCCTCCGCCTCATGCGTCGCTTGCTCGCTCTGCCTGATTCGCGCTTCCGCCGCCGCCAGCGTTCGGCTCAGTTCCTGTGCCGATGCCTCGCTTTGCCACGCCCGCTCTTCCGCTTGGCACAGCCGTTTTTCCAAATCTCGCAGGTGTCCTTCCGCCGTTACCTGACGATGCAAAATGAAGTCGTCGAGCACATTGGGCGGGTAGCGAAAACGCCCCTGCAAATCTTCTTTTTCCCGGGCAAGATAAAAACGGTTCAAACCATCGGCATAGACTGGAAAATAGTCGTTCGCCAAGAGCAGCGGTTCCCAATCCTGATGGTTTTCGACCGTCGAATTGGGCAAGGTCGCTTCGACAACCACAACCCAGGGTCGAACGACCGAAAAATCCATGCCCGCAATGACTGAACGCTCGTGTCCTTCAACGTCTATTTTCAGGAAATGCACCTCGCCCTTGACCTGCGCGCGGCAAATTTCCGCCAGCGTCAACAGGGGCGCCTTGTGCCATTCGCCCGCCACACCCTCTTTCTGGTGCATGGCGACGACCTCCGGGTCAGCCGTCGCCCATCCCCGGACCTCGGGTTCCCACAGGTTGATCTCGCCGCAGAATTCGCCGACCGCGCACTGTAGGTTGATGTCGCGCGGGCGGTCGCGTTCCAGATCAGCCCACGACTGGGACAAAGGCTCTATGTTGATGCCATTCCAGCCGCGGTCATAAAAGGCCTTGGTCACCGAATCGATACAGGGGTCGTTCGCCCCCACGTCAATGTAAAAGCCCGGCCCGACATCCCGCAGGGCGCGCCACAACATGACATCCTCAAAATTCTGCGCGTAGGAAACAAAACTCATAGTCGTTCGATGAAAATTTCCGGTTCGATCCAGGCCATGCCTGTGAAGTGTGGGCGGTCAATATTGACGACATTGAAAGTCGTCGCCAGATTGCGCCATTCATAGTTGTTTTCCAGATGCGTCTCCGAACTGACCAGGGCGGTTTCCACGGAATAGCTGCCCGGCCCAAGATGCGCGGGGAAACGGATGTCGAAACGCAGCTCGCTCCCGGCCGGGACGTCGCGGAGAATCTGCTGGGTATGGTAGGTGTTGGTACCGTACACCACCTGCCCCAAGCGGTCCTTGATGCCGTAGCCGAGCACCAGTTCCTCGATGGCGGCATGCGTGCGCGCCTCGACGCGCAGCGTAACCGGCTGACCGACCCGCGCCACCTCGATGCGCAACCCCGCTTCATCCAGCAGGGCGACATCGCTTACCACTGCCTTACCCGTGCCGGATATGGTTTGCGTGCGACCATCGTCCAGCTTCTCCTGGGAAATGCTCTGGTTCTGCCAGTCCGCCAGCAGCGCATTGTAGTAGTCCATTACCGCTTCGGGGTTTCCTTCCAGCGCCAGCCTGCCCTCGTTCAGCAGCAGTGCGCGGTCGCAAAGGGACTGGATGGCCTGCTTGTCGTGCGAGACGAGCAATAGCGTCGTGCCAGCCTGGCGGAAAGAACGGATGCGATCAAAACTCTTGTGCTGAAAATAGGCATCGCCCACCGAAAGCGCCTCATCAACAATCAGCACATCAGGCCGCACCGCCGTCGCCAGGGAAAAGGCTAGACGCACCTGCATCCAGCTGGAATATACGCGCACCGGTTGGTCAATATAATCTCCAATTTCGGCGAATGCCTCGATTCCCGGCATCAAGCGGGTAATTTCCTGGCGCTCCAGACCAATCAACTGCCCCGCCATATAGACATTCTGGCGTCCGGTGAAATCCGGATGAAAGCCCATGCCCAGTTCCAGCATGGCCGCCACCCGCCCTTGTAGCGCGATCGTTCCTTCCGTCGCCGCGACCGTGCCGGTAATCATCTTGAGCAGGGTGCTCTTGCCCGCGCCGTTGATGCCGATAATGCCGACGGCTTCCCCGGGTTCGACGTGAAAGCTGATTTCCCGCAAGACCCATTTCAAGGTATGCCGAGGCGCGGCAAAGGGCAGCCATTCGGCCAGTTGCCCCCAACGAGAGCGATATTGGCGATAGGCCTTGCCAAGGCCGGAAGCGGTAATGGCCATCAGAGTTCGTCCACAATCTCGTTGGCATGTCGGCGATACAGGTAAGCCCCCATGCCGCACAGGAAGAGCGCCAAGACCAGCACCGGCATGAGGCGGGATAAATCCGTCGTTCCGGTCAAGAATAGCTTTTGATAGATGCCCACGAGAGTCGCCATGGGGTTCCAGGCCATGAGGCGCGCAACGGGTTCTGGCAGAATGCTCGCCGGATAGACGATAGGGGTACACCAGAACCAGAAATTCAACACGATGCCAAAGAGATGGCCGACATCGCGAAAAAATACGTTAAATACCCCCAGCACGATACCCAAGCCAACGGCCAAAAGCAGTTGAACCGCCAAGGCCGGCAGGATAAGCCAGAGATTCCAACCGGGAAACTGACCGCACAGGACAAGAAAAACAAGGAAAATCGCAAAGATAAGGCCAAAATTGAGTAGGGCGCTCAAGACCACAATCACCGGCAGACAAAGGCGGGGAAATTTCAGCTTCTTGATCAGGTTGGCGTTATCCAGAAAAACATTCTGGGAACGGGTGACAATCTCGGTAAATAAACCCCAGGTCAAAATTCCCGCGCACAAATAAATGCTATAGGCAAATTTTCCCTCTACCATCGGCAGGCGGGCCTGCATGACCTGGGAAAAAATCACCGTATAGACGACAATCATCGCCAGGGGGCTTAGCACCAGCCAGGCGCCACCCAACAGAGAGTTGCGGTACCTGGATTGAAATTCGCGTTGCACGCTCCCCAGAATAAACCCACGGAAAACCCAAAGCGCGCGGAGGGCTGCCATAACGCCTTTTGCCTGATTTGATGAAACTTGTTATTTTATAACATATCCGCAACCCGATCAAACTGGCGCCCCCATTCATCCCGCATGAATATCCTCGTTAACGGCACATCCCTGCTGACTCCGCTGACCGGCATCGGCCAGTATGTCTACCGTCTGTTTTCCGCGATGTCACAATTGCCGGACACCCGGCTACATCTTTTTTACGGCGCCCATTTCAGCGAAGGCTTCCACCCCCCCACGCCGGAAGCCAGCCGCGCCATGCACGGTGCTTACCGGCTGGCTCGCAAGATCATCCCCCAACCTCGCACCCTGCGCCACTTGATCCAAAGCCGCCTTTTTTCCCGGCAGGCCCGAAAGTTCGGCAAGGATCACCTGTACCACGAACCCAATTTCGTCGCCCTCCCCTACGATGGCCCCCTTGCGCTGACCATCCATGACCTCTCCTGTTTCGACCTCCCGGAAATGCACCCCAAAGAACGGGTCAAGTGGATGCAGCGGGAAATGCCGGCTTCCATCGCCCGCGCCGACCGGATCATCGTGATTTCGGAAGCCACCCGTCAGGCGCTTTGCCGTTGGTTTGACGTCCCGAAAGAAAAAGTTGGCCTGACCCAACTGGCAGCCGACGCCTGTTTTCATCCCAGGTCGCCCGTGGAACTGAAAATGCCGCTTAGTCAACTGGGCCTTTCCCCCGGCGGCTATCTGCTTTCGGTCGGCACCCTGGAGCCGAGGAAAAATCTTGCCATCCTGTTCGCCGCTTATGGCGGGCTGCCAGCTTCCCTGCGCCAACGTTATCCTCTGGCCGTGGCGGGCTTGTCCGGCTGGCATCAGGACGGCCCGCTAAAAATTGCGGCGCCTCTGGTGCGAACCGGCGAAATCCGACTTCTGGGGTATGTTCAGGACGCATTGCTTCCTGTTCTTTATGCTGGGGCCGCCGCCTTTGCCTACCCTTCCCGCTACGAAGGCTTTGGCTTGCCGCCTCTGGAAGCGATGGCTTCCGGCGTGCCGGTCATTGTCTCGAACCGAACATCATTGCCGGAAGTGGTCGGCGACGCGGGTTTGATGGTAGACCCGGACGATGTGGACGGCCTGCGCCAAGGACTCAGACAGCTTCTGGAAAACACCGATGAAGCGGCGCGTCTCAGTCACCTGGGGCTTGAGCGGGCTGCCCTCTTCAGTTGGCGTCGATGCGCGGAGGAAACCCGGGAAATTTACCGGCAGATTCTTGAAGGGCGTGGCCTTTCGATTGAGAATTGAGCCATGATTCCATTTCCAGACCAAGCGATGACTTTGTCGGCTTCGCTTGCCGTACTACCGTACTGTCCGCGCTTCGCCTTCGCGGTCTCGATTGATCTGAAAACGGAATGAACCGCTCTTTTCCACAGGGCTCGTTTCTGTTTCGATTCCTGTTGGCGTCTCTCGCCTTCGTCTGTGTATTGGCTGCGGAATACGGGCGTCCCGCCCTGCTAACCCGTTTCGACGATAGTCTGAAGGATCTGCTCTTGCAAATCATGGCCGATCCGACACCGGAAACCCGGGTAACGGTGGTGGATATTGACGACGATTCCATTGAACAGTTTGGTGCTTGGCCCTGGCCCCGCCAACAGATTGCCGATTTGGCGGAAATGTTGCTGACCGATTATCAGGCGCGCGCGGTGGGGCTGGACATCATTTTTCCCGAGCCGCGTGACCCGGAAGGCGACCTTCGGCTTGTCACTCTGGCTGAACACGCGCCTCTGGCGCTGGCGCAGGTGTTCGATTTCACGCGCCGCTACCCCAACCTCGGCTTGGGCGCGTTGTCTTCCCCGTTTACGCAAAACCTGCCGGACGGCGTACGCGCCTTCGGTTATGTGGGCAATTACGCAGCCTTGAGCGAAAAGGCGCGCTGTGTCGGCAACATCGGCTACCAGCCTGATTCGGACGGCGTGTTGCGGCACATCCCCCTTCTCGTTTCCTATGACCGACAAACTTACCCCCAATTCGCCGCCGCGTTGCTGGAATGCGCCGCAACGCCTCCGGTTCGCCTTGCCTTGCCTATCGGGAATGGCAAAGACCCCGCCCTCCCGTGGCGCATTCCATTTCGTCACGCTCTGGAATCCTATACCGTGCTGTCGGCAGCGGACGTCTTACGACATGAAGCCCCTCTGGAACTGACGCGCGACCGCTTCATCGTGGTCGGCTCCTCTTCCATCGGACAGGGAGACCGGGTCGGTATTCCCCTCGCTCCTCTAGTTTCCGGGGTGATGGTACATGCGCAAAGCCTTTCCGCGTTTCTGGATCTGGCAGAAGGTAAAACGCGCGCTCCTTGGGATGGGCGATGGTTACTCATTTTGTGGTCGCTCGTCACTTTGGCGTTCAGTATTTTCTGGATTGCCCGTCTCCAGGCCTGGCACGGCCTGCTACTCTTGCTGCTCCTCTCTTTTGCATGGCTCGTGCTGGCGGGCTGGGGATTCCTGGAACAGGCCCAATGGTCCATTCTCGCGCCCATGACGGGGTATTTTCTGTTGCTGGTCACCGCCATTCCTTATGAATGGCAAAGCGCCCAGCGGCGCAATCGGCAAACTCTGGAAGCACTCTCCCACTACGTCGCCAGACCGGTATTGGACGAATTGCAGCGACAGAAAAAAACCTACAGCCTGACTCCCGCCCTGAAAGCAGTCACCGTGCTGATCGCCGACATGGAAGGCTATACCCGCCTGACTTCCACGCTTCCTCTGGAAGATGCGGCGCAATTAACCAAGGATTTTCTGGATTGTCTTACCCGACCTGCTCTGGATAACGGCGGCACGCTCGACAGATACAGCGGCGATGGCATGGTGGTTTTCTGGGGCGCGCCTCTGGACTGTCCCGATCAAGCCGATCGGGCGGTAGATGCCGCTCTTGAGATACTGAAAGAAGTCCAACAACTTAGCAACTCACAGATTCGGCAGGGACTACCCGCCGTGCGCGTCCGCATCGGCATCGAAAGCGGGATGGCGCTGGTCGGCGACTTGGGAACACCGTTTCGCAGTACCTACACCGCAGTCGGAGACTGCATCAACTTTGCTTCCCGCCTGGAATCCGCCGCCCGTGATTTGCCGTTTTCCCTGGTCATCGGAGCCACAGCCAATACTTGGCTACAGCGCCACATCACCTGCCCCGCAGGAGAAATCCGGCTACGGGGAATTTCCACCGTCATCCCAATCTTTACCGTCCAGACGGATAATCTGTAGAAGTTCAGATTTCCTGTTACGGGGATTACATCACCAAAATTCAACGCCCAACTCTTCCCGGTTGGGCGTTTTCTTCGCGGATTTCCCTCCCGTTACTCGCCTGCTTCGTAGCGAGCCAGTGTGACCCCGGCATGCGCCAGCACCTCGCGTAGCGCCTTGATGTCGGTGCGCGAGCAGGTACTGCTGTTGTGCGGATGGTGCAGGAAGCCTTCGTGACGGTTCAATGTGATCTTGAAGCGGGCGCCGTGGGCGGGTTCGACCTCGGCCCCGAGGTGGTGCAACAGCGACTCGACTTCGCGCCAGTGAATGTTGGCTGACGGCGGATCCTGGAAAATACTGCGCATCAGGTGGGCGTGTTTG
>Ga0123356_10006336_pt1 | contig 11944 bp, 8 predicted proteins | sample TergutEmb28metaG_2_FD_92546 | JGI IMG/M metagenome (GOLD analysis project Ga0123356, IMG submission 92546) | Embiratermes neotenicus P3 segment gut microbial communities from Petit-Saut dam, French Guiana - Emb289 P3 | ecosystem: Host-associated > Arthropoda: Insects > Digestive system > Gut ... | reverse complement strand
TTTGGTTTTCCTCGCAGGGTTCCTGATTGGAGCTGCCAGATCCACCTGATCCACCATTACTACCCCCTGCACCACCTACTTCTCCACCGGTGCCGCCGTCAGCATTGCCACTGCCGCCATCGCCGCACCCACCACCGTTACCACCGACACCGCCGACACCGCCGACACCACCGTTTCCGGTGCCCCCGGAACCGCCCACAGCACCGTTTCCGCCCGTGTTCGGTGTTTTCGAATCCGATTCGCTGCCGCTGTCACCGCATGCCAGTAGCCCGAATGTTAGAGCAAACGCTCCTAGCACGGACAATGAAAAATGTCGCATATCGATCCTCCAGAAATGGGCATCCATAAATGGGCCTGTCAAATCAAGTCGCAGTTTTGGGTGGTCTTTGCGTGTGAAACTGACTTGTATCACATGTTCAGTTCACCTTGTCCATCCCCATCGTGCGAAAACAACTCTGCCAACAACTCATGTATCTGACCATCCACACGCGCGAAATGCTCACGCAGATGCCCCACTGCCCCGTCCGCATCCTTACGCTCGATCAATTCCATTAGGACGCACATAATCTCATACCAATCTGGCTGCACCGCAGCTAATGGATTCGCCACCAACTCATGCACCTCGCGCATTGGTGTGGAAAAAGCATTCGCAAGCCAGGCAGCAGGCCAAATCGCCGAGGCATGCGCCAGGGCTCTGAACACCTCGAGCTCACGTAACGCATGCTCCTGCGGATTCTCCCTCACACTATGCGCCGAATCGATCTTCTTCCTCACACCCTGCAAAGCCTCCTGGCTAGCATACATCGCCGCCAGTCTGGCCGCCTCGCACGCTAACATCGTGCGCATTCGGAGCATTTCACTTACGATCACCGGCAGCGGATGATCAAAACAGCCATGCTCGAAATACGGGGCCATCAACTCAAGCACGCCCTCGCGACGATAGTCCAACACCACCGCACCCGACCCTCGACGACTTTGCACCAAGTTCAACCCCGCAAGATGACGCAAAGCTTCCCGAACCGTGCTACGACCACACTCGAATTCGAACGAAAGCTCAACCTCCGAAGGCAACCTAAGCCCAGGCGAGTACTCCTCCGACACAATTCGCTTCAATAACTCGTTGGCAACCCGAAGAACAACTCCCGTGGGCTTAGGCATGAGCAAATCTTTCCAATTAAGGTCAATACGCGAAAGATAATATCAAGACACAACCGGCAGATGCCGGTTCTTTCCACCACTGCGATCGATAGTCACAGATACCTGAGCAGCGTCAGCATGGTGACACGCAACCCGCAGGGCCAACGCTTCTGAGGCCTCGCGCAATGCAATCGCCGATGCGCTATCTGGCGACGCCATCACGACGGGTGTACCCGAATCGCCAGCTTGACGACAAGCGTAATCCGTCGGCACTTGCGCCAGCAACGGCGCGAATGCCATGGCGGCAACCTTCTCGCCCCCGCCCTGCCCGTAGATATCATGACGTTTATTGCATGAATCACACAAGAAATAGCTTTGATTTTCCACAACCCCCAGCACCGGGATGTTCACTTTCTGACACATCGACACTGACTTGTACACATCCTCCAAAGCTACCGCCTGAGGCGTGGTCACAATCACAGCGCCCGTCACCTGAAGCTTCTGAGAAAGTGTCAAAGGGATATCGCCGGTACCAGGCGGCAGATCGAGCAACAAATAGTCAAGAACACCCCATCGCACATCCCGAAGGAACTGCATCAAAGCCCCATGCAGCATAGGTCCCCGCCAAACCACCGCATCCCGCGGGTCATCAAGGAAGAAACCTATCGACATCATCTTCAAACCAAATTTTTCCACCGGCAGAATCCCCGTACCATCATCGGATACCGGACGATCCATAGTACCCATCATCACCGGAAGACTAGGACCATACATGTCAGCGTCGAGCAAACCGACACGCGCTCCTGATCTGACCAGCGACAGTGCCATGTTGACCGCGACGGTGCTCTTACCCACACCGCCTTTGCCACTCATCACGATGACGACATTTGCCGCTTGTGGAACAGGGTCATCATCTCCAACGATTCTCCCTTTCACTTGTGTGGACCACTTCACATCGACCTTGCTTGCCCCCGACGCAACCAATGTCTGGACCACCGAATCCTGGATTTTTCCCATCATCGCGGTTGAGTGCAGGGGCATCACTAGCGAGACGCTGGCAGTGTCGCCTGACACCTCTAGTTCCTGAACCATTCCGAAAGAGGCTACGCTCTTGTTAGTATTTGCAACTTCGACGCGCTCGAGTGCCGCGAGCAACTGTTCGTGAGTAACTGGCATGATGGGCGCGACTATTAGTCCGCGAATTTGGGGTCGTCAATGCTGATTAGTGGATTGGTTTGCGTCGGGACATGCAATGAGGAACGATGGCACTAAGCGTCGTCCAATCCGTAGTCCTTTATTTTATACAACAACGCGCGATTGCTAATTTCGAGGACCTGTGCTGCCCGGGTTCGGTTGCTGTTTGTTTTTTGCAGTGCGCGACGGATGAGGATTTCCTCCACCACCCTATTGGTTTTCTTGATGGAGAGTTCGCCGCTATCCAATTGTAGTTTGATAGCGTCACGACACTCCCGGATTTGTTTGGGAAGGTCCACCGACGATATGGTGTCACCGTCGGCTAAGACCATAGCCCGTTCAATGGTGTTCTCGAGCTCCCGTACGTTGCCGGGCCAGTCATACTCGAGTAGCAATCGTCGCGTTTCTAAGTCGATTTTGCGGATTTTCGTTCCTAGTCGCTTGTTGTTTCTGTCCAGGAAGAAGTCTATGAGAATTGGGATATCATCGCGACGTTCCCTAAGTGGCGGGATTCTGAGGGGGAGTACATTTATTCGGTAGTAAAGATCCTCCCGAAATCGTCCTGCGCTGGTTTCTGCCACCAAATCCCGGTGGGTTGCCGCAACAATTCTCACATCCACATGGATGTCTTTGTTTTCCCCGAGTCGACGAATCGTTTCTTCCTGCAAGACCCGCAGCAGTTTTACCTGCAATGCCAAGGGCAGTTCCGCGACTTCGTCAAGAAACAACGTTCCCTCAGATGCTTCCTCGAAAAGCCCGCGACGGTCCGATATTGCGTCGGTGAACGAGCCTTTTCTGTGTCCGAACAATTCACTTTCGAGCAGTCCTTCAGGAATTGCGCCGCAATTGACTGCTACGAACCTTGCTTTGCTTCGCGAAGAATTATTGTGAATTGCCCTCGCAACCAAATCCTTACCAACACCGCTCTCACCAGTAATCAACACCGTAGTCTTATAATCCGCAACCTTCGACACAGTCTTGAACACAGTCTGCATCGCCTCACTCTTGCCCAATAAATCGTCGAAACGACTCTCTTTCAGAATCTGTTCGCGAAGGGCCCGATTCTCCCGCCTCAAGGACTCCCGCTCCTCAGCTTTGCGCAGCGCTAGCACTATTTCATCATTCTTAAACGGCTTCTGAATATAGTCGTACGCCCCACATTTCATGGCCTCCAATGCCATATCCATGTTTCCATACGCACTCATCACAATAACAGTCGCATCACTGTTCCGAACACGCAGCGCCGACAACAAATCCATCCCACCCATTTTCGGCATCCGAACATCCGTCAACACAAAGTCCGGACCGAAACTATCAACAAGCTTGAGAGCCTCCTCCCCATTCTCGGCAACCTCCACCTCATAGCCACTCCGACGCAAAAACGTTCGAAGCACAAGACGAATGCTCTCCTCGTCGTCAACCACCAATACACGTCTCATAGTTTCCCAGTTTTTTGGTGCATAACTCTCCAATATGCAATGACTGAATGACTATGCTCACAGGGCTAGACCGACTCCCCACACTAGATCCCATAATCCACTCCCTAAAACACAGCCGAATTGGACTGCTCGCACACCCAGCAAGCGTCAACAAAAACATCTCCCACATCGGCGCAGTTCTCGCACAACTCAACATACACCCACAACGTATCTTCGGACCCGAACACGGATACGGCGGCGAAGCACAAGACATGATCAACGTCGAACACGCCACCGACACCGCGTCAGGCGCACCCATCGTCTCGCTCTACGGAAAATCCTACGACGACCTCTCACCACGACCCCAACACCTCGACGACCTCGACATCCTACTCGTCGATCTCTGCGACATCGGCAGCCGATACTACACCTTCGTGTGGACAGCACTGCTCGCATGCCGCGCTGCACACAAAGCAGGCGTCAAAACCGTAATGCTAGATCGTCCGAACCCGCTCGACGGCGTCACACTTGAAGGCAAGCCACAGCAACCGGGGTTTCTATCTTTTGGCGGGCTCGAACCACTGCCAGTTCGTCACGGTCTTACGCCAGGCGAAGTGGTTGCGGAAATGGCAAGTCGCGACGGAATCCCTGTTGGTCCGAACGAAGCTGTTGATGTGGTTGCAGTGAAAGGGTGGGACAGAACCACACGCGCATCGCAATGGGATCGCCCATTCGTCATGCCGTCGCCCAATATGCCAACTGCGGATACGGCACTTGTGTATCCCGGTGGTTGTTTGCTTGAAGGCACAAATCTATCCGAAGGACGCGGGACGACGAGACCATTCGAAATGTGTGGTGCGCCCTGGATCGATGGGGTCAGGCTGGCCGCAGATCTCGCCGCCCTTGGCACTCATGGACTCGATGGGTTTGTGGCGCGACCGCTGGTGTTTCGTCCGACGTTCCACAAGCACGCTGGGCAGCTTTGTGGTGGCGTGCAAATCCACGTGACTGATCGCAGCAGGTTTCGACCGATGGCGACATACATCGCCCTAGTTAGCCTTGCGGCATACCAAGCGCCGGATGGGTTTCGGTTTCGACGAGAGTGCTACGAGTACGTCGAGGACATTCCAGCGATTGACTTGCTTGTGGGTTCGTCGTTGCTGCGCGAAGGTATCGAAGGTGGGTTGGAACCTATGGAGCTTGTTTGTCGGATCTGTGAGATCAGCGATGCGGAACGGGAGGTACATCGACTCGCGGTGGAACGGGTGGCTCGTGCTGAGTCTGTTCGTGTGTGATCCGCTGACGTGGCGAGATCATCGGAGGGTTTTGGTTAGGTATGCCACGTTGCCTTCGTCGTTGTAGGTGAGTTCGTCGACGGCCATTCTTGCGAGGAGAATTCCGCGTCCGTGGTCAGCTAGTAGGTTCGATCCATCGGTTGGGTCAGGGAGTTTTCTCCAATCGAATCCTCGTCCTTGGTCAGCTATGCTGATTGTGATTGAGGATCCGCGCCGCTGCACTCGGACGGAAGTGGTTCTGTTTTTGAACTCTGGGAGGAGTTGTCTTTCGGCGATGATTTTTTCGAGGGTTCCGCTTTCGAGGGCTTGGGATTTTTCTTCGTAGCTGAGCCTGAGGTTGCCGTGTTCGATGGCGTTGATGATGAGTTCGCGTAGTGCGATGCACAGCTCACCGGTTGTTCTTGGGCACGCAGTTAGATCGGCTCGGTGCATGATGACGTCGACAAAACGAGGCACCGCGGACAGGTCGTTTTCGATTTCGTAGACCCAGGATTGTTCTTGCAGTGTTGCGGTGGGTGGAAGTTCGCCGCCTTGGGTTCTTGCGAGTCGCAAAGCGGATTCCATTCGTCGGAGTGCGTTGGTTAGATCATCTAGTCGTACGGGTTTCTTGATGAAATCGGTGACGCCGGCGCGCAGGGCTTGAAGAACCATGGCTTCGCTTCCGTGCCCGCTGATCACGGTAATCGGAATCGTTGGTGCTTCCTGACGGATTGCCATGGCGATTGATAGACCGTCGCGACGTGGCATTCGGACGTCGGATATCACCATGTCGGGAGCTACAGAACGGAAGCAGGCCAGCCCAGATTCCCCATCGGAGGCTGTGGTTAGTTCGTAGCCTTCGTCGGTTAGCAGCCCGCCGAGCTCATCGCGGACGAGGGCTTCATCATCAATTAGAAGGACTTTGAGTTGTGTGTTCATGGTTCCTCAGGAGTCCAGTCTTTCGCGACGTTTCCAGGTGCGGAGTCTGTTGCGGGTGGGGAGTCGGTGTTGGGTTGTGTTCTGAGCAGGATGGAGAATGTTGTTCCCTCCCCCAGTCGCGACTGAAACGCAAGTGTTCCACCAAAGCCTCGCACTAAACCATAGCTGATTGAGAGGCCAAGCCCTGTGCCTTTTCCCACTTCTTTTGTTGTGAAAAATGGCTGGAATACGCGACTACACACATCATCTGTCATCCCGGGACCATTGTCCTCCACATGAAGACACACCCGCGGAAGACCATCGTCCAGGTGTATTTCTGTCTCCGCCTTGATCCGAATTCGCGGCGGCTCGGTGAAGGACGTGAGGTCGCTGAAGGAGTCTCTCGCGTTGTTCAAAAGGTTGATCAGGACCTGCTCGAGCTGGGACTCGTCAGCCATGACGTCGGGGAGGCCATCAGGAACATCCACAACCAGATCAATGCCGCGAGTAGCCAACTGATCCCTCGATAAATCAAGCACGGACTCCACCGGACGAATCACCGGGAAACTCTTCACCCCACCAACCGTCGGACGCGCGAAAGTGCGAAGGTGGTCTATGATTTTGCTTGCCCTGTGTACCTGACCTTGGATCTTGCGAAGCTTCTCAACCTCGAAGTCCCTGGATTCCCCACTGACAGAAAGCTTTCTAAGCACACGCGATGCCAGAAGGCCGATGTTGTTCAAAGGCTGATTCAACTCATGCGCAACTCCAGTCGCCATCTCTCCAAGACCAGCAAGCTTGGCCGACTGCTCGAGCTGCATCTCCTTGAGCTGAAGCTCAACGTCGAGCCGCCGACGCTCAGTCACATCAACGAACACCATCAGACGCCCGCTAGCTTTTCCATCGGCATCAACAATGTCGCTGAGGTTCGCAGCAACCAAATGCTCATTCCCACTGCGATCCGTCACGAACACGTCACCTTCCTGAAGCTTCATCAGCGAACGCAACGGAGCTTCGTGGGTGGATCGACGACGGCTTCGGCTCAACAACTCCGTCAGCGTCATCTTGCCGACCGCCTCAGCTTCGGAAAAACCAAGGACTGCCTCCGCAGTCTTGTTGACCAGAATGATGTTGTCCTCAGTGTTCGCGGCGACAACACCAAAGTGGAACGACGCATTTATCAAGTTATCAAGGAAAGACAGATGCGCTTCGGCCTCAAGCCGAGCCTGCACTGCGGTTTGTTCCGCAGCGCGACGTCGCTCCATATCCGTTTTCATTGCGCTGGTGAGGGTGAGCACGAGGCGAGCTAGTGGACGGTGCAGCATCCAGTTGGCGGTGCCGAGCATCACCAACACGCTTGTTGCTAGAGACAGCATGAGCACGCCGGCGCTGATCGAGAGGTACATGAGCAAGCCCTCCGACTCCGGTGAGTGCTTGACCACCACCAGCAGATCATGCTGCTCCGAAAATGATCTCGCGAACCACCCGCCGCGAAGATCTCCGATGCCTCCCAAGACCGGATACCGCTGCGACGGAACCGTGATTCCACCAGCATACGCGCGATCGACCATGCTCCGCATTGCAGGGCCAGTTGCGTAAGCCAAATGCCCATCTCTAGTCACCAAGCCCATCTCGCAACCGGTGAGTCGCGACGCCTGCTCGATGACAGCCTCGTCAGTTAGAGTTGTTCTCGGAGTCTCCTCGCGCAGAGTCTGCGCCACATGAATCGCCTGGTCGCCCAGGGAAAGCAGCTTGATATGCATCGAACTACGCGAGTCAAAAACAAAATACGTCGCCAGCCCGATACCGACGAATAGCTCCACCACAAGGAGCACAAACACAAACCGTCGGAAGATCCCCTGTGCACCATCTGCCGTGGACTTGCGCTGCGCGAGGGTATCCTCGCCATTGCGTCTGCTATCTGGAATCCTTTCACTCATGGTTGCATCAGATATCTTCGTGTTGCCGAACGCGCCGCAAGCAAGCGCGAACCATCACCGTCGCCCACCACCATCGCCAGTCACAGTGAGTTGAGGCGATGTGAGACAATGTGATGTGATTTGGTGATCAAAAATCGACTCTGCAGGGGGTTGAAATGCTCGTGTCATGCTTGAAGTGCGTCCAAAAGTAACTAAGACTCGAAATTTCGAATGCCTTTCCATAGGAAAACCACAAATACGACCGGACAATCCACCGACCTACTGTGACAGCCGTAATCGCCTACCGAACAACAACAACAAAAGCCTCGCCGACACTGCATACGAAGGATCGAGTTCCAACGCTGGTTCCAACTCAAAGATCGCACTCAGTATCGCAAAACTGCCAGGCGAAGGAGACCTAGTCGGTGGACTGTACAGACTCATTAGGCTGCTGGGGAACGGAACATTCGGAAAGGTATACGTCGCTGAGAGAATTGACGTTCCCGAGCACCAAGTCGCCCTGAAACTCACCCTGCGCGAGGCCTATTCCGGTCGCGATGTCGAACGCGAATTGGTGATGCTCGCCGCTGCTGGACACCCGCACATGATCCAGCTCAAGGATCACGGGACCACTCCACACTATGTGTGGTTCACGATGCCTGTTTACGACGGCGAAACCCTCGCTGTTAGATTGCGCCGCGGGACCCTATCCGTCACGGAAGCCCACGAAGTATTCGTGCCAATCGCAAGAAGCCTCGAAGCGCTGCATCGCGCAGGACTTCGCCACCAAGATCTCAAGCCCGATAACGTGTTTCTGGCAGACTTCGGTGGGAGGGTGCATCCAATAATACTGGACTTGGGTGTGGCCGCAGCACGAACGTCTGGTTTCGTGGCCGGCACGCTTTTGTTTGCTGCGCCGGAACAGACGGCTCTTCTAACAGGCTCCGAGGAAAACATCCCACTAAACGAAAAAATGGACACCTACGGACTAGCGTCTACTTTGCTGCTTTCGCTAGTTGGTATGGATCATTTTCCCGGTGCAAACGCTGGGACGAAAGAAGAACTGGTCGACGCGCAGCGTATCCGTGCGGAATCGCCAATTGCTCCACATGCATTGCCGAAGCTGACAGGACTGCCTCGCCAACTGCTAGATAGCGCTTTCAAATCCTGGTTTGCGCAGGACGCGTCAGTAAGACCGTCGATGACAGAAATGGCAGATGGGTTGAAAGTGTTGCTTGAGCAACAGGTTGAAGAGCAGAAAGCGGAGCAGAGGGCCCGCGCGCGTCAGAAAAACAAATTGTTCAGACAGCGGTTCGTAATAGGTATATTGGTATCGGGTGCATTGGGACTGATAGGGATAGGATTTGCAAAACGCGAGACATTTCAGATCGCTGCGGAATTGCAGCAGGCTCGGGCGGAGGAACGGCAGTCATTTGATAACCTTCAAAGCTGCGCGGCAGCCCAGAATAACACTCGGGATCGGCTTCGCGTGAGTGAAAATCGACGTGCTCGAGATCTCGCAAGCTATCGGGAGTCACTGGACCAGTTGTCCAAAACTGGCGACCGGGCGAAGGAAGAGTCGGCTGCCCAATTACTGGCTTGCAGCAATAAATTGAGGACGGTCGAAGATGAGGCAGATACTGCTGCGAGGGTTTGTGCAGACAATCGAGAGCAATTGGTTTCCAGCCACCAATTGGTGGTCACTGGTATCACGGAGGAACGCGACGCCGTTGCGGTGTTGGCTTCCGATAGGTTGAATCAGCTTGTGTTGTTGCGCAGACAGAATGAGCAGTGTTCGTCGGAATTGGCGAGGATGAAAGCTGATGCGGCGGTTGTGGAAAACCCATATGTGGACCCACCACAACCGGGCCAACCACAACCTGGCCCAACTCAATCTGGCCCGCCTAAATCTGGCTTGCCACAACCGGATCAAGATGCCGCGCCGCCTGGTGTGGATGCTTCGAAAGTCGAGCCGGAGCATCCTCATGAAGACGCTGGACCAGCGCCGCAGCAGTCTGCAATGCCGAGTCTGCAGGGACGGCGGGCTGCGCAGGATCCTGTGGATTTGGACTGATTGTCCTATCGAACCAGGCAGGGCGTTGTCGGTTATCAACACGAATTGGTCAATCAATAGCGTATTGCATATTCGGTTTATGCTGCACGAACAATTGCGTCGTTTGCGATGGTGTATTGGTGCGTGGGAATGTCGGATTGATTCCTATTTCTGCACCCCGATTGCGCCAACCATGTCGACAAACGAATTTCCTGTGGAATACAAGCCCATATCCACAATTCCATCGCCGCCCTCCACAAACTGGACCTGACGAATCCCCGAAAGCTCGGCAACCAACACGTGACCCATGAGCGAACCACGGGATATCATTACCGCTGTGTGGGGCAACTCCGGGCGTTTACCAACGTAATCTAGCTTGCCACGCAACGAAAACGGTTTCGACGTCGCTTCTGAATTGTAGTCTAATACGTGAAGATCATCAGGATATTCACTAACAACCAACACAGTGTCGTTGAAAGGCGATGCGACCATTGCCACCGGCGCTGGCACGGACGAAATAACTTGCTCAAAATACACTGTATCAACAATTATTCGCACAACCCCAACGCGGTTGCCCCCAAACATCGAGTCATCGCCGAGCAAACCGTATTGCCCGTCGTATGTCACGGCTGCAGAAGCCACTATCGCCTCATCATCCCCAAACGCACCAACACCATAGTGTTTTATCATTGGCGTCGACGTTGTCACCATGTGAGCTTCGCGGGACGGGTACGGTCCCTTGGACCAGCTCGCAAGAAACCCCCTGTTCCCCCATTGTGGGAGCAGTACGGCTGGAAGATCAGTTTCAAGCACCCTAGCAACCTTGGTTATTGTTCCGTTGCAACCGATATCAACACGGTAGACCCCTCCACCATGTTCTGCCCACTGCGTGTCAACAACAAACGCGTACATTCCAAACGTGCTCATCGCGATATGTCCAGGATAGAACGGTGGAATGTATTCGGCGTGCATGACCTCTGGCAAGCCATCGTCGTTGAAGCGAAACAACCCAAGTGACCTATTGTCGCCTTGCCCTTGAGCCACGATACCATACTTCCCATCTGGGGTGAATACGATCTCCCCCTCGCCAGATCCCATCTCGAATGTCACCCCGGGAGGCGTTATTTGTCCTGATTGCGAGAGGTTGAAGACCTCGTAGACATTGGATGGGTCCCCAGACGAATCGCGATTGTGGGCAACCACGATCTTGCGATCGTAGTCAGGTGGGGCCTGTGGGCGGGAGCACTCCGTCCATTCGCTTGAACCCCCATCACCATGCATGTCGCAACCGTACCCGCCGTATCCGCTGTTTGCTCCACAGCCGCCATTTCCATAGCCACCGCCGGCGTCCACACCGCCAGATCCACCATATGCCCCGCCATGTCCCCCAGACTGTCCGCCCGACCCACCGCCAATCGGTACACCCGGCTGCCCCCCATTTGTACCGCCATTGTTTGGGTCATTTGGTCCAGAACCATCGCTCGCGCATCCAGCGGCGAGACAGACGGCAAGTTCAATAAGACACAACGCTGACACGCGACTAAGCTTGATCATGGGGAATCCCTTTCTCTGAACAAAAGCTGATCATAGCACAACACCGTCAGCGTCCGCAAGCAGAATTTGCTGGCAGATCGCCTTCTGCTTGGGAAGGCACCCTCGACAAATTGGGAGCACCCGACGGATGTGGTTGACGTCGTTTTGGATTGTCCTTAGGGTCGGGCGCGTCTATAAATTGAGGCCCATCAACCATACCGGGTTCTCACAGAATACGCTGGATTCCCTTCTCGCAAAATGGACGCACGGACAGAACTACAGCGCGAAATCGAACGACGTCGCACTTTCGCCATTATATCCCACCCGGATGCTGGTAAGACGACACTCACTGAGAAACTCCTTCTATACGGCGGCGTGGTTCACCTTGCGGGCGCGGTGAAGGCCAAGCGTGGGCGTGCCAATGCTGTTTCCGACTGGATGGAGATGGAACGCGAGCGCGGTATTTCCATCACGACTAGCGTACTTCAGTTCGAGTAC
>Ga0123356_10006335_pt1:10000-11945 | contig 11945 bp, 6 predicted proteins | sample TergutEmb28metaG_2_FD_92546 | JGI IMG/M metagenome (GOLD analysis project Ga0123356, IMG submission 92546) | Embiratermes neotenicus P3 segment gut microbial communities from Petit-Saut dam, French Guiana - Emb289 P3 | ecosystem: Host-associated > Arthropoda: Insects > Digestive... | reverse complement strand
GCGCCCATTTCCCGCCGAACCACTTCAATGGCCGAGCGTGCCTCGTCCCGAGAGAACCCCAAGGCCGACAACGCCTCGAACGTTTCTTCGTCCAACCGGTTTGCAACTCCGCCTTCAACGTTCCCGGCAAGCGAAAACTCAAGCGATATCTTCTTCAGGCGATCAGGAAGCTCCAAGGCGATCCGTTGCGCCAGCTTCTTCCCTATACCCGGCACTTGCGTGAAAACGGCAGCGTCTCCACGGGCGCACCCTGTCAGCACCCCATCCACTCCCAAGACAGATATGACAGCAAGAGCGGATTTAGGACCGACACCGCCTACCCCTATCGTCGCAAGGAAAATATCCCGCTCGGCTTCCGAGGAAAAACCGTAAAGGTCTCCTCCTCCTTCCTTAAAGTGAAGGTATGTTCTCAAAAAACAGCTCTCGCCTTCTGTCGGAAGAACTGAACGGGTAGCCGAAGAAACGTACACACGAAAGCCTATTCCGCAGCACTCTACAACTACGAAATCCTTTCCGTTTCCAACCAAACACCCTTTGAGATGATTAATCATTGCCGTTTATGATACCACTTCCGCTTACACCGCATCTGTCCGACGCAGGCAAAATCACTGAATCAATCTTTTATAGCGTTTTTTTATTGCGGAAATTCGCGGGTGACAGCTCTGCAGAAAGCCATGGCAAGGGCGTCCGAAGCATCGGCAGGGATCTTAGCGCGCACTCCCAGCAGTTTAGATATCATCCCGGCCACTTGTTCTTTGGAAGCGGCGCCGTATCCGGTGGCCGCCAGCTTGATCTCTTTTGCGCTGTATTCGTAGACGGATAAACCGTGCGTCCGACAGGTCACAATCGCGGCGCCACGCGCCTGCCCCAACTTGAGAGCCGAGGATGCGTTCTTTGCGAGAAATACCTTTTCTACCGCCGCTTCGGTTGGAGCATGCTCCCCGATAAGCCTGGATAGTTCCGCGTGGATTTTGTAGAGACGGTCGGGCAATGGTTCTCCGTCGTCGAGCCGAATCACCCCCCAGGTTACGGGCGTTATTGCGTTCCCCAGCAGATCTACGATCCCGTAACCCATACGTAGCGATCCTGGATCTATCCCGACTATCCTTCGTGTTTTACTCATAAGTTGTGATGACCGAAACACCTACGCTCAGTCAAAGCGCATGAGATTGAGGATTGACAAGACTTTGCATGGAACAAGCCTATGGTTTGAGCAACGCCCTGTAGACCAAGGGCATGAAGAAAAGCAGCCGAAGGCATCATGAAAAACGTCGAGGTGTCGCCGGTTGAAAAGTACCGCGCAACGTCAAATCCGGCACGGATTTCAACCCGCCGGCAGATGCTCAGCCGAACGCCTCCATGTCCTCGTCGGAGATGTCGAAGTTCGCCCAGACGTTCTGGATATCGTCGGACTCCTCGAGGGCATTCATCATCTTGAGCATGGACTCCGCCGTCTTCCCTTCCAGGCGCACCGTGGTCTGAGGAATCATAGCGATTTCCGCGGTGATAATTTTAAGCTTGTGCTCATCGAGCCCCTTTTTTACCTCCTCGAAGGCTTCCGGCTCGCAGCGCACTTCGTACTCTTGAGACCCGGGATCGTTCGCCACGTCATCCGCGCCCAAATCAAGAGCTGTCTCGATCAGTTTCTCCTCGTCAATCCCGTCCTTGGAGACGGCGATCGTCCCCTTCTTCGTAAACATCCAGTTAACGCAGCCAGTCTCGCCAAGGTTGCCGTTGTATTTCGTAAATATGTGGCGAACATCCGCTACAGTACGGTTTTTGTTGTCTGTAAGGACTTTGACAAGCACCGCGACGCCGTTGGGACCATACCCTTCATACATAAACTCCTCGTAGGATACCCCCTCGAGATCGCCGGTGCCCTTTTTGATAGCGCGGGAAATATTGTCATTGGGCATGTTGACAGCCTTGGCCGCCTGGATAGCGG
>Ga0123356_10006335_pt1:0-7500 | contig 11945 bp, 6 predicted proteins | sample TergutEmb28metaG_2_FD_92546 | JGI IMG/M metagenome (GOLD analysis project Ga0123356, IMG submission 92546) | Embiratermes neotenicus P3 segment gut microbial communities from Petit-Saut dam, French Guiana - Emb289 P3 | ecosystem: Host-associated > Arthropoda: Insects > Digestive system >... | reverse complement strand
TGAATGCCCCGAGGCTATACCTAAATATATTTCGGGGAGAACCAGCTATTTCCAGGTTTGATTAGCCTTTCACCCCTACCCACAGCTCATCCGAGCTGTTTTCAACCAACATCGGTTCGGACCTCCACAGGCTTTTACACCTGCTTCATCCTGGCCATGGGTAGATCACCTGGTTTCGGGTCTACCCCACGCGACTATATCGCCCGTTTCGGACTCGCTTTCGCTACGGCTCCACCTCACGGCTTAACCTTGCCACGTAGGGTAACTCGCTGACTCATTATGCAAAAGGCACGCTGTCACCCTGCCGGAAGTCGCCCTCCGACATAGGGCTACAACTGTTTGTAGGCACACGGTTTCAGGTTCTATTTCACTCCCCTCGCTGGGGTTCTTTTCACCTTTCCCTCACGGTACTAGTGCACTATCGGTCGTCAGGTAGTATTTAGCCTTGGAAGATGGTCCTCCCGGATTCCCGCGGGGTTTCTCGTGCCCCGCAGTACTTGGGTTTCTATCCCAGGGAGCCGGATCCGTTTCGTCTACGGGCCTATCACCCTCTATGGAACGACTTTCCAGTCGCTTCGACTACGAAACCGGTTTTTGACTCCCCGGCGAATCCGCAAATTCGCCCGGATAAACCCCACAACCCCCGACCTACAACGCTTGCGGGCTTGACATAAGCCGGGTTTAGGCTGTTCCCCGTTCGCTCGCCACTACTAGGGGAATCGCGGTTGCTTTATATTCCTGAAGGTACTGAGATGTTTCAGTTCCCCTCGTTGGCCTCAAGCACCTATGGATTCAGTGCAGGATCCTGCGGGTTTGCCGCAGGGGGTTTCCCCATTCGGAAATCTCCGGGTCAAAGCCTGTTAGGCGGCTCACCGGAGCTTATCGCAGCCTTCCACGTCCTTCATCGCCTCCTGACGCCAGGGCATCCACCGTGCGCCCTTGTTCGCTTGACCACTACTCAACACATGAAAGAATTTCGGACTACGCATTCGGAATCGATTTTCAAAGAACTAAGGACGCCTTGCGCCCTTATCTAACTCACAGAAAAACAAACCTCATCGACCAGACCCGCCATCCAAAGAGCCGCTTTAAGCGGTTTCAAACTGGTGGAGGTGAACGGGATCGAACCGATGGCCTCCTGGTTGCAAACCAGGCGCTCTCCCAACTGAGCTACACCCCCGAGAGCCCAGATTATGTAGCGCCGGGGAGCCTTAGCCCCTGCCGGCCCGATATGCGTGGTGGGCCTAGGTAGGCTTGAACTACCGACCTCACGCTTATCAGGCGTGCGCTCTAGCCACCTGAGCTATAGGCCCAAGGGAGCGGATCGTTCAAAACTGAACAGGGAAGAAAGCGCGATAATCGGATCTGCATATGTCGCATCGCCGAAGCATGCGACACGTGCTCCATAGAAAGGAGGTGATCCAGCCGCAGGTTCCCCTACGGCTACCTTGTTACGACTTCACCCCAATCACTGACCATACCTTAGACGCCTACCTCCCTTGCGGGTTAGTCCGGCGGCTTCTGGTACAACCAGCTTTCGTGGTGTGACGGGCGGTGTGTACAAGGCCCGGGAACGTATTCACCGCAGCCTGCTGATCTGCGATTACTAGCGATTCCGACTTCATGGAGTCGAGTTGCAGACTCCAATCTGAACTGAGGCCGGCTTTTTGGGATTCGCTCCACCTCGCGGTATTGCTGCCCTTTGTACCGGCCATTGTAGCACGTGTGTAGCCCTGGGCATAAAGGCCATGAGGACTTGACGTCATCCCCACCTTCCTCCGGTTTAACACCGGCAGTTTCTTTAGAGTGCCCAACTGAATGCTGGCAACTAAAGACAAGGGTTGCGCTCGTTGCGGGACTTAACCCAACATCTCACGACACGAGCTGACGACAGCCATGCAGCACCTGTCTCCTGGCTCCCCCTTTCGGGGGCACCACCCTGTTTCCAGGGAGTTCCAGGGATGTCAAGCCCAGGTAAGGTTCTTCGCGTTGCGTCGAATTAAACCACATGCTCCACCGCTTGTGCGGGCCCCCGTCAATTCCTTTGAGTTTTAACCTTGCGGCCGTACTCCCCAGGCGGGGCACTTAATGCGTTAGCTTCGGCACGGGAGGAGTGGATACCCCCCACACCTAGTGCCCATCGTTTACAGCGTGGACTACCAGGGTATCTAATCCTGTTTGCTCCCCACGCTCTCGCGTCTCAGCGTCAGTATCGGTCCAGGAGGCCGCTTTCGCCACCGGTGTTCCTCCCAATATCTACGAATTTCACCTCTACACTGGGAATTCCGCCTCCCTCTCCCGTACTCAAGCAAGGCAGTTTCAGATGCACTTCCCCGGTTAAGCCGAGGGCTTTCACATCTGACTTGCCAAGCCGCCTACACGCGCTTTACGCCCAGTAATTCCGAACAACGCTTGCACCCTCCGTATTACCGCGGCTGCTGGCACGGAGTTAGCCGGTGCTTCTTCCTACGGTACCGTCAGTTTCCGCAGCTTGTCCCTGCGGAAATTTCGTCCCGTCCGAAAGGGCTTTACGACCCGAAGGCCTTCTTCACCCACGCGGCGTTGCTGCGTCAGGGTTTCCCCCATTGCGCAATATTCCTCACTGCTGCCTCCCGTAGGAGTCTGGACCGTGTTCCAGTTCCAGTGTGGCTGATCATCCTCTCAGACCAGCTACCGATCGTAGCCTTGGTGAGCCATTACCTCACCAACTAGCTAATCGGACGCGGGCCCATCTCCCGGCAACTACGTCGGCAAGCCGACGCAGCCTTTGGCCTCAGAGTCCGAAGACTCCGTGGTCTCATGCGGTATTAGCGACCCTTTCGAGTCGTTATCCCCCACCAAGAGGTAGGTTACCCACGCGTTACTCACCCGTTCGCCGCTTTACTCAGGGAGTTGCCCCCCCTTTCTCGCTCGACTTGCATGTGTTAGGCACGCCGCCAGCGTTCGTTCTGAGCCAGGATCAAACTCTCCACTTATAAAGAAAAAGCGGGAAAATCGATTTCGATCCGTATTTCGCGCTTCGCATTCCCTGTTCAGTTTTCAAAGATCCGACGATTTGCGCCTCGCAGTCACATTCCGAGGCAGACTCATAAGAATAACGAACTTGCCGTACCTTGTCAATCAATTTCTATCGGTTTTTTGCTTTTCGGCCGCCTCAAAACAGACGAGCAGACCGACGAGACTACCAAAACCTGCCAAACTCTGTCAAGGGGTTTTAAATCGAAAATTCGGAAAATATCTTTCAACCTGATATCGAACCGAACCTCTGAACCGAATCCCCCAAGCGAAAGCCTGAAATTTATCAGACGATAGAATTTGATGCAAGCAAAAAAACACACTCATCGAAAAATTACGCATATCACAATCTCAGAATGAAACAACCACAAACTCTTTTTTGCCGATCTTCAGCCTGATCTCCCCTTCTCTGGATGGGACCATGGCAGGGTCGGAAGCCCGTTCCCCATTGATCTCGAGCCCTCCCTGGGCAATCAGACGACGCGCGGCCGACTTGCTGCTGAAGGCCGGCGAAACAATAGAAACAAGGGTGGCCAGATCGGCTTTCTCTGGAAGCGTCTTTCCATCCACGCGCCGCGCATCCAGCGGAAATTCTTTCGCAGAGAAACGTTTCCGGAATCCTTCTTCCGCCTCGCGCCCGGCAGCCGCACCGTTGAACCTCGCAACCATTTCGCGCGCAAGCGCTATTTTCGCGTCCATCGGATGACAAGAACCGTCGGAGAGTCCTTTTTTCAGCTTCGCAAGATCTGCCATGCTGAGATCGGACAACAACTCGTAATAAGTCAACATGAGATCGTCCGAGATCGACATCAGTTTGCCGAAAACATCTTCGGGCGACTCCGTGATCCCAACGTAATTTCCAAGACTCTTGCTCATTTTGTTTACGCCGTCCAATCCCACCAGCAACGGCGTGGTCATCACGACCTGCGGTTCCTGTCCGTACACACGCTGAAGATCTCTTCCGACGAGAAGATTAAACTTCTGGTCCGTGCCGCCGAACTCTACGTCGGCCTGAAGCGCCACGGAATCATATCCCTGAAAAAGCGGATAGAGGAACTCGTGGATGGAGATCGGCCGCTCTTCCTCGTATCTCTTCCGGAAGTCATCCCGCTCCAGCATCCGCGCAACGGTCATCTGAGCGGCAATGCGGACCACCTCCTCGATGCGCATGGTGGACAACCATTCGGAGTTAAACCGTACCTCTGTTTTTTCCGAGTCAAGAATCTTGAAAATCTGTTCCTTGTACGTAACCGCATTCCGCTCGACTTCCTCCCTGGAAAGCGGCTTGCGCATCTCGGACTTTCCAGTCGGATCCCCAATCATCGCCGTGAAATCGCCAATGAGGAAGACCACCTGGTGGCCCGCCTCCTGAAAATGCTTCAGCTTTTGTATGAGCACGGTGTGTCCGAGATGCAGATCAGGCGCCGTCGGGTCAAACCCCGCTTTCACGCGCAACGGACGACGCTGTTTTTCAAACGCAACGAGTTTCCTGGAGAGTTCCTCTTCGGAAATAACCTCCGTAGTACCGCGCTTCAAAGATCGGAGAACATCTTCCATGTTTCCTTGTCCCTCATTTCTGTCTCTGTCATACAAAAAGGCTGGATCCGGCGGCAAGCACCATCCGAAGGATCGATATCCAAAAACACCCCGCATGCCTCCGGCTCGCCTGTACCTACATCAAATCGGACAGGCACATGCGTAAGGAGCCTGCGCAGGACTCCCTGTGGATCCATCCCGATGATCGAGCCGGTTGGGCCGCACATTCCCGCATCGGTAAGGTAGCCTGCGCCCTTTGGCAGCAACTGTGCATCGGCCGTCTGAACATGCGTATGCGTTCCCACAACCGCCGAAACTTTTCCGTCGAGGTAAAGCCCCAATGCGCGCTTCTCCGAAGTCGCCTCCGCGTGAAAATCAACCAGGATGCAGGGCGTCTCTTTACGGATTGAAGGAAGATACTCATCGGTCCAGCGGAACGGGCAGTCGACAGGCGCCAAAAAAACTCTCCCGATCAGGGAAACAATGGCGTACGGCGTCCCGCTACGTCCGTGGAAGACTCCCCACCCCCGGCCTTCCACACCCGGCGGATAATTCGCGGGACGCAGGATCCGTTCGTCTGTCCGGACCATGTGCGCGCCTTCTTTCTTGTCCCACATGTGGTTGCCGCCGGTGAGGACATCGATACCCGCATCAAACAGCTCGCAAGCCGTGGACTCGGTCAGCCCCATACCCGCCGCGATATTCTCTCCGTTTGCAACAGCAAGATCCACATCCCGATACGACCGGACACGAGACAAAAATTCCGAGGCCGCCTTGCGTCCAGGATTTCCTACGATATCCCCTAAAAATAAGACCCACATTCTATTTGGCGTATTCAATGGCCCTTGTCTCCCGGATGACAGTCACGCGGATCTGTCCGGGATACGAAAGGTCGGTCTCAACTTTTTTGGCGATGTCGCGCGCCAGAATGCACGCGGCGTCGTCACTGATCTTCTGGTTATCCACGATGATTCGCACTTCACGTCCAGCCTGGATAGCGTACGACTTCTCGACCCCCGAGAAGGACTTCGCTATGGTCTCAAGCTCCTCGAGCCGCTTCAGGTAGTTTGCCAACATTTCCCTACGGGCGCCGGGCCTTGCCCCGGAGAGAGCATCCGCCGCTTGCACCAATATGGGCAGGATGTCCTTTGGGGACTCGTCCTCGTGGTGCGCCGCAATAGAGTGGACCACCCTGGAGGATTCCCCGTACTTGCGCGCTAAATCCGCCCCGATAAGCGCGTGAGGACCTTCCACCTCGTGATCCACGGCTTTTCCGATATCGTGAAGAAGCCCGGCCCGCTTGGCCATCTTCGCGTTCAGCCCAAGCTCGGCGGCGATCATGCCGCAGAGAAACGCCACCTCTAGCGAATGCGTATAAATATTCTGGCCGTATGAAGTGCGATACTTGAGTTTCCCAACCAGTTTTACCAGCTCCGCATGTACACCGTGGATCCCAAGGTCGAACAACGCCTGTTCTCCCGCTTCTCTGATCGTCTCGTCGACCTCGCGGGTAACTTTCTCCACCGTTTCCTCGATACGGGCCGGATGAATTCTGCCGTCCTGCACCAGCCGCGAAAGGGATATCCGCGCGACCTCCCGGCGGACCGGGTTGAACCCCGACAGGATCACCGCCTCCGGAGTATCGTCTATGATTACGTCGATCCCCGTGGCCGCTTCGAATGCCCGAATGTTGCGCCCCTCGCGCCCTATGATCCTCCCTTTCATCTCCTCAGACGGCAGAGGAACCGCCGTGACCACATGTTCCGTCACGTAGTCCGCCGCATAGCGCTGAACGGAGACCGCTATCATCTTTCGCGCTTTCTGCGTCGCTTCTTCCTTGTACTCCTCCTCTATGACTCTTACCTTTTTGCCCGCCTCAAGCTTCGCGTCATTCACGATCATTTCCACGATTTCGGCCTTGGCCTGTTCAGCGGTAAGGCAGGCTATCCGTTGGCGGTCAGCCTGCGCCTGCGCAATCTTCCCCTCGAGATCGACACGGTTTGCCTCGACCTTGCGCTCATACTCAACGAGTTCGCGCTCCTTCTTCACGATCTCGGAGCTGCGCGTCTCAATCTGCTCGTTTTTCTTTTCGAGCATATCTTCCTTTTGCAAGAGGCGCTTCTCCACCTGATTCAGCTCATTCTTGCGGTCCCGCGTCTCCCGCTCGAAATCCAGCTTGACCTGGATCATGTGGTCCTTCGCCTGCAAAGCGGCTTCCTTAAGGATGTTCTCCGCTTCCCTCCGGGCCCCGTGGATGATCTCCTCCGCCTTCTCAGCCTCTACCCGAGCCTTACCCTCGATAACCTTCCTCTTGGAAACCATGAAAACCACGTACATCCCTAACAGCAAGACCAACACCGACAGCAATGCTATGACAACTATTGCCATATTCAATGTCCGCCTCCTTGGTGAGTCATCTATTTTTTATGGATCCCCGCCGCGCCTACCGGCAACGGATCACCCCTTCTTCTGTCACAAGCATGTGCATCTTCGCGTCCCATTCGTCCACCGGCACTTCCGTGACTATCTGTTCTGAATATGCAAAACCGACAAAAAGCGTGTTCCCTGAAATACGGCTCAAGAAGCGGTCGTAATACCCCAACCCCTTTCCCAACCGCCTGCCCGTACGGTCAAAAGCAAGACCGGGAACCAGAACAACGTTGAAATCGTCTTGTTTTGGCGGAGCACCCGACGGACGAACGGGTTCAGGAATCCCGTAAGCCCCTTTTACCCAAGGATCGCCCGCACGGTAAGGGAAGAAGGCAATCTCCCCCGGGCCGGTGACGCAAGGGAAATACACCTCGGTCCCGGCGGCCAAACATGCCTCCCGGATCTTTTCCGTCTCCAGTTCTCCCCGGACGGCATTGTAGATGGCCAAAGCCATACCGCGGCCAGGCGGCAACGCTGACAGGAAATGTTCCTGGGCGCGCGTACCTGCCAGGCAAAACT
>Ga0123356_10006334_pt1 | contig 11945 bp, 6 predicted proteins | sample TergutEmb28metaG_2_FD_92546 | JGI IMG/M metagenome (GOLD analysis project Ga0123356, IMG submission 92546) | Embiratermes neotenicus P3 segment gut microbial communities from Petit-Saut dam, French Guiana - Emb289 P3 | ecosystem: Host-associated > Arthropoda: Insects > Digestive system > Gut ... | reverse complement strand
GGCGTTGCGGTTGATGATTAGGCTGGCGAGGGACGTTGGTTGTGGGGATGTAATTGAGGTTCTTAGCCTCGCGGCAGATGCATCGGTACACCCTGAGGATCGGGCAAACTGGTGGATGCATGCAGCCAAGTTGGCCTCTGGACAGCATGATCAATTGCGAACGGCGATGGATTTGGTGTTGCGTGCGTTCGTTGAGGTGCCGAGTGTTCGGAGTGTTGAGTTGATGAGGCAGGTGGTTGATCAGTTGGTGAAGTCAGTGGGGCCGGATGAGTTGCCGATTGTTGACGTGAGACTTCGTCAGGCAAGCAAAGCGATATCGTCGGCGTTGGAGGGCCCGTCTGGTGCGAGAACAGCCGTTTCGGCCGCTGTGCTGTCAGCCCATTCCCTGCGTTCCGGAGCCCTCGCGATGCGGTGGGCAATGCTCGCGCTTGGGTGCTCTGGAGACATTGATGAGTACGAGCAATTGGTTCAGTTTTCTCCGCTGCTGGCAGAAGACGCATCGTCATGCTGCGCGTTCATCGATGACGTAACGCGTCGAGCAGAGGATCGAAGTGGGACTACCGGGACAGCGTTGTTTGCGTTGGCGCGTGGGTTGGCGACTGCGCTCGGGGATGTAGACCGCGTGGGGCGTGTTGACGCTGCCGAGGCACGAATTGCGGAGTCGCAGAGGCTGGTAGGAGATTTGTTCTCGGATCTCGCCAACGATTTGCCCGAGGATTCTCTCCCTCAACTGGGCTGGGCCAGCGGTGATGCTGCTCCTGAGATGGGGCGCGAGCTCACTGAAGACCAACTGCTCGCGGCGGCGGTATGCGAGGCTTTTTCTGTGTCCGCGGATGTTCAATCGCTAGGTGGGCATGTTGACGCAGAGGCGATTGGGCGAGCTCCTGCGACGCCGGGACAGTTCGGAGATGTTGCGCCGAGTGCGCAAAACACGGTGGATGCGATGGATGCGATGGCTGCCGCGAGTGTTGTCGCGTCCGACAATGCTGTTGTTCTGGCTGCACCTGAAGTCACGCCTGCCACTGCGCCTGACCCTGCGCCTAACCCGAAGGCTGGATCGACATCTAGTTCCACATCGAGTTCGACTACCTCACGGTGGACAAATGATTCGACGGCCGTCCTGGTGATAGCACCGGCAGTAATTGCGGATTCTGTAGGTGGGGTTTCCGGGCGTGGTCAGCCAGTGTCTGTTGAGGACGCGGACGCGTTGCTGCAATCAGCCTCGCCCGGTCCGTCTGACAACGAGTCCCAGAGATCACCGTCGCCAAGCCATGATCCTGCTGCAACTTCGGCTGCGTCGTCGTCACCGTTGGCCAGTCGGTCCGATGATTCGTCGGCAAAGCTTTCGATGCTGTTGGATGTTGCGTCGATCCAAACGCAGCGCGGTGAGCGTGCCCAGGCTCGTGCGACTTGGAAGACTGTTACGGAGGTTGCGCCTTGGTACCATGGGGCGTGGGAGTGGTTGGAGCAAGATGCGATCGATCAGGGGGACATTCAGTTGTTGGGGCAGGTGTTGCGGCAGCGTTCTCGTGCGGTGGCTGGATTCGCAGAAAGACAAGACGAGATGCAGCGTCGAGCGAAGCTGATTGGTGAGGAGCTGGGGTTGCCAGAGCAGGCTCGCGTGGAGTTGGGCGAGTTGGTGTCGGAGCATGTTGTGGATGTTGATTCGTTGTCGCGTCGCGCGAAGCTGGCAGAGCGGGAATATGGGACGCTTTCTGCGGCACCGTACTGGGTTCGTATGGCAGCGCTTGTTTCGAGTCGAGTGGAGTCGGATGACCTGCTTTGTGATGCGGCAGCGGCGTATTTGGGAGCCAAGCAGTACGCGAAAGTTAGAACTGTTCTTTCGATGGTGTGGGACGTCAGGTACGAGCCTGCGTTGTTGTTGATGCTGGAGGTTGAGACTGCGCAGAACGGGAATTGTACGAAAAGGGCTGAGTTGTTGGATATGTTGTCGACCGTGTCGTCGTCGGATGTGTCTCAGAGGGCGGCGTGGTTGCTTGAGTCTGCGGACATTGCGATGGGGCTCGCGGATATGCGGGCAGCTCTTGATAGGGCGCGTCGTGCTGCAGAGCTTGATCCGTATAATGCTGCCGTTCAGTTGCGGGCTGTGTTGGTTGCGTATCGGACGGAGGGTCTTGCGGTACTGAGGCCGGTTGTTGATATGCGCAACAAGCTGTTGGAGATTGCGCAAAGCGTTGCGGCCGAGGATGCTGATTTGCACGCGTTTCTGAGTGCTGAGTGTATTGAGGTGATATCGGGGCGGGCGGAAGCTCTGGCGACTTTGCGGGAGTTCCAACGAGTGTCGGGTGGCGGTCCGTTGGTGGCGTTGGGGTTGGCGGATCGGTTGACGATCATGGGGTATCCTGAGGCCGCGTTGCCATTTTTTGACACTGCGTTGCGAGCGGAGAGTCTTCGCGGTGTTCGAACCAGATCGCAGGTTGCGTTTGCGGCGGCGCGGGCCGCGCTTCGTGCCGGTTCAACGAGCAGGGCGGAGCTATATGTGTCGGTAGTTGAGCAAGCGCGCGATTCTGGTTTTTTGTTGGATCGGTTGCGCGCTGATATCGCGGCCAGCAGGTCGGCGTCATCGCTGAGAGAGGCTGTGTCAATTCGCGAGGTGCCAGCTATCGAGGTACCAATTCGCGAGTCGTCGGTGGGCGATGCGCAGCCTCCGAGTCCGGTGGGTCTGTCGCCAGTTGCGCTGCCAGTTGCGCTGCCAGTTGCGATGCCAGTTGCGATGCCAGTTGCGATGCCAGTTGCGATGCCGGTTGCGACGCCGGTTGCGAAGCGTGCGATGGCTCTTCAGCAGCTTGCGAGGGTGTCGGCTGCGCGTGGTACGCGAGCTGCGTTGGTGGAGGCTGAGGGCTACTACGTTGAGGCAATATCTGCCGCTGAGTTGGATCCTGCATTGCAGGAGAGTCTCCGGGTTGAGCACGCGGCGTTCAGAAGCAGGTTGACGCGCAGTATGCTGCCGCCGCCGCCGCCTGGTCACGTATCGACGATTCCTTCGCCTCCGATGAATCTTCATGGAGGGAAGTTGGCTGGTTCGGGTTTGGTGGAACCGGATCCTGATGGGCGTGCTTCTGCGAATCAGGGTGCAGATGCGCTGGACCAGGTGGGGCAGGTATCAGCGGACCAGATATCTGGCGTCAATGGTTTGGAGCCCTGGAGTTCAGACGAGTCGGCATATGTCCCGCTTTCGGCACCGACGGAATCATCGGCATTGAAGCCTCCGCCCCCGTCGAGTGCTTTGCAGAGTTTGGTGGCGCGGGTTGACGGCGAGCCTGTTGACGATGACGGGCTGCCGCCGAGTATTCCGTTTCAGCGGTCGCCGTCGTTGTCGGAAATGTTGGGTTCAGCGCGTGTCGTTGTTGATTCGGTGCATGAGCGTGAGCTGCTGGAGGATCTTGCTCGAGGGGATTTGGACGCCGGCGACGAGTTGGTTTCTGTGTTGATGTGTAGTCCCGAGCGGTCATCCGAGGTGGTGTCGGTGCGTCGGAGTCAGGTTGTGCTTCAGCCTCACAGTGTTCGGTATCTTGAGTTGTTGCGCGATGCTGCGTTTGCCGACAAGAATCCGTACTACGCGAAGGCAGTGGCGCATGTGATAGCGGTGTTGACTGGTGGTTCTAGGTTGGATCCGCCTGCGGTGGGTGGTCAGTTGGGTGGTCAGTTGTTGGGGCAAAGTGATGGACCGTCGCAGTTGTTATCGATAGTTGGTCGGGGCGTGTATGGGGTGGCTTCTGATGTTCTTGGTGAGGTGTGGAAGAATGTGCCGCATTTGTTTGCGCGGCAGTTGTCAGAGTATGGGTTGTTGGTGGATCAGCGGGTCCATATATCGTCGCTGACTCCTGTCGGTCGTGCGTATGCGCGCGCTGCCTATATGTTTGGGTTGGGTTCCACGCCTGTGTATCAGCAGCATGGTGTTGGTCCGATGCGAGTGGGGTTGGCGGCGTTATCGCCCATGGCGGTTGTTGTTGATGGGGATGTCGGCGATGACCGTGCGTTGGAGTATCGGCTGGCAGCTATGATGGTGGGGTCGACGCCCCCGAATGCGTTGCTTTTGGGATTGCCAGCAGCCGGGGTTAAGCAGTTGATGAAGGCGTTGATGATGGCGTTTGGGCCACCGGAGTCATCGAGGGAGAATATGACTGAGTCGGCTCAACTGGCTTCCGAGTTGTGGCGGGCGTTGCCTGGGACAACACAGCGTCGGTTTGGGCAGTTGTACCGAGAGGACGAACCATTTACGTATGAGGATGCGTGGTCGAGGGCGCTGCAGGCCTCGCGACGTGCTGGTCTTCTTGCTGTTGGTGATCTTTCGGTTGCGTTAAACGATGTTCTTGAAGATCCGGGATTGCGTGGCGCGGTAAACACAAGTGCTCCCGATGCGTATGGTGTGTTGTGTCGCGTATCGGTGTCGGCAGCGGATTTGGTGAGATTCGCTTCGAGTGCGGAGTATGCGGAGGCAAGGTGGATTGAGCAGAGACCGTCATTCAGTGCTATTCGGAGCGTGTCGCCGTGAGTATTTGGGCTGGAGAAGTCCGTGTTGAATGGGTCGAGGATTGCCCATGACCCCAACGACACCGACGACACCGACGACACCGACGATACCGACGACACCGACGACACCGATGTCCCGGCGGAAGTCAGTTGATCGGCCAGAAACCCGTTGGCCAGTTGCCGACTGGAAAGTTGCCGACTGGAAAGTTGCCGATTTGCCGTTGGTGGCACGGGTTTCGCTAATGGCGGTTGCCGTGAGCTATTTCTGCAATCCGAGTTGTCTGGTGACGTCGATAGCCGAGTTCCCCGAACCCGTCGAAACTCCCCCATTTTTGGATGCAAACACAGCGCGAGCCACACCCAAGGGCAGCGCAGGGGTGCCAGTTACAAAGCTGATCCAGGTGGATAGTGAGACCGACGATGTGACTTTGTGGGCAGACGTACGTTCGGATGATGTTGGACGTGAGTTATTCAGTCGGGTCTACATCAACTACAACAACGTTTCGGTGAGCAGCATCAACCCGTTTTTCCACATGTACGGGGGGCGCACTTTCGCTCCAGGAACCTTCGAGCAGAGTCGTCCAGTCACCGCCAGCTTCGATCCATCGCTCCTGCCAGACGGTTGTTATCAAGTGTCATTCGTGGTCACCCATGGGTTCAATCACGACACTTTTCTCCCGCTCGATCACGAGGACACAGCAATTCTGGTATGGTGGATGGTGAAGGGTGATCCCAGCCAGTTTCGAATCGATGTGTGTCCGGGTATGACACCATCGCCCAGGTCTAACTCCAACGATGGTGGGGTGTGACATGTGTGGAATTCATCGACCTGCATCCTTGGTGGTTCGGGCTTGTGTGTTCATCTGTCTGACCTCGTGTGGAGTTGACGACATGGACTATGGTCCGCCGATCTCCCACGCAGTCAACACCTGCAAGGTCGACAGTGATTGCAGGTTTGGTGCAATGGGCGGTGCGTGTAGAGAAGGAAAATGCATCGCATCGACCGGCCAAATTGAGACTGCGTATCTTGAGGTAATTCCACCAGCGTCGGCATCCTATGGTTCCGGGGATTCGTTTCTAATCAAGCTCGATGGGCTATCCCACGGAAGTTCGTTGACGAACCTGTCGCTGCCTGGTCACGCAGAGATCCAGGGAACAGTTTCGGCGGGTTCTGTGTGGGAAGGTGATCTCACGCCAGAGAGTTGCGAGCAGGTGTTTGACGCATTGACGCAGACTCTGCGGGTACATGTGGAGTTATGGCGAGTCGGAGATCCATATGGGTTGCCAAGTTGGACACTCGCAACGAATGCCGAGCGAGGCAGTGGGAATGTTGGATGGGTCTTCAGGGCGAAAGCGCCGCCAGGAACGTACGACGTATACGCAACTGTAATGGGCGGGTGCATTTCTGATTTTCCGCCTTTGATCGAGCGAGTGGAGTTCGGATCGGGGGCTGTCAGATCAGATATCCAAGCTGGGTCGTTATCCAAGTTGAGTGGCGAGCTGACGCCACCAACTGGAAGCGATGAGGATCAGTCGCTGGCGAGGTGGGCAATATCGTTGGTCGACCCGATGTATGGAAAGGTGATTTCGACTGTTCGCAAGCTGGGAGCAGGCGGCACGAACTTTGACATCCTGTACAGACGGCTACCGACGTCGTGGCCTGGAGGATCGCCGTGGGTTCAGATCGAACCGCCTTCGGACGTGGTCGCCCCGGTGCTCGCGTGGGATTTGTCGGCGTTGGATGTCGCTGGCGAAAACACGGTGAAGCTTGATCTATCAACCCTTGATCTATCGACAGTGCGGGTGAGTGCGACGGTGATGCTGGCTGACCTTGAGCCTGTTGTTAACGCATCGGTGCAGCTCCGAAGCACGGCGCTTGTCGGTGCATCGCTTGGGTTCATTGCTAGGTACGACACGAAGGCCACAACTGATGACGATGGAATGATCTCCATCGATTTGCTCCCGGGCACCTATCAAGTGGTGGTCACTCCGCCTGATCCAACAGACCTGCCGATCACCTATGCATCATGGAAAATAGGACGCACGCCATCGCTTCAGGAGGGACGCACCATCGAGGTTGGACAAAAGCTTTCGGTCGTCGGGACGGTGGTAGATCCGACGGCAAGAGACCCAATGGAGAGTATTGCGGCGACTGCTGTCCCCTCGGTCATGCCTGCTGGAATGTTCATCGAACGCATCGTTGAACCCATCGCGATGGTTCCGAGGGTGGCATCGAGTATTACGGGTGCTGGCGGGGCGTTTGTGATGGGAGTTGATCCTGGGCTTCTCGACATAACTGCGCAGCCAGTTGAGTCGTCGGGGTTTCCATGGCTCGTGCGAACGCGCGTGGGGACAGCGTCTGATTCGTCGGATGGATCTGTAGGAACAGATCTGGGAGACATGGCCGTGAGTTATCCCGTGCTGCTTGATGGGATTCTTACCCACTCAGGCAGGTTCGCTGTGCAGCAAGCAAGATTGCGAGTGTTCGCGCTTGTTGTGTCGTCCCCTGATCCAGAGCGTCCGAATAGGGCCGACGCTCCGCGAGTGATGCTGGTGGCCGAAGGTCGGACGGGAAAAAACGGGGAGTTCGAGCTGTTTCTACCTTCCGAGATCCTTGAGGATTGACCGACGTGCCGACAAGACTGGTAGCGATGGGCTGCCTCCGCTGTTCATGTCGACGAACCGCGATTGCTGAGAATCAGCATCGTGCCGAGACACACACTTTTTCCTTGACACGTAGCGTGGGCCGTCTAGTGTCCACCGGGTCGGCGAAGATGGCTTCGTTGATTTGGCTGCCCATCCTGGATGGCTGCCGACATGTGAAAACGCGAAGGTGGCGGAATTGGCAGACGCACTAGCTTGAGGTGCTAGCGGGGTAACTCTCGTGGGGGTTCAAGTCCCCCTCTTCGCACAAGTCACGTTGGTAGACGCCAGGCGTAACCCGCCTGGCGTTTTCTATTCGTCGCCTATCGTCGCCAATGCTCACAAGGGCATCGCCACTCAAACGTCATCGCTGTTCAGAACGCTGAATGAATGCGGAAATCGCGTCGACGAAGTCTCTCACCGACGCATTGTCTGGTTCTATTGCTTCGAGCAGTCCTGCCTCCAGGTATGCGTCGCGATACCGCCTAGCGCGAACGAGGCTATCGATGCGCTCCGCCGCGGTTCTGCCGCCCGGCGTTTTCATGGATGCGGCAAGGGGTTCGTCGACCGAGACCATCCTGCGCGTCGGCGGTACCGGGGCGATTGATTGACCCTGTCCTCTGACTCTGCTGAGGCTCTGAAAGTCTTCTGCACACAGACGCTTTTTTCCTTCTCGATAGCGTTGGTCGTACAGCTCTGTCGCTGCTGGGTTGCGAAGGACTGTGTAGGCTTCAACACCGCGTTCGAACACTTTCTTTGCTGCTGTCTTCAGCACGGCGTCAGATGGTGAATAGCGGTCGGGGTGGAATGCGAGGGCGAAGAGGTGAAAGTGCTGTTGAAGGGTTTGGCGATCCACGCCTGGGGAGACTTGGAGCAGTTCGTAATAGGACGCTGCGTCGAGTCTCTCGACTGCTTTTGCGACGCGAACCCTTGGGTCCATGACTGCGATGCTACAACTTGGTTGGGACGGATTCCACAACACTGGCGTGTCGAGCGTCGAAGATGCGTTGGGGGGAAGTGCTGGAAAGGAACTGGCGACGAGATGCCAGCCGGGATTGGTCCTAGACGGAATAGTCGGTGCTGTATCGTTTCCAGATATCGAGGGCGATGGATAGTGGTTTGATGGTGGGCACTGTGTAGGTGGGGAGATCGTGTTGTGCCATGTATTGGCGCATCCTCGAGACGTATGGCGATTGGCCTCGTGGGAAGATGATCATCGGTTTGCGTAGCTCTGACTTAAGATCCACGAGCAGTTCGCCGATGAATTCCGATATGTGTGGCACTTGCAGGTACAGACCGGCGAGGATGACATCGGTGTTTGGATCGTCGTTGAGGATTCTGGTGGCCTCGAGGAAGCGTTCGTCGCCAACGTCACCGAATAGATCGAGTGGGTTTGCGGCCACTCGCATTGCGATTCTGGCTCTCTCCTCGGCGTTGGCTTCCTTGATTTTGCCCATAAGAAGCTCGGCCAACTTCTGCTTGGTCTCGTCGGCGAACTCAGTGAGTCTCATGCCGTGAGAGGTGATTTGGTCGGCAAGGAGAATGCCAGCCCCTCCGCCCACACTGACCACGCCGATTCGGTTGTTTGTGGCGGGCTTGAACTTGGTGAGGATTGAGAGGGTGTTCATGAGGATCTTCGGATCCTCGGTGAGGTCTTCGAGCAGGTAGAATCCGGCTTGCTGGCACGCTGCTTTGAATGCTTCGAAGCTCCCGGCTAGGGATGCGGTGTGTGACATTGTGGCTTTGGCACCTCCGCCGACACCGCCTTTGATGACGAGCACTGGCTTTTTCTTTGCCACTTCGCGGCCGACTTCCATGAATTGCAGGCCGTTGCGCAATCCCTCGAGATACAGGGCGATGATCTTGATGCGTTCATCGCGCCCCATGTGCTCGAGCAGTTCCGGGATCGATATCCCACTCGCGTTGCCAACTGACACCCAAGTTCCGATGGGCAGATTGTCCTCGGCTGCCATTTCGAGGAGTTCGAGGCCGACGCCCCCGCTTTGAGAGATGATGCCGATTGGACCTGGCTGTGTTGGCAGTTGGCACCGGATTGTTGGGAGGAACATGGTGTTGAATCCGGTGAAGTTGTCGAACAAGCCCAGTCCATTCGGGCCGATGTAGACAACGCCATGTTTCTCAGCGGTGGTCCTAAGCTGGTCTTCAAGGTCAGTGCGACCAATCTCCGCGTAGCCATCGCTGACAATCACCGCCCCCTTGCCACCGTGCTCGCAGAATTCTCCGAACCCGCGAATGGTGTCCTGAGGTGACACCGCAAACACAGCAACATCGACAGGCTCCGGAACAGCGCCCACGCTTGGGTAGCACGGCAGTCCCAGCAGTTTGTCGCGCTTGGGGTTGATGGGATAGAGCTTCTCGATACGGCTCGAGTTCTTGAGGATGATGCCGCCCACCGAACCAGGACGCGATGCGCCCACCACCGCAACAGACCGAGCGTCGAAAATCGCCTTGAGACTCGCAAGCCGTCCTTCATTGAGACCATCCGACTTCGGATGAACAATCGGCTCGCCGATGATCATGCGAGCATCGACAATGGCAAAGCCCTTTTGGTAAGCGATGACAGGGTTGAGGTCTAGCTCCTGGATCTCTGGATGCTGGGACATGAGCACAGAGACGTTGACTGCGATTTCGACAATCGCCTGCTTGTCGAGAGGCGGCCCACGGAAGCCATCAACAACGCGACCAGCCAGTGTCTTTGCGAGCATTTTTTCGACGTCTTCGGGAGTGAGGACGCCGACACCTGGAAACACGTCTTTGAGTAGTTCGACAAATCCACCGCCGAACCCAATCATCGTGACTGGGCCGAAGACAGGATCCTGCCTGGCACCGACGAGAACTTCGAATCCGCGTTTGGCTTGTTTTTGGACGAGGATCCCGTCGAATTTCGTGGCCCCCGCTTTCTTGGCATTGTCGACGACTCGATCGTAGGCGCGACCTGCTTCATCGCGATTTGGGATGTCCAGAACCACCACGCCGACATCAGCCTTATGGATGATCTCCGTCGATATGAGTTTCATGACGACTGGGTATCCGAGCTCGTCGGCAACTCGGATGGCTTCGTCGCGGGATGTGGTTGCTTGACCTGCGATCGGGATTCCAGCGGATTCGAGGATCTGTTTGGTGGTGTTGAAGTCAGCTTGTGAGCCAGCCATTGGGTTGTTCCTTGGATGATTCCGTTACATGGACCTTCGGTGGATAACCGTGCCGCGTCGGTTACCTAGGTTGACGTATTTGGTGAAAAAACGGCGCGCTTTGTGAAGCTGCCATTGTGGTCGCGACGGACAACCCATAGCGCAGTACCCAACATGATGGAATTGCGGTGGTTGACCACTGCTGCCGCGCTGCGGAATGGCAGCCAGTCTGTAAACCCCAGTCTGTAAACCCCAGTCTGTGAGCAACAGCATCCAGCTATCAATGGGTGCCTCCAAGAACCAACGTCCAACAGCATCAAAACCCAATCTGCACGCCGCTTTGAGTGCGACAGAGTCGTCGAACCGCGGTTCTCCGACAACCAAGCAATCCAGCAAGCGGGACGCTCCTCCCGAGCGCCGCCACGAAATACCTCCAACCGCCAATCGTCGAACGTCTCGCAGGGACACCTCCGATCCAACGCTCCCGAAATACTTGCCGCGTGCGATGCCCAGCGTAGTCAAGACGAAGTCTGGCTGTGCTTTCTCCTTCTTGCAGAGATGTGAGAGTCACGTTCCAAAGATGTGTTCCTAGATGTGTTTGGGTCTGTGAGAGGCGTCGCGACCGGCACTGATTCGACACTGCCAGTTCGGTGGCTTTGGGGGTCTGTGGCGTGTGGTGCAGAGACAGCAGACTTGGTGTCACATCGACGGCGGCACGGAGATGTCACTGCAGATACCGCGAGAATTCTCGGGAATCTCCGTGAGATGTCCGAGTGTATGGGCGTTGGCAGGGCACCGAAAGGGCGTCGGAACCAAGTGTGGCGTGGTTTGCAAGGTTATTCGTCGACACCGGCTGAAAAAGTCGAAAACTCATCCTGGCGGGAGTGCCAGCGATGGCATAGTGTATTACGCTATCGAATTGGAGACTCTGGTTGCAGAACTGCTGAGCTACCATACGAATGCGCATCGTCTTCGATTGTCGGCAGCATTCCAGTTGTGGATATGGCGATTCGCACTGCACCTTGGGAACACTTCGATTACCCTTCGACTCCGTTCACTCTTCCGGTTGGCGCAACACCGGCGAAATGGGTTAATTTGGCTGGGTATCTGCTCTGCCTCGTCGGGAATTCTGGGACATGATGCGAGCAGTGCGACAGGTCATATGGAAATTCGCTCTATTCCTGCATGTGCGTGAAGGTTTCGAACAATGGTTCAGGGCCGCTGATACGAAATTGATGATACAGGTATTCCGATGGGATGCCCGTACATGGTAATAACTGGTTCGCTATCGGCAGCGCCAAGAGCATGGATTTCCCCAATCGGCAATCAAGCGAATTTGCGGGCAATATCGGATTTCGTCAAAGCGAGGTCACTGCCGATTTGCACGATACTCTATTGTTCTCCGAACTATGGTATTTCGCTCATTTGTGGCTCGGAGATATGTGAGACGTTCAATTCGCAGTGGTCTGGCCGCGTTCGGGGTGGTGTCCGGGGGTTCGTTTCCACTCGGGCAAATTTTTTCTTTTTTTCTCTTGTGAGGGGCGATCGGTGTTGGTAGCAATGCTTTCAGGCGCTCGAGGCAACCCCCTCAACCTCGTGCGCTTAGACCGCGCGAAGGACTTCCGCCCCCCTTGCTCCTTCGCGCGGCATTTTTTT
>Ga0123356_10006332_pt1 | contig 11950 bp, 15 predicted proteins | sample TergutEmb28metaG_2_FD_92546 | JGI IMG/M metagenome (GOLD analysis project Ga0123356, IMG submission 92546) | Embiratermes neotenicus P3 segment gut microbial communities from Petit-Saut dam, French Guiana - Emb289 P3 | ecosystem: Host-associated > Arthropoda: Insects > Digestive system > Gut ... | reverse complement strand
TACGAATTCAGAAGTGCAACAAACATATTTCGCACATGTTTGTTGATGCCAAGCTCTTCAAGAAATGAGCTTATTCTTGAGATATTAGCTTTTAGGTTTGCAGTGTTATCTAAGTACTCTTGCAGAAAGGCTTCTAGAGATTTGCGGAGATTATCCGCAATTTCACGAGGGTTGGAATTAGCTGAATACTGTTCTAGTGCAACTCTATACTGTTTGTATGCATTTGGGAGTTTTTCCAACCAATTTGCCACATCACATACAAGTGCATTATCAAACTCCGGGGCACCTTTTCGGATAATTCTTCCATCACATATTAAGTAGGGCATTGCCCACTTCTTCAGTTCTTCACAAAGAAAGTCCCGCAGTGAATTGCCTCTGTTAAAATAACTGTCATTAAGAAAAATATTGAGCTTTGCAATAAATTGATCTATGCCGCCCGATGAGTGATTGCTGCCTTTTGAATATGGGAACAGAATATCTGTTATGATAGGTTTTCCAGAACAGAAACCATCAATAGATCGGGTCCAATCAGAAGACAACAATACGCCAACCTCTTGACAGATACGAAATAAGGCTTGTTCAGGGATTTCTGAATGAAACCTAAGAAAATAATTTACTACAGTATTGTGGAAGTTTTGTATTCTTTCGGCTTCATTTACAGGACAACATAATGCGTCTCGTGATTCCAAATAGTCCATATGTTCAGCCCTCAATGTTCTAGAATGCAAGACGGAGAAATACTCGTCGTTGTCATTCACATATCATCGCCATTTATTCGTTTGCTCCAACTGATAAAGGCATGAAGTTACGAGCAAGTATCGCTTTTCAAAAATACTATTGGTATTGCGACTATGCAATAAATGCGTCCTGTGTCTCCTTTTACTCTGAACAGAATTGCGATTTTTTACTTCCTGCGTAATACTAAGAACAATTGATATCGAATTGTTCTCCTTTGAAAAGAGAATGTGCTTCTTTATCATCATTTCGCAGACGAGCAAGTTCCCTTGTGCGACTCTTCACGATTTTATCAAACTCCGTTCTTTGCTCTTCTATTATTAATACAATATCGTTACAAACAAAACAGTCTCCAACATAGTTGTCTGTAATCTCTTTCTTGGTTTTTCGAAAGAATTTGTTTGCTTCATTTCTCAAATCGTTTAAAGCGCAATTGTCCTCAATTTCGTTTAGTGATTCTTCGAAGTATTTAGTAACACTTCGTATATGGCCTAAATAATTGATTAAATGCTTCTGATGGTTATTAACGTCTGCCAATTCTTCACTAGCTTTAATATGATTAATTCTTTTCTTGACATACGACTCAATAGCACTTCCCTCGCAATAATCAGCTGGGGCAAAAAAGTCAATCCGTTCATCGCGCAATAACTTGGCTATTTTTGCTGGACTTTGCCCAGGGGCGTACACACCAATAGCAAGACCTCCCTCTTTCTTGACAACCCTCATTGCTGGAATATCTGTACTACTATCACCAATATATATGATGTTTCGGAAAGGGACTCTCCTCTCGTTGTCATGCATACTTCTGTTTAGTGAATCTTCGTCACTAAGGTCAACACAGTTTTTATTAATACGAAACAAGTACTGCGTCTTTTGCGTGCTGTTGACAACTTGTTTTGGCCAAATGGGAACTCCATTTTTGTTGTATACAAAACACGATGCATATATAGCCTTGAAACGCCTTGCCTTAACGATGCTGGTGCCATCAAGGATTTCTTTGATGCCAGAAGAAATAATATAGTGCTCGGCATTCAGTTCAAGATCAGCGGCATATTCATTGATTCTATCAAACCATGTGTCGAGCCCTCCATAAAGCGCTACGTCTCTCCCCATTTTTCGGAAATCCTTTGAAGTTAGCGACAGCTTATCTTCTTGTTCAACAGCTTTTTTTACTATTAGCTTCATGTAGGAAAGAGTCTTGTCCATTCCATTCTTATTAGCATATTCATTTGATTCACTCCAAAACTCTTGAGCGGATATACCAAGTTTTGGGAACAACATGTACTCTTGCATGTCTCCCGGTGATAGTGTCTTGTCAAAGTCATAGCAAATAGCTACAACTGGCCTTGAATAAATTGATTCTCTCCCTTTCATTGCTTGAACCTCATTTTCAATTCTTCAGACAGGTTGCAATAAACTGAGCCGCCCCGAATCTCCCTGCTTCGGATTCTTTGGAGTGTTCTTGCATTACCTTTATGGTCTTTTGACACTACTGTTCTTCGTACTAATGGTCAACCTTGGATTACGCTCACAGTTTACAGCTTCATGAGGTAATAATTCAAAATTAAGGAGGTGCTTCGTTTCTCATTGAGTCTTGCGGAAGCAGGACTTTTACATGCCAAAAATTCGATTAAACGGAAAAATGACTAAAACCAATACTAATAAACCAAAAAGTAGCAAGTCAAAGCTACCAAAGACACAAACTGAAAACCTGCCGCCTACAGAAGTGCCAGAAAAGGAAACAATGGTTGTGATAGGTGCAAATGCCAACGACACTTCAGCTCCAATCGAAAGCGCTTCCGGTATCACAGAAGCTACTCAAAATGCAATAACAGCGAGTGAAGCAGCTACGGCTCCCTCAGAATCCATCGTCCAAATCCCCCACACCGAGTTACACTCTTTCAAGGGCCACCCCTTTCAACTCCGAGACGATGCCGACATGAAATCATTGGTGACCAGTGTCAAGGAAAGGTGTATTGACCAACCAGCCCTTGTTCGTCCCTGTGAAGACGGTGGTTATTAACTCATCGCCGGACACAGGAGGCAACACGCCGCCGAACTCGCCGGATACACCAGTGTTCCCTGCGTGGTACGCCAGATGACAGACGACGAGGCTGTCTTGGCCATGACCGAAAGCAACTTCAACCAGCGCTCGGAGATACTGGCCAGTGAAAGGGCTAAAGCCCTCAAAATGCAGTTGGAGGCCATCAAGCACCAAGGTTCAAAAGGAAGTACAGACAAGAACGGCGAACTCAGCCGTCGTTCCAATGAGGTTGTTGCCGAACGTAACAGCATGTCCGTCAAAAACGTCCAGAGGTACCTCTCTCTCAACAACCTAGGCTTCATCGTAATTACATTCGCCGCAGGGATAACAGCAAACAAAAGGAATATGAGGACGGGACAAAGGCGGCGAAAAAAGCGGAAATGGACGCAAAAAAAGAACGCCCTGCGAGCCGAAGACATCGCAAAAGGCGTATTTGTTCCTGTGAACCATTTGCCGAAAGCAGGCCCGAAAATTGCAGTGAAAACAGCTTAACTATCTGTATTGAATAGCATACATTTTTCATTAATATACCTTATCGAAAATAATATCATGCGATTAACGATTTTACCATTGCGTTTTGTAAATCGTTGTGCTATGATATTAGGCAGATGAGGTGGTGTAAAAATGTATACTCTCAGCTATAAAAAACTATGGAAGCTACTCATTGAACGTAATATGAAAAAGGGTGATTTGCGCGTGATAGCTAATATCAGCCAAAATACTATGGCGAAACTATCGAAAAACCAAACCGTCACTACTGAAACACTTGCGAAGATTTGCTCAGCGCTTAATTGCGAACTAAATGATATTGCTGATCTAAGCGCAAAATTTACATATTCCGACAAGAATTAGGGGAAGATTAGGATGGATAAAAAAACGATTTCCGGGTATTCGATATATAATATCGAAGCCCAAAACCGCAAAAAAATGAATCCGCTTGACGATGTATATCCGAAGTTGCCAAAAGCGACTTACGACATAATTTATGCTGACCCGCCATGGGATTATAATGGAAAAATGCAATACGATAAGTCCAGTATTAAAACCGAAAATATTGGCTTCGAGAGGAACATTTTTATTAGTTCCGCTGTTTTTCAGTATCCGACGCTTAAATTACGCGAACTAAAAGAGCTTGATGTCAGTTCGATAGCGGCTGACGATAGTTTGCTGTTTATGTGGACAACCGGACCACAATTAGCTTATGCCGTTGAACTAGGACAAGTATGGGGTTTTGAGTATAAAACTATCGCATTTGTATGGGATAAAATGGTACACAATCCCGGTAGATATACTCTATCTCAAACCGAGTTATGCTTAGTATTTAAAAAAGGACGCATACCCACTCCGCGTGGGGCGAGAAATGTCCGGCAGTTGCTTCATATCCCAAGAGGCAACCATAGTGAAAAACCTGTATCTGTCATAGATGGAATTACGAAAATGTTTCCTCAACAGAGAAAAATCGAGTTGTTCGCAAGAAAGAATTACAATGGGTGGGATAATTGGGGGCTGGAAATACCAGATTCCAAAATTGATATTTTCACTAAGAGCGAAGCCTCAAGTAGAAATGAAACACTTCAATCTTTCTTTGTTTGATACTGAAGAATATAGTAAGGTTCGCATGAGGATTTATGAGAGCTGTCCCCACCTTTTAGTTTTTTACAAAAGGTGCGGTAAGAGGTTGTTTTCAAAAAAATCAAGCATATCTCCTATATCTTCAGTATCACGCCACATATAGAAATTCTTGTTATACTCTTGAAACCAAAAAGCGATTTCTCGATTTCTTCTCGGGTCGCGTGTTATATCTCCGACCAATACTACCCAAAACGGAAGTATCTCATCTGAAATACCACTTGCTTCACGAATAACTTTTAACAATCCGGGGGTAAAATACTTACAGCTTCTTTCGTGTGCATTTCCTCGTCCTGCGGCCATATTAGTTGTTTCAACCCAGCCGTCTTGCCGCTTAATCTCACCAAATAGAGATTTCTTGTTGTTAAGATTTCTAATTACAAAATCCATGCTAATGCCCCATGAATATTTCGGGTTACCATTTGGTTTTAGTTCTGTGACATCTACGTTGTATATTTTATCGAGAACATCATTTGGTAATATGTACGTCGAATAAATATCTCCAAACTCGGTTGGTTTTTCAATAATAAACTGTTTAGGGTAAACGGAATCAAGAGCTACTTGGAGAGAACCCTTGAATTTTGCTTCTGTTTCAAGCGCCCGAAAACCACTTATTGTTTGCCAGTTTGCTCTACTTCTTAATTCTGAGCTTGCCATATACATACCTCTTTTTTTATTTCTTAATTATGATATATCGTCAAGTATTACCTCCATAATATCAGCGATATCGCATCGCAAAGCATTACAGATTTTTACGAGAATGTCTGTTTGGATGTTTTCGCCTTTGGTTAGCTTGGATATAGATGTGGCACTAATGTTTGCAGTCAACATTAAGTCTTTCTTTTTCATTTCTTTGTCAATCAACAGCTTCCAAAGTTTTTTATAGCTTACACCCAAAATTATCACCTCACAGACATCATTGGCTCAATAATGCGCTCATTACGAAATCGTATGTTTTTCGGGTAAGGGTTAAGCGACACGCCGGTTTGGGCGAGGTCGTTTTGCACGAAGCACGGAGCGGACGGACGGAAAGGCAACGCTGGTCATGCGGCGACTTCTCCGTCCGGACGGATCACCGCCATCGGCGGTGAATCCCTCGGCAGAGCCCACGGCACTTTGCCCGCGAAGCGGGAAAGTATCAAAGTGGGTCACACGCTTTCATTAAGTGCCATGCCCCCACTCTTTGGTCCAATTCCATCTTTAGTTTGACCTGTCATACCAGTATCTTGAACATATCCGTTTTCTCTTCCGTTGAGACGATATTCGGGATAATGACCTCAGGTGCCGGCGGCTTACCTCCCAGGCTTGAATGGGGTCTGACGGTATTGTAATACTCCACCCAACGCTTGGTCAAAACCTCAGCTTCATAAATATTCCCGAGCAGTTCCCCGTTTAAGAACTCATCTCTCATCCTGGCATTGAAACTCTCGCAATAACCGTTCTCCCAAGGACTCCCGGGTTCAATGTACGCCGTACTTACCCCGATGGCCGATAACCACAGGCGTATCCTTTTAGCCGTAAACTCACTGCCGTTATCACTGCGCAGATACTCGGGGGTACCGTTAAACAACATAAGTTCTGCTAGGAGTTCGATGACATCATTGCCTCTCCAGCTACGGCGGGGTATGGAAGCCAAGCACCTGCGGGAATACTCATCAATAACATTAAGAAACCGCATCTTTCTGCCGTTTGCTGTTTTATCCTCTATGAAATCATAACTCCAGACATGATTGGGGTGTATGGGTCTCAGTCTGATACAGGAGCCATCGTTAAGCCATAATCTGCCTCTCTTGAGCTGTTTCCGGGGGACTTGAAGCCCTTCCTCCCGCCAGATACGCTCCACCCGTTTGTGGTTGATGATATGCCCCTTGTTTCTCATCATGCTTGTCACTGTGCGGTATCCGGCACGACCGTAACAACTAGCCAGGTCTATGACTTCAGCCCGGACTTCATCTTCACCCAGTAACTTCACAGGAATGTAGAGATAAGCGGTACGATTCACCCTTAATACCCGGCAAGCCCGTCTTTCTGTTACCCGATGTGTCTTAATGACATAGTCGACGGTCATTTGTCGCTTGACCGGGCTTAGAAGTTTTTTGAGTTGACGTCTTTCAGTATGGCATTATCAAGACTGAGATCGGCTACCAGTCTTTTCAGCCTGAGATTCTCTTTCTCCAGTTCCTTGAGACGTCGGGCATCGGTGGTATCCATGCCGCCGTACTTCGTGCGCCAATGGTAGTAGGTTTGCTCGCTTACGCCGATAAGTCTGACTGCCTCGCTTACTGTCTTGCCTGCCTTGCAATGCAGCTCAACCTCACGTAGTTTGACAATGATCTGTTCCACTGTGTAGTTTTGTTTCCCCATGATTTACCACTCCTTCGTTAAATATTAACATGTCTCTAACTCTGGAATTGGTACAAAGATAGGGGGCGGGAGTAAATGCGGTATTAGGACTCAGACAGTGCAAATCAAGTATAATTTTGTAGGTAAAATAAGCCTAAACTAAACTCCGCCAGCTATGAAAAGGACGAAAACTCGCAACGGATCTTTTTGAAATGGCGGAGGGAGTGGGATTCGAACCCACGACCCTGCTTTCGCAGGGCAAACGCTTAGCAGGCGTCCGCACTAGGCCACTATGCGATCCCTCCGTTGTTTTCAATATATCATAAAATGCAGTTCGCCACAAAGAATAGTGCCTTGCATTTGCTTAGCAGTCCCCCTAAAATGATAGCAGAAAGCAAGGTAGTACCCCACCCACCACAACCGAGGAAATGCACAAAGCCCTACTATTTGAAAAGCTCCCTGATACTTTCGTCCGTTGCGACACATGCCAGTGGCATTGCCGCATCGCGCCAGAAAAAACAGGGGTTTGCCAACGTTATCAAAATTTTGATGGAACCCTTTACACCCTGAACTATGCTCAGGTTTCGTCAATGGCAGTAGATCCGGTTGAGAAGAAACCGCTCTACCACTTCCACCCCGGCACGCGATGTTTCTCGTTGGGAAGTTGGGGATGCAATTTTCACTGCCTCGGTTGTCAAAACTGGGCTATCGCCTGCCCTACTGAGCAGGAGATGACTACCGGAAATCACACTGTCAACCCAGAGGCATTAGTTAGCCTCGCCCAGAGCCACAGGTGCCAAGGCATTGCCTGGACATATAACGAACCATCGATGTGGTTAGAATACACGCGTGACGTCGCCCGCTTAGCCCATCAGGTTGGGCTTTATACCGCCTTCGTTACCAATGGATATCTAACCCCGAGGGCTTTGGATGCCATCGGGCCATACCTGCAGGCTTGGCGCGTAGATGTGAAAGGATTCAAGGACGAGACCTATAAAAAACTGGCCAAAATCGCAAACTGGCGCGGCATATTGGAGGTCGCCTCCCGAGCCAAGAATACGTGGGGTATACATATAGAAGTGGTGACCAACATTATTCCCGCCATAAACGATGATGACGACCAGTTAAGGGACATTGCGTACTGGATTGCCACAGAATTAGGCGAACTCACGCCATGGCATATTACCCGCTTCTATCCCCAGTATAAGATGACTGATGTCCCAACAACCACCCTTGAAACACTAGAACGTGCCCGCAACATCGGGCAACAGGCAGGTTTGAAATTTGTTTATCTGGGAAATGTGGCTCGCGAAGACGCCGACACGACATGTTACAGCTGCCACAACGTCATTGTGCACCGCCGTGATTATTTGGTTGATGTTCTCGGCTTGAACTCCTCTAAATGCAAGCATTGCGGCGCAGAACTCAACTTTCGAACCCAGGAGGTATCATGATTAGAAAACCTGCCGTAGCCGGGGCTTTCTATCCTGCAGACCCCCAAACACTCTCCGAGATGGTCACCGGTATGGTTGATGAACTTGCCACCAAGACAGAGGTCGTTGGCTTCGTTTCACCACATGCTGGTTATGTCTACTCCGGCCAAGTCGCCGGGGCAGTTATCTCCCGCGTAAGCCTTGGGGACACCTGTATTATGCTGGGCCCCAATCACACCGGTTTAGGCAAACCATTCAGCCTCTGGTCAGGCGATGATTGGGAAACACCAATGGGCCAAGTCGCCATAGATGAAACCCTGCGACAGGAACTTCTGAGCAACTCAGCCTACCTCGCCGGGGATACCGATGCCCATCGACACGAGCATTCCCTTGAGGTCCAGCTCCCATTTCTGCAACACTTCAAACCAGGCATTAAGATCGTTCCTATCATCTTGGGCAGTAGCACCCCTGACGATTATCAGTCCCTAGGGGAAGAGCTAGCCAACGTCATTTCCGCATCCGAACGACATACGACTATACTAGTCTCATCCGATATGACCCACTACGAATCACAATCCTCTGCTGAGCACAAGGACAAACTGGCAATTGAAGCTGTTTTGGCACTCAATGGCGAGGCGCTTGTCAACCGTATTGCGGAGTTTAATATCACAATGTGCGGATATGCCCCAACACTTGTGCTCATAGCCGCAGCCAAAAAGCTCGGCGCAACCACCGGGGAGCTGATTCGCTATCAAACATCAGGCGACACATCAGGCAACTATCAATCAGTGGTCGGTTATGCCGGCATCATCATTAGGAGAACAACATGACTTCACCGCTTGTACAATTGGCTAAGGAGGCCATCGCCGCCTATACGATCGGCGGTAACACTATCCCCCCACCAGCAGAGCTTACCCCGGAAATGGAACCCAGAGCGGGCGTCTTTGTTTCCCTTCACAAAGGCGAAAAACTAAGGGGTTGCATTGGCACCATTGAGCCACACCAAGCAAACGTAGCCTCTGAGATTATTGCCAACGCCATCTCCGCCGCCACCCGCGACCCGCGCTTTGACCCCGTCACCCCCAGTGAACTTGATGGTCTAGAGATAAGCGTTGACGTACTCACCACCCCCGAATCAGTAACAGACCCGGGCGCACTTGACCCAAAGAAATACGGTCTGATTGTGGAGTGCGGCAACCGGCACGGCCTCCTGCTGCCTGACCTCCCAGGGGTAACCAGTGTGCAGGAACAGATTGATATCTGCCGCGCCAAGGGAGGTATTCGCCCCAACGAGAACGTGAAGCTATTCAAATTTGAGATCGTGAGGCACCATTAACCCCTGCCATACCACGATATCCGGCCACCAAACTTAGGGGCACAACACAAACAAACACCCCCCTCAAAAGCCACTGTCAGGGGGATAATTGTGATAAAATTGTCTTAATCCCTTAATGAGATAAAGGAGGCCATCCAATGACCAGTGCCGTTGTCAGCGCCAGTGCCGGTTCGGCTGCCGCCGTTGCCGCCGCCCACGCCGCCTTAGTACAGGCTGCAAAAGCCTCGGGGGTAATAGTTAACGTCGAGCCAGAGGCTTTCCTTATAATTGCAGGCAAAACCCGCGGGGCCTTAATCGTCACCTCTGTAAACAACGTTTGGCGAAAGAAAATACACCATTATCTTACAAGTTATAAAGGACTGGCCTTCTATACCAAAACCACCCACGAGCTTGCCTTGCCAAGCAGTGCCGAGTTGGTATTTGCCAAACAAATTTGGATTCCTCAGTGAAGAGCTCAGACGAAATCTACCACGAAGAGCTATGGGTCTTCTGGGGATGGCTAGTTGTTGGCCTCTTTTTTGCCACTGCTGTTGCCATGATTGTCCTTTTCTTTGTCCAACGCGCCCATGGCCCCATCGGAGAAAACCCGGCACCAGATTTAGTCTATCTGATTATGGCCGCCTGTTTTATGGCCACCGGGTTGTTCATGATCTTTTTTGTCCGTCTTACAATAAGCATGGACCCCCGAGGCATCACCGCAGGTTACGGTCCCTTTCGCCACTTTGAGCCTTGGGGTAACATTGCCAGCATTGAGCGCAATCATAGGGTAGCCCTGCTCGCCTTTGGTGGTTGGGGAATCCGCCGTCTCTACAGAAAGGGAGGCTGGGTGCTAGTCTATAATGTGATGGGTGCCCCAATACTTCTTCTTACCCTCAAAACCGGTAAGAAAAAGTATTTTGGTTTCTCAACCAAACACCCCGACGATGTAACGGCCCTTATAAAAAGCTGGAAACACTAATGGATCTTTTTGATTACAATGCGGAAAAGCAGCAGTTCAAGGAGGCCCCTTTGGCTGCCCGCATGCGTCCGACCACCCTTGATGAGTTTGTTGGGCAAGAACACGTCGTTGGGCCAGGAAAGGTACTTCGTCGCGCCATCGATGCAGGCAACCTGCCTTCGGTTGTACTCTGGGGACCACCGGGCTCGGGCAAGACCACCCTCGCCAATATTATGGAGAAGGCTATCAAGGCCTACTTCGCCCCAGTCTCGGCAGTTTCCGCCGGGGTGGCCGATCTGCGCCGCATCATTGATGAGGCCAAAGAGCGCCGCCGGATGCACGGTCAAAAGACTATTCTTTTTATTGATGAAATCCATCGCTTTAGTAAATCGCAACAAGATACCATCTTGCCTTATGTCGAAAACGGCACTGTAACCCTTATCGGGGCAACCACCGAAAACCCCTCCTTTGAGGTCATCTCCCCCCTCCTTTCCCGCGCCCAAGTATTCACATTAAAAGCCCTTTCGCACACAGAGATAGGAATAATCATACAACGCGCCCTTGATGATAAGACCCGTGGGTTGGGATCGTTTAATGTTACCCTTGATGAAAATGCCCGCGAACACCTTATCACAATGGCAAACAACGACGCCCGGGCTGCCTTAAATGCCTTGGAGTTTGCCGCCTTGACAACGCCCCCAGACGATCAAGGCCTCCGGCGCGTTTGTCTGGCCACAGTTGAGGATGCCCTGCAGCAACGAGCCCTGCTCTATGATCAAGGGGGAGAACAACACTATGATATTATCTCAGCCCTGCACAAGGTCATCCGCGGTTCTGACCCCGATGCCGCCCTCTACTGGTTGGCCCGTATGGTTGAGGCCGGTGAAGACCCCCTCTTCATTGTGCGCAGACTCATTCGTGCCGCATCAGAAGACGTTGGTATGGCCGACCCTCAAGCCCTAGTGGTATGCATGGCCGCCCAGCAGGCTGTACACTTTGTTGGTATGCCGGAGGCTAATTTAGCCCTTGCCCAAGCCGCCGTCTACCTCGCTACTGCCCCTAAAAGTAATGCCCTGTATGTGGCTTATGGCCAAGCACAGCGAGAGGTGGTCAAGGGCAAAAACGAACCTGTACCATTACACCTGCGCAACCCCGTCACCAAGCTCATGAAAGGCCTCGACTACGGCAAAGGATACCGCTATGCCCACGATTTCCCTGGGCATTTCGTACGCCAACAGAACCTGCCAAGTGACCTGCAAGGTAAACAATTCTACCGACCCAGTGACCAGGGTTTTGAGAAAACGTTACAAGCGCGACTAAAACTCTGGTGGCCGGAGAGGTATCAAGTAGGTCAAGGCAAAGGCAACTCACCACAGGCACCACCTCAAGTTTGACACCCCACGCATGCTGGGCCTATAATTACAAGACTGCATCGCGGGGTGGAGCAGTGGCAGCTCGTCGGGCTCATAACCCGAAGGTCGTTGGTTCGAATC
>Ga0123356_10006331_pt1 | contig 11952 bp, 14 predicted proteins | sample TergutEmb28metaG_2_FD_92546 | JGI IMG/M metagenome (GOLD analysis project Ga0123356, IMG submission 92546) | Embiratermes neotenicus P3 segment gut microbial communities from Petit-Saut dam, French Guiana - Emb289 P3 | ecosystem: Host-associated > Arthropoda: Insects > Digestive system > Gut ... | reverse complement strand
TTTATCATATCATCCAGAGATGTGCTGTATTTGGTGGCCGTTTTTGCTGCATTTTTGCTGTCCGCTTGTGCTGTATTTCTAATGTCCGTTTTTGCTGTATTTCATTATACCGCTAACACCCCGGTGCACAGTACATAACTCCCAACTCATGTTTCGCTTGTGAATACTCGTCCTTTGCTATTGATGCATTTCTAGGGTCATTCACTATTCTTTCAAGCCAATAAAGAGCCGTTTTCAGATCGGCGCCAGGAAATACTTGAGGGTGCGTTGTGTGCATAAAAGCTAATTGCCACATATCTTTAATGTATCCATACATATTTGCAGCTTCGTCAAATGCGAGTACCGCTTCAGAAATTAATTTTGAATCGCGTGATGCCATCGCTTCCTTTAAATTGTCTAATCTCAAAGGAAATTGAGCATCAGCTTCTTGGTATTTTATCTCTTGCTCGGCTATTTTAATCGCATTTTCCGCTATTCTGGCGAACTCACAAACATCATATGGATTTTGGGATGATAGTGCCCTTTGTGCCTCGTTTATTGCAAATTCTATTTGTTGTGAAACTGTGGTAGAATTTGATCTTACCGCTAAAACACTAGCCTGTTTTTTAACCTCATTTGCGGTTTTTCTTGCAGTTTCCGCCTCAATCTTTAATTTATTCTCATTTTCTTTTTGAAACCTTATCTCCTCTTCGGCATTGTCTAAAAAAACTTGTGCTTTCTTTATCAAATCTTGCGCTTTATATATTGAATTAGGTTCTTTTAATTCTTGCATTGCATTCTCAGCCGCTTCTATTGCTGATTCAGCAGGTTTAGTTATTAATGGCAATGAATTGGTTATTAATAATGAGTTGGAATTTTTTATTACTGAATTAGCTTTTTTAATTATTTCATCTGCATTTTTTCTAACAACTACTGCTTGACGTTTTACCTCTTGTTCCGCACGTTGTTTTTCTTGCTCCGCACGTTGTCTTTCTTGTTCCGCACGTTGTCTTTCTTGTGCTGCGGATACTATTCCGTACACAATCCCGATTATTGCCCCTCCTATTAGTGCAAATTCTATTGCCGCTATAAAAAAATTCTCTAATCCACCTCCTACACCAATACACGAGTTACAGATAGAACATGTACAAGCAAGTAAAAAAAATCCTACAGCAGCAACTAGGCCACCTAAAAATACAGTAAATGCTTTGCCAATGGGCGACCTCGAACCTATATCTGCGAAAAAATCCAATAAAAGACCTAACAAATCATCCATAATTTCTTTCTCCTTCTGTCACATTATATTTGCGGATAAGGTATCGCATCCAGCCATTTTTTTCATTTTGTTGCTAAAACTGCAATAAATAGTCACAAACCACCACTTCAAGTGGCAACTTGCTTTTGGCCACTACAAAGGGCTAAAACAATAGAACCATCATATGCGTAACGGTGAATCTGATATATCCTTGGGGCTTTTTAAGTTGACACTTACATCATGCCAGTAGCAGAAAAAACATCGGCATCGCTGTAGCTTCCTTTTGTTCTCTCGTGGATAGCGCGGGGTTTTAGTATTGAACTAATTTGTTTGATGCTCCTTTCTTACTATTTTAGTTGTAAAAATGCTAATAAGAAGAATCATGCTTATTGCTTGGCTAAACGATACACCATTCCATACGCCACGATAATCATCACCCCTATAAAATTCCAAAATAATTCTCAAAGTTACATATACAACTAAATATATATCTAAAAAACGGCATTTGAACTTATCAAATTTCAAAAATAACGCAAACATAGTAAATAAGACCAAATTTGCACACGCTTCAATAAGCTGAACTGGTATTCGCATTGTTGTATCTATAGTACCATGTTGTATTACTGTAGTATATAGTATCGAAATTCTTGCAGTAGATTCAATACCATAACAACAACCACCAGAAAAACACCCGATTCTTCCCCAAAAGTGAAATAATGTTATACAGACAACAAGCAAATCAATAACACGGTATTCAACTTTTTTGTGCGCCTTCTTACATATATACATAAATACAAACAAAAAACCTATCAAACCACCATAAAAAACAATTCCGCTGTTAGTAATGATACCAAAAGAAATAGACTCGCCTTTTGCTAATGCATTGTAAAAACTCACTAGAATTCCAAAAAACTTGGCTCCAACTAATAACCCAATTCCACTTGCATAAAATATTCTTGTATAACTTGGTATACTAAAGTCATATTTTAACAACAGTATAATAAACAACGAAGCAGCAAAAACTATTCCAACAATTGAAAAGAAAGAATAAGGTGGTATGCCCAATACATTTGCTATTGTTGCGTCGTATTCCAAAATATGCTCCCTGCCCTTAAAAATTAGTTAACTCAATAATCAGACCCCAGCCACTTCCCGCCGGTATCAAAAATACGCTCGTTCCGGAGTTCGTATTGCCAGTTCCCGCCGATGTCAAATATGCGGTTGCCACGGATTTCAAACTTCCAATCACCGTGGGAATCATATATACGGTCGCCTCTTACTTCGTAAACCCAGTTCCCGTAAATATCCAACAATCTGTTGCCTACCTGTTTGACTATAATATTACCGTAAATATCTCTAATCAAACTAATTTACCATCTTTTCAATAATATTTCGTTTCTTATGGCGGTATTATATACCTTTTTGAAAGAAATTTCAATACTTTTGCAGTTTTTTATTAGTGCTATTGTCGAAAAAGAGAAATGCCACCAGATTTATATAATCTTTGCAGGTAAAAAGAATGGATGCCATACGCATAATGCAGGTATAGTATATCCTGCATTATGTACAGCATCCCATTTCTTTTATTACGAATTTGTAAATCCCCTAATCAGATCATGCCTTCACGCCCCACAGCATTTCTTGTACTTCTTCCCACTACCGCAAGGACAAGGCTCATTCCGCCCGATTTTTTCCACTGTTATCGGGGTAGGGCTGTAATAAGGTTCGCCTATCGGCTGTATTTCCATACGGGTTTTTCTATATTCCTCAACTTTTTCTTGCTGGCCCATATCCTCATATAAGCCAATTAGGCGATCTACAACGTCTTCCTTATCTCTCAACCCTATCCGAGCATAACCAGTCAGTAAAATTTCTTCCGCCTTTTCATAATATTTCTCACCAAGTCCGAACCAGTAACAATCCGACCAACCGATATAACCCCAACCCCAATCCGGATCTTTCCGTAGCCATTCGCTGTAAAGCTGCTCAGCTTTAGCCTCGTCCCCGGAATCAAAGTATGAATCAGCCATCCCGCGGCGGGTGTTTTCTATTATCAAATCATTTGAACCGCACCACTGAAGTAATTCCTCGCAATATACCGCGCGCTTACTATGGTATATTTTTTCATCTATCCCCGCGTTGTGCAGCTCTGTTTCTAAATCCTGCACCCAGTTACTAATGAATTCCGTCCAGTTATATTTTTTGTTGAGATCATAGATATCACTTGCTATACCTTCCGTAAATAGCGCTTTGACCTCTTCCCAGGCTTCCAGCCATTTATCACAGCCGCCCAGGAAATCATTTTTTTGAATTTTTTCATTGCCTTCCCAGATCATATTGTTTATTTTTTCAAATCGTTCCATTTTTTTCGCACTTCGCTTTCTGTATTTTCTTATTATTATACCATAAAAATGAAGAAATATCGTAGCTGTTGCAAACAATTTTTAAAAATTGCTTGCGGCAGCTCCTTTTTTATTAAAGTTTCCAGTAAAAATCACGTTATAATAAATATCAAAGCTTCAGGTAAAAACAATAAGGTTGGTGCGATTATGATACGTGGTCATTATATAGCCGCCACTGGCATGATGCTACAGCGGCGGAAAATGGAAGTTATTACTAATAATATCACAAATGTGGAGACTAGTGGTTATAAGAAGGATAATTTGATTTCCCGCAGTTTCGACGATGTGATGATAGAGCGCATACATGATAAGTATAATATACAACCTCACCGTATCGTCGCGCGCAACCCTTTTGTGGGGCCTTTAAACTTCGGTACGCATGTGGATTATATACAGACGGATTTCGAGCAGGGTAATTTGGAAACCAGCGAATTGCCCACCGACCTGGCTATTATCGGCTCGGCCTACTTCGTATTGGATACGCAACAAGGGCCCTGTTATAGCCGTTCCGGCGCCTTAACTATCAATGTGGACGGCTATTTATGCAATGCCGATGGTTTATATGTAATGGGAGAAAATGGCCGTATCTTTATCGGTTCCATGGATTTTATGGTTGACGAACAGGGCAATATCAGCGCCAACGGCGAGTATATAGATACCTTGAATATGGTAAACTTCGCGGATCCCAATGTGCTGCGCAAGCAAGGTAATAACCTGTATACAGCGCCGGCGGGCGCGGCGGAGGCAGCTACGGATTTCAGTATCCGGCAATATGTTTTAGAATCCTCAAATGTAGATATCGGCCGCGAAGTGGTGGATATGATGATAATGTACCGCGCCTACGAAAGCAATCAACGCATGCTAACCATGATCGACGAAACAGTCGGCAAGGCTGTTAATGATATTGGACGACTAAGATAAGGGATTAGGGGTCAGAATTTCTTGATATAATTAGACGCGGATTTTACGGATTTGAAAAGAGATTAACACAGATAGATTTAAAGAAAAGTAAATAAATTGTATTTATTCAGGGACAATGCCATTGATCAATCGCATGCTGTAGGGGACGGCGTCCTCGACGTCCCGCTCCCCAAATAGCTTTGAGGTACCCTGTAGAAACGGGCTGTCGAGGACGCCAGCCCCTACAGATAAACAGCTACATCGGTGCTAATAACAAGGTTTCTAAACAGATATAAAATATTTATTATATCCGCGTGAATCCAACAAAATCCGAGTAAATCCGTGTCTAATTAACTAAATCCTAAATCCTAAATCCTAACCCCTAATCCCTCGGCGGCAAAGCCCGCCCAACGAAAGGTAGGCAAAAATCATGTTCGAAGCAATAGTAACCGCCGCCAGCGGCGTCAGAGGGCAGCAGCGCCGGCTTGATACTATCGCCGACAATGTCGCCAATATAAATACGGTAGGTTTTCGGGCTTCGCGCCTTAATTTTAAGGACGCGCTTTATGTGGCGGGGCAATATGCCTACGCCGACGAGGCGGCTAATCAGCAGAAGGGGCATGGGGTGATGACGGCTTCCATTTCCCGCGTATTTTCCACCGGCAGCTTCACTACCTCGGAAAGGAATTTGGATTTCGCCATCGAGGGCGAAGGGTTTTTTGAGGTGATGGCCGCGGATGGCAGCATATTCTACACGCGGGCCGGCAATTTTTATATTTCCAATATTGGTGATGAACAATACCTGGTCAACGGTTCCGGCAATTTTGTTTTGGATGACCAAGGCGCGCCTATCATCCTGCCGCAGTGGGCAGAATCCGTTAATATCAGCGGCGGCGGGGAGATGGTTTTTACTGATAATGTGGATCGGCAAATGGAAGCGGGCCGGCTGGCCCTGCGGACATTTGTCAATGACGACGGGCTTTCCTCCCTGGGCGGCTGCAATTATGTGCCCACCGTGGCCTCCGGCGAGCCGATGGAGGCTGAAAACTGCCGTGTGCGCCAGGGCGTGCTGGAAAATTCCAATGTGGATATGGCCCGGGAAATGACGCGCCTGATCCGCGCGCAAAGGGCTTTTTCCTTTGCCAGCCGGGCGCTTACCACCGCCGACGATATGGAAGGCATCGCCAATAATATGCGGCGTTAACGCCAGGGATATTGAAAGGATGAAAAAATATGAATTTCGTTAAGTGTAGACTGTGCCGCGAACCTTTTCACAGTTATGGCAGCAAGGTTTGCCCGGCCTGTTTGGAACAGGTGGATAAGGATTTTTTCACGGTCCGCGATTATATATACGATAATCCCGATGAAGCCAGTGTTGATAAAATAGCGGAAGCCACCGGCGTAAAAGAAAAGCATATCGTATATCTGCTGGAAAATGACCGGCTGTCGGTAAAAGGGCCTTTAGGCGACGCCCATGGCGGCATTACTAAAACCGGTTTGCGCTGCCAAATCTGCGGACGCAACATCAGTAGCGGCAAAATGTGCGAAAACTGCAAAGGGGCGTTGAGCAAGGAATTTGGCGCGGCATTATCATCCTTCGACGATAAAAAAGCCGCCGCTGGTTCCTATATCTCCCCACGCAGCTCCAGAAATGCCGGCGGCAATTAACCGCGGAACAGGTCACAGTCAAGCATTACCGGAAAAAAGAGAGTGAGGGAGCAGCATGAAGATCGATCCCATCGCCCATCAGGCGGCAGTCAACATCTACAAATCAAAGCGCGGGCAAACCCCGGCGCAGGGCTACCAATCCGCCATGGACCAGCTATCGCTCTCCGCGGATGTAGTCTCCTTTTCCGCCACCATCAACAAGATCAAGGAGCAAATGGAGCTGCGCGCGCCGGAGGAACTGGCCCATGTCACGGAAATCGCCAGTCAGGTCAAAAACGGCGTTTACTATGTGCCCGCTACGCAGGTGGCGGAAAAAATCGTCCATGATTATTATATGTAAATTTTAAAAGGAGCTGAGCCCACTTGAGCCATTATCAAGCCGATTTCGGGCCCTTGTGCGAATTGCTGCAGCAGCAACTGGCGCAATACCGGCAGCTTTTGAGCCTGGCTGAACAAAAGCGCGATTGCCTGATCAACCTCAATGTGGACAAGCTGGAAAGGCTGGTGCGCGCGGAGGCGGTACAGTTGCGGCAAATATCTTTGCTGGAAACAAAACGCCTGGCCGCCACGGTCGCCCTGGGCACGGTTTTGAAACTTAAGGCGCCGCTTACTTTAAGCGATTTGATACCCTATGCCGAGGGGGCGCGGCAAAGCCGGCTCAAGCAACTGCGCGGCGACTTCGAAAATTTGATACCGCGCCTGAGCGCGGCCAATCAGGCCAACCGCAAGCTGCTGCAAACCAATATGGCCTTGAATGATTTGATGCTGGGCTTTATGACCGGCCCGGAGGATCCGCTGAACAATTTTTATGGCGCGGACGGCAGCGAGCCGGAGGAAAAAATCAGCAGCCCCAGCATTTTCGATCAACAGGTGTAAAATTTTACTTCTGAGAGGAGCATATAAGCATGAGACCAACATTCTATGGTATGGAAATAGCCAAAACCGGCTTATTCATCAGCCAAAAAGGGCTGGATGTAACGGGGCATAATATCGCCAATGTGGATACGGCCGGTTATACGCGGCAAAGGCTGGCGCTTACCGCCATCGACCCCTATAATGCCGATTTCAAAATGAGGCCGCTGGTAAGGGGGCTGGTCGGCGGCGGCGTGCAGGTGCAACTATTGGAACAGATACGCGACGCCTTCTTGGATCGCCAGTTCCGCACCGAACAAGCCGACTATTCGCGCTGGGCCACGCGCACCACCGGCTTGGAATATCTGGAGCCGCTGTTCGACGACGGCCGGGCCAGCGGTATCACCGCCAATATCGTGCGCCTGTTCAATGCCTTCGACGATTTGGTGCATAGCAGCTCCGACTTGGAGCAGCGCACCATCATGCGCCAGGCCGCCCTAACGATGATGGCTTCCATGCAAACCACCTATAATAGTATGATAACGCAGCATACGGTGCATAATGAATCCATTAAAGCCATGGCCGACGAGATCAACAGCATTGCCGACAGCATCGCTATCCTGAACGGGGCTATCTCGCGTTTTGAACGGGATGGCGACGGTATGCAGAAGGCCAATGATTTGCGCGATAAACGCAACCTGCTGCTGGATCAGCTCTCCGCCCTGGTCGATATCGATTACTTCGAAAACTCGCAGGGGCAACTGACGGTCAAGACCTGCGGCGAAGTATTGGTATATCATACCGAGGCGAACAGTATCACCTATACCACTATCGCCTCTCCAGCCGTCGCCGGGCAGGATATCTGGCAACTGACTTTAGGCGCGACCATACTGGATATGAATAAGGTGGGCGGCGGCGAACTGAAGGGCCATTTGGAGCTGCGCGATAATGATCAGCTGGAAAACGCCGGCATACCCTATTTTATCAATCAGTTGAACGCATTGGCGCGCGCTTTGGTGGTGGAGATCAACGCTATTCACCGGCAAGGCTATACCCATCCCAACAGCGGTTCGCCCTCGCAACAGGGCGTGGATTTCTTCTATGTCCCGCCGGGCGGCCTCAATGATATCACCGCCGGTAACCTGCGGCTCAGCGATAAGGTGAGCGAAAGCGTATGGAATATCGCCTGCTCCGACGAACCGATAGATTTAAGTGACCCGCTAAACGCCAAAGCCGGTAATCAAAATATCGCCAAGCTGCTGGCCGCCCTGATCGACAGCACCTCCCTGCCCAATGCCGCGGCCACCGGCGTCACCACCTTCAACGGCTTCATCCTCTCCATGTTGGCGGAATACGCCAGCCTAGCCAATCACAGCAAAACCCTGACCCAAACCCTGGGCTATAATGTACTGAACATAGAAAACAGCCGCATTTCCATCTCCGGCGTATCCTTGGACGAAGAGATGACCAATCTAATGAAATACCAACACGCCTACAACGGCGCCGCCCGCGTAATAACCGCCTTCGACGAAGCCCTGGACATGCTGATAAACCGCATGGGCATAGTCGGACGCTCGTAAGGTCTGCTTCGCAGACTGAATGTAGAATTTAAAATTTAAAATGTAAAATTGAAAAACTTGTTGCTTATTTACACTAAAGTGATCTATGCCCACAACCCAAGAACTTCATTTGTTAATTAGACACGGATTTATTCAGATTTTTATGGATTCACGCGGATAAGATATTTTTCTTTATTTTAAAAAGCAATCTGTGCAAATCCGTTGTTATAATCCGTAAAATCCGTGTCGAATTAAAGCAAAAACTTACCACTATCTAAATAGCACCACTTAATTCATTTAATTTTAAATTTTACATTTTAAATTTTACATTCAAAAAAACCGGAGGTTTTAAAAATGAGAGTTACAAATTCCATGTTGGTCAATAATTATATGAATAATCTTAATAACAGCATGAGCAAGCTTTCCAAGTTGCAGACGCAGATGGCTTTGAACCGTAGATACGCCAGCATCAGCGACGATCCGGTCAGCGCTATCTATACTATGCAGGCTGGTTTCCGTTTGGATAGGCTGGAGCGTTATCAAAAAAGCGTGGAGATGGCGCAGAATTGGCTTACGCAGGCTGAAACCAGCGTACTGGAATTGAATGAGGTGTATAAATCCGCCTATGAGACGGTGATCGGCGCGGCTACCGATGTCAAGACGGACAGTGACCGCGCGAAAACAGCCGAATACGTCAAGCAATTGCGCGACCAGGTGCTGCAAACGCTGAACACCTCTTTAGGTAATAAATATATCTTTGCCGGCTACAATACTACCGGCTCCTATATTGCCGGCGTGCCGCAAACGCCTTTTTACGCCGATGATGACGGTCATATCTGGCTGAACGGGGTGGATTTGACCGCGGCTTTGCCCGGCGACGCGGATTATATAGCCTTGCAGGATGAAATGCTGCAATTTTGGGTAGGCAATGCCCTGACCATGGATGTGCAGATAAACGGCGCGGCCTTGGTGGGTACGGGCGAGGATAATCTGTATTCCCTGCTGGATAATCTGTACCGCGTGCTGACCGATAACACCGGCGTGCCGTTGGAACATATGGTAGAATCATTGCAGCCCTTTATCACCAAATTGCAACAAAAGCAGGAATTTTTGCTCTCTGAAGCCGCAAGCATCGGCGGCCGCGCCAATCGTCTGGAGATGATGGCCGACCGCTATGCGATAGATTTCCTTAATTATACGCAAATGAAGTCCCATGCGGAAGACGCGGATCAGGCGGAATTGATAATGTGGTATAAAATGGCCGAATCGGTCTATAAAGCCGCACTTTCCACCGGATCCTTCGTCATACAGCAATCATTGATGGACTTTATGCGTTGATTATGGTAAAATGTAACAACGCAGTCTTTGTTTGACCAAGAATGGAGGTGTGGTCAAATGAAAATGCACAGGATCCAGATCGAAAAGCAACCCGCGCAAATAGGCGTGCGTACCACCAATGCAAAGATGCAGGTGGCTTCGCAGCGGACGCCGCAGATGAAAGTATCTGCGGAAATGCCAAGCCTGAAGTATGAGCGTAAACAACCGGCTTTTAAGTTGGATTGGCAGCGTGTACGCGCTGAATCCGGCTTAGCCGGGCCCAGCGGCGTATCGCAGAAAATAGCTGCCGAGGCGCAGCAACAGGCCTTGGAATTTACCGGGCAAGCGGCGCAGGACGGCAACTATATTTCCCGCATGGACCTGGGCGGTAATCGCGTGGCTGAACTGGAAAGCCGCAGAAATTACGAGCCCATGAAGGAAGCCAATGTCGCCAGCATGCCGCAAAATTTGCCCGACGTAAAGTGGGAGCCCGGCTTCATCCAGATCAACTGGAGCAATGCGCAAATGAATGTAGCATGGGACAGCGAATACATGCCCACCTTTTCCGTGGAACCCTATGCGGTGGAGATCTATCTGCGCGATAAGCCGTATATCAAGATCACCGTGGTGGAGGAAGTATTTAACGAGGCGTTTGTCGACGAAAAAATATGAGAAGCGCTGCATAATAATTGCTTTTCGTTAAGCGATCCATCCTCACGTGAAGGGATTCTTTCAGGTGTAGTTTACTGCGGTCTGCTTCGCAGCCCGGTTTTGAGTTGTGAGTTGTGAGTTTTGAGTTATTTGGAAAGTAAATTGTTTTTTATATGTTCTGAAACCTCGCTATTCGCACCGATGTAGCAGTTATCTGTAGGGGCTGGCGTCCTCGACAGCCCGTTTCTACAGGGTACCGCCAAGCGATATGGGTAACGGGACGTCGAGGACGCCGTCCCCTACAGTATGCGATTGATTACTAGCATTGTCTCTGAATAATTACGTTGTTTTTATTTGCGCTGCCATGTGATAAGTAGCTATTTTAATAATCTGAGTCGGAGGTGCTTAGTTGATGCAGATTGAGACTATGCGTTTTGGCACGTTGGAGATTGAGGAAAAGAAGATACTGCGTTTTACCGAGGGCCTGCCCGGTTTGGAGAGTTGCCGTGAATTTGCCATACTGCAATTTGCGGAAAGCGGCCCCGTGCATTGGCTGCAATCGGTGCGCGATCCGGAAATTTGCCTGCCTATTGTCAGCTCTTTCGCTATCGTCAAGGATTATGCCTTCGATATCAGCGAGGAAGATGTGGCTCATCTGGGCTTAGAAAGCGCGGAGGATGTGTATATCGTCAGCGTGGTGGTGATACCGGAAAATAATATAGAGCAGATGACCGCCAATATGATAGCGCCGATAATCATCAATCACCGTACCGGCGCGGCTAAGCAGGTCATCATAAGTAACAGCGAATACAGTGTGCGCTACCCCATTTTTTCAGCCATATGCAATCTACTCAAGGAGGGTGATGCCGATGCTGGTGCTATCACGCAAGATAAATGAGGCCATCCTTATCGGCGATGATATCAAGGTTACCGTACTGGGCGTTGATGGTGACAAAATAAAGCTGGGCATAGACGCGCCCAGGGCAGTGAAGGTTTTCCGTGAGGAACTATTGCGCGCTACCATAGACACAAACAAGCAGGCGCTAGCCGCGCCGATGCTGACTTTTGACTTGGCTACTTTGAAGAAGCATGCGCAGGGGAGGGAGTAGGGCTTAGAACTTAGAACTTAGAGCTTAGAACTTAGAGCTTAGAATTTAGAGCTTAGAATTTAGAGCTTAGAATTTAGAGTTTAGAATTGAAGGACTTGTTTTATATTATAACTGGCGCGGAACGCCGAGGGCGGCGTCCCCTACATTTATGATCCGTAGGGGACGCCGCCCCATTCGCACTAACTTAGGCAACTCAACCTGTCATTGCGAGGAAGCGAAGCGACGAAGCAATCCAGAATGACCAGCTTCGCCAACGCGCT
>Ga0123356_10006330_pt1 | contig 11952 bp, 10 predicted proteins | sample TergutEmb28metaG_2_FD_92546 | JGI IMG/M metagenome (GOLD analysis project Ga0123356, IMG submission 92546) | Embiratermes neotenicus P3 segment gut microbial communities from Petit-Saut dam, French Guiana - Emb289 P3 | ecosystem: Host-associated > Arthropoda: Insects > Digestive system > Gut ... | reverse complement strand
GTGCAGCTGGCTTCCGGAAAGATGCTGCGGGTCACCCTGCCCAACAGTCTGCGCGGCGGCGAGCGGCCGCCGGCGCGCGAGGAGAGCGTCTGGCTCTCCTGGCACGGCTCGAGCCCCGTGGTCCTCACCGAGTAGGCGGCGGCCCTGGTGCGCTTGACCCCGGCTGCCGGCCGGCGACTGGTCGCAGGAATTCCCACCCTGTGGCTGCTGGTGCTGTTCCTCATTCCGTTCATCATCGTCTTCCGCATCTCCTTCTCCGAGGTGCGTCTGGCGATACCCCCCTACACGCCGCTCATCTCCTGGCACCAGGGGGTGCCGAGGCTGGAGCTGCACGCCTCCGCCTGGGCGTTCCTGTTCACCGATCCGCTCTACGTCAGCTCCTACCTCTACTCGCTCAAGGTGGCCGCGGTCGCGACAGTGTGCTGTCTGCTCATCGGCTACCCCATGGCCTACGCCATCGCGCGCGCCGCCCCCGCCAGGCGCTCGGTGCTGCTGATGCTCATCGTGCTGCCGTTCTGGACTTCGTTCCTGCTGCGCGTATATGCCTGGATCGGCCTGCTGAACTACAACGGCGTCATCAACAACCTGCTGCTGTACCTCGGGGTCATCCATCGTCCGCTGACGCTGCTGCAGACCGACTTCGCGGTCTATATCGGCATCGTCTACTCGTATCTGCCGTTCATGATCCTGCCGCTGTACACCAACCTCGAGAAGCACGATCCGGCGCTGCTCGAAGCGGCGGCGGACCTGGGCGCCCGCCCGCTGCGCGCATTTCTGGCGATCACACTGCCCCTGTCGTTCGCGGGTATCGTCGCCGGCAGCCTGCTGGTGTTCATCCCGGCGGTGGGCGAGTACGTGATTCCGACCCTGCTCGGCCGTACCGACCAGCTGATGATCGGCCGGGTGCTGTCGGACGAGTTCTTCGCAAACCGCGACTGGCCGGTGGCGAGCGCCGTGGCGATCGTGATCCTGTTGCTGCTCGTGGTGCCCATCCTGATGTTCCAGCGCCTGCAGCAGCGTGAGCTCGAGGGGGCGAGGTGAGACCGCAGGGACGGTTCGCGCGCACCGCCTTAGGTCTCGGACTGGTGTTCCTCTACGTCCCGATCGTGTCGATGATCGTGTTCTCGTTCAACAACTCGCGTCTGGTCACGGTCTGGGACGCGGTGCACTCGCCGACCCTCAAGTGGTACGTCGCGCTCGCGCACAACGAGCAGATCCTGACGGCCGCGTTACTGTCGATCCGCATTGCCCTGCTCGCCGCCAGCGGCGCGGTGGTGCTCGGCACGCTCGCCGGGATGGCACTGGCGCGCTTCGGCGCCTTTCGCGGCCGGTTGCTGCTCGCCGGCCTGAGCACCGCGCCCATCGTCATGCCGGAGGTGATCACCGGCCTGTCGCTGCTGCTGCTGTTCGTGGCGATGGGGCAGCTCGTCGGCTGGCCGAGGGGCGTGGGCGCCGTCACGATCACGCTCGCGCATATCACCTTCTGCATGGCTTATGTCACAGTGGTGGTGCAGTCACGCCTGGCGGGGTTCGACCAGTCGCTCGAGGAGGCGGCGATGGATCTCGGCGCCCGGCCGCTCAGCGTATTCTTCCGCATCACGCTGCCGCTCATCCTGCCGGCCATCGCCTCCGGATGGCTGCTGGCGTTCACGCTGTCGTGGGATGATCTGGTCATCACACAATTCGTCGCCGGCCCGGGATCCAGCACGCTGCCAATGGTGATTTTCTCCAAGGTGCGCTTCGGTGTGACGCCGGACGTGAACGCGCTCGCCACCATCATGGTGCTCATCGTGGCCTCCGGGATCGCGATTTCGACCGTGTGGATCGCTAAGCGCGAGAGGCGGCGTCAACGCGAGCTGCAGCTCGCCGCGGCCGGAAGCTGAAGGAGTGCGGACATGACGGGTGCAGTGCTGGGCATCGATGTCGGGGGATCCTCCATCAAGGCCGCAGCGGTCGACCTGGAGGCCGGACGCGTGATCGGGTCGCTCCTCTCCGCACCCACACCGCACCCCTCGACCCCGGCGGCCCTGATGCCGGTGCTCGAGGGGCTCGCGGCGAAGCTCCCAGAGGCCACCGGTCGGGCCGGGATTGCCTTTCCCAGTGTCGTCAAGACAGGCACGACGCTCACGGCCGCCAACATCGATTCGGGCTGGCTCGGGCTCAATAGCGAGGCCCTCGCCGCGGGCGCGCTCGGGCGGCCCGTGCGGTTCCTCAACGACGCCGACGCCGCCGGTATGGCCGAGATGCGCTTCGGCAGCGGCCGGGGCTGCACCGGTACGGTCATCATGCTCACCTTCGGCACCGGGATCGGCACCGCGCTGTTCGTCGGCGGCAAGCTGTTCCCCAACGCCGAGCTCGGCCACCTGGAGTTGCGCGGCATGGAGGCGGAGAAATGGGCCTCCGCGCGCGTACGTACCGTCGAGCGGCTCGACTTCGCCGCCTGGGCCGCCCGCGTGAACGAGTATCTTCTCGCGCTGCACGATCTGTTGTGGCCCGACGTGTTCATCCTCGGTGGCGCGGTGAGTGCGCGCTTCGCCGAGTTCGCTCCGCTGTTGCACTCGTCCGCGGAGCTGCGTCCGGCGCACTTCGCCGGCCAGGCGGGGGTGGTCGGGGCCGCACTGGCGGCGGTCGAAGCGGCCGACTGAGCTTCCGCAGGCGCGCCGTGCAGAGCAAGCTCGAAGGTGTCGGCACGACGATTTTCACCGTCATGTCGCGCCGCGCCCGTGAGCTGGATGCGCTCAACCTCGGTCAGGGCTTCCCCGACTATGACATCGATCCCCGGCTCACCGAGCTGGTGGCTGCCGCCATGAGCGGCGGCCACAACCAGTACGCGCCCATGGAGGGGCTGCCGGTGTTGCGCGAGCGCATTGCCGAGCGGCTGCGCACCTCCTACGGGCGCGCCGTCGATCCGGAGACCGAGATCACCGTGACGCTCGGCGCGACCGAGGGCATCTATTCGGCCATCCAGGCCGTGCTCGGGACGGGCGAGGAGGCCATCGCCTTCGATCCGGCCTACGATTCGTACGAGCCGGCCGTTCGGCTCGCCGGCGGCCGCTGCGTCCGTCTGCCGCTCGCACAGCCGGGCTTCACCTATGACTGGGAGCGCGTGCGCGCGGCGATGAACGCCCGCACCCGCCTGGTGCTGTTCAACAGCCCGCACAATCCGGCGTGCACGGCGGCCACGGCCGCGGATCTTCAGGCGCTGGCGGAGGTGACCGCGGGGCGCGAGGTCGTAGTGCTGTCCGACGAGGTGTACGAGCACGTGCTGTTCGATGGCGCCCGCCACCATTCGGTGCTGGCGCATCCCGAGCTCGCGACGCGCAGTATTGCCGTGTTCTCCTTCGGCAAGAGCCTGCACGCCACGGGGCTCCGCGTCGGCTACTGCGTCGCACCGCCCCCGCTTACGCGGGAGCTGCGCAAAGTGCACCAGTTCAATACCTTCAGCATCGCCCATCCGCTGCAGCACGCGATCGCCGCTTATCTGGCCGCGCGGCCGGACTGCGGCCAGGGACTGGCGGCTTTTTTCCAGGCCAAGCGCGATCGGCTGCGCCGCGCGCTGGGCGAGTCCGGCTTCGGGCTGCCGCCGGCGCAGGGTACGTACTTCCAGCTCCTCGACTTCGGTGAGTTTGCCGACGGTGACGATCGCGCCTTCGCGGAAGCGTTGCTGACCGGGGCGCGCGTGGCGACCATCCCGTTGTCGCCGTTCTACGCGGTGCCGCAGCCGCTGACGTTCGTGCGCCTATGCATTGCCAAGCGCGACAGCACCCTCGATGAGGCGGCGGCACGGCTCAACGCGTTCGCTGCGCGCGCGTGAAGAAGCCCACCCGCGTCAACCATCCGCCCGCCGTCGAGCTGCCCCCCGGCAACCGCCCGCTGGTCGCGCCCATCTACCAGACGGTCAAGTTCGAGTTCGACACGCTCGAGGATACGGAGGCGTACCTGCGCGGAGAGCGTGCCGGGTTCTTCTATTCGCGCGCCTCCAACCCGACGACGCGCCAGCTCGAGCAGCTGCTCGCCGAGCTGCAGGGGCGCGACGATTGCCTGGTCACCGCCTCCGGCGTCGGCGCCATTTCCCAGACGCTGCTGGCGCTCACCAGGCAGGGCGATCATGTGCTCTGCTTCGTCGAGACCTACAACCCGAGCCGCTATCTGATCCGTCGCCTGCTTGGCCGCTTCGGGGTAACGCACACGCTGCTGTCGGTCGAGGACCTCGCCGGAGTGGAACGCGCGCTGGCCGCTCAACCCACGCGGCTGGTGTTTTTCGAGAGCCCGACCAATCCGGTCACCAAGATCGCCGACATCGCAGCTCTCACGCGCCTCGCCCACGCTGCCGGTGCCCTCAGCGTGCTGGACAACACCTTCGCCGGCTTTCACCAGCACGGCGGCTACGACGTGGACGTGTTCGTTCACAGCCTCACCAAGTACGCCTCCGGCAGCGGCGACGTCATGGGAGGTGCGGTGATCGCGCGCAGCGAGCTGATCCGTGGCATGCGTACCGACTTTGGCGCGCTCGGCGGCACGCTCGACCCGCACGCCGCCTTCCTGATCCTGCGGGGCCTGAAGACCTATTTCGTGCGCTACCGGAGCCAAACCGCGAGCGCGACGCGCATCGCGCGTTTCCTCGCCGGGGAGCGGGCCGTGGCCCGGGTGCATTACCCGGGGCTGCCGGGGCATCCGCAGCACGCGCTGGCGCGTGAGCAGATGCAGGATTTCGGCACCATCGTGAGCTTCGACCTCAAGGGCGGGGCGGGGGCGGCACGGCGCTTCGCCGATACACTGGAGCTGTTCGCGCTCACTCCGAGCCTCGGGTCGACCGAATCGCTGGTACTGACGCCGCAGATGATGGCGGGCCGGGAGCTGACGGCCGAGCAGCAGCGCATCGCGGCGATCACCGAGGGCACCGTACGGCTGTCGATCGGCCTCGAAGACACGGACGATCTCATCGCAGACCTCACGCGTGCACTCGCCGCCGTCGACTCCTGAACCGGGCCCGCGCCGACAGGCCTGAGCTTGTGCTGCGGCCGCCGCCATGCGAGTGACGGCAGGTGCAGCCAACGCAGTCAATGCAGGTGCGTCAGTGTCGCGCGCGGGCACGCGCCCATGCGGCACGCCGAGTATCATCGGAGATGCCCGCTTGCGCCCCGAGCGCGGTGGGCATACTCGCAAGGATTACCTGACTCGAACCAAGGAACCGGTGGGGTTTGCGCAGGTCAGAAAAATCACACTGGATTTGATTTTCATCAGCAGGAAGGATGCCTCATGAACATCGAGTCGCCGGCGATGCCGTATAACTTCGCCGATCTCGAGCCGGCCATGTCGCGCGACACGCTCGTGTTCCACTTTCTGCGCCATCAGCGCGGGTGCTTCGACCGGATGCTCGCCATGGTGCGCGGTACGGAGCTCGAAGCGCTGCCACTCGATGAGTTGATCCGCGCCACCGAACGCAATCCCGCGCAGCACGCCGTGTATCGGTACGCCGCCGAGGTGTTCAACCACAACGTCTACTGGAATTCGATGCGGCCGCGTGGCGGCGGCCCGGCCCACGGGCTGATCGGCGAGCAGCTGCGGGCGCGCTTCGGCTCGTACGAGCGCTTCGCGCGCGAGTTCAAGGACGCGGCCAGCGCTCACTTCGGCAGCGGCTGGGTGTGGCTGGTGTGGCGCGCCGGGACGCTCGAGATCGTCACCACCACCAACGCCGGCACGCCGCTGGTGCGTGGCGACGTCGCGCTGCTCGCGCTCGATCTGTGGGAGCACGCCTACTACCTCGATCACCAGAACCGGCGCGGTGCCTACGTCGGCGCCTTCCTCGAGGAACTGGTCAACTGGGATTTCCCCAATCGCACTCTGGCGGAGCTCGCCAGCAGCGAGACGCGTGCGGGGCGTGCCCGCACCACGGCCGAGGCCGCGACATCGGCGAGGCTGCGTCTGCGGTGAGTCCGGAGCTGCGCTGCTGACTGCGGCGCGAACCGCGCGGGGGCGCCAGGCGCTGCCCCGCAGCTTACAGGCTTGCCGCCACCCGCACCCGATGCGGGTGGTAGGGGAGCACTTCCACCACTTCACCCTCGCGCAGGCGCTGCTGCACGCCGCGCCAGAAAGCCGCGGTGAGGATCTCCCCGTGCACGCGCAGCAACGCGGCCCGCTGCGCATCGCTGAATCCCAGGAAGTTGATGAAGGTTTCGGGGAACACGTCCTGCTCGCCCACGTAGAACCACACCTCCGCGCGCATCTCGTCTTCCGGGTTGGTGGCCGCCGGCACGTCGCGAAAATTGCAGTCGGTCACCCGGCATAGCTCGTCGTAGTCGTAGAAAATCACCCGGCCGTGGCGGGTGACCCCGAAGTTCTTCAGCAACAGGTCGCCCGGGAAGATGTTGGTGTAGGCCAGATCGCGGATGCATTGCCCGTAGTCGAGCACCGCGCGCTCGGCAGCCGCCGGCGTGGCGCTGCGCAGATACAGGTTGAGCGGGGTCATGCGCCGCTCGATGTACATGTGATCGAACACCAGATCGGCGCCGTCCTCGTGGACCGAAGCGGCGGCCTCGCGCCGCAGCTCCGCGAGCAGTTCCAGGGCGAAGCGGGCGCGCGGAAAGCGCAGCCGGCGGAACTCCTGCGCATCCACCAGCCGCCCGGCACGATCGTGGATGAACACCATCCGGTACTTGGCGAGCACCTCCTCGTGCAACACGGTCTTCGGGTAGGGAAAGCGGTCGCGGATCACCTTGAAGACGACGTCGAAGGACGGCAGCGTGAAGCACACCATCACCAGGCCCCGCTCCCCGGGCGCGTGCACGAACCGATCGTCAGAGTGATCGAGGCTGCGCATCAGCTCGCGATAGCGCTCAGTCTTGCCCTGGCGCGCGCGTCCGAGCACCGTGAACAGCTCGCTGACCGGTTTGCGCGGCAGGATCGACTTCAGGAACACCACCGCCTCGGCGACGCGCTCCAGATCGGCGTGGAAGTAAGAGCGCGTGAAGCTGAAAACGATGCTGACGTCGTCTTCCGCGAGCATGACGGCATCCACCAGCATGCCGCCCTCGGCATTCCTGAGCGCGATCACCAGCGGTAACAGGAACTCCCGTCCCACGATCCGGCCGACCACGTAGGCGCGCGAGACCTGGTAGAAAACCGGGCGGATGACCTCCACCCTGAGGACTTCACGGTGTTCGCCGCCGCGGGCGTCGAGATGCGCGCGCACCTCGGTGGCCACGTGTGCAATGCTCTTGTCCAGGTCGCGCCACGGCGAGCGGAAGCGTACGTCGCCGAGCAGATCCTCGAACAGCAGTGGCAGCGAGCCGTGATTGAGGTAGGTGTTCACGCTCACGGTGGAATGCACGGCGGCCAGCGGATCGAGCTCGGTGGCGACGAACTCGATGTCCGGGGCAACGCCCACGGTGCCGAACAGCCTGCGGCTGATGGAGCTGAAGAAGGTTTTGGTGAATTCCGAATCCGGCAGAGAGCCGATCTGCGCGGCGAACTCCGCGCGGATCTGCCGCCACAGCTCGCGATCGGCCGCCTGGGCAGCGAGCGCCACAGAGAGCTCCGCGACGCTCTGGTTCACGCAGCGGTCGTACAGCTCGATGCGCTCGACGGCGTCGCGCTGGCTGCCCTTCCAGTCGCGCGCGTCGAAGCGCAGCGGCGCGCGGCGCGTGATGGCGCGGAACTGCGCGTTGTAGTGCGCGAAGTCGGCCACGATCCGGCGGGCACACTCGCGCGGGGAGGGGACGGCGGGCTCGAGCATGCGAACGCCCGGCCTGCCGTCAGTCGAAGTCGGTCGGCAGACCGGGCTCGAGCCAATGCTGGTACAGCCGCTCGATCTGCGCGGGCAGCACCCTGCCCAAGGACAGCGGCGGCAGCGCGTGCACGGGGAAGAACTCCACCGCATCCGTCTCGTCGCTCGTGGCGGCGCTGCCGCCGATGAGCTCGCAGACGAAGAACAGCTTGTAGATGTGGTACAGGTGCCGCGGATGCGGGTGCCGGTTCTTGTCGACCAGGGCGGCGAGCTTCACGGCGCGCGCCCGGTAGCCGGATTCCTCCAGGATCTCGCGCGCCACCGCTTCCGAGGGCGCCTCGTTCACATCTGCAAAGCCACCCGGCAGCGTCCAGCCGCCGTCCGTTCGCTCGCGCACCAGCAGTACGCGATCGCCCGAGAAGACACCGCCGCGCACGTCGACCTTGGGGGTGGCGTAGCCGCGCTCGCCCTGCCAGAGGGCACGCACCTCGCCGGGCGGGAGCTCGAGTTGCGCCGCGAGCAGCGTCGTCACCAGCCCCTGGAGCTGGGTGTAGCGCTCGCGATCGAAGGGATCACGGCTGAACGCGAGCCCGTTCTGCGCGATCGCCTGCACCTTGCGGGCCCAGTGCAGCAGGTCGGGCGACGGGCGGGCACTCACGGGCGTGCCGGACCGGCCGGCGACGGTCGCGGACCGCCGGACGACTGGCGCGCGCGCTGCTCGGGTGCCACGGGTGCGGCCGCGCGCGTTACAGGTTGCGGATCAGCGCATCGGCAAACGCGCTGGTGGACACTTCGCGCGCACCCTCCATGAGACGGGCGAAATCGTAGGTCACGGTCTTCTGCCCGATGGTCAGATCCATGGCGCCGATGATCTCCTCCGCAGCCTCTGTCCAGCCGAGGTAACGGAGCATCATCTCGCCCGACAGGATCACCGAGCCCGGATTGACCCGGTCGAGGTTGGCATACTTCGGCGCAGTGCCGTGGGTGGCCTCGAACACGGCATGCCCGGTGAGGTAGTTGATGTTGCCCCCCGGCGCAATACCGATGCCGCCGACCTGCGCGGCGAGCGCATCCGAGAGGTAGTCGCCGTTCAGGTTGGTGGTGGCGATCACGTCGAACTCGTCGGGGCGCGTCAGCACCTGCTGCAGTGTGATGTCGGCGATTGCGTCCTTGACGAGAATGCGGCCGGCCTTCCTGGCCGCGTCCATCTCGGCGTTCGCATCCTTCTCACCCCTGGCCGCCCTGGTGCGCTCCCACTGTTCCCAGGTGTAGGTCTGGGCGCCGAATTCGCGCTCGGCCAGCTGGTATCCCCAGTTGCGGAAGGCGCCCTCGGTGAACTTCTGAATATTGCCCTTGTGGACCAGCGTCAGGCTCTTGCGCTGGTTGGTGACGGCATAGGCGAGAGCGGCGCGGATCAGCCGCTCCGACCCCTCCTTCGATACCGGCTTGATGCCGATGCCGGACGTCTCGGGGAAGCGGATCTTGGCGTAAGCCTTGGGAAAAGCCTGGTGGAACAGCTCGAGGAATTTCTGTTCGTCGCCGCTGCCGGCCTCGAACTCGATGCCGGCATAGATGTCCTCGGTGTTCTCGCGGAAGATCACCATGTCGACTTTCTCCGGATGGCGCACCGGCGAGGGCACGCCCCGGAACCAGCGGACCGGACGCAGGCACACGTACAGGTCGAGCATCTGGCGCAGCGCCACGTTGAGCGAGCGAATGCCGCCGCCGACCGGAGTGGTGAGCGGACCCTTGATGGACACCAGATATTCGCGGCACGCCGCGACCGTTTCCTCGGGCAGCCAGGTGTTGAAGAGTCTGTTCGACTTCTCTCCGGCGAACACCTCCATCCAGTGGATGCGCCGCTTGCCGCCGTAGGCTTTGGCCACCGCGGCATCCAGAACGCGCACGCTGGCGCGCCAGATGTCCGGCCCCGTGCCGTCGCCTTCGATGAAGGGGATGATCGGATTCTCCGGGACCCGGAGCTTGCCGTTCTCAATCGTGATCCTCGCCCCCTGCGCGGGCGGCGCAACCTGCGGACTTGCGGCCGTGGACATGAGTGTTCTCCTGGGGGAAGTCCGGGCCGCACGGGGCGGCGCCGGGCGCGCAAATGCTAGCACAGGGCTCATCGGGGGAGCGGCGCATACCCCAAGCCGGCCACGTATGAGAGACTGCCGCGCGGTTTTCCGCAGGCTGGTTTTTCCCACGATCCAGGGCGCGGTGAGCAAACGAGCAGTGCATGTCCGATGCAATGGATATTAATAAGAGTGACCCGGCCTCAGCGGCGAAGCCATCGCTGCTGCGCCAGCTATGCGCCGTTCGGCCGATCGATCCGACCCCAGCTGGCAAGGAGCGTCTGAAGCAGGTTCTGAGCGCGCGCGCGCTCATCGCCATCGGCCTCGGCGCCACCATCGGCTCGGGCATCTTCGTGCTCAGCGGCACGGTCGCAGCCAATCACACGGGACCTGCGATCACGCTCTCGCTCCTGATCGCCGCCTTCGGCGGGGGACTGGCGGCGTTGTGCTACTCGGAATTCGCCGCGTTCCTGCCCGTGCCTGGCAGCGCCTACAGCTACACCTACGCGACCCTCGGGGAAGCCCTCGCGTGGTTCATCGGCTGGAACCTGCTGCTCGAATACGCGATCTCCGCCTCAGCGGTCGCGGTCAGCTGGTCGGCCTATGTCGTGAGCCTGCTCGCGGACGCGCACATCCACCTACCGGCGCAGTTCGTCAACGCACCACTCGGACTGGATGCGAACGAGCATGTGATCCAGACGCATGCGCTCATCAACGTGCCCGCCGTGCTGATCGTCGCCGCCATGACATGGCTGCTGTACGTCGGCGTGCGCTTCTCCGCGGGCGCCAACTCGTTCATGGTGGCCCTCAAGGTCGGCATCATCATCGTCATCGTCATGGCGGGACTCTCGTACGTCAATACCGCGAACTGGCACCCGTACATACCAGCGAACGCCGGCGTCCGCGGTCACTTCGGGTGGACCGGCATCATGCAAGGCGCCGCTATCATCTTCTTCTCCTACGTCGGCTTTGACACTGCCTCGACCACGGCGCTCGAGGCCCGCAACCCGCAGCGCGACCTGCCGATCGGCATCCTCGGCGCGTTGCTGATCTCGGCGGTGCTGTACATCGCCATGTCGGCGGTGCTCACCGGCATGGTCCCTTACACCAAGCTCGACTCCGACGCGCCGGTTGCTGTCGCCCTTGACGCCCACCCGCAGCTCGCCTGGCTCTCGCCCCTCCTGAAGATCGGAGTGATCGCCGGCATGACCTCCGTAATCCTCACCTCGCTCCTCGGCCAGCCGCGCATCCTGCTGTCGATGGCTGACGACGGACTATTGCCGCCGGCCATGAGCCGCTGTCATCCGCGCTTCAAGACCCCGCACGTGTCGACGGTCATAACCGGGTTGTTCGCGGCCGCGATCGCCGCGGTCTTCCCGCTCGACCTGCTCACCGATCTCATCTCCATGGGCATCCTGCTGGCGTTCGCGGTGGTGTGTACGGGCGTGCTGGTGCTGCGTTACACGCGGCCCGATGCGCCGCGGCCTTTCCGGGTGCCGTTCGCGCCGGTCACGTGTGTGCTCGGCACAGTGGTGTGCCTCGGCATGACGTACTTCCTGTCCGTGGCCACCTGGCTGCGCCTCGTCATCTGGACGGCGCTCGGCATGTCGATCTACGCCTTCTACGGATTCAGGCACAGCCGGCTGCGACAATGAGCGCGACTCTGGCGAGCACGCCCGCCGCGGATGGCTTTCACATGCCGGGCGAGTTCCAGCCACATGGCGGCTGCTGGATGCTCTGGCCGGAGCGAGCGGACAACTGGCGCGAGTCGGCTCGCCCCGCGCAGCTCGCTTTTGCGCAGGTGGCAGCGGCGATCGCGCAGTTCGAGCCGGTGACGGTCGGGGTGTCCGCGGTGCATTACGGCGTGGCGCGTGCCCTGCTCGGCGAACGGGTGCGCGTCCTGGAGATGGCACACGACGACTGCTGGATGCGGGATGTGGGGCCCACGTGCGTGGTCAACGACCGTGGCACGGTGCGCGGTGTTCACTGGCACTTCAACGCCTGGGGCGGGCTCGACGGCGGCCTGTACTTCCCCTGGGACCAGGATGAGCTGGTGGCGCGCAAGGTATTGGAGACCGAGCGCCTCGACCGCTACCGTGCCCCGCTGGTGAACGAGGGAGGTGCGATTCACGTGGACGGCGAGGGGACGGCGCT
>Ga0123356_10006329_pt1 | contig 11952 bp, 5 predicted proteins | sample TergutEmb28metaG_2_FD_92546 | JGI IMG/M metagenome (GOLD analysis project Ga0123356, IMG submission 92546) | Embiratermes neotenicus P3 segment gut microbial communities from Petit-Saut dam, French Guiana - Emb289 P3 | ecosystem: Host-associated > Arthropoda: Insects > Digestive system > Gut ... | reverse complement strand
CTCGACTGGATCCACGGCCATCGCGCACAAGTTGCCGTAAGCGACAGTGTGCAGAACGCCGCCCTTCACGACGCGAGTCCGACATATCCCGCGATCCCCCTCCGCGAGAACACATTCGTGAGGACACAACACGCAGTCCACGAGATTTCCGCGAGCAACCGCATAGTCGGCGGGGCGACTGTGTTCGTCGAGTTGATCTGGGACGTCACCGCGAAATACTCCCGTGTCAACAAGAGATTGCCGTCCGCAAACAAACTGCTGTGTACCCTCGTAGCCCATCCAGCCGAGGCCCAGCACCGATGCAGCGCGTTTAATAAAATGTCGACGGATCATTCACCCTGTTAGATAACCCTGTCAGTAATTCCTGGCACTTGCCGAAGCAGATTCGCGAGTCGGTTCGATGTGGCGTGCAGCGGTGTGGGGAGCCATTGCGGCACAAAGCGTGGCATTCAACAACACCTGTGAGATGGCAACCGCCCGAAATGGCAACAATAGTAACAATGCCACACCGGGTGTTGATGATGTCAAAACTGATGTGGTAAGCAAGCCTCGAGATGATTGCCAACACCGGAATTTCGTTGCCAGCAAACACCGTGAATCGCCTGGCATATGCTGTGCTATGAACTTGACATATCGCACTCGTTGTAGGATTGTGAGACTCTTGCCCCAAGGATCCTTGCTAGTATCTCCCTCAATTGGATAGTTCACCATGCAGAATGAAGGGGTGTTCATTCAACCATCTACCACGGCCACGCTAATTGCAGCCGGTTCAGTAGTCACATTTCTCCTGCTGACCATCGTGGCTTATGCTGCTGTTCGCGCTGTGTCACCGGGAAGGCGACAAGAGGAAAAGCTGCAGCGGCTTGGGGGAACGATCCTCTTAGGTGCGTGGCTCATGGAAGCTGTCTACTGGGCAGTGCGAGCACCCGCAAAACTGTTCATAAAACTAGGCGTCAAGCCCGATGCCCTCACCATCACTTCACTAGTCCTCACATTAGCCAGTTGCCCAGTCGCGATCACAGGACATTTTTCGACGGCGGGTTTGCTCTTTCTGATTGGCAGCTCTTTCGATGCTTTGGATGGGATGGTGGCGAGGGAAACCGGAACGGTGAAAAAATCCGGTGCGATTCTGGATTCTGTGTTGGATCGCTATGCTGACGCTGCCCCTATGATTGGGCTGGCTGTGTTCTACCGTTTTTCAATTTGGCAAATGCTGATCCCGCTGTTCGCGCTAGTCGGCTCGCAGCTCATTAGCTACGTGCGGGCCAAGGCCGAATCGATGAACCTGAACCTGCCAAGCACACTAATGCGACGGCATGAAAGGGTTGCGTACATATCGGCGGCGCTGATCTTCGCGCCAATGCTATCTCCATTCGTTGAAGACCCATGGGGAGCGGTCCACCCGGGAACCCTAACGATCATCCTGATTGTCGCAATTGTGTCAAACGCCGTAGCCATCAATCTCCTGATTTCGGCGCGCAGACTGCTGGACGCGCAGGACAAATAAACAGGATTAGGCTGCCATTTTCGAGTTTGGCGAAGCGCGAGAAATGAAGCAACGGCTTATCACAGCGCTTCGGGCAAATCGCTGCCTCTCGAATCGCCCCATTCAAGAAGCCACAACCCTTGCAAAAGCGTCCGTATCATCGGTCATTGCCACCATTGTCGACGGGATCGTCTATCAAGCCATTTTGGCTGTTGCGCTGCCATACGGGATGGCTGCCTTTGTTGGGGCTGCGTTGGGCGGGGTTACGAATTTTACGATCAATAGATGGTGGGCGTTTGCCAACACCAACACAGGTCCCCAGAAGAGCCTTGGACTGCAAGCTTTTGAATACGCGCTAACGTGCTTGGCAACATACGCAGCACTGCAGATTTGCCTGCTTGTGTTGATTGAGGCATTCGATGTCCGGGCACAGTTAGCATGGATCCCGGCGAAGGCGGTGGCTTGGTTGGCGGTGTCGTATCCTGTTCAGCGGTTTGTGGTGTTTGGAAAACGTCGAAAGCCGCGGTAACTCGCGTCAGCGCGGGGCGTTGGAACCATGGGTGTCGGAACCATGGGGCCATGTCGGCGTTTGGCTGTCCGAAAGGGCTGCTCGCGCGCTGTGTGGCTGGAAACACCGTGACATCGGACTTTGCGACCGACGATTTTGGGCAAGTGTTGGAATTGATTTGCGTTCACGCTCCCATCGATTAGACTAGTCGACGATTTGTGTAGTTGATCGCCCGGGATTCCCCGGGACTGGACTGGCAACACCTATCCTGACACCCAAGGAGATAACCCATGAAGACCAAGATGCTCTGGTTGATTCCCACCGTTATCCTGCTTGTTGGATGCGGCGAGTCCACTGAGGACGAAAGCTCCAAAACCAACCAGCCAAGCCAACCCGCCGCCGAGTGCGCGAAACTCACCGAAGCTCAGTGCATGGAAAACGAGGCATGCATGCCGATGCTCGGAATGCGGGTAATCGAGCCAGATCACTGTGTGGACCCCGGCGAATACCTCGGCTGCACGACCGAAGTAGATTACGGCGACGCCCTCTCATATGCACGAGATTCAGCGGGAGAGTTGTGGATATTCCCCAACACCTGCACTCCCGATGGCTGGCCGGTTGAGTACCCCGAATCACCGGATCACTGGCTTTGCACAGACGAGCCATCGGATCCAGGCACGGAAACCAAGTGTTCCAAACTCAGCTACTGCGAATGCGTCGGAGTTGAGGGATGCGTGCGCACCAACTTCCTATCAATAGACGAATCCGCGAATTGCGCGTGGAATGTCGGACCCATAGGTCGTTGCGCAACCATCCCAGAAGAAGGGTGCCTGCCCGGTATGAATCACGCTCGCTCTGAGTCTGGCAATCTGTACCTGCTGCATGACAGTTGCATTCCCGATGGTTGGACCGTTGTGCATCCTCCAACGGAACCAGAGCTGCTTTGCCTGCCCGACGAATATGGATTCTCGCCAAAGCAGGATGATTGCACGGCTCTTACCGAGGCGCAATGCGAGGCAGAACAACACTGTTTCAGCATCCGTGGGCGACCAATCAACGAAGCCGATCAGTGTCGCGAAGATATGCAATTCGCAGGCTGCGCGTCGTGGTGTCACGCTGTCGACGGTACTGCCACTGCCAAAAGCCCGAGCGGGGATTCGTGGTGGTTCCCAAGTTGGTGCATCCCTGGCGACTGGATCATGGAACCGCACTGCGGTGCCCATGAAACTCCCTGCAACCCAGATTCCTACTGGTAATCCTACTCAGACTCGAACACCGCCCTCCCGGTATTCCGACAAAAATCACACCCGGTCGGAACCTGTGTACTGCTCGCCTGTCAAACACAGGTTTGGTCCTTTCTTTCCCGAATCCCGAAGAAGCCTTGAGCAATCCCCACCAGCAATCCGCATGACAAGCAAACAACCCCACAAACCCCGTAGTGTGCTAAGCCCCATGGCCAAACTGGCGCACCTCGGTCTGGCAATTCTCGTAATGTCAAGCTGTTTCTATCGCGAAACGGTTCCCAAGGTCACACCCAAAAGCACCCTCGAGATCGACGACCCTAGCGCATCGCCATCCGACCAACCATTCGGCATCGTGTTCGCATCGCCGCAGGGCGAAACCACGGAATCCACGGAAATATCCATCCTATTCAATCGCCCAATGCGCACGCTAGATCTCAGCGGCAGCGAAACCCCCTCTCCTGCAACAATATCCCCCCATACCCCGGGATCCTGGCGATGGATTGGCACCCAAGGGCTGTATTTCGCACCAGAAACGCGCCTGCCATATGCGACCGACCTTGTCGTTTCCATCCCAGCAGAAACACGCTCTCTCGACGGCACATCTCTTTCGGAACCATATGTATTTCGCTTCAACACCACACGTCCAGCACTAGTCAGAGTCACACCATCGCACAGCGTCAGCCACCTTCGCCCCTCGAGTTCGTTCATTCTCGATTTCAATCAGCCTATCGCAGACGAGGAAATCGCAAGAGCGATCAAGCTGACAGCATCGTCGAAGCCAGACTATTCGATACCTTTTGACGTAAAACGGCCATACGACGACGAGCCCAATTCCGTACGGATCGTCCCATCCCAGCCCTTGCCCGTGGCATCCAACATCCGAATCACGGCGCACGAATCATTGCGTGGGACCGAAGGTCCACTCACCGCAGGAAAACCAGCAGAGTTTGGGTATTCAACCTACGGACCCCTGCGCGTTTTGGATTACTATTGCGGATACGACGAAGAAAAAAAGGTGTGCGGCCCTTACTCCAGTGTGCATATCAAGCTTTCCAATCCAGTTTACGAGTCAGAAGCTCGAAAATCGGTTTCCATATCACCAACCATTAAGCTCAGTCGGTCAGAATTCTACCGATCAGAAGAACGCCCCGAACAGAACTTCAGCATACGAGCGGACTTTCTCCCGCTGACCACCTACCGAATCACAATCAAGGCAACCCTGCGCGATGCGTACGGCCAATCCCTCGGCAAAGACGCAGTTGTGCAAGTGCCTTTCGGCAATCACTGGACAAATGTGGAAATCGGTGCCGGCGACTCTTACAGAGGAACGTACCGGTTCTTCATGGACCCAGGCAGCATAAGAGACATTCCAGTTACATATACGAACGCTAGCTCCATGGATTTGCTTACTGTAAGGGTTATCGAAGACGATGTGGCACTCCTCGGCAATCGCTACGACGTCCAATTCGACCAACTCGCAGCACTGCCTGGTGCCAACAGAGTACACGTCCACCATCCCGCCGATCCCAATCGCTCTGCAACCCACGTAATTCGCCCGGCCGACGTGCTTGGTGGAAAAGACAAACGCGGTCCTCTGCTCATAGCAACCCGATACACCGCCAACATTGGTGACCACGGCACGCGCGAATTCTCGGAACACAAGATCGTCCAAGTCACGGATCTTGGCATTAGTGCTAAGATATCGCCCTATGGATCTCTCGTATGGATTAAGCGTCTATCCGATGGAAAACCTGTCGACGGAGCCGAAGTCCGCATTCGCGCACCGGGCGGTTCCAGCTCAACCGACCAGCTGTACACCACAGATTCCAACGGAATAGCCGTTGTCGACGGCTCGGCATTGCGCGTCCCCAAGTATCAGGAAGCCCCCGCGATTATCATTGCAAAACACGGACAGGACTGGGTATTCAAGTCCGCCCGTGATGTGCAAGAATGGTATATGTATGGTGAAGCCACAATATCGTACGGTGATGCAGAACCGATCGGAATGGTGTTCACCGATCGAGGCATCTATCGCCCCGGTAACACGGTAAAAATCAAAGCAATCCTTCGCGAACCAGGATCGCAAAACGCCGTCAGACTTGCAAGGAAAAACGCAAAGGTCACCATAACGGGCCGAGGGAACAAAACCATCGCGGTTCGCGACGTGAAGCTTAACCAGTTTGGCACATTCGCTTTCGATTTTCGCGTCCCGGAAAACACCACTCTGGGAAAATGCAGCATAGCTCTGAGCGTTGATGGCAGCGAAAGAAAGCATGCGACTGGTAGCTTCGAACTCGCCGAGTATCGCCCTGCGGAATTGAAAGTGCTTACTGAGTTTGACCGACGCTCATACATCCGCGGTGACTCAGCAAGATGCAGGACACACGGCGAGTATCTGTTCGGATCACCTATGAGTGCTGCGTCCGTATCGATGACGGTCAGACCCGACCGGTTCCAGTTCAGGGTTCCCAATACTGACGGGTTCGTTACCTCCGACTACGAGTTCGGCCGTCCTAATGGGTGGTCTGGTTATGGTCGAATCAACGAACTGCCCAATCGTAGTAAACTCGACCAGCGCGGGGATGCAGAGCTCAACACCAAACTCGAGATTCCCCAATTCGGAACAACTGACCGCATCAACTGCGAGGCAGAAATTTGGGATTTTTCGAGACAAACAGTCGCATCCTCTGCCACGGCAATCGTCCACCCCGCAGAATTCTACCTGGGAATTGCACGGGGATCCACCGGATTTGCAGTCGCCGGTGGAACCATTGCCCCCCAAATTATCGCCGTTGACCCGGAAGGACGCAGACAAACCGGCGTCGCCGCCAACATCCGGGTAATTCAACATACGTGGACGTTACCTGACACGGTCCCTGACAATGTTGATCCATGGAGATCCGCAACAGAATTCACGAACGTTGTCGGGCAGTGTACCGTGCATACCACAACTGCACCGCAGTCTTGCAGCATCAATGTTCCCGCGTCCGGATTCTACACGATTCGCGCAGATGCCGTCGACCGTCGCGGCAACCCAATCGCCGCATCCACAGCCGTTTACGCTACCGGTCCGGGCACACCATTATTGCCACCAAAGACTCACTATGGAGACGACTTCGAATTGGTTCCCGATCGCAAGCACTACGAGGTTGGCGAAACTGCGAACATTATTGTGAAATCCCCGTTTCCCGATGCTGAGGCTCTGGTTACTGTTGAGCGCGACGGAATCTATTCGCACAAGATCGTCAGGCTACAGGGCACGATGCCAGTCGTGCAAATACCGATCACCAAAGACTTCGAACCCAACGCTTATGTCTCAGTATTGATAATTCGCGGCCGAACCAAAGATGCACCGGATTCAATGAAAACGCGGGATCGAGGGGCTCCAAAATATCACATCTCGTACGCGACCATTCGGGTAAACCCAGAGGCTAAGCGTTTGAAGGTCGGACTATCCACCGGCAAAACCGAATACCGACCGGGCGAGCAAGTGACAGTCGACCTCAAGGTAACAGACCGCGCAGGAAAAGGCCACAATGCTGAAGTCACGGTCTACGCCGTGGACGAGGGAGTACTGATGCTCACCAATTACAGAACTCCAAACCCGATGCCGGTGTTTTCAGCTGATCAGCCGCTTCGCGTACACTACGCGGATACGCGACACAAACCGGACTTAGTTCGTTTCTCCGCCGACCGAGACTCTGACTACCCCGCACAAAAGGTCCGCACAGACTTCAGACAAACGGTCTACTATAATCCATCGATCATTACCGACAATGCAGGCAACGCAAGAGTCACATTCAAACTGCCCGACAACCTCACCAGCTATCGAATAATGGCGGTTGCGGTGGGAAGGACAGATATGTTCGGATCCGGCGAATCCACGATTAGATCCAGCTTGCCCCTGCTCGCTCGCGCTGCATTCCCTCGCGTGCTGAGAGCTGGCGATGAGCTCGATGCTGGCGTCGTGGTAACGTCCAAGTCCATTCCAAAGTCAAACATTGATGTGACGGCCTCCGTAGTCGGTGCGCAGTTGATTGGGCCTACAACGCAACGGATCGAGCTTGAAACTTTGCGCACGCAAGAGGTACGTTTCCGGTTCCGTGCAAACTCCGTGGGCAACGCAAAGTTCAAATTTCACGTCAAGGGCGGCGGTAAAGAGGACACGCTCGAGTTCACAAAACCTGTGAAAAGTCCAGCAATACTGGAAACTGTGGCACTTTATGGGTCAACGAATACGGCGTCGGGCGAGAAACTCGGCGATCTGTCGGCTATGCGTTCAGACGTGGGAGATCTGTCTATATCCATGTCCTCCACTGCACTGGTTGGCTTGGGCGCAAATCTCAAATATCTCACGCAATACCCATACGACTGCTCTGAACAACTCGCAAGCCGTCTGGTGCCGCTGGTGCCGCTGCGAGCTTTGTCCAAGTTCTATTCCATCCCGATTCCCGAAAACACTAGTTCGTTCGTAGCAAGCACAGTCGGAAAACTGAGTCGTCGGCAGAAGGAGGATGGGGGATTCGGTATTTGGGAGGAATCGAACACCAGCCATCCGTGGGTGAGCGCTTATGTTCTTTGGAGCTTGTCCCTGGCGAAGAATGCTGGCATCGACGTTCCTGATGATACGATAGAGTCTGGGGTCAAGTATTTGCGTAAGTACCTGGAGTCTCGCGACGAATCCGAAATAGGGGTTGCGACATCTGCATTCCTCGTTGACGTACTCGCGGAAACTGGTGAATCGGATGCGGACACAATGAGCCGTTTGTACGAAAAGCGGTCAGATATGCCGCTGTTTTCCAGGGCTTTGTTGGCGCACGCCATGTCAGTTGGCAATGGGGACATGAAATCGCGCAACGAACTCATTCGCGATTTGGAGGCGCATGTCAGAATTCAGGGAAATGTCGCGTTGGTGGCGGAAAACCGAGGCACTGCCTATCATGAGGTGATGGATTCTGCCACTCGCACAAATGCGCTGGTGCTCAGAGCTATGCTGGCGGCGAACAAAAAGCACAGTCTCGCAGCTCCGATGGCGCGTGGCATCCTGGCTGCACGCAAGAACGGCTCATGGGGGAGCACTCAGGAGACTGCTTACGCGCTCCTCGCGTTGGAAGACTACCGCAGTTCCCATGAAACGAAGCAACCGGATTTCCTTGCAACGGTATGGCTTGGAAAAGACCAGCTTGCGCAACAACGGATGGCTGGTGAAGGTGTTTCGACGTTCGATCTTTCGATTCGGGCCAGTCGAGTTGCGAAATCGGGAGGCAGTCCTCTCATTTTCCAGGTTGATGGGAATGGAACGGGTACGCTGCACTATGAAGCTCGTCTTAGATTTGCGCGGAAAACTCTACCAACTGAGCAGTTGGATCGCGGATTTGCTGTGTTGAAATCCATGCGAATTGTTACGCCCGAGTCACTAAAGGAAGATTTGGAATCAGTACCAACCATGACCCGCGCATTTCCCTCTCCAAAGGGCGGAAACCTGGTGCTAGTTGATCTGCTAGTGGCAGCGTCGCAGCCAAGCTCCTATGTTATTATCGACGATCCCGTTCCTGCTGGGTTGGAAATCGTGGATTCTGGCTTGGTGACGACCGCCAGATCTTCGTCCCTCGGGAGTCTGCGGCGTTTTATGTGGTTTGACTTGGACGATCGTTCCGGGTTTGGATCATTCGATGACGCTGATTACGATACATTTTTTGGTGCCGGCCCAACCCCAGTGGAGGCCATCACTGTTAGCAAAGAGTTCAGAGACGATTGTGCGCTGTTTTTTGTGGAAAAGATGCCGGCTGGTATGCATCATTATCGGTATTTGGCTCGTGCGACAACAATCGGCAAGTTCGTGATGCCTCCTACTCGGGCTGAGTCTATGTATCAACCGGAGGTTTATGGTCGCACCGGTGCGGCGGTAATCAGTGTTGTTCCGTAGTTCCACAGAGTATCTGCATTGTAGCTGGTGGTAGTTTCGTTTGATCAGGTAATTGGAACAGGATAAACAACCCACATGATCACAAACCATCGGACAAATTCCGTGGAATGCAAAGCGAGAGCGTGCAAGGCCCCATAGCCAAGCTCGCGCATATCACCAAGGATACTATCGCAATGTCCAGCAATTCACATCCTGAGACGCCACCGAATGTGGCACCCCAAAACACCTTACAGATCGACGACCCAAGCGCTGAACGCTCTGACCAGCCATTCGGTGTCGTATTCGCATCGCCCCGGGGAGAAACCACAGAATCCACGGAAATAACCATTCTATTCAATAGGCCAATGCGCCCCCTAGATCTCAGCGGCAGCGAAGCCGATTGTCCCGCAAAAATCACCCCAAGTGTTCCCGGCTCCTTTCGATGGATTGGCACAAAAGGGTTGGTGTTTTCTCCAGAAACCCGACTCCCTTATGCCACAAACCTTGTCGTTTCTGTCCCAGAGGGAACACGCGCTCTCGATGGCTCCGCTCTTTCGAAACCATACACATTTCGGTTCAGCACCCCAAGACCCGTTCTCATCGACGTCGGACCATCGGTCAGCCACAATCGACTTCGCCCCTCGAGTTCTTTCGTTCTCCAGTTCAATCAGCCGGTCACCGATGCCGAAATTGCTCGAGCGATCCAGCTCACCGCATCATCCAAACCAGGCCACTCGATACCATTTGTAGTAGAACGGCCATACCCGGACGACTCCAATTCCGCACGGATTGTCCCATCTGAACTATTGCCGGTGGCATCCACAATCCGGATCACCGCCGACGCTTCCTTGTGTGGTGCTGAGGGAACCCTCACCGCGGAAAAACCGGCGGAATTTGAGTACAAGACCTACGGTCCCTTGCGCGTTGTGAGTGACTACTGGGGACACGACATCGCAACCAAAGTCTACGACCCTGACTCCTTTGTGCTTATCAAGCTATCCAATCCGGTTTACGAATCAGAAGCTCGAAACCGCATTTCCGTATCGCCCCCCGCTCAGAAGATAGGGATTGGGTCTTACCCGCCGGACGAATCCCCCACAGACTGCATCCTAATTTGTGGAAAGTTTCAACCGTCGACGACATACCGTATCTCGATAGACTCAAACTTACTTGATATCTATGGGCAGTGCCTCGAAAACGACGAAGTTGTGCAGGTGCGTTTTGGCAATGAGCCCACATCTGTCAGAATCGAGGTTCGGTGGTGTTTCCGCCCATGGTACGGGTTACAAATGGACCCCGGTAGCATCAGGGACATCCCCGTTACCTATGTGAACGCTAGCACTCTCGAATTGCTCACCGTCAGGGTTTTAGAGAGCGATCTGGGAATCCTTGACCAACGCTATCCGGCAAAATTCGACGACCTCGCTGCATTGTCAGGCGCGCAGAGGGTGCAGGTCGATCATCCCGCTGACCCAAACCACTCCGCAACACACCTGATTCGCCCCATTGCCGTGCTTGGTGGAAAGGACAAACGCGGTCCACTTCTCATTTCGGTTCGATACACGCGCAACCGCGCAGATTCCCGCACCTGCGATTGTGTTGCCCGTCAGATCGTGCAAGTCACGGATCTCGGCATTAGTGCCAAGATATCGCCTTCCAACTCTCTCGTCTGGATTACGCGGCTATCCGACGGAAAACCCGTGGACGGTGCCGAGGTTCGCATTCGCGCCCCGGGGGGTTCTAGTTCGAGCGACATCGTATTCAAAACCGATTCCAACGGTATAGCTACTTTCGATAGCTCGGTTTTGGGAGGGTCCATCGATCGCTCGGTATTGCGCAAACCCGGTTTTCCGCATACCAGCGCACTGATCATTGCCAAACACGGCAACGACTGGGTGTACATGGCTGCCGATTATCCCGAGGAATGGCGCGGGGAAAAGTACGTCGACGGTAACGAGGACCAAGAGGATCCAGAGGACCAAGACGACGATATTCGTTACGATGGCTCGCTGACCGGAATGTTTTTCACCGATCGCAGTATCTATCGCCCCGGTCACACTGTCAAAATTAAGGCAATCCTTCGTGCCCCAAGGTCAAGAGGCACCGCCGGTCTTGCGGGGAAAATCGCTCGAGTGACCGTGTGGGGCGGACTTTACGAAACCCTTGCCGTTACTGATGTCGAGCTGAGCCAGTTTGGCACCCTCGCCGTTGATTTTCAAATCGCGGAGAACGCTCCCTCGAGAGAATGTTCCATATCGGTCAGCGTTGGTGGTAGCAACAGAGTGTACACGCGGGGTTGGTTCCAAGTCGCTGAGTATCGCCCATCAGAATTCCGAGTGTCAACCGAGTTCGACCGTCGCTCTTACATTCGCGGTGACACTGCAATATGTGCAATACATGGCGAGTATCTGTTCGGGTCCGCGATGAGCGGTGCTGCTGCCTCGATGACGATCAGGTCCGGTAGGTTCCGGTTCACGGTTCCGAATTCCGATGGATTCATTACGTCGGACTACCACTTCGGTCGTCAGGGCGACTGCGGCAGCTATGAAGTTCTGGCTAGACTGCCAAAAGAGGGAAACACGCTCGACCTCACCGGTAATGCAGTGCATGCCACAAAACTCGATATTCAGGAAATGACCACAGCCCAATGCATCCGCTGCCACGCTGAAGTTGAGGACTTTTCCAGACAAACCGTCGCAGCCTCAGCATGGGCAATCGTTCACCCAGCGGAATTCTACCTGGCGATTCAGAGTGGTTCGACAGGTTTTGCCGAAGCGGGCGCAACCATAACCCCCAAAGTCATCGCTGT
>Ga0123356_10006328_pt1 | contig 11953 bp, 12 predicted proteins | sample TergutEmb28metaG_2_FD_92546 | JGI IMG/M metagenome (GOLD analysis project Ga0123356, IMG submission 92546) | Embiratermes neotenicus P3 segment gut microbial communities from Petit-Saut dam, French Guiana - Emb289 P3 | ecosystem: Host-associated > Arthropoda: Insects > Digestive system > Gut ... | reverse complement strand
TAGATTGGAATGAAAGGTTTCACTATCTCGTCAATAGATTCTCCTTCCCCAAGTTTCCAAACGCGATCCATCAGGTTGTCAAAGGGACTTGCACCCTCAAGCTGTCGAACGTGCTCGGTACACTAAAACAAGGGCACGCCTGGTTTGGCGTGCCCTGTCTTCTCACCACGTTTTTCCTTAGTTCGCGGTGAAGCTCATTTTGTCGAGGTAAACCGAGTACGGAGTCTTGTAGTAGTTGCTGTCCTGCTGATAGTTGACGGTCACACCGTACCAGGTCGTGGGCGTCGGCGTATCGTAGCGGTTGAGCGTCGCGGTCTGCCCGTTCAGGGTAATGGTATGGAACAGCAGGTGACCGTCCGACGTGCGCTGCACGCTGAGGGTCAGGTGGTTCCAGGCATTGCTGATCGGATTGCAGGGAATACCGCTTGCCACCCACTTCTGGCCGGGATTGCTCCAGGTGTCCCATTGATGGCCGCCGGCGATGCGGCATTCGTGTCCCCAGATGTAGGACTTGCCGCCGACAAACTGGTTGATGTCAAACTCGAGGGCCTGTGAATCGTTGATGTTGCCGACCCAGAAGTAGACGTCATAGGTGAAATTGTGGAGCGTCTGCACCAGAGTCTTGCCCGTATCGGGGAGCCCCTGGGAGGAAAAATCACCGATCAGGTGGTTGTTCCACAGGATGTCGGCCCACTGAGTGGAACCGCCTGCGTAATAGGCTCGGGTCGTCATGCCGTCCATCGAGGGCGAGCTGACCCCGGGATCCCACCACCATTTCGCCTGCGCTCCGGTGGAGGTGCAGGAAGAGCAGATTCCGTAGCCCGGCGGAAGCAGCGCGTAACCGGTCCAACCGCCGCTCTTCTGCAGGTTGGAGAACACTTTCCCGCCGCTCGAGGCAACCGTTGCCACCGAGGCAGTTGAAGTCGAAGCGCCAACCTTCAGGGTGAGCGGGGTCGTGGCAGCCCATCCGCAGTTGTCCCATTCCTCGACGACCACGTTGTAGGTCCCGTTGGCGAGGCTGAGGTTGGTATTCAAGCTCGCGCCGTTTACCACGTAGGCAAGTTTAGAGGGCGCGGTGTAGATCCCCATGGAAGCAACACCCTTTGCGCACGCCGGGGACTGGCCGGTGGCGACGAAATGAACCGGGGAACCAACGTTTGCTCCATTCGAAGGTGAGGTAACAAAAACGCCTGCAAAAGTCGGCAGATTAAAAATTGCAAAAAGACACACTAAAAATAGGGACTTCCTAAACATCATCTACAAATCTCCAGCTATTTGTTGAAGTTGCCGCGAAGGCTGAGTTGCCCAAATTCTAGGGACTGCACTACTTGCCCTCAATGGAAAACCGACGAGCAAATACTCACTAGTACATATTTCTAAGAAAAACACCTTAACCATCCCCAGGTTGGAAGAGAACGTGTAAGCGAAACCACTTAAATTTGCGGCCCGCGCGGCCAATCTTTGAAAGGTCCCGCGCGCCAGTCCCAAGGCAAAATTGATCGAAACCCGGGCGGACACAGTGCGTGCGGAAGCCGCACTACGACTTCCTGCGGGACAAGGTGGCGCCGGCGCTTGAAAGGATCAAGCGGGGCGGATTTATGTTCACGACCTCGCGCGATTGCGGCGCGCGGGCGATTTTGCTTCTATGCGGAGGACTCCAGGCTGTGGCATCCATAGGCGCAGCCGCTCGACGGCGCCTTGGCCGCCTTTTGCAAGGTTCTCGAGGAAGGGGAAGCACGCCGGCGGGCGAACAGGTGTGCCGGCATTCGGGAACGAGGTGGCTGCCAGCCATCTGTGGTTGGCAACACCCGACCTCTTGACGGAAGACGTCGGGTCGGAGGAGGCAAAGTTCAAGAAGCTGCCGAAGATAAAGGATGCGACTGAGAGGCGAATGCCTCCTTGAGTGCGCCTCTACAGATCACGCTGTGAAAAACAGCGGACGGCGAACACCACCGCGATGGTCATATAGAGCCAGGCGTAGAAGACCATCGGCGTGCTTGGAACGGAGAGAGTGCTGAAAGGACTGACCCGCATTGCGTTCGCCAGCGGAGACTGCATTTCAAAAGCAGCACGGCGCCACAAAGCCTCGCTGGGCATGATTACACTGGCAATCACACCAACCATGACGGCGCGCGGGGTTTCTGTAATCGCTCCCACCTGTTCGATCCAGCCTCCAATGAATGCCAGCCCATGCAGGCCGAGTGCCAGGATTCCGCTCGTCAGGGTCGAGAAATGGGCGGCAAAAGCAAACGTGACTGAAAGCAGTACCACACTTTCCATCCACATCAGCAGGAATCCCGACAGCAGATGACGAGCGGTGACCCCTGCCATGAGGTAGGTCACGGCATTCACGCCGCCCACCATAATTCCGAGGTACGCGGTCAGCATCGCGGCGAAGCCAACCCACTTCCCCATCAGCACTTGCCAGCGTGGAACCGGCTTGGTGGCAACTGCCTGGATCGTTCCGGACGCGATTTCACCCGAGAGGGTATCCACGGATGTGAGAATCGTCATGAGCACCGCGAGCAGATTGACAGCGTAGAGACCCATGGTCAGCATGGTGGAGGAGATCTCACGCCGCAGGACAGGGCTCATTCCATGCATCGCAAAATCTCTTGCCTGGAAATGAAGTCCGGTACCAAAGAGGATGAGAAAGGCGCAGCCCGCGGCAAGGGCCATCCACAGCATTTTCTTTCTCGCCGCCTCGCGGAATGTGACCCCGGCCATGATCCAGACGCCCATCACATCCCCCTATCGTTGCCGACAATTTCGAGGAACCTTTCTTCGAGCGAAAGGCGCTGCCGAGCGACCTCATGAATGTCAGCACCCCCCGCGACAAGGTAGCGCACAATCTCGGGTAGCCTCGCATCCCCTGCCAGTGAGAATGCCAGGCGCCCGCCTTCGTACTGGGCGCAAGACGTCCACTGGGCGAGTCCTTTCACCATCTCAGCGGTTACCTTATGGGCGCGAATCAGCACTGTGTTTTGTTCTGTGGCCTCACCGTCGAGTGTGCGGGTCTCTACCACTTCCCCATCCTTAACGAAGGCTACGCGATCGCACGTAATCTCTACCTCGCCCAGCAAATGGGAATTGAGCAAGACGGTTGCGCCGCGATCGCGCTGGGTTTTAATGATGTCGCGCACCATTCGCCGGCCTAAGGGATCAAGGCCGGAGGTTGGTTCGTCGAGGAAAATCAGTTCAGGGTCGTTGAGCAGAGCTTGCGCCAGCCCGATGCGTTGCAACATTCCCTTGGAAAACTCCTGCAGGCGCTTTCTGCAATGCGGTGTGAGTCCCACCAGGTCGAGCAGCTTCGGGACACGCTCGCGCAGCACACCCTGCGACATACCATAAAGACGGCCATGCAGCTTAAGGAGTTCGCCGGGCGTAAGCCAGTCGTAGAAACGGAAGTCCTCGGGAAGAAAACCGATTCTGCGCCGCGTCTTCACGTCGCCGGCCCGCCGCCCGAGGACCTCTGCCTCCCCGCTCGTGGGGAATACCAGTCCGAGGAGCATTTTTACCGAGGTGCTTTTGCCTGCGCCATTTGGACCTAAGAAGCCGAACACCTCACCCCGGGGAACATCCAGGGTGAGGTTTCGGACTGCCACTTTGCCGCCGAAGACTTTGCGAAGTCCACGTGTGCGGATGGCGAGATCGGAGGACCGGGTCATCTACGTAGCATCATCCGGGAACGCGAACGACGGGATTACCTCAACGAGGCGGCCAGGCTCAGCGCATCGGACGAGCTGCCACGCCCCATCAGGGAGTGGATTACTCCATTCTTGATCCACAACAAACTATACCGGTTCCCCTGCGACAGCGTTTCCGTGATCAGCGTGCCTTCGACACCGTCCACGCTGACATGTTCAGATTGGCTTGCATCGCGGGGAATCGGCACTACCAGCGTGGAGGACCAGTCCACGGTCTGACAAAAGGAATGGGCTTCCCCCGGACTCATGCCAGCCAGTTCCAAAGCCGCCTCGGCAATCTCCGACATATTGAGCGCCGGCGGCACGCTTACGGTCGGGCTGGGCGCCTGTACCAGGTACGTGCAGTTGGTGTTCTTCGTGTCGGCCATACGTTCCATCTTGCGCTCGGCTAGCTCGTCCGCACGGGACTGGTTCGAATCTCCGGATCGGCGCCGAACCGGACAGTCGCCGTACATCGAGAAGACGATTTTCGGTATGTGGACCGCGATCAATGCGCCATTCGCCGACTCCGGAACTCGAATATCGGAGCGTCCGACCTCGTCCAGCAGGGCTTCGATGCGGTCCCGATTTACGGTCATCTGAAACGCCGTCTCGCCGTTCACCTCCAAACGCTGGGGTGAGCCGAGATCGCCGATGGTTCGAATTGGGTAGCCGGCCAGCTGCGCGGCCTTGGTGACAGTGGGGACGACTTCGGGCTTGCCCGGATCGATCGTCACCACAACGTTGTCGGCAAAGAACTGATTGATCAGTTTATAGGGACGCGAATCGGGTTCGCCGCCGGACACGAGCGTCGTGGGATCAATCGAAACAACCGTAATCTTCTGGATCCGGAGCATCGCCAGCACTCTTTGCGCAAAGAGCCGGACCGGACCCACGCCAATAAGAACTGCCACAGCCACGGCTGCGGCCGCCAAACCCCATGCGGGACGCCAGCGGGGAGCAAACAGGCGATGGATCAAGGCAGGTTTATGTTCCGCCGCGGTCTCCAACTGAGCGCTGAATCGGACATATGCCGCGGCGGGGCTGGACTCCCCTTCGGTCGACGCGAGGCTGGCCAATAACTCCCGGGTGCGTGAGGTTTCGCTGGTCAACTTTTCAAAGCGCGAACGACAATGGGCGCACTCGGCGAGATGGTGGCTCAACGCTTCCAGTTCCAGGCCGTCCAGTTCGCCGTCGAGGCGAGCGCGAAACATTCCATCATGAGGACAAGTCATAGTTCCTCCTCGTTCGGATGAAGTGAGATGTAGCGATCACGGAACGCCTCCTCCGCGCGGTTCAACATGGTGCCAACACCGGTGGCCTTTACTTCCAGGGCGGCGGCGATTTCGTGGTAGGACAAGCCGGCGGAGCGCAAGATCAGAAGTTGAGCTTGTGCCGGTTTGAGAAGCGAGAGCACTTGCCTGACTCTTCGACACGTCTCCTGGCGCAACAGGTCGTCGAGGGGCCCATCCTGGGTATTTTCCTGTGCGATGCGGCCGGCGGCCTCCTCGCGCTGACGGCGCCGCCCGGACATGCGCAGAGCATCGATGCCCAGGTTCGTCGCTGTACGGTAAAGCCAACCGCCAACGTTGCCGTCAGTCTGCAATGCGGGCTGACGGTATAGACGCCAAAAAACATCGTTGGCCACCTCATCGGCGTGCCCGCGATCGCCAAGAAAGCGCGCCAGGATGTTGACGATCCGGGCATAGTGCTGCTGAAAGACTGCCCGGAAATCAGCTTCGTCCCAATGCTCCGCCGAACTCTCCCGCAAGACCATGGAGCGACTCAGTGTTTGTGCAGTTCCCACAATAGCGCCACCCTTCCAGACTCACATACCTAAAACGACGCTCCGCTGCGAATTGTGACAATTTGGAAAAGTCTGCCCAATTGGGCCGGATAGATAATGACCAGAATGACGGCCTGGGCACGTGGTTATCGTATAGGGCAGGATCGTCCAACTAGAAACCAGGCGCCTTTTCTTGCGCCCTCTCCAGCTTAAGGTAGGGGAAAGCGGCACGGGCACCCTATTGACACTTCTCCACCTTGATCGAAGCGCCCCACGCAATAGAAGCGCCCCATGCAGCGTTGTTTGGAAAGAGATTTAGACCACTTTGGGACGGCACTGCGGTGAAGTTCCCTGCTGAGAGCATAGAATCGCCGCCGGATTGATTCCCGGGCCTCGGTGACCTGCCTGGGTGACATGGATGACCTGGATTGACATCCGGGCATTGCCCCCCTACGATGCCAGACGAGCGTCGCACCGACGAACGGCTGGACAACGGAGAAGGAGCCTATGAGCCTGCGGTCTTTTATCGGCAAACAATTCATCGATGTAATCGATTGGGTGGAACCGGCCGATGGAATCCTGGCCTACCGCTATCCCATGCAGGATCGCGAGATCCAGAACGGCGGCAAGCTCACCGTGCGTGATTCGCAGCTTGCGTTGTTCGTCAACGAAGGCCGCATTGCCGACCAGTTTGCCCCCGGCCTCTACACGCTCACCACGCACACACTTCCCATTCTTACCTACCTGATGAACTGGGACAAGGCTTTCCAGTCGCCCTTCAAGTCGGACGTCTATTTCTTCTCCACGCGAACGCAGATGGACCAGCACTGGGGCACGCCGAACCCGGTCACGGTGCGCGACAAGGAATTTGGCGCCGTCCGACTGCGCGCTTTCGGCATCTATTCTTATCGCCTCACCGATCCCAAAGTGTTTCACCAGAAGATCAGCGGCACGCGCGACCAATACATGGTTTCCGAGCTGGAAGGCCAGCTGCGCGACACGATCATCGGCGTATTAGCCAACACTTTCGCCCAAAGCAATGTGCCCTTCCTGGATATGGCGGCCAACCAGACGCAACTCGCGCAACAGGCCGCGGACCTGCTCAAACCGGGATTCGCCAACCTCGGCTTGACACTCGATACGTTCGTCGTCGAGAACCTCTCGCTGCCCGACGAGCTGCAGAAGATGCTGGACCAGAGAATCAGTATGAACATGATCGGCGACATGAATAAGTACACGCAATTCCAGGCAGCGCAGTCCCTGCCGGTCGCCGCAGCCAACGAGGGCAGCGGCGGCGCAGGGCTGGGCGCGGGTTTGGGCGTAGGCATGGGCATGGCGGAGGCCATGGTGAACAGCATGAGGTCGGCAGCCGGCGCTGCCGAGACAGCGCCGGGCGGCGCCGCTCCCGCACCAGCAGCGGGAACCAAGTTTTGCATCGAGTGCGGCAAACCGTTGCCGGCCACGGGCAGGTTCTGCCCGAACTGCGGCAAGCCACAGCCCTGAGTAACGAGTAATTTTGCGCTCGAAAGCGTGCGGTCGGCGTTCCATCCTGCTCACGCGGGTGATCCGGGGCGCTTGCGAGTGGGGCCCTTAGAGAATCTTCGGACCACCGGCAGACTGCGCGTGGCAGATGGGTTTTGTCCCTGCCGCTTGACACCACCGCACAGCTTGGGCGAGACCGCTGAATGCCTCAGTGCTGGCTACCGTACCAAACCAGCAGCCATAGGATGACCGCAAGGATGGCAACAGCCAAGCTGCCTATCTTCCAGGGGCTGTATGGACGTTCGCCCTCGACGTCTCCGGTTCGCGCGTTGACCACCACGTGATAGACCTTGCCCTGAAACTGGTAAGCTCCGATCCACACCGGCAACAACAGGTGCAGGAAAAAGATCCTCGAGTAGGCAGTATCGGCAGACGAAATACGCTGTTCGTCGCCGCCGATGTCCTGCCGTATCCAGCCCTCGATCTCGGGGGCCATCATCGTTTTGGCGTGCTCGAAACCTTCGGCCAGCTCGACCTGATATCGCTGGGCACGAAAACCCGCCAGATATCCCGGTTCGTAGCCGCAGAGCGCGTTCAAATCCCAGGGTTCGAGCTTCTTCAGCCGCGCCTCCGGCACAGCCTTGGTTGCTGGAACCAGCAAACTGTTGAAGTCTCCCGAGACGGTTCCCGATGCGGGATCCCAGCGAGTATGCTGCACCTCGCGCGTACGCTGCACGCTGTTTCCATTGCTATCGGTGTCCGTGTAGGTCTCGGTCGTGTAGTAGTGCTCTCCCCGCTCGCCCGTGTAAGCCGTTTCGGAGTGGCAATAATAGGTCCAAAAGGGAAGATACACGCCGTTGACTCCGTCAGGACGGGCCAGGCGTTTCAGAGCATTGGGAGCGAACCAGCGCGAGCTAAGCCACTGCCGCAACTGCATCAGCGCCCCTTGCCTGGAGACCTTGGCCGGCAGGACGCCGTCGGGCGCAATGAGCGGGTCCGTGGCCTTGGGCTGGGCAACGATTGGACTCCCGCAGAAAGAGCAGACGCCTGCCACCTCGGGAGGCTCAAAGGCCACCACGGCGCCGCATCCGGCACAGGTTACCTGAAGAGCTTGCGGGGCGATGACTTCGAGCGGATGGCTGGCTATGGCAGACGTAAAATCGTGCGCCACCACGTCCGAACCCTTGATCAACGCTTGCGTGGTTCCGCAGTGCGCGCACTTGAGTTGACCTGACTCGGGGTTGAACTGCATTCCGGCACCGCAGGTCGGGCAGGCAAATTGCTGTTGAACGGCTGTTTCAGGCATGGAGGCGCAAGAAGAAACGCACTCGATCTTAGGTTCAAGCCCGGAGGAGTGTCAATCCACACGGGCGCGGCGGCGGCGTGGGGGACGGTTGGCGAATGGGATTTTGCGGTATGCCTTGCACGAAACCCCGGTTGGTGAAGACTGTAGGAAGCACTTCCGCGGAAAGACTGGCGCTAGCCAATGTCCGGAGGTGCCAGATCCTGGGCAGGGGACCTTCTCCTGCGTCGATTTTTTGGCTTGTTTCGTAACACCTACAAACGCCGTCCCCTGCTCCGCGCCTCATCCCCGCTCAACCAAAACATCAACCGAGGACTAACATTGCGATTGGTACAACAAACGGGGGCACTTCAGCCAGTTTAAGCAGAACAATCTATGTTCTCAGTTCGCTACAGCTAATATCGCAGGAGATCTTAGGCTCGTTTGCTTCGAGCGAAGAATCCAGAGCGGAATGCTATATGGAGAGCGCTTATCATTCGTTTTATCGCCGGCTCCAATCGGTGTCCCAGCTTCGCAGCTGCTTCGACATGGGCTGGATGTACGTAAACCGTCACCGCATCGCGCACAACTTCCGCAGCAGCATCGATGTCATCGATCTTGTACTCCTTCTTCCGCACCCCATCGTCGAGAATCCTGGCGATTAGCCTTGTCATTCTGGCGGCATAATCGTGAACAAGGCCTGGACGGTCGTCGACCACGCGTCGATAGAGCCGATACACCTCGGGATCGTTCGTAAAGCGCTCAAGCTTTCGCTTGTGCAGGGCCAGCACAAGGCCTTCCAGCCGTTCAGACGCAGCCCCTTCGGAATCGGCGAAGGTGTGGGCTAGCTCTTCCTCGTCTTGCATGGCTTCGCCCACAATCGCGTCGAACACATCCGCCTTGGAACGGAAGCGGCGATAGATTGTGGTATGAGACGTTCCGAGTGCGCGAGCAATGTCGACTACGTTAGTCTTCGCTTCACCGAAACGTCGAAGCTGATCGCGTGCAGCCTCAAGAATCTTCTCGGAAGTCAGTCTTTCGTCAACCACGGCTTTATCGGTCGTCATCTCTTCATCTCTTCGCCCTACACCCGATTTCTTGATTATAGCGAACAAAGTGCATTTTTTGAAACCTGAACGATACGACGGCCATCTCATAGGTGAAATGGGAGGAAATGGTCATGAATAAGCTTGGCAATAGGCAGCAGTTGGCTTTTGTTACAGGCGGGTCAGGATTTGTAGGCGGGCGACTTATTCAAGCGCTTGTCGCCCAAGGCTGGCAAGTTCGTGCTCTCGTACGCGGCCAGAAGGCAGCGGCGAGTGTAGCAGCTCTCGGAGCCGATCCAGTCCTTGGAGAGCTTACGGATCAGACCGCTCTGTCCAAAGCAATGGCTGGCAGCACGGTGGTGTTCCACGTAGCCGCCCTTTTCAAAATGTGGGGTAAAGAGAAAGAGTTCAACGCCGTGAACGTGGATGGCACGCGCGCGCTAGTGGAAGCCGCGGTCGACGCGCCGTCGGTGCAGAAGGTCATCATGGTCAGCGCAGCCGCCGTAGTTCAGGGCGATCCTGAACCCCTGGTGAATATCGACGAACGCGTCCCCGCCCAGCAACGAAGCTTCGCGCCCTACAGCTCTTCGAAAGCTGCAGCCGAACAAATTCTCCTGGCCGCGAACGGGCGGCGAGACGGATTCCAAACAGTTGCAATCCGCCCTCCGATGATATGGGGCACTGGCATGCCGATGCTCGATCAGATGGTGGAAGTGGTCAAAGCGGGTAACTGGCAGTGGCCGGATGGAGGAACTCAGGCCATGTCGACTTGTCACGTCAACAATCTTATCGACGCGGTTTTGCTGTCGGTGGATCACGGCCACGGAGCCTACTTCGTGGCCGATGCTGAAGAAGGAACTCTCAAGAGCGTGATCGGCGATCTGCTTGCGACGCGCGGCGTCAAGGCGGGAGACAAGTCTGTGTCTTTTGGCGTGGCCTGGATGCTTGCCGCGGTAATGGGCTTCTTTTGGAAACTTTTCAACCTGAAAGGCGAGCCGCCCATCACGCGACAGATGCTCCGCATGATCGGGAAGTCCTTCACTCTCAATATCGGCAAAGCGCGGCGCGAGCTTGGGTATGCTCCTCGTGTGAGCTGGAAACAAGGCATCGCCGAGATGCGGCCTTCTGTATAGGGCCTAGGGGGAGTTCAACTCTCATGGCGCCCTACTCCTGGTCGAAACCTGCTTGATGATTTAGACCGGTTGGGGAATGCCGGAAATCTCGACTCAACAGCGTAAGTTCAGGTACGAGCGAGTCTTCGCAGGGACGGAAAATCGTCATCCAGGAGAATCCGCTCTGTGCAGACAGCTGGAGTCGATAAGCGCACCTGATCACCGATAAGAATTACTGCGGAATCCAGAAGTACCGCACTGCGTCCAACCAGGTGTCGCACTGTATTTTATGCGGGAGTTTGCAAGAGTTACAAAAAGGAGGACCTATCAATGAAGCTTGAGAACAGGACGATTCTCATTACCGGGGGAAGCAGCGGCATAGACTTTGCGCTCGCGAAGCGGCTTCTTGAGCACCGGAATGTTGTCATCATAACCGGCAGAAGCCAGGAAAAGCCTGACAGCGCGAAGCGGGCACTTCCGGCTGTCCACACTTTCAAAAGCGACCTTGGCGATCCCAGCGCAATTCCTGCTCTTTACGATCAGGTAGTTGAGAAGTTTCCAGCGCTCGACACTCATCAACAATGCCGGGATTCAACGCGTGCGGAGGTTCAACCTAGATCAGGGTTCGGAAGCGGACACGAAAAAACTTGCCGCCATTGAGCGCGAGCTGGGTGAGTTTCGATCTTATCTCTACGCGAACCGCGAAGGGGTTGATAATTATGCTCACGCTTTTCGGAGCGGAGAACGAATCTCTACCGCACACGTGGAATCCACCGTCAATCAGCTGATCAACTGGCGCATGTGTAAGAACGAAGCAAATGCGTTGGAGCAAGGCGGGGGCGCCAGCCTGCTGCAAGTGAAGACGGCAACCATCAATGGCCAATTAGAACGGTTCGTTGCGACTCACGCTTTCGCGAGAGCTGCATGACATCAACGTGCCCCAACTTGTTTACGGTCTCCTTTAAGTGCAGTAAACGGGCGTTTTCCCCGACAATATCGTGTTTAAGTGCAGCGACAGTCGGAGTTGACAAATCGTACGCTACCTAGCAATATTTGTATGGTGGCTATCGAGTTGGGAGCGGATGGCAGACCGAGAGAATCTCAAGCATGACTCCGTGGGCGCGTGGGCGAAGCGGCTCTATTTCGCATCCCGCGCGGTGATGGATTCAGTTTTGCGTCCCTACGATCTTGGGTCCACGCAGTGGTATGTGCTGTATCAGCTGGCCAACCAGGGACCGACGATGCAGCGCGATCTGGTACGCATGCTCCAGATTGAGAGGGCCACGCTAAGCGGAATCGTGGCGACGCTAGTACGCAAGGGTCTCGTCGATCAAACGCCCGACTCCAACGATCAGCGTCAGCGGATGCTTCGCATCACCCGCTCGGGCACGAAGCTTTGGAAAGAGTTGCCCGATCCGATCGACCTCATTTTAACAGTCGCATTCGACGGCGCCGACCCCGCGGAGTTGGCGATAGCTCGTCGCGTGCTGCAGGCCGCGACGCAACGCCTCAACGAACACATTTCAGGAGGAAATTAAGCATGACAATCTTAGTTACGG
>Ga0123356_10006327_pt1 | contig 11955 bp, 10 predicted proteins | sample TergutEmb28metaG_2_FD_92546 | JGI IMG/M metagenome (GOLD analysis project Ga0123356, IMG submission 92546) | Embiratermes neotenicus P3 segment gut microbial communities from Petit-Saut dam, French Guiana - Emb289 P3 | ecosystem: Host-associated > Arthropoda: Insects > Digestive system > Gut ... | reverse complement strand
TTTTTCTGAAGCTTTGCACGAAGCTCAAAAGAAAGGTTATGCGGAGGCAGACCCGACCGCAGACATTGAAGGTCACGATACATGCCGAAAAATCTGTATTCTCTCATCATTGGCTTTTGGTCAGCATATATTACCAAGACAGGTGCCAACCGCAGGGATAACTAATGTGACACTTGATGATATGCGCTTCGCGGGAGAGATGGGATATAGAATTAAATTGCTCGGGCGTGTTCGTGCAATCGGTGAGAAGATTTCTGTATATGTTGCACCGCACCTGATAAGTAAGCATACAATACTCGCCGACACTGATGACGTTATGAACGCAGTTGTAATACGTGGCAACGCTGTAGGGAATGTTGTGTTCTGCGGAGCCGGAGCAGGGAAATTGCCAACAGCAAGTGCAGTTGTCGCGGACGTTATAGATGTTGCCAAGCATCTGCATACAAGACGCTGGATTAGCTGGAACGAGGGCGCTGATGAGCTTTTTACAGATCCTGCATTATTAGACTCGGCATGGTATATTAGAACAGACGCAAACCGCGAGAAAATCGAGAAAGAGTTTGGCAGTGTTATATTTGCAAATGATGCAGGCTCTGAAACCGCGTTTATAACAGGTGTTTTAAACGCAAATATGGTTGCCGACCTTTTACACAGAGGTATAACTGCAAAATCACAGTTTAGAATTTTAGGTGATTATTAGTTTTACAACTAAGATGCATTGAAAGGGATGATTATTAGCGTGAGCCTAATTGTACAAAAATTTGGCGGAAGCTCACTTGCTGACACGGAAGGTATGCAGCGTGCCGCATGGATTATTGCGGAGGCATATTCCGAAGGAAATAATGTAGTTACTGTTCTTTCGGCACAGGCGGATACAACTGACGACCTGATTGAAAAGGCAATGGAGCTAAATCCAAATCCGTCTAAACGGGAAATGGATGTTTTGCTTTCTACAGGAGAGCAGGCATCAATTGCACTAATGGCAATGACATTGGAGAAGCTCGGGCTGCCCGCTGTATCGCTGACAGGTTGGCAGATGGGAATGAATACAGATTCTGATTACGGTAGCGCGCGTATAAAAGGAGTTTCCGCAGAGCGTCTAAAAGCTGAGCTTGACAGGCGAAGAATCGTTCTTGTTGCAGGTTTTCAAGGTGTTAACAAATTCGATGATATTACAACTTTGGGGCGCGGAGGGTCAGATACAACAGCAGTCGCTATAGCAGTCGCTTTAAATGCAGACATATGCCGTATATATTCAGATGTAGAAGGAATTTATACCGGCGATCCACGCAAGGTGTCGGGGGCAAGGAAGCTTGAAGAAATAACGTATGATGAAATGATTGAACTAGCAACGCTTGGTGCACAAGTCTTGCACAACCGGTCGGTTGAGATGGCAAAGCGTTACGGTATCAAAATGGAAGTCCTTTCGAGTCTTGTGAGAGAGCCCGGGACGATTGTTAAGGGGGTAACAAAAATGGAACACTTAAAAATCAGCGGAGTTGCAAAAGACGCAAATATCGCGCGTATTGCCATATGCGGCGTAAAAGATGAACCGGGTATCGCGTTTAAAATGTTCAGAGTTCTTGCTAACGCGAAAATAAACGTAGATATTATTTTGCAATCAATCGGCCGTGACGGTACAAATGATATAAGCTTTACAGTTTCCAGAAGTGATATGGATAAAGCTATTGAAATTCTTGAAGAGAATAAGGAGATTATCGACTATACTGACATAAGCACTAATAATAAAGTTGCAAAAGTGAGCATTGTCGGTGCGGGTATGATGTCATCTCCCGGTGTGGCAGCAATGATGTTTGAAGCGTTATATGACGCTAAAATCAACATCGCAATGATTTCCACAAGTGAGATAAAGGTCTCTGTTCTGGTGGATGAAAACGATGCCGACCGTTCTGTCTCCGCGATACATGCAAAGTTCTTTGGTGTTTAAATCTATATTATTATCGGAGGTTCTTTATGTTTTACGAGTATTCTTTATCAACCCCCCGCAGTAATCTTTATAATATCACTGCTCAGGTACGCGAGGCGGTTTCAAAAAGCGGTATATCGGATGGCATTGCTGTTGTTTTTTGTCCACACACAACTGCCGGCATAACAATAAATGAGAATGCCGACCCGGATGTGGTGCATGATTTGCTGCTAGGCTTTGAGAGTGCTTTTCCGGATCGTTCCGAGTTTCGTCATGATGAGGGTAATAGCTCTGCGCATCTGAGAGCTTCGACAGTTGGCTCAAGTGAAACGATTATTATAAAAGATGGTAAGTTAGTACTTGGCACATGGCAGGGAATTTATTTTTGCGAATTTGACCCGCCCAGAAGCAGGAAATTTTTTGTTAAAATAATGTGATACTTGGTAAGGAATGCAACAAACTGTAAAATTTTCAGTTATTTCCTAAAAAGTCCTTGACAGATGAAGCGGAGTTGAATAGAATTGACGTGGAGTAGTTTGACATAGAGGTAAGGAATTCCTTTACTGATAAATTTCGGCCATCTCTAAAATAATTTACCGGGAGGTTTATAAACATGCCGGAGAAAAAAGATAGCAAGATTATGTCCATGTTAGAGCGTACAGGAGTTATACGTAAAGCTGATTCAGACGGGTCTCTTGATACGGATTCCGGTGGCAGTTCGGATATTAAGCCGATATTCGACACTCCGGATGAAGTGAATGTAAAACCGGCAGCCAGACAGCCCATTCCGGGGATGCCAAGTCCGGTTTTTCCATCAGATAAAGAAGAAGATGTATCGGATGAGCAGCTTCAAGAAGAAGTTAACGCTTATTTGGATGCGGATGATGAAGTGGCTGCAGATACACCCGATGTATATGCGGAAGAGCCGGAGCCTGTTTCATACGAGGCTCCCCAACCCGCAATACAGCCTGAAGCGCCACCGAAGCCGGCACAACCATTTGGCGGACTGAACATATTCAAAAACGGCAACGGCAGTGCGGCCGACGGATCTATGGCTCCGCCTCCTGTCGCGGAGAGAGAATCTCAGCCAGAAAATTATACTGACAGATTTCTCACTACTGAAGAGCTGTACAACGCGCTCGCTCTGCGGTCTAAAAAAACCGACTCTATCTATCTTATCGAGGAGTATCTGCAAACACTTCCGGATTCGCTTCCCGATGCACAGAAACGCGATATAGTCAAAAGACTTCTCTCGACTTCAGGGTTTGATTATGATTTATTAATGGGCGACGGTGTTCTGCGTGTAAAGATGCTGAAAGAGTATGCTGAAAGGTTTGCGCGACACACGGATGACTATATAGCGGACCGTCAGGCAGAGCTTGATGAGTACGATCAGCAAATTCTCAGAACTCGTAAACTTATTGAAAACCGCAAGGATTTACACAAAAAGCAATTCTTTTCAATCGAAGCCGAGGCTCAGCGTTTAAAAGAGATTTTAACCTTTATTTCAGGATAGCAATTATTATTAATATAATTAATCCACCGGTGAGTTCTTTCATCGGTGGATTTTTATATGGAGTGAGTGTGTACCTTGTTATAAAAGCCGATAAACACCGATTTTTTCATATTTTTCTTGCATTTTGCCGAAAACACAGTATAATACTAAATCTACACTGCGTTTACTCGAATTATCTATACTCTCGCAATGATTTGCGGGGTTTGAGCAGTGACTCCCCTGTTAAAAACGCGAAGGATTGTATGCTTCGTGTTGTTTGTGACTATATATTGTGATTTCGTAAAACGGAATTGCATGACTTAGATACTTGGAAAGGAGCGGATTTGTTAATATGCAAGGTTATGAATTAACAGAACGTGGAAAAATAGCAATTGCTGTGTTTCTTGCTATACTATTAATCGTTTTGGCTGTAATCCTTGCTATCAGAGTTTGGAACGGTTCGGGGTCGCCTTTTGACAATCAGCGGCAGCCTGCGGAGACCGACCATGTCTATAATCCGCCTGATATTTCAGATACACCGATACCGGAAGGTGACGATACTTCACCCGAAGAGAATCAAAATAATGAAAATGGTGAGCAGGGTTCTTTTGACCCGCCTCAAGAGCCAACTGAGGAGCCGGAAGAGGAGCATGTTGAGGAGCCGGATGGCGAACCGAAAGAAGAGCCAACTGAGGAGCCGGAGGATTCATCTGAGGATGAGAAGTCTCAGGAAGAGGCATCGGACGGACAGGCTGCGACCACCGGAGCTGCAAGTATAAATCGCTCTGCGGGCACAATGACATTCAGATTTTCACCATCCTCGCAAGATTCTCTGGATGATGACACAGTTGCAATGATTAGTGATTTCCTTGACTCCCCGAGAAATACCGCAAACTCACAAATTACTGTATCAATTCCTCAGTTGTCAGAAACAGAAACCGCAAAAATAATATCGGCAGTTACTGATGCTTTTGCCGAGCATGGTGTGGCTCAAAGGAGCTTGGCATTTACCATATACAGGTTAAACTCAAGTAACAACTCCTATGAAATAAGACTGTCTTTCTCGCAAGCAACAAGCCGGAAATAACAATACTATAAGTCTGCTATTACAGGTAATAGTTTTTCAAAATGCATTCCCCGCGACGCCTTTATAAGAAGGCAGTCGCCTTTTTTTATTTTTCCGGGAAGTGCCTCTATCAAGTCCGTCATGGTCGTGTAGTAATATGCTTGTGTTTCGTTTTTTTCAGCTTCAGTTAAAAACCCCTCATATATGTATCGGGCATGATCTCCCTGACATAGCAAGCATTTGATACCGCACTGTGCCGCAAAGATGCCGATTTCATGGTGCATTTTAATTGAATGTTCCCCCAGGCTCAACATATCGCCGAGTATTGCTATATGCCGGCCGGGTAGTGACGAGATTGATGTAAGCGCTGCTTTAACCGAGTTTGGGTTTGCGTTATAGCAATCATCAATTAATGTTATTCCATTATGGGTTTTCACATTTGACCTGCCTTCGACGGGCTCATACAGCATAAATCCCTTACGAATCTCATCGTCCGTCATTCCAAGCAGCTGTCCCACAATAACCGCTGCAGGTGCGAGAGCCGCAAGATGGTTGCCGTATGCGGGCAGTTTTACGGGAAACTTTCCTTTTTCGCTTATTATCTCAAATTCGACAGAATCAATGCCCCCGGTTTTAATGCCCACCGCCCGTACATTGTTATGCTCTTCGAGACCGAAAGTCAGCGTGCGCATCTTCGGGTCATAGCCGAGCAGTAACTCATCGTCACCATTCATTACCGCGATTCCGTCCGGTTCCATATATGCAAATACTTCTGTTTTTGCTCGTAAAACACCTTGGAGGTCGCCGAGCTCTAAAATATGAGCGTAGCCTATTTTTGTCATAACAAAAATATTTGGGCGAACCATCCGGGCAAGTACGCTCATATCACCAAAATTACTGATTCCCATCTCTATGACCGCAACCTCATGCTGTTCGGTAAGTGATAATAACGTCAGAGGAACGCCTATTTCGTTATTTAGATTCATTTCTGTTTTCAGCACATTGTATTTTTCGCAGAGTACTGCTGCAATAATCTCTTTCGCGGTTGTTTTTCCAACACTCCCTGTAATTCCTATCATGGGTATATCAAAAAGGCTTCTATAGTATTCACCAAGTGTTCTTATCGCCTCGAGTGTAGATTTAACAACAACATACGGACCTTTTGCGCCGGGTATCTTCTGCTCGGCAAGACAGCATGCCGCACCGGAGTCAAATGCGCTATTTGCATAGTTATGCCCGTCAACGCGTGCTCCGCGGATGCAAATGAAAAGGTTACCGGGTTTTACATCGCGGTTATCACGCTCCGCTCCCGCAACTGTTGCGTTGCGGCCGCTTTCGCTGCCAATATATTCTCCGCCTGTTACTTCGGCTATTTTCTGCGGTGTTAGTGTTTTCATGTGTTCACTCTCCCGATGAGATTTTACACCATGATAGTTTTTTCTTCAAGTGCTACTGAGTCCGAGTTGTCTGCGAACATTGAAATATTTGTTGACAATGAGTCTACATCTTCGTATAATAACTCGTGCTCGTCTTTTGCGCTTTTCTTTGAGCGCTTGTGCACTGATTCGGCGGCATAGCTCAGGTGGCTAGAGCATGCGGTTCATACCCGCAGTGTCACTGGTTCAAGTCCAGTTGCCGCTACCATTGCGCAGCGGGGCTGCGCATTCCACGGCCCGTTGGTCAAGCGGTTAAGACTCCGGCCTTTCACGCCGGCAACACGGGTTCGAGTCCCGTACGGGTCACCATCGCCTTGTTGCGCAAGGCATATAGCTTCGCTTGCGAGGCGATAAAATTGCTGCGTTATTGCGGCAATTTTTACATTCGATAAGGCTTTTCGAAAGGTTGGTTTTTATTATGAGAGGGTATGACTTGATAAACGGAGTGGAGTTTGATTCCGCTGTTCCGGCACTTGGAAATGACTCACAACTTGTAATTATATGCAATTCTGATGAGCTTAATAGTCTTCTGGATGTTTTCGGGTGGGATAAGGATACTGTTGATGAATGCACAAATCTTGATGAAAAAATCCGCTTTACTAATTACGATGGTTATGATTTTGTAAGTATGATTTTTGCCGAATCTGAAGGATTTAAGATGTCTCAGCGTGAAGTTAATATTTTCTTCTCTGACAAATATCTGACTCTTGTTTTACCTGAGACGCCCGGTGCAAATCTTTCGAAATTAGCCGACAGACTGATGGCAGCCTGCCCGTTGGCACTGACCCGCTCTGCTCCGCTTATTCATTTGTACTATTTGCTTTTCGATAATATCGCGTCTTTTTACTCAGATTCTCTCGAAGAGCTTGAGAATGTAATTGAGACTATGGCAGAGTCTATTGAAATGCAGCCGGATGAGGAGCAGCTTTCGCAGATTGTTGAAATACGAAAGACAACTTACACATACAAGAAGCTTTTGCGTGCTTTCTCATATGTCGGTGATCAGGTTTTACTTGATGATAATAAGTTTCTTGATGATTCTCAGATGCGTCATTTTCGCGATGTTGACACCCGTTTTTCCAAGCTTTACGATTTTGCAGACAGTCTTTATTCTGTATCAAATGATTTGCTAAATTTGTATGACAGCAAGGCTAATGCTCAAATGAATGAGACGGTTAAAAAGCTTACAATAATTACGTTGCTCTTTGGTCCTCCGACAGTAATTGCCGGTATTTACGGCATGAATTTTATCAATATGCCGGAGTTGCACTGGCACTATGGTTCTTTTGTAGCTATTATTGTAATGGCAGCGATCAGTACCGCAATTTATTTTATCCTCAAAAAGAAGAAATGGTTATGAGTTTTATATAATAGTCAACCTCCGGTGACTATTGACATATCTACGATGCCGCAATATACTGGATTTGCTTATGTGTGTGCTTCTTTTATGCAGCCGGAGGCTTAGCTCAGCTGGTTAGAGCGCTCGCCTCACACGCGAGAGGTCGGCAGTTCGAGTCTGCCAGTCTCCACCACACTGTCTCAATAGCTTTGCAGGCAAGGTATTGGCGAGACGCGGGAAATGAAAGGGATGCTAAGTCATGAAAGCTGTTGCGGTGGTTTTGTCGGTTTTAGCTTTTATTTTCATTGCTTTTTTTGCTGCCGGGTGCAGCAGCAACGATGATGATAGTGACGGTAGTCTTGAAACGCAGGAAGAGAGCGCCCGTATAACCTTTAATGAAAATGACTTATATTACTTTATAGGAGCTTCTTCACAAGAGATTATTAAAATATTCGGTCAACCTTCATCGGCATCAATTGAGGGACGCAACCTTGTTTATCCCTACACCGGTGAGCCCGGATTGATTCTTTCACTCAGCGGCGATGTTGTTAACGATATCTTCTTAGCATCGGGCGATTGGACGCTTTGCGGGCTCAGAATCGTTAACTCAAAAGCCAGAATCGATAGGGCTATGAATGAAATTGGTGCGATTGATTCAGGTTACACTTTAAACCCGGATACCGGAGAGACGCACTATTTATACAGTTTTTCCTATAGCGGCGGGCAATTCAATCTGGTGTTTATTGTCCATCCCGACGAGGGTAACGCGATAACACTCGAAGCAGTAACGATGCCTTCTCGGAGCTTTATTCCGTCTGCTCAATCAGTAGGCGGAGCTTTACGGCGCAGCATTCTTGGCATTTGGGATGTGGAAAATATCAGGCAGCAACACCATTTTAACGCGGATGGCACTTATTTACTCTCAACAAATGTTGGCAGTTTGAGCGGATATTTTGAAATCTCGGGAAATACACTAACGCTTAATTATAGTGCTGCCGGTATTAATATCACCGCAGTATATGAAGATGTACATATCGATGGAGATACTCTCAGTTACAGTGAAGCCCGTGAATATGAAGACGGGGAGCTTGAGGTTGCACTTGGAGAAGGCACGTGGAGTAGAGTCGGTGATTCATCAACTCAGACACAGACAGACAGCGATGGCGCAAGTAATAGCTCAGATAATCCTGTAAGCATTGACAGCTCAATGTACGATTCCTCAGATGACAGTGATTTGACAAGAGAAGTTGTAATATTTATTTTTGAAGAAAACTTTCCTGATGCATTAGATGTAAATGCACAAGGTCCCACATTCTTTACATTATATACTTCTGAAGAGCGAGAAGAGATTGTTTCGGGATTTAATGTTCAAATCACAAGACTTTCCGATACTTTAACTTATTTTGTAACCGCAGACGGGCGGATTTTCGACCTTCCTAGTCCCTCGGGGTGGTGGCGGCAGGTAGGAAAAATGTAGGTTATACCTTGATTTACCATCTGTATTTGGACTTGCTTCTACGGAGTTAGCGAGTTCGGTTTTCTGCGGGTGTGAACGGGTTTATTAACGTTTATATTTTGAGATAAGGGGAATATAAGTATGATTGATACAATACTTTTTGATTTGGATGGTACTCTTGTGCGCTTTTATCAAGAGGACTTTATTAACACTTATTTTAAAGAGCTCAGTAAAGTTTTTATAAAACTGGGTTTAGACGCGGAAAAGGCCTGCAAAGCTGTGTGGGCCGGTACCAAGGAAATGGTTATGAATGATGGTTCAGTATTTAACACCCGAAGATTTTGGGACGGGTTTTCTCAATTTATGGGTATTGAGGGTTCTCAAATAAAAACTGTTGAAGATGCCTGTGACGGGTTTTATACCAATGAGTTTAATATTGTTAAGTCAATAATTAAGCCATGTGATATCCCTGCACGAGTTGTACGTAAAATGGCAGAGAAAGGGTATACGGTTGTGCTTGCGACAAATCCACTGTTTCCTCCGTGTGCCGTTGATTCACGTCTGGCATGGATAGGGCTTAACCGGGATGATTTCAAGCTTATTACTCACTATGAAAACAGCACTTTTTGCAAGCCAAATCCTGATTATTATCATGAGGTGCTTTCGAAAATCGGGAAATCTCCCGATCAGTGTCTCATGGTGGGGAACAATCCGGCTGAGGATATGTGTGTAAGTGAGCTTGGTATGGAGGTTTTCCTTGTTACGGATTTTATGGAAAATGAATCCGGGGTTGACATTACGGCGTTCCGGCACGGGTCTATTGAAGATTTAGAGGCTTTTTTACTGGTGATGCCGGCGGTGAGTTTATGAAAATTGGTCTTATCGGTCTAAATCAGACAGGGAAAACTACTTTATTCAGCTTACTTACCGGAAAGGATGATGGCGGGTTGCTCTCAGGCGGGAAAGGGGCAGCAAATATCGGCACTTGCACCGTCCCTGATGAACGAATTGATTTTCTTTCGGAGTTATATAAGCCAAAGAAAACCACGTATGCCAAGATTGAGCTTACGGATATTGCAGGTTTTTCTGTGTCCGATGATAATCATAGTTCCGGTGCTGCCCGTTTTCTGAACGATGTGCGGCCCTGTGATGCTCTTGTCCATGTTCTGCGTGCATTCGAATCAGACTCTGTAGTTCATGATTTAGACAGTATTGACCCTGTTCGTGACCTTGAGGCTGTCGAAACTGAAATGCTTTTTGCCGATTTAGAGATGATTGAGAAGAGAATCGGCCGAATAAAAGCGGGCAAGAAAATCACAAAGGAAAACGAGGTCGAAATCGCACTTCTTAACAGGTGTTTTGAGTGGTTGGAAAAAGGCGGTTCTATATTAGACATGGAACTGTCACAACAGGAGCGGGTTTATACCCGTAGTTTTGCTTTTTTGACTGAAAAACCCCGCCTTGCTGTCGCTAATCTTGATGAGACAGGATGGGAGTCAAAATCATATCCGAACCACGAGGCTCTGTGTGAGATGTGTAAAAAGCTAAATATTCCCTTGATTGAACTGTGCGTTGATATGGAACTGGAAATAAGCCGCTTACCTCAAGAGGATAAAGAGCTTTTTATGAATGATATGGGCATTTCGCAATCAGGAGTTACAACTTTAGCTCAGGCTGCATATAGTCTTTTAGGGTTAATTTCGTTTATAACGGTTGGCGATGACGAGGTGCGTGCGTGGACAATTGAAGAAGGTACCGCCGCAAAAACTGCCGCAGGAAAAATACATACCGATATTGAGCGTGGTTTTATTCGCGCAGAGGTCGTTAAGTATAATAATCTATTTGAGCTCGGGTCTATGCCGAAAGTAAAAGAAAAAGGGCTTTTCCGGCTTGAGGGTAAGGAGTATGTCGTTGAAGACGGCGATATTATAAATTTCAGGTTTAATGTTTGAGTGTGATTACGCTTGACGGAACTATATTTTCAGCACTCTTTACCAACGCCTCTTAGCCCATAACAAGCTAAATATAAATAAGGCAAAATAAGTTGACAGGTACATGTGCGTGTTATATAATTCATTTCCGCGTAATTTGTCCGCTGAGTGCGGATGTTCTGCGAAAACCGAAAGGAATATTTTTTCATCATGTTAAGAACATATCAGCCTAAAAAAAGAAAACGCGCAAAGGAGCATGGCTTCCGCAAAAGAATGTCTTCCAGAAGCGGCCGTAAGGTTCTTGCCCGCAGACGTTTGAAAGGCCGCGCGAAGTTGTCTGCATAAGATTGAGCAGGTGTTTCGTATGCAGTACACCAGGTCTTTAACCAGAAACTATGAGTTTAAAAAACTATATAATAAGGGTAAAAGCGCAGCATCGAAAAGCGTTGTTGTTTATTGTATAAGAAACAACACGGCGGAAAACCGTCTCGGTATCACCGTCAGCACAAAGCTTGGAGGGGCTGTTCAGCGAAATCGCATACGTCGTCGCTTAAAGGAAATATACCGTATTAACGAAACGTCTTTTCATACCGGATATAATATAGTACTCGTTGCCAGACACCGTTGCAGATATGCCGGTTGGAATGAACTTGAACCGTCTGTTCTTGCGCTTTTCGAAAAATTGGGACTTTTAAGTGATTGAGGATTACAGCTTTGTTAATGCAAATCAAGAGTCTGTTATAATGAGTACTGTAATATGAAACGTGTACTAATCGGCATTATACGATTTTACAGAAAATATTTTTCGCACCCCTCGGTACCGAAGTGCAGATTTTTTCCGACTTGCTCTCTATATGCGCTGGAATCACTTGAAAAGTATGGCGCTTTAAAAGGAAGCTTTCTTGCTATCAGGCGTTTTTTCAAATGTCATCCGTTTCACGAGGGTGGGTACGACCCGGTCCCTTAACCATATATCCCATATTTTAAGGAGTTTTTATGTTTAACGCTATTGCGCAACCTTTTGGTTGGTTGCTGATGACAATTTATGATTTTGTCAACAGTTATGCCCTTGCCTTATTATTAATTGCTGTTATTGTCAAGATAATACTTCTCCCGTTCCAGATGAAAGCCAAGCGTGGTCAATTACGGCAGGCTAGATTACAACCCAAGCTTGCGGAAATTCAAAAAAAGCACGCTGCCAACAAACAAAAACTTAACGAAGAAACACAAAAGCTCTATAAGGATGAGGGTATTAATCCTGCGTCCGGTTGCTTATGGAGCTTTATTCAAATGCCTATTATGATA
>Ga0123356_10006326_pt1 | contig 11956 bp, 11 predicted proteins | sample TergutEmb28metaG_2_FD_92546 | JGI IMG/M metagenome (GOLD analysis project Ga0123356, IMG submission 92546) | Embiratermes neotenicus P3 segment gut microbial communities from Petit-Saut dam, French Guiana - Emb289 P3 | ecosystem: Host-associated > Arthropoda: Insects > Digestive system > Gut ... | reverse complement strand
CCCGAACCCTTAAAACACGACCTTTCGGGTTTTTGGAGTGTTGAAATTGACGACAAGAACAGAATTGTATTCCGAATCCGTGAAATAGACAAAGTGCAACATCTCGAAATTTCTCAATGCGGTTCGCATTATCGTGATAAATAAAAAATCTCTGCTTCACACTTGAAGCGGGGATATTTTTTATTTGCTTCCTTTCCCCGTTTTGACAATATTTTCAATAACAGCTTGCTAAAATATAAATAGCAGGTTTTTTTATTTACTTTAAATACAGGAGGTTTAACCTTTGGAAATAACAAACAGCGGTGACCGCATGACTGTCACGCTTTCCGGTGAATTAGACCACCACGCCCTGAAAACAATGCGCGGGACTATAGACGCGCAGATTGAACAATACACGCCCAAGGTTTTAGTGTTAGATTTCGCGGGGGTGGGCTTTATGGACAGCTCAGGTATAGGACTTATTCTCGGGCGCAGGCGAATCGCCGAGAGCTTCGGCGGCTTGGTAGTAATCACGGGCGCGTCCGGTTACGTCGAAAAGCTGATTAATTTAGCGGGGCTTTCCCCCATGATAATGAGAAGAGAGCTTAAACTTTAACAATATTTCAAAATAGGGAGTTTTTTATGAACATTAATAACTACTTCAGATTAATCATACCGAGCAATTCCAGAAACGAAGCGTTCGCCCGAACGGCGGCGGCGGCTTTCGCCGCGCAGCTTGACCCGACAGTTGAGGAAATCAATGACATCAAGGCGGCAGTGAGCGAGGCAGTCACAAACTGCATTGTTCACGCCTATCCCGATAAAATCGGCGATGTTGAAATCGTCGGACGGATTCTTGACAATAACGTCTTCTACATACGAATCAAGGACAAAGGGCTTGGCATAGCTGACATTGAGCAGGCTATGCTCCCGCTGTTCAGTACGTGTGCGGAAGGAGAACGCGCAGGCTTGGGCTTTGCGGTGATGGAGAGCTTTATGGACAAGCTCCGCGTCACTTCGCGGGTCGATAAAGGCACAAGCGTCATAATGACCAAGCGCGTGAAAAGCCGAAATGAATAATATAATCACCGATGAATTCGCCGAGCGTAACATGGGGCTTGTTCACTCGTTAGCCAACCGCTTCCGCGGGCGCGGAATTGAGTACGAGGAACTGTTTTCAGCGGGCTGTGTAGGCTTAGTAAAGGCGGGGAAAAACTTCGATACAAGCAGAGGCTTGCAGTTCTCAACATACGCTGTACCTGTAATTTTAGGCGAAATAAAGCGCCTCTTTCGTGACGGGGGCGCAGTTAAGGTGAGCAGAGGCTTAAAGGAGCTGTCGCTTAAAGTCGCGCGGATTCGCGAGCAATTAGCGCAGGGCGGCGAAGAGCCAAGGCTTTCGGACATCGCGGAAGCGCTTGATATAACAGTTGAACAGGTCAGCGAGGCGCTCTCGGTGAATCTTCCGCCGGTGTCACTCACTGACAGCGACGAATCGGGCAACGAGTATGACCTGCCCGTGGAAGCGCCCCAGACTAAGCTTACAGAACTTATCGCCTTAAAACAATCCCTCGGGTTACTTGAACCCGAGGACAGAAAGCTTATTGTATTGCGTTACTGGGGGAATAAAACGCAGGGAGAAACAGGCGAAGCGCTGGGAATGAGTCAGGTGCAGGTGTCGAGACGCGAGAGGAAGATTTTGGAAGAGCTTAGAAAAGAACTTGTGTAGGGAACGGATTAATCCGTTCCGAAACGTAGCGGAATGGATTAATCCATTCCTTACAAATCCAAATACTCCTCACTCACACTATCCCTAATATAATCATATATGTAATCATAACCGAAAGTTCCGAATTCCCGCACCCCATGCGCCGCCGCAAGCTCCGGCGTATATTCCGACAGAGGGTAAATCCGCACAAAGCTGTAATTAGCGTCGTAGTGCGTAATCGTAGGTATGAGAAGCACATCGGTTATTTCGACCGCTCTTGTTTCGTTATGTACTGTAATATCAAAGGTCAGCACCCCGCCAATCATAGTCGGCGGCTTGCTCTGTGCGGAGATGAAGTTCGCGAGCGAATAAGCGACAAGCCCCCTTGTGCCGTCCTCGCGCTCTATGTATTCAATGTCCCGTAAAACATGCGGGTGAGTTCCGAGAATAAAGTCCGCTCCCGCTTCTATAATCTGCGTAGCCGCAGTGCGCTGATAGGGTTCGATTCTGTTCCAGTCCTCAATCCCCCAGTGTATAAAAACCACGCAAACGTCCGAGATTTCCTTTGCCGCTTCTATTTCAGCGAGTATAACGGGCATATCGGCAGTGCTGAATCTTCCGACCTCTGCCGGCGGTTTAAGCCAGCTGTCAAGCCCGTTAAGGCTCTCTGCATAGCTCAAAAACGAGAAAACTATGCCGTTTATTTCCAATGTACGAATCTTCTGTCTGTCCTCAATATCATAATACGCGCCGGCGACAGCTATATCGTGCTGTTCCTGCCGCTCTTTCCAGTAGTCAAGACAGGCGTACAAGCCCTCCATGCCTTTGTCAAGCGTGTGATTATTAGCGATGCCGAAGACGTTGAAGCCCATTTCAATCATAAAGTCGCCCAGAGCTACAGGGCTGTTGAAAAACGGCCAGTTCGACGGCTCAAATATATCGTTACAAATCAGCGTTTCCTGATTTATCATCTTTAGGTCAAAGCCCGCAATAAGCTCCATAACATGCTCATAAGCCGGTTTGAAATCATAACCGTCGCCGTCTGCACGTCTTGCCGCCTGCTGATAAATCGGCGAGTGAATCAGATTATCGCCGACAGCGCAAGCCCGCACAGTCAGAAATTCCGGTTCAGGTTCGGGTTCAGGTTCCGGCGCGGGTTCGGGAATAGGGGCGGTTGTGGTAATTTGCGGGACGCTGAAGACAGCGTCCCCTACGTCAGGTTCATCAGGTTCGGTTACATCAGCACCGGCAGGAACAACCTCCTGCGGAACATCACTGCAAGAGGTTGAAGCCATAAGCATAAAAACGATTAAAACCGTGAATATTTTTTTCATAATATCACCATAAGGGGGTCAGAATCCCTCTTTTGACCGCTGTTTCAGGCTTGTAACGTCTGATTGCGGTATCGTTTAAAACGACAGTAACAAGAGCGGCTTTTGCGTCTAATCTTTCCTGCATTTCATCTTCTTTAAGTTCAAAGAGCATATTTTCAAGCGTTTCTTCGTCAAACCAGTCTTCGCGCTCAAGTATATCAAGCCGTTGTAAAACGTATATAGATTCTTTTTCAAGCGACCTGAAAACAGCCGCTGTTCCCACCTGCATTTCAAAAAGGAAAGCGTTCGCGTCAGCCGGCAGATTCCACGGGAAGCCCTTGTTTTCAACCGCATCGAAACCAAGGTCGCGCTCAGGGTTGAAGAACGGGTCGTCGTGAATATGGTCGTGATTATGGTCATGTTCCCCGGCAGCATCAACAGGAGCTTCTTCTTCATCTCCGTCAACAGGAGGTTCTTCTTCATCTCCGTCAACAAGAGGCTCTTCTTCGTCACCGTCAACGAGAGGCTCTTCTTCGTCGCCGTCAACAGGAGGCTCTTCTTCATCGCCGCCAAAAATATCATTGTAATCATCTAAGAAAGGGTCGTCTTCCTCCGCAAAGTCACGAAGATAAATGAAAAACATATATTCATCGTAAACATTTGAGAAGTTCTCGCCGTCGTTGAGCATAGCGGCAAATTCTGTCGCCATTTCCAAATACTCTTCCTCGGATAAAACTAATGTGTTTTCGGGGTTGATGTTAACTAAATCAATCTCAATCATACGAAAACGGGCATACTGCTCGACTATCATGGCTTCTATTTCTTCCTGCTCGACAGGTTCGGTACCCTCGGCGCTGTACAGCCCCATGAAAGCCCTGTCTATCATAAGACCATATGTCAGGATAGAAGCAAGGGAGTCTTTTCCGATTCCTATATCCTCGTAAAATTCACCCCATGTGTCATAAGTCAGCCCGTGTCTGCCCAGCGCGTTATCTTCGTTACCTGTCGCCCAGAAAGATTCAACACTGTAACGTATGGCTAATTCCTCGTCGGAGGTGATAACAAGCCCCAGTTCTTTGAAAAGCATCTCGCCGGCTTTGTATTCTTTAAGCATTTCAACAGCTCTGTCGTTAACCCAGTTGCTGAAGCGTTTTCCGTCGAGTGTTTGGTTAAAGTAATTAAAGTCGGCGGCAAAAAAGTCAACCTCGGGGTTGGCTTCTCTGAAAAGAGCCGCGCCCTCCTGCGCCGCCTGAATCTGCATGTAAATATACTCGCCGGCGCGCACCTCGTCGCCATTCATGGTCAGCGCGCTCCTTGTGTCGGCGCAGGCGCTAAGCCCCAAAATCATCGCCGCCGCTATAATAATCGCGGTTATTCTTGTTTTCATATTTTGTTTAATCCTTTCTTTTTGGCGGACTGCGCATGGTCGTTTGTTGTTAAACAAACGACTTCGCGCCCCTACCGTAGTGTTATTTCCTTTTGTTCTAATGTTTTTAAGATTTTTGCTACCACCTTGTCGGTTTCCTCATCGGTCAGGGTGGAATCCGCCTTGCGGAAGATTAATTTATATGACAGGCTCTTCTTTCCATCGGGAACCTGCGCCCCTGTATAGGTATCGAATAAAGTTAACTGCTCTAAATTCTTGGCGCTCGCTGTAATAAGCTCGGCGATTTCGCCCGCGGTTACTTCGAGATTACACAGCAGACTTAAATCCCTTGTCATAGCGGGGAATTTCGGCAGGGGCTTGAATTTAGGGCAGTCCTGACTGTGCTTCATAAGTCTGCTCATAATTAATTCCGCGCAGTAAACCCGCGCGCCTATGCCGTAATTATCCGCGATGAGCGGGTGAACTTCCCCCATTAAGCCTATATTTTCATTGCCTACGAAAATATAGGCGCGGCGTCCGGGGTGGTAGGATTTATTTTCAGTAGGGGCAGGCGTCCCCGACAGCCCGAATTTCGCGTTTATTCCGAGCCGTTCAAGAAGCTCCTCGACTATGCCTTTAAGCGTGAAGAAGTCTTCGCTGTCGCCGTATAATCCGATACATAAAATCTTCTTTTCGTCTGTAGGGAACGCATTTATGCGTTCCGCATCGGAACGGTTGAAACCGTTCCCTACAGGCAGATAAACCGAGCCGATTTCGTAGAAACGTCCGCCGGCATTGCGGTTGTTGTAATTCCTCGCGATTACTTCCAGCATAGACGGTAGCATATCCTGACGCATTACACCGGTTTCCTCGCCGAGCGGATTGCGGATTGCAATAGGGTTGACGTCCTGTATGCCCGCTTTTTCGTAGGCTTTCGGGGAAATAAAGCTGAACGTCGTCATCTCGAAACAGCCCTGCCCCTGCATTATTATACCCGTTTTTTTCAGGAAAGCTTCTTCGGGGGACGCAGGGATTGAGGAACGCACACTCGGCAGGGTTGATGGGATTTCATTATAGCCGTAAATCCGCGCGACTTCCTCCGCTATGTCACATTCAAGCTTCATATCTCTTCGTATGCTCGGAACGACTATAAATCCGTTCTCATGCGTGAAGCCGAGCCGTGAAAGTATTTCAAGCTGTTTGCTTTCAGGGATTTCCGTACCGAGAATATCATTGATTCTCTTTGAATCATATTTAATTTTCACGGGTTCTTTGTTTGAAAAATCCTCGTCGATTATAGTCTTCACAACCTCGCCACAGCCGAGCAGTTCCACAAGCTCACAGGCGCGAAGCAGAGCATTTTCGGCGTTTGCGGGGTCTATGCCTTTTTCAAAGCGGGCGCTGGATTCGGTTCTGCGTCCTATTCTCTGCGCGGAGCGGCGCACCGAAACGCCGTCAAAGCAGGCAGACTCAAACACAACTTCGCAAGTATCGTCCATAATCCCGCTGAATTCCCCACCCATGACGCCGGCAATTGCAATAGGCTTTTTAGCGTCTGCGATTACTAAAGTTTCTGCAGTCAAAACTCTTTCTTCGCCGTCAAGCAGCACGATTTTTTCGTTTTCGGCGGCGTTACGGATTATTATTTCATTATTATCAACGTAGCGTTTATCAAAGGCGTGCATGGGGTGTCCGTATTCTAACATTACAAAATTAGTTATGTCTACTAAGTTATTAATTGCCCTTACGCCGGAGGCGCGGAGCCTCTCAACGAGCCATCTCGGCGACGGCGCGACCTTAACGTTTTTCACGACTGCCGCCATATAGCGGCTGCACAATTGTGTGTTTTCAACCTTAACTTTCAATTCAATATCGCCGTCTATTCCGCTGAACGCGGGCTTTTTTATATTTACCGGCAGATTAAACGTTGCGCCGGCTTCTTTCGCAAGCCCTATGACCGAAAGGCAATCGGGGCGGTTATTGGTAATCTCAAATTCAACAGCAGTGTCGCGGATTCCTAAGAAGTCAAGCATGTCCATGCCGAGGGTAAGCTTGTCCGCTTCGGGGTCGTTGTCTAAAATTAAAATCCCGTCAGGGTCAGCGTAAGGTAAGTCTTCGAGTGTTAAGCCCAGTTCGTTATAACTGCACATCATACCCTGACTTTCCACACCGCGAAGCTTGCCGCGCTTTATGCTCATAACAGAGCCGTCATGGAAATTATAAACCACGCCGCCCTCAAGCACCACGGGAACACGTGCGCCCACCGTGACGTTCTGCGCGCCTGTGACTATTTGCACGTTTTCGCCGCCCCCTACATCTACTTGGGCTACCCACAGCTTGTCCGAGTCTGCGTGTTTTTCAATAGAAATTACCTTGCCGCAGACGATGTTTTTCAAAGGCTCGGAAAGGTCGGTGTATTTCTCGACCTTTGAGCCGGACATAGTCATGCCGCGGGCAAAATCTTCTATTTTCATGTCGGCTTTGACGTAGTCACGAAGCCATTTCATTGATAGATTCAAAGTTTTTCTCCTTTATTTATGTCGGCAAAAAGATATACAGATATGCCAATTAATGAAATAATGCATAATAGCCATGATATAAATATAATCTCTTCGTATGCAAACCATAGAGAACTTGCGCCTTCCATGCCAATGTAGCTTATGGCGAATAGTATTGCTGCAACTGCGTACATAATGCCATATTTTATTCTTGATTTACCATTAAGACATATCAATGTTGGTATGGCGAATGACGCTATGCTCGTCACAAAAGCCGCCATTCCTAAATCAAATCTCCACCAAAAAGAGGTTAATAAAATACTTGCTATAAAAAGGATTGCGCTGACTATGCAAAATCGTTTCCATGTTTGCTTTTTCATAAAAACCACCCCGTCCGCAGCGTCTTGCGAGCAAGCCGCCCGCGTCCACCCCTCCAAGGAGGGGAATTCATTTTTATTTCGCAGTACCCAATTCCCCTCCTTGGAGGGGTGCCCCTTTAGGGGCGGGGTGGTTAAAATAGCTCACCTTTTCGGATTCTTCGCGTATCTTCTCGCCTGCTCCCAAAGCACGAATCTGACGGCGAACGCTGTCGCTATTCCCAAAAACACCGTCCCCGACAAGACTAACTGCACCAACGCACTGAGGATTTCGTCTGTATGGCTTCCGCTCACGAATTCAACCACGCTGATAATCACAAAAACCGCAGAAGCCGCTAATGAAACCGCGTAAAAAACAACGCGAAAACCGAAAGGTTTTATTAAATGCGTAATCAAATACGCAGTCGTTCCGGCGAATATGCCCACGCCCGCGAATGAGCCGAGTACCGTCGGGATTCCCGCGACGAAAACAATCGCGGAGGCAATATAAAGATTGATATATTTTTTCATATCAGAATTGTTTCAAAAAGCGCATGTCGTTTTCGTATAGATGCCGCAGGTCGTCGATTTCGTAGCGCATCATAGTAATCCGCTCCAAGCCTACGCCGAACGCAAAGCCCGAATATACTTCGGGGTCGATTCCGCAGTTTATTAAAACCTGCGGATGAACCACACCTGCGCCCAGCATTTCTATCCAGCCCTCACCCTTACACATGGAACAACCGCTACCATTGCATTTAAAGCAGGAGAGGTCTACCTCCGCGCTCGGCTCGGTATAGGGGAACTGGTGCGGGCGGAAGCGTAATCGCACGGAATCGCCGTAAAGCCGCTTCATAAAGGTTTCAAGCGTGCCTTTTAAGTCCGCAAAAGTTATATTCTTGTCCACAACTAAAGCCTCGCACTGGTGGAAAACAGGCGAATGTGTCGCGTCAAATTCATCGCGGCGATAAACCCGCCCCGGACTGATAATAGCAATAGGTGGCTTGTTTTCAAGCATGGTGCGAATCTGCACCGAGCTTGTCTGCGTCCGCAGAACCACGTCGTCAGCTATATAAAACGTATCACTTTCGTCGCGGGCAGGGTGTCCTTCGTGAGTATTGAGCATATCGAAGACGAACTTGGTTTCCTCTATTTCGGGGCCACTGACGACTGTATAGCCCATTGAGCGGAAAATTTCTTTTAAGTCTTCTAAAACCACGCTCATGGGGTGCGCCTTGCCTAAGCTGACCCGCTTTCCGGGTAAAGTTACGTCTATGGCTTCTTTTTTTATGCTGTCTTGATAATGCAGGGCTTTTAAGTCAGCCATGCGCGCCGAAATAGCGCTTTCCACAGCCTCGCGCACTTCGTTGGCTTTCGCGCCGATTACAGGGCGTTCTTCAGCGCTGAGCTTACCCATTATTTTCAAAATAGCAGTAAGCTCACCTTTTTTGCCGAGGATTTTAACGCGAATGTCATTAACAGCGTCTAAGTCCGCGCTGGCTTTTATCGCCGCAAGCGTGCTTACGCTTATTTCTTCTATTTTTTCAAGTGTTTCTTTAATCATGGTTTTCTTCCTGTTTTTTATTCGGGCGATTTGCGCAGTGCGCTATAATCGCCCCTACATTTAGGCGGAGATGTACACGCGGCGGCGGAACGCCGACCGCCGCAGTTTGCGGCTTGCCGCACACTGCTACACCCCCTGCGCGAATCGAACGCACAACTATTCCTTAGGAGGGAACTATTATATCCATTTAACTAAGGGGGCAAGGCGCCGTCCGAAGACGGCGCCATAATAGTATACCAAATTTTTGAATAAATGTCAACTGTTATCTCGTTTTGATTTCTGCGCTCCCGCTCGTAAGGTCTACGATAACCCTCTGCCTGTTACTGCCGCCCGCGCTCATAGAACCTGTACCTGTCATTCTGCCCGAATCACCGTCCATATCATAGCGCAAAGAGCCGCTCGTCCGCGAGAACTGAAAGTCCGCGCCGCTCCCCGCCGGAACGGTTATAGTCGCGTTGCCACTGGTGATTTTCACGTTTAAACTGCCGTTCCACTCGGCGAAGTCTATATTGGCGTTCCCTGACGTCAGACGGACAGTCCCGCTCCCCGCAAGCCCCGTGATATTCTGCCTGCCCGAGGTTGAATGTATATCATAGGTTTCCGGCGCGAAACCGCTTATGGTAATCGTACCGCTTGTAGCGTGGCTTCTCAGGTGGCTTGCGGTGTTATCGTGGTTATAGCTCAGGTTGACGTTCCCACTGGTTATGTTTACGTAAAGGTTGTCGGTTTCGGGAAGTTCACCGTTTATCCTGCCGCTTGTGAGGTTTATGTCGATTTTATTAAAAGCTTCCTGAGGCAGTTCAATATCGAGCGTTGTCTGACCGCCGTTTCTGCTGAAGCCAAGATTCCATCCCCAGTTCCAGCCAATCACAGAAATGTTCCCTTTTTCTTTTATCGTCAGTGTATTGCCGTTTATTTCCGCGATAAATTCAACATTGCGGAAATTACTGTTTCCGGTATAATTCACCCTCGTTACGCCGTCAGAGGATAGAGTGATGTTAGTGCGGGCGCTTAAAACGCCGATTTCGATATTGTCATAATCGGAATCAAAGATTTTTGACACGGTATAAGCGTCCCACGAGAAATTCCCGAGAAAAATATCATTGAGTATATCCACACCCGTAACCGTTGCCGTAACCGTAAAACCAATCAGCGAAACAAAGAACATACAGGTGAAAACAATAGCCCATGCTTTCATTACGCGCTCACCTCCTCAGCCGTGGTTGCTTTTTGGTTAAAGACAGGTTTTCCGGTAATCATGTTGCCGTGCCAGTCGATGACTGCCTTTATTATTTTTATAAACAGCTTTACTAACTGCACGCCTGCGAGCGCCAAAAGCCCGCCGAGCGACAAAAACATAAGCCCGAGGAAAACCGCCAAAAGCCCCGTTGCAGGAGAAGCGAACCAGCCGACGTTCCCTACAATGCCTACTACGATTGAGCCTATTGCCGCAGTTAAAAACGCGACCGGCATAGCCAGCAATCCGGTGAAAAGCGCGAATAACGCCCCTAACGCCCAGCTCAGCACAAAGATGTCAACACACAGGCAGACTAATAATCCGCCCCAGTTAATGCCTTTGTTGTCGAAGGTATTCTTAATGTTGTCAATATTTACCTTAATTCCGCTGTTTTCATAGTCCGACGAGGACTCGACGTTTTTATTGAACTTAAATCTGTAACCGCTGTTTTCGTAGTCTGATGAAGACGTTGATGTTTTCGGCGGTGGCGGGTCAGCGTCGCGTACTACCGCAACTACGGGATAGATTTCATCTTCCGCGTACTGCTTTGCTATTTCGGAAACACTGCCGAGCTTTGAGCAAATTTCGGCTTCGCTCAGTCCTTGTGAAAGGCTGTCGGCAAAATGCAGTTCAAAGTCTGCGATGATTTCGCTCCTGTCGGCGATTCCCGCCCGTCCGAGTTCCTTTTCAAGACTTAACATAAATTCGTTTTTAGTTCTATACATTGAGATTCTCCTCTCCTTTAATTAGCTTTTCGACGCTCTCGGCGAATTCTGACCATTCTTTTTCCTGCCGCTGTTTTTCCAACCGCCCGCTGTCGGTAATCTGATAATACTTTCGGGGCGGGCCCTCCTGCGATTCAACTATATAGGAGGAAATGCTCCCGTTGTCCTTGAGCCTTTTCAAAAGCGGATAAATAGTACCCTCGGTTATGTGCATGGTGTCGGAAATGCGGTTGACAAGCTCGTATCCGTAACAGTCCCCGCGGCACACCAAGGCTAAAACGCAAAGTTCCAGCGTTCCTCTTTTCAGTTGGGAATTAATAGCCATCATCTCCTTTCATGTAAATCTATATAAGTTTACGGCGTAAAATGTGCAATTACGTTATTAATCATGGAATTTTCCGCCGATTGTTCTGTCAACGCTTTATGGTTGTCACACTCGATGTAGAAGTATTCGGCTTCACCCCCGACCGAAACCCCAAAATCGCCGCTTGTGTCAATCACGCCCGAATATAGCACATAGTTGCTCCAACGCAAAGTCCCCTCTACAAAGAATCGATATTCCCCCGGCGGCAGTAATTCGTCGCTTGAAATAGTAAAACCGGTAGATACTGCGCCTGTGCCCGGCGTCGCGCCGGAAATTGCGTCAATATTGCTCGTCATTAATGCAATGTTTGACCGCTCAACCCACTCGGAAAGGCTCATATCGCGGCTTTTATAGCCGCCGTTTGCAGTCCATCGGGTGGCGTAGAGCGTGCGGACGAAGTTTCCGTCCATGTCTTCAAGCCATACCGCGAACTGATTACTCGCCCAGCCTGACTGCTTTTCATAGTCGAAAGTAATCTGAATAGAGCCTGTTGGCTTTACCGCGCCTGTGCCGTCATCAGCGCCCGATTCGTCGGGAGCAGGCGCTACAGGCGGCTCGAAGTTTGTCAACTCGCTTTGGTTGCCGGCACAGGAGGCTAAAAATACAAGGGTTAATAGTGCTATTAAGGTAATTTTTAGGTTTTTCATAATATTCTCCTTGTAGGGAACGCATTAATGCGTTCCGATTTTTGCAGAACGGATAAATCCGTTCCCTACATTTTCTGTTATCTATATTATAGCACACTGTACTATATAATGCAAGGTACTATGTATACAAAGATATTAGGAAGTTTTAGGTAGTTGTTTGTGGAAAATTAACAAAGGCTTTACATTTCCCTCAAGATATGGT
>Ga0123356_10006325_pt1 | contig 11958 bp, 7 predicted proteins | sample TergutEmb28metaG_2_FD_92546 | JGI IMG/M metagenome (GOLD analysis project Ga0123356, IMG submission 92546) | Embiratermes neotenicus P3 segment gut microbial communities from Petit-Saut dam, French Guiana - Emb289 P3 | ecosystem: Host-associated > Arthropoda: Insects > Digestive system > Gut ... | reverse complement strand
GTGTTCTACTGGAACGGTGACGGGACCGGGTTCCTCGGTCAGTTCCTGTTCTTCCAGCCGAACGCGGCGCAGCCGATCGTCTTCGCCGACCAGCTGACGGAGCCCTCCGCTTAAGAAGGGCTTTCAAAAATGATCAGCACGCCCGGACGCGGCCGTGGACGCGGCGCCGGATCGGACGCCGTCTCCTTGTCGATGCCACCAGCATCGACTGTGGGAACGCCGGCCGCCCAGCTTGGTCCACGACCGTCCTGGTCGCACTCTCATTTCGAAGGACCTTCTTGCTTGCAGTCGATGAACTCGACGTCTGACCTGTGCGCACGCTGAACGCGACGGGCTCAAGCCCGCGCGGGGTCTGCCGGTAGAACGCCAGGGCCTGTCCCAGGCGGCGGGTGGGGGAAACGGGTGAGGGGCGCAGCCCGCGCTACCCGATTGCCGTGCCCGAGTCGGGGTCGAAGAAATGAATGGCACTGATGTCGACCGCGAACGGGACACGCGTCCCAACTGAGACCTGCGCGCTGTTTGGCACCCGAGCGGTGCTGACCGCCGCGATTGCGTCGTGGACGACGACGTCGTCATCGGTGCCCTCAGCGACCACGCGGTTCGTGTCGACCGCGAAGTGGACCATCGTCTCGTTACCGAGCGCCTCGACCAGCCGGACGTCGCCGACAAGCCGCGGCCGCGGGTCCTCGGTTGGGGCGACGTGGAGATCCTCGGGCCGCAGCCCGACCACGACCTCACGCCCGGCGAACGAAGCCAGCGACGGCCGCGCCTTGGCGACCGTCTCGTCGAGAGGTAGCCGCTGGGAGCCGAGCGCGATCGCGTCGACGGCGGGACCGAGGGTGGCGCGGTACATGTTCATCGCTGGCGAGCCCATGAACCCCGCGACGAATAGGTTGACGGGCTTGTCATACAGAGCCTGTGGCGCGTCGCACTGCTGAATCGTGCCGTCGCGCATCACCGCGACCCGGTCGCCCATCGTCATCGCCTCGGTCTGATCGTGGGTCACATAAAGCGTCGCGACGCCGACGCGGCGTTGGATCGCCGTGATCTCCCCGCGCATCTGTACCCGCAGTTTCGCATCGAGGTTGGACAGCGGTTCGTCCATCAGGAACACGGCGGGCTCGCGGACGATCGCGCGGCCCATCGCTACCCGCTGGCGTTGGCCGCCCGAGAGCTGACCGGGCTTGCGGCGCAGCCAATCGGTTAACCCCAGGATTTCGGCCGCTTCGGCCACCTTGCGGCGGATCTCCGCCTTTTCGAGCCGGCGCTGCTCCAGTGCGAAGCCGAGGTTGTCGGCGACCGTCAGGTGCGGGTACAGCGCGTAGTTCTGAAAGACCATCGCGACGTCACGCTCTTTGGGGCTGACATAGTTGACCGGTCGATCGTCGAAGTAGAGCGCTCCCCGGGTGATCTCCTCAAGGCCGGCGACCATCCGCAGAATCGTCGTCTTGCCGCATCCGGACGGGCCGACGAGCACCATGAACTCGCCCTCCTCGACGACCAGATCGGTCGGGTGGACCGCGTGAAACCCGTTTGCATAGACCTTCTCAATCTGCCGTAGTGAGATCGTCGCCACGATCAGCCTCCATGATGGACGGTTGGGGTCACCGCAACCGGTCAGCCGTCCCGACGCGCACCGTCGCTGGGGGTGGCTAAGAAGATGTCCGGTGCCGCTAACGAGGCCGCAGCGAACGCATCAGTGACGCGAGCGCAGATCGCTGCCACATCACCGGTCGCCGCCAGCGCGATGACCGAGCCGCCGAAGCCACCCCCGGTCATGCGCGCGCCAAGCGCGCCCGCCTGCATCGCCGCCTCGACGGCCAGGTCAAGCACCGGGGTTGAGATCTCGAAGTCGTCCCGCATCGAGGTGTGCGACGCGAGCAGGAGGGGCCCGATCCGCTCCGGTGCTCCGGCCCTCAATAGCGCAGCCGCCTCGAGCACACGCTGGTTCTCGGTGACGACGTGGCGAGCGCGACGAAACGTGAGCCGGTCAAGCTGTGAGGGCGCCTCGACCAAGTCGGCCCCCGGAACTTGGCGCAGTACGCGCACGCCAAGCAGGCGGGCGGCCCGCTCGCAGCTATTCCTGCGATCGGCGTAGCTCCCGTCGGCGTGGTTGTGCGAGGTCCGCGTGTCGATCACGATGAGCGCCAGACCCACCGACGAGAGCGGCAACTCGATCTGCTCCGCAGTCTCATCGAGACAGTCGAGCAGGACCGCGCATCCGGCCCGGCCGAACACGCCTGCGACCTGGTCGAGGATCCCGGTGGGGGCCCCGACGAACTCGTTCTCGGCGCGGCGGACCGCGTGAACCAACGCCCACCTATCCAGCTCGAGTTCCCACAGTGAGGTCATCGCACCGGCGGCAGCCACCTCCAGTGCGTGCGATGAGGACAGACCGGCACCGACCGGCACCGATGAATCGACCATCAGCTCGACTCCCGGCAGCCGGCCATGCTTCTCACCGGTCGACAGCGTCCAGGCGACAGCCAGCGGGTACATCGCCCAGCCCCACCGCGAGTTCGCCCCGCCAGACGGGACGGCGAGTTCGTCGAGGCTGGCAGTCACGCGACCGGGAAGCGCTGTGGAGGCCAGCGACAAGGTTCGGTCGCTGCGGCACCTTGCCGCGACCAGCGTCCGGCGGTCAATCGCAAGCGGCAGCGCGAAGCCGCCGTTGTAGTCCGTGTGCTCGCCGATCAGGTTGATCCGTCCGGGCGCCGACCACACGCCCGCCGGCGCCGCGCCGTACTCGGTCTCGAACCGCTCGACCACGCCAGCAGCTGCCGATGGCCAGTCTCGCGTGCCGCTTGAATGCATCTCAGGCAGCTCGGCTCTGCGGAGTGGACAGTTGCGCGCACATGACGGTTACCTCGTGGAGCCGAGCGTCAACCCGGCGACGAACTGGCGCTGCAGCAGCAGGTAAACGAGCAGGGTCGGAATCGCGACGATCAGAGCGGCTGCGGCGATCACGTTCTGGTTGGAGACGAACTGTCCCTGGAGGTTGGCCAGCGCTGAGGTGACCGGCCGCTTCGAACCGGTTGACATCAGCACTGTCGCCCAGAAGAAGTCGTTGTAAATCCAGGTCGTCAGCAGCGTTCCCAGCGCCGCCAGCGCCGGTCGGCAGAGCGGCACGGTCAACCGCCAGTAGCGCGTCCAGACGCTGGCGCCGTCCACGACCGCCGCCTCGTACATCTCGTCAGGGATCGTCTTCATGTAGTTGGTCAACACGAACACGCAGAAGCCCATTTGGAAGGTGACGTTGATCACGATCAAGCCGAGCCGCGAGTCGTAGAGCAGCCCGCTCGATGCCAGGAACGTGGGCACGTGGATCTGCAGATAGAGCCGGTACAGCGGCGTGATGATCGCCTGCTGTGGCAGCAGATTGCCAGCCGTGAACAGCAACAGCAGCGGGATCGTGAAGCGGAAGCTGAGGCGCGACAGCACGAACGCGACCGCCGAGGCGACGATCAAGGTGAGGATCACGGCGGGGACGGTGATGAACAGGGAGTTGAGGAAGTAGTGGCCGATCTGTCCCTGGCTCCAGGCTGCGGTGAAGTTGCTCAGGGTCAGGCCCCCGTGCGGCAGGGAGATGTAGCCGTATCGCGCGGTTGAGGCGATCGGACGGATCGCGACGTAGAGGGCCAGCACGATCGGGACGAGCCAGACGGCCGTCATCACGATCATGAACACGTAGGCGGCGGTGCGGCCTGGGGACAGTGTTCGTTTCGGCATGGACGGCGGCATCGGCTGCTCGAGCCGCTCCAGTCGCTCAGTGCCGCTCACCGCGGTCATCCCGGTCTCCTCTCGCGTCTGGAGATCGCAAATAGGAAGGAGCAGATCGGAACCAGCGAGATCACCAGCAGCACGACGGCGATGGTCGACCCGTAGCCGATCCGCGTGGTCTGACCGACGATGTTGGTGGTGATCAGCATCGACAGCAGCTCCAGACCTGGAATGACGGTCGGTCCCCCACTCGTGATGTAAACGAGATCGAACGCGCGCAGCGACTCGATGATCGTGACCACGAGGATGATCACGTTGATCGGTCTCATCACAGGGAAGATGATTCGGCGGAACGTCGTCCATGGCCCGGCGCCGTCGATCACGGCGGCCTCGCGCAGGGAGGGCTCGACCGCCTTCAACCCAGCGAGGTACAACACCATCACGTACCCCGCCTGCCTCCATGATGCCTCGACGAGGACAGCCCACAGGTTCAGATGCGGGTTTCCAAGCCAGTCGATCAGATTGCTGTTGGACGTGCGCCCGATGACGCTGTTGATCAGGCCGTAGTTCGGCGAGTACACCATCTCCCAGATCAATCCGATCAACGCCAGCGACAGCATCACCGGCAGGAACAGGACGCTCTGGTAGATGCGGCTGCCGCGCAGGTTGCGGTCGATCAAAACCGCGAAGAGCATCCCGAGCGGAGTGGCGAATCCGACGAACACCCCAAGCCAGATGAAATTGTGTTCTACCGCCGGCCAGAACTGCGGGTCGATGTTGAACGCGAAGCTGTAGTTGGCGGTGCCGTTGAAGTGGATCGAGGAGATCGGCCCGATTCCGGACCAGTCGGTGAACGACAGCACCACCGTGCTGATCGCCGGAAACCAGATGAACACCAGGTCGGCGAGCAGCGGGATGCCCAGAAGCACCGCGATGACGCACTTGTCCCGCCTCGTGAGCGACCGCATCCGTGGCCGCCGCCTCCAGCCGGGCAGCCTGACGCGACCTGGCGTCCCCGATGAATCGGGGACGCCAGAGTCAATGCTTGCCATCAGGAGAGCCTAGGCGTTGGCGAAGACGCTTTTCGCCTGAGCCTCGAGGCTTCTCTGGATCGAGCTGATAGTGGACGATGTCGGGTTGTTGATAAAGGTGTCGACGGCAGCCGCGACCGTGTTGTCGGCGAACCCGGGATCGCTGTCGCGGTCCATGAACTGCGAGATGTTCTTGGTCTGGGCGATCACCTGAACTGACTTCTTCTGGATCGCGTTGTACCCCGAGTCGTGGACGCCCTTCGCGACCGCCACATCCCACTTGTCGTACTTCAGGTAGTTCTTCTCGGCGGCGCCGGTGCCGATGTACTCCAGCAGCTTGGCGGCCGCGGAATAGTTCTGGGTCTTCTGCGCGATGCAGAAGCCGTCCATCGGCGCGTCCATGTAGTCCTGGCCCCACTTCGGGTTGATCTCCGGGTAGACGAAGAAGTCCAGATCGGACAGGTTGGCCTTGTCTGAGACGTACTGGGCGGCGATCTGGTTGGTGCCCTGGAAGATCATGCCGGCCTTCTTCTGCTCGAGCGTCTTGCAGGCGTCCTCCCAGATCCGGCCGGTCGCGCCGGCCTGAACGTAGGGCATCAGTTCCGCCCACTGCTTGAACACCGCGGTCACGCGCTTGTCGGTCCACGGGACATGGTGGCGCATCAGGTCCATGTGGAAATTGAATCCGTTGAGCCGCAGGTTGATGATGTCGAACGTTCCGAGGGCCGGCCAGCCGTCCTTTTGTCCGAACGCGAACGGGATCAGGCCGTCCTTCTTCATCTGCTTGCTGAGCGCGATCAGCTGATCCCAGGTCTTCGGGATGTGGTAGCCCTTCGACGCGAACGTGCTCTTGTTGTAGAAGATGACCCAGGGGTAGTTGTAGATTGGGACGATGTAGTACTTGCCGTTCAGGCCCTTTGAACCCGCCTTCACCGACGACGCGAAGTTGTGGCCGATCTTGGCCCAGACATCGTCGATCGGGTGTATCAGCCCTTGCTTGGCGAACACTTGCACGCGATAGCCGGCGAACCACGTGAATAGATCATTCGGTGTGCCCTGCAGATACGCGGTGATGTCGTTCTGGAAGGTGTTGTGGTCGACGGTGTTGATCGTGACGCCGATGCCGGTGGCCTTCTCGGCCGCCGAGATCAGCGACGCGAAGGCGTGCTTCGGCGCAGGATCGGAGTAGTTCGAGCCGAAGCTGACGTTCCCGCCGCTCCCGGCCTTTGCGAGCGACGATGCGGGTGCGCCAAACATGGTGGCCGGCAGCGCGAGTGCGCCGGCTGTCGTCGCGGCGCCCTTCAGGAACTTCCGGCGGTCGATCGGGTCTGGGCCCGTCGCCCCAGTCCGGCTGTTTTCAGCCATTCTTCCTCTCCTCTGTCCTTGAGGGACCCGGTCGGTAACCCCCCAGCTCTTCCGTCCCGGTGTGACCGGTCACATCCCTCGGTGTGACCGATCACACTAAACCGAAAGTCACGCTCTTGTCAACCCTCGGGCCGACTACCCCGTACACCTGCACGCCACCCCGAGCAAACGCCCGGCGCCGCGGGTGTGGGGCGGCTCACCGACGCTGGCTCGAGCATCGCGGGCGCGGCCGTCGATGCACGGACCAGCAGTTCGGGGCTCACCAGAGCCGGCCTGCGTGACTCGTCGAGCGACCCGTCGATCGCGTCGACAAGCACCTGCAGCGCCCGTGCCCCGAGCTCCGAGAAGTTCTGGCGAACTGTCGTCAATGGTGGCGCGTAGTACGCCGATTCCGGGGTGTCGTCGAAGCCGACGATCGAGACGTCCTCGGGGACGCGCAAGCCGGCCTCGTGCATGGCCAGCAGCACCCCAAGCGCCATCTGGTCGTTGGCGACAAACACCGCGGTCACCGCAGGATCAGCGGTCAGCTGCACACCGGCCTCATAACCGCTCCGAGCGCTCCAATCTCCCCGCAGCGCCGTCGTCAGCGGCGCGCCGCTGTCGCGCAAGGTCTGACGCCAGCCGTCGTGCCGCAGCCGGGCTTCGACCGAGGCCTCGGGCCCCGCGATATGGTGCACCGTGCGATGTCCCACCCCCAGCAGGTGGCCGGTTGCCAGCTCGGCGCCGCGGCGCTGGTCAACCGCGACAACTGGGACGCCGCGCGCTGGCCCGGCCTCGACCGCAACCAGCGGTACCCCTGCCTCGAGCTTTGAGATCGCCTGCGCGGCACGGCGCCAGGAGACGATCACGAGCACGCCCTCAACGCCACCGAGTGTCAATCGCTCAACCGCATCCCGCAGCGACCGCTCGTCGGGCGTTCGCATCGAAATGATGGTCAGCAGGTAACCGGCGAGGTCCGCGGCCTGCTCGATCGCATGTTGTGTGCACGCCGGGCCATAGAGCGTCGGGTCGTGGCTGACCAACCCGAGCGTGTGGCTGCGCCCCGTCGCCAACGCACGCGCAGCCGAGTTCGGGCGGTAGCTGAGTTCTTGCATCGCCGCGAGCACGCGCTCGCGGGTCCGGGGGCTGACTCGCGGACTCCCGTTGAGCACGCGCGATACGGTCTGACGCGAGACTCCAGCTGCCCGCCCGACGTCCCGGAGCGTCGCAACGTCGTCCTTGGCAAGAAGGTCGGTGGCCAGCGCCGGTTCGCGTTCGCGTCGACCCGGCGGTACCCGGTCGTCCTGGTCGTTGTCGGCCATCAATCGCTCCCCACTAAGAATCCTGGCCCACGGAAACCTAGTGCACCGCATCTGATCGTCTCGGCGATAGTGACCAACTCCCCGAGGATCGTGATCGCACGGTCCCATGATGCTGAGGCCGGCGGTTCGTCTGGCGTCGAGTGCCTACAGGCCGCCCGGCGCGGCGCGGTGGCGGCCGAAGCGCCCAACGCTTCGGCCGCAATGCTACGCCAGCTGGTCAGCTGGCACACATGAGTTCCGCGTTACCCCAGTCGGCGTCGTCGTGGCCGATCCCGTCGCCAGCGTCGCCGACGTCGAGCTCGAGCGTCGAGGCGCCGGTGACGTCGGCGGTCAGGTGCTGCGCGGGCTGGCCGCCTCGCATCACCCCGGTGGACGCGACCTGGACGCCGTCGACCAGCACGCCGAACGTGACGCTGCCCTTCGTTCCGGCCTGGTCGTCGACTCCGACGTCGCTGGAGAAGGTGGTGCAACCGGGAGGAACGTCGATCACGACGCTCCCGATCGCGTTCAGGCCGATCCCCTTGGCGTAGATCGTGCCGTCGATGCTCATCGGCCCGCCGCCGACGCTCGCGTCGCGTTCGACCGGCCCGAACCCGCTGACGGCCGATACGAACGGGAGGTCGCTGAGGAACATGAGCCCCTTCGGGAGTACCGACAGGTTGGTCGAGCCGCCGGTCGTGCTGGTGACGGACCCCTGCGTGTAGCTTGCGACCGCCGAGACGGCAAAGGTCCCGGTCGCGACGTCGTCGGGGATCGTGACCGTCCAGCCGAGCTGCTGTGAGGCGCCGGGCGCGAGGTCCCCGATGGTGGTCGGCGTCGACGGCGTCGCGGTCCAGCCGGGCGGCAGCGACAGCGACGCGCTGACGTTCGTCGCGGTCGGCCCGGCGAGGTTCGCGATCGTCCCGGTCACGTTGAACGTGCTGCCGCCGCGCGCCTGCGCGGGCGCGTCACTGGTGAACCCTTCCATCGCGACCTCATTCGGCGATACCGCCGGACCGTAGGTTGCCGCGTTCCAGCTCGGGGCCTTGTTGATGCTGACGGGCACGCCGCCGCGGACCGTGCCGAGATCGGTGAGCGAGACCTTCTCCAGCCCGTTGCCCGGGCCTCCGTCACTGGTGACCGCGATCGCCAGCGTGTTGGGCCCATCGGGGTTCAGCACTCCGTTGGGGACCACGAACGTGTGCTGCGGCCCGACGCTGGCGATGTACTGGCCCATGTTCCAGCCGTTGACGAAGATCAGCGCTCGGTAGTTCGCCGACGACTGCGGCGTCGACGGGTCGCCGATCGTGATCCCCAGCGAGGCATCGTCGACCGCCGGGATCGCGAGGTTGAACGTGGTCCGGTACCAGGAGGTGCCCGACATCGCGGTGGGCGCCGGAACCGTCGCGTTCGCCCAGTTGCCGTCTGGGTAGCCGGGCAGGAACCAGCCGTGGCGCTCGCCGAACAGCCCGCCGTTGTTCATCACGCCGCGGGCCGGATCGGCGATGTTCTCGCCGCCGAGGTTGCCCTGTATCCGCCACGCGATCTGCGGGTCGACGGCGGCCTGGTTGGCGTCGGCCATCGCGACCGAGATCAGGCCGCGTCCCTCTTTCTGGGCGTCGTTGACGCCGCCGTCCTCGTTGTGGCCGTCGTTGCGGACCATCACCGCCAGGACGTGCTGCGCATCGGTTTGCAGGCTGGCCGGGATCGCGAACGTGACCGTTCCGGTCGTCGGCGGCGAGGCGCTGTCAGAGGCCAGGACGTTCTGGCCGAGGTAGACGCCGTCGAGCCAGGCCTGCAGCATGCCGGCGCCGCCGCCGCCGTAGCGCAGCGTGATCGTCGACGCGGTCGCCGCGCCCGAGTACGTCCCCCGGTACCAGACGTCGCCGTTGTGGAAGCCGTAGTCGTCGGCTGTCAGGACGGGCTGGCCCGCGGGAGGCTTGGTGGTGCTGGCGGTGGTCGTCTTGTCGGCCGACTGCCAGCCCGAGTCGTCGAACCCCGGCTGTGACTCCGGCGACTCGGGTGCGAACTTCCAGTTGGCGCTGGAGAGGTCAGGCAGCGTGATCGGCACCGGCCCCGGCAGCTGCGCGGTCGCGACCGAGACGCCCTGCGCGTCCTGGCCGTCGGTCGCGGCGTCCGCGACCTGGTCGCCGTTCCAGATCACCGACCGCACGCCGGCCGGCGCCCAGACGTTCATCGTCGTCGCCGCGCTGGTGTCGCCGGTGAGATGCAGCGCCGCTCCGGTGAGCGTCGCCGTCCTGACCAGCTCCGGGCCCTGCTCGAGCACCGGGCCGGCGCTCGTATCCTGGCGCCAGAACGTGTCGGCGGTCGTGTTGTCGGCGAGCAGCAGCGTCAGGGTCGGACGGCCGCCGCCCGAGATCTGCACCTCGGCCAGACCGTTGTGGACGTAATCGAGCCGGAGGTCGCCGGTGGCGGGGTCGTAGGTGCTCGAGACGTTGCCCGAGACGACGTTGACGGTCGGCTGGCTCGAATAGCGCAGCACCGTCTCACCGTCCTGACCGTCGCGCCCGTAGAACAGCGCGAGATCCTGATCGCCCTCCGCGAAGTGCGTCATCAGCTCCGAGGTCGAGTAGACGAGGTGCTGGCCGTCCATGTCGTAGTCAGCGACCAGCGTCTTGGCGTCCTCGCCGTTCAGCTCCAGCGTCCCTTGCTGGGGGATCGTGTAGGTGCCGTCGGACGTCGTGATCGGGAACGTGAAGGTGTCGTCGGTCGTGGCGGTGTTCGGGTTGTGCACGACGAAGTAGAAGTGGGTGCCGGTGTCGTTGTTGACGTCGTCGTAGACCTTGACCCTCGACGACGAGGGCGTCACCGGAGCCCCCTGGTCGACCTTGGTGATGACTGGGGCGACGCTCTGCAGGAACAGGCCGAGCTCCTTCATCGTCGAGACCTTCGGCCGCAGCTGGCGTGATTCGCTGATCGCGGCTCCGTAGTCGTACGAGGTGTAGACGACGGGTGCCGGCAGCCATCCCCAGGAGGTGCCGCCGACGGTCATATAGAAGTTCTCGAGCGTGATCCGGTTGGCGATGTTGGTGCCGTAGGTGACCCGCTCGTAACCCGAGCCCTCGGCCTGCGACATGCAGTTGTAGATGCCCGGGCTCCCCCAGAAGTCGAACCAGCCGCCGCCGTTCTCGGCGAGGAACCCCGGCGTGTTCGGCGAGGCGCTGGCGCCGCCGGTCGCGCCGCCGGTTCCCCAGATTCCCCAGTCGGGGGCGGCGTTCGGCGTCGAGGGCGGGGTCGCGGTTGTGCAGACCTTGCCCGGGTAGCCGTCGAACGCGTACATGTCGTTGGGGCCGGTGACGGTCCCCGGGACGTTCGCGCCGGCGGGCACCCAGATCCCGTTGCGGCCCTTGTCGTTGTGGAAGATCGGGACCGTGATGCCGTCGCTGCGCGCGGTGTCGTACAGGTTCTGCATGTAGCTGAACTCGCCGCTGCCGGTGTTCGCCAGCTCGTTCTCGATCTGGTACAGGATCACCGTGCCGGTTCCGTTGGTGAGCTGGTGCTGGGCGAGGATCGCGTCGATGTGGTGCAGCCAGTCGTCGGCCGCCGCCTCGTAGTCGGCGGCGTTGGTGCGGGCCCTGCCCGCCACGTTGTTCAGCCAGCCGGGCAGGCCGCCGCCGCTCGTCTCGGCGTTGATGTACGGGCCCGGCCGCGCGATCACGTACAGCCCGACCTTGGCCGCGTCGTCGAGCAGCAGGTTGACGTTGCGGATCCCGGAGAAGTCGTAGACGCCGGGCGCGGGCGAGTGGTAGGCCCAGTTGAAGTAGATCGAGACCGCGTTGTAGCCCTCGGCCTTCATCTTCTCCAGGACGTCGAGCCACAGGCTCGGGCTGGGGAGCCGCCAGTAGTGGAACTCGCCGGACCAGATGAACTTGCGCTGGCCGTCGATCATCAGCGAGTACTTGTCGAACGTGATCGTGTGAGTCACGGGGTTGCTGGCTCCTTCCGCGTTCGGCGCGGCGCTGGCCTGCCCGATGTGGTCGGTCACGGTTCCTGCGAGGACAAGCGCGAGCGCCAACAACGCCGCGGCGATTCCAAGCCGCAGCGACCGCTGTCGTCCTCCGACCCCAACAGCAGCCAACGACCCCTCGTCGAAACGGCTCTCGCTAGATCGACCAAGCAGCACTGCGAACCTCCTCACGGCACCGCCTGCGCAACGGCCGACGACGCCAACCGGACCCTTTGCGCGGCGCATTCTTTGCTCCTGTCAAGCCAGCTCGCGACCTGAACCACCCGACTGGCGGGCGCCAAACAGAGCGGCCGGCAACGCCGACGCGCTGGCTGTCGTCACAGCGCCGTTCAGCAACTTCCGGCGATCCATCGAGTCCGGGCCGGTCGCCCCAGTCGCGCTGTTTTCGGCCATTCTTTCCTCACTCTCCCTTCTGATTGAGGGACCCGGTCGGCGATCGGTTCTGCCTGGCCGTCGACGGTGTGACCGGTCACACCTCGATGCAACGGGGCACACTAGACCGGGACTCACGCTCTTGTCAACCCCACCGGCCGGCTCCCCTACCCCCGGACGTCGCCCAGAGCGAAACCCGGCG
>Ga0123356_10006324_pt1 | contig 11960 bp, 11 predicted proteins | sample TergutEmb28metaG_2_FD_92546 | JGI IMG/M metagenome (GOLD analysis project Ga0123356, IMG submission 92546) | Embiratermes neotenicus P3 segment gut microbial communities from Petit-Saut dam, French Guiana - Emb289 P3 | ecosystem: Host-associated > Arthropoda: Insects > Digestive system > Gut ... | reverse complement strand
TGATTTTTTGGATTGCCTTGTTTTTGACGGGAGCAAGGTCTCTGATATTTACGTTGCTCTCTAAGAGTTTTCCTCTATCGCTGTAGATATCTACTGTGTCAGACACGGATATATCCTCCTTATGTATTTAAAACGAAATCGGGATGATAAAAACACGTACGCGATTTTCGAGCAATCGAAATATCAATTATAAATAATTACAGATTGCCCGGATTTATCATTCCAACACTATCCATTCGCAAAATTTATACTTAAAGGTTTTGAGTTCGGAAAGTTGGAAATTATAATTCTTTTTTCAAAAATTACTCCAAGGCATACTTTTTAGCACAGGGTAATATTTTCAAGTAAAATTGTGTTATTCTGCCCTCAGATGAAAACAAAGTTATAAATTATCCGTTTTGTCTAAAAGACAGAAGGATAAATCTATCAAAAGGTTTTTAATGAATGTTCATGTATGTAGGGCAATTTGACAACACGCCGGTTTTGAAACGGCGTACCCGATATTTATTTTCAAAAAACAGTGGATTGTTGCCGTGTTTTTGGCGGCAGCCCGAGTGTATTGATTTGTTCGATCAATTCGGTCAACGCCGCGATTTCAATTTTCAGCAATTCTTCTTTTGTCATGCTTGCCGACATTTCACCGTCAACGGAGAGCGTATCCGGACCGCGGCGGACAATCCGTTTGGATTTTTCGGGAATGAGGATGTCATTGATCTCTTTTTCATGGACGAAGCAGCGGCCGGGAATAAAAATCGTATCTTTGAGAGAGTCGGCATCGATTTGAGACAAATCATCCGCCGTTATCAGGCAGGCGATGTCTTTCTCAACCGCGACGACATTGACGGCGCCGCCGAGTTTTTCAAAAATTTCCGACAGGCGGGGGGCTGCCGCCTTTCCCGTAATAATGGTTGCCTCCGCCAAAACCGGCGGCAGTTTTTCCAAAGCTTCCGGCACATTGCGAATCGCAAACGGCGAATCCAAAAGCGGGTCTTCCAAAGGCGTTCCCGAAATCCGAAGAGCCGGGTGCTTCTTGGCCGCATTTCTGACAATTTCAGTGAACGCTTCAATTGTGTGAGGAATGACGCCGGGAATGACGGGCGCGTTTTTCAGAATCAATCCGTTCTCTTCCCCGTTGGCAAAACGCATCAGAAGAGCTCCTTTTGCGCCGGCTTTTTCCAGCCGGATAAGCGTTTCTTCCAAAACCGCGCCGTCATTGGCGCCGGGAACGAGGACGATTGCCGCGTACACATCACAAAACGCACACAACTCCTCAAAAACTTTCAATGACATTTCGGGTGTCGGGTCATGCATATACTCTTTACGGAGCGCCGCATCATATGCAAAAAGCGTAAAATTGACCTCGCGGATATGAGCGGCTTTTAAAAACGGCGCTTCCGATCCGTCAAATCCTTTACCGCTTGTATACCCGATCTTGACGGGCAGTCCGAAGTCGGCCAAAAAGGACAAAAGCGGTATCAGCTCGGGATAGCAACTGACATCGCCGCCGCCCGTAATAACAAAACCGCTGATGTCCGAGGCTTTCATATGATAAAGTTTGCCGGCGGTTTCATCCAAAACCTGCCGCATCGGCTTAAACCCGCGGTGTGACTCCCGAACGCTTCGCGTACAATAATCGCAGCCCTTCAGAAACGGCGGGCAATATTTGCAGCCGAGCGGCTCAACCGTTCCGACCTTTTTAAAATAACAATATTTACAAAATCCGCGGCAGTCTGTCCCGGGATTCCCGCCGACATCGACCAGAATATCCATGGAGGTAAAAAAGAAGGTTTGATATTATTAAGCTGTCGGAAATTGAAGAAGATGAAGAAGATAAAAAGGTAAAAAGGATAAGATATCGGAAATTGAAGAAGAGGGGTTAAGAAAGAGGGATCAACTTCAAATATCTTCATCCGTTCCGATATTCTGTATTTTCAAACTTTCCGGAAGCATTCGCAAAAAGGGAAGGCAGCGTTCATAATCAACATTATTGTAAACCGTGCCGATGAGAGTGTTCATATTATATTGTTCTTTGTTCAGGCAATAATATTTCTCGGACGGCAGCTTGATGTAAACTTTCCCGAGTTTTTCCGCCAGAAACCATTTTTCAAGAAGTATAGCGGCTTTTATATTGTTTTTCACAAAAGGATGAATCAAAAACATTTTCAGATGAATCAGCGACGCGTGATAAAAGACTTCGGAAAGTGACATTTCCTGTTTCAGCAGCTGCCGGATTTGTTGAAACAGCGAGGTCATCAGCGCCGTCACATATTCGGTCTCCGGCGGTTTATAGATTCGCCGTCCCCGTTCATTAAAAATCGCGACGGCAACGCGGCGGTAAGAAACCGTCAGTGTTTTTTTATTCGGCCCTTCCAAAATTTCCGATAAATAAAAAACGGCTTCATGAAAGTTCAATTCCGTCAGCTCATTTTGAAAAGCCGTTTGATAGGCAAGAATTCCCCGAACAATGTCATCTTCCGTCGGAACTGTTCTGTTCCTTTCGGCCTCCCCCAGCCAAAACGAAAGCTGTCTGAAAACATCTTCATCCTCGCCGGCCGAATCTTCGCCGAACCGTTTTACAAAATCCGCTGTCTGCTGCCGGAGTTTTCGGCCGGCGGCGTCATTGTATTTCATAAAATATTTTTTATCGGTAATTTCCATTCAAGGAACCTCCGTGAATAAACAGAAATTTCAGTTATTTAAATTTAAATATTTCATTTCCGGCCTTTTCATTCTCGTTACCCGAAATCAAACAGATTCTGTTGCTTCGGTTTTTCTTTTTTCCAAGCCGCATTAATCTCTTTGGTACGGTGAAGAAGCCCGTATTTATCACATTCATCTTTGAAAATCAAACTCAATTCCTTTGCGTTTTCCGAATTGCAGACATACTTCTCGCCGAAAGTTTTCATGTATTTTTCTTTCAAACCCGGGTACTGTTTGTCTAAATTCTCATAATAATACTCACGGTTTCCTTTTCGAAGCGTCATACAAAATCCGTAACAAAGAACATATTTCGCGTCATTCGCCGCGGCATTTTCAACAACAAAACGCACATTTTCTGCGGTATCCGTAAGGTATGGCAGAACCGGATTCATATGAACGCCCGTAAAAACACCGGCACCGGCAAGCGTTGAAACGGCTTTGAACCGGTCTTTGGGCCGTGAAACATTCGGCTCGATTTTTGAACACAAATCGGGATCATTCGTCGTAATCGTTATTCCGACGTTGACCGGCGAATGGGTTTGGATTTGAGCGTAAAGGCCGGCATCCCTGATAACAAGATCTGATTTCGTGATGACGCCGACACCGCATTTATATTTATCAAAAAGAAGAAGAGCCCCGCGGGTCAATTCCGATTCTTTTTCAAAACTGTTGTAAGGGTCGCTCATGGATCCGGTGCCGATAACCATTTCGGCGGCATTGGCTTTGCGCCGGAACTGAAGCTCGCTTTCAATCAACTTTAACGCGTCTTTTTTGGCGCGGACCACGCCGAAATCGCCTTCCGGCCGCCCGCCTTGATAGCATTCGCTTCTGGAATCACAGTAAATACAACCATGGCCGCAACCGCGGTATATATTCATCATATGAGTGCTGCCGAAAATATCAATTCCGTTTTTGACCGGCAGAATCATCTTTTTGGCGGGAATGTAATCCATTATCATCAGAGAATGAGCGTTGATTTAATTTACATTTTGTGACGAGGCTGTTTTATCTTAAAATGAAAAACGAAATGAAAACAAAATGAAAATAAAACGAAAAAAAGAAACATCCTTTTCAGCGATTTTCGGAAAAGGGCGTTGAGTTTTCCTTAAATTTTTCCAAAAAAAAATCTCATACATTCATATTATTTTTCCATTAAGCCCAGCCGCACCAGCTTGCGGTTTATCTTTTCGGTGGCTTTTGTTTCGGCTTCGGCTTTTGTTTTGCCGGTACCGGAAGCGGAAATATCTGTTCTGAGATTTGTAATTTCTTTGGGGAGGGTATAGCCCATTTCAAAAACTTTGTCATGAGGAGGCCCGTCCTCGGAAACCAAATAAGATTCCGGACGAAAACCACCGTAGTGCTGCTGACAGAACTCATAGAGCCGGACTTTCGGAGAAATCATGGTCTGCATTTCCTTTTCCGCGCCCCGCCTGTTCACAATAAATTTATAGATAAACTCTTTGGCAGGTTTCAGACCGCCGTCCAAATAGATGGCGCCGACGATTGCCTCCAAAAAGGTTGAATTCATTTTCTTTGATATTCCGGCAATACCTTTCTCGACAATCAGGAAGTCGTCCCAACCGTGTTTCTTAACAATTTTCTCCAACTTCTCGTCACAAACGAGATGGGCTTTCAAAGTTGTCAACTGACCCTGTTCCAATTCCGCATAATTACTGAACAAATATTCAGATACCACAAAATCCAAAACGGCATCTCCGAAGAAAGCGGATTTTTTATTGCTCGCCTGTATCCGAGCCTTTTGAAGTAACGTATCGTTATTGAATGAATAACCGACTTCAGCTTCCAAGCGCTTTAACGCTTCGTCAGAATCTTTCACCGTCTTCATTTTCTGATCTTTTCCGGATTTAATTGTAAATTGAATTTTGAATTGAGTGGATTGTTTTTTGTTTTAAGGGTTTTGCTTTCATTCCCCATTTTTCGTTGGTTTCCGGGACTGGTTTTTTGTATTCATTTCTTCAGTTTATGTTTTTCGGTTTATAAAATGTTATCTATTTTTTGGTCTTAATGATCTATATGCAAAAATAGTATTAAAAGACGAGAGTTTGAATACCTGTAAATCGGGGTTTGTCTTCGAGGGCTATTACTATTAAAACGATATTTATACTTTTTTACAACTGCATATTAATTAAATATAAATTTTAAAATAAATAAGAGGAGATAACCCCTCTTGATGTCGAATTTGAGTGATGGCATTTATTTGAATGAATGACCCGCATATTCATTTGGTGAAATTTCGGTGAGATTTGGTGAATAAAACGATAACATTTATTTGGGAAATCTATCATTTATTTGGGAAAGAAGTCATAATATTTATTTGGAATCTGAAATAAATCAAAGATTTATTTTAGAAAAAAATGAGGAATCGTATGAAGGAATTCTTGTACAAAACTTATGACATGATTCTTGAGCGGTTGCGGTATGCGGAAGCTAAAAACACGATCATTATCACTCTCCTTGGTGTTTTGGTTATCGGCGCATTTCGTATTTATGATGAAACGCCGGACCGGCCTCTGATTGTGACAATTTATTTCTAGACGTTTCTGTTATTCGCGATTATTGCAATTATTACGGCGTTGACCTCATTTATGCCGAATATCAAGCTTCAATATTTGTACAAACCCAAAAACCCGCTTTCTTCGGACAGCCGTATTTATTATGAGCATATCGCCAAATTCAATGACGCTCAATCATACATCGACGCTGTCAATCAATCCTATTTTAACTCGGAGGCCGTTCCCGGAGAATTAGAATATGACCTCGGCGCCCAGATCATTCTGAATTCAAGATCGACATATCGCAAATCCGTTCTTTCTTACTATGCAATTGTCTTTTGCATCTGCGCCATTCTGACGCCGATTGCCGGCGGAATTTATCTGATTTTTTCCAGATACTTCTACTGGACAACGGAAAACGGCAAAACCACTTTAAAATTCGGCCGGAAAAAGACGTCAAAAGAGGAAATAAAAGAAATCCGAAACACACGGGGTTACGATTTCTCACGCTATTTCAGGCCGATACTGCCGAAAAAAAGGATTCGGAAAATGGTTTTACGAAAAACGGCAGTTTCTGCCCCGGATGCGGAAGATGAAAAGACAGACAGTCAAGACAGTCAAAAATCACAGAAGTAATCAAAAGACCGAAACGTTTCGTAACGGAGAAATTATTTCTTGAATTTTTGATTTTGGTATAAAAAGTCATCATCATTTTCGTCCCATTTTTGTTTCCAAACAACATAGATGTAAAGAACCGCAACGACTAAAATAATTAATAAAATCAAGGACATATCAACAGCCTCGACCGACGAGCCGGGCAGCCGACCGCTCCCGATGAAAATGAAGCCACTGAAAAAAAACACTCCGAAAAGAAGTGCAATGGCAAAAAATACATATTTTGTATTCAAATTCATGATCTCACCAATTGTTGTTAAAAGGTGAATTATTAGAACATAAAGCTAAATGTATCCATAAAAATGAAGAAGTGATTAGGTCTATTTTAAGCTTTAGTTTTAAAAAATTTTTAGCATAAAATTTTTTAGATTTATAACTTTTTATTAAAATTATTATAATTCAAATGATTGAATGAAATTTGTGTGATAAAAAAAGAAAAAAAAGAAGAAAAGGAAATCGGAATGCGTCCGATTTCATTACATTTTTTCAAGTTCTTTCAGAACCATTTCGCGGGCCAGTCTGGCATCCGCTTTTCCTTTGGCTTTTTGCATGACTTTACCGACGATAAAGTTAAGCGCTTTTTCCGTGCCGGCTTTATAATCGGCGACAGCTTCCGGATTTTCCGAAATCGCTTCCTTTGCGGCAATGGCAATGACGTCGTCGCCGACCATGGACAAGCCTTTGGATTTGACAATGTCTGCGGGTTTGCCGCCTTCGTCCAAAAGGGCGCGAATCACAATGACACCGCTTTCCTCACTGATTTCTTTCTTAGAAATCAGATCAATCACAGCAATCACATCTTCGGCGCTGATGACTGTGACCGGCAAATCGCGGTAGTTCAGTTCACCTTTCACGATGTCGGCAACCCATGACGCGGCAATTTTAGGGTCGATTTTTGCGGCGACATTTTCAAAAAGATCCGCAAAGGCTCTTTCCGTAACCAAACTTTTGGCGTGGGCGTCGGAAATGCCGTAGTCTCGGACAAAACGCTCGCGTTTGGCATCGGGCAGCTCGGGCAATTTTGCGCGGATGCCCTCCACGCGGTCGCCGACGAACAACGGTACCAAATCAAAATCGGGGAAATAGCGATAGTCATCCGCCGTTTCCTTGACACGGAGACTGATAGTGACATTGCGTTCTTCATCATAGTGACGGGTTTCCTGAACCAACACTTTGTTTTTTCGAAGCGCGTCCTTCTGTCTCATAATTTCATAATTGATCGCCTTCTCAACGGCTTTGTGTGAGGAAATGTTTTTCACTTCAACACGGGTGCCGTTAATACGCTGACCGTTGAACACGTTGACGGAAATGTTGGCGTCGGCCTTCATGGCGCCTTCGCGGGAGCCGTCAAAGACATCGAGATATTCCAAAATGCTTCTGAGTTTATCCAAGAAGCGGCGGGCTTCTTTTGAAGACCGCATGTCGGGTTCGGTGACAATTTCAACAAGCGGCATACCGGATCTGTTGAAATCGATAATACTGCCGGTGGATTTTTCGATGGAGCCGAAGTGAGCCATTTTGCCGGGGTCGTCTTCCATGTGAGCGCGTTTGATGCGTATTTTTAATTCCCCGTCTTCGCCTTCAATGACGACAAAACCGTTCTTCACAATCGGCCGATCAAACTGAGTGACCTGATAACCGTTACCGAGGTCGGGATAGAAGTAACTCTTCATGAAAAAGTCGGTTTCTTCTTCGATTTCGGCATTCAAAGCAAGACCGATGCGAATGGCGTATTCGATTGACTTTTCATTCAATACAGGCGTTGTTCCGGGAAGAGCCAGACAGCCCGCGCAGAGGCAAGTATTTGCGTCTTTTTCGGTGTAGTCGGTTGTGCAGCTGCAGAACATTTTGGTATTGGCTTTGTTGAGCTGAACGTGGACTTCAAGACCGATCATGACTCCGTCGGGATTTTCGTAAACCATTTTAAACCGCCTCCGGGGACTGAACAAAATCAGTCGCTTTCTCAAACGCGTCCGCCGCCGCAATAACGTCGGCGTCTTTTTGATAGCCGCCGATAATGTGAAGACCGGCCGGCAATTTTCCGACAAAACCGCAAGGAACAGTTGCGGCCGGAAGGCCCGCTAAGTCGGCGCCCGCAACAGCTGCGGAATAAGAGCTGAGTTCTTCATCACAGCCGCTGCAGCACATACCGCCGAGATTCGGGGCGACAAACGGAGTGGTCGGTGAAATCAAAAGATCGTATTTTTGGAAAAACGATTCGAATTCCTCAATGATGAGCGTTCGGATCTGCATGGACTTCATGTAATAATCATTGTATCGGCCGGCCATCAAAAGATAAATACCGAGCATGATTCTTCTTTCAACGACGGGGCCGAAAAGCGCTCTGGTCTTGGCAACCATTTCATGCCAGTTGCCCGCTTCCGCGCGCGGTCCGAATCGTGTGCCGTCATACTTGGCAAGCATGGCAGAGCTTTCGCCGGCAGCGATGATGTCATGGACGGGTTGCGCATAGATTGCCGTCTTTAAGGAGATCTTTTCACAAGTCGCGCCGAGTTTTTCAAAAGTTTCAACGGCGTCTTCAAATGTTTTCATGACATCCTCGCCGACGCCTTTTAAATATTCTTCGGGAATTCCGATTGAAAATCCGAGAAGCGGTTTGTCGCCGGATTTGATTTTCTCGGAATAATCTGTTTTTACGGGAAGCGACGTGGTGTCGCGGTTATCGTGTCCTGAAATGACGTCCATAACGGTGACGACATCGGACACGGTTGCCGCGGTTACGCCGATTTGGTCAAATGACCCTGTATAGTAGATCAGACCGAATCTGGAAACGGCGCCGTAACTGGGTTTAAAAGCGATTGTTCCGCAGTAGGAAGCTGAAACTCTTAACAGACCGCCGGCATCGGAGCAGACGGCAGCGGCGACAATGCCGGCCGCAACGGCAGCGGCGGATCCGCTCGGGCCGCCTTTTTTGGATAGATCCCGCGGATTTTTAACGGGGCCGTGTGTGCTTGGCGCGCCGAGGATTCCGAATTCAACCATATTGGTTTTGCCGACGATAACGGCACCGGCTTTTTCCAAGTCATCGACGATTTTGCCGGAAAACGGAGGAATGTAGCCTTTCATAATTTTAGAAGCGCAAGTTGTTTCAATGCCTTTGGTGGAAATGTTATCGGACAAGGCAACAGGAACGCCCGCAAGAGGGCCAAAACCTGCAGCTGTCGCGCCTTCACAGACAGTGATAAATGCGCCCGACTCATCCTTTTTGATTTTTTCAAAGCTTTCGGCAATCGCTTGACTGCCTGCTTTTTTGAATTCTGAAATGGTTTTTGTCATATTTTTCCCTCTTTTCATTCACTCTTTCATTGAGGACGCTTACAAAATCCGGGGGATCTTAAAAGATGTTTCATAAACATCCGGCGCATTGTTAAGAGCGTCTGCGACACTCATAGAGGGAACAACGGCGTCTTTTCTGAGAACCGTTGTCAAACGGGACGGATTGACGGTTTTTCGAACGCCTGCGGTCTCTGCTTCCGCAATAACGGCATAATATTCTAACTTCTTGTTGATTTTGTCTTGAAATTCCGAAATGTCTTTCTCTTCGACGGCAATTCGGGCGACCCAAGCAAGCTCTTTCGTTTCATCTTTTTGAATCATTCGTCTACCCCTTATGCGATTTGATCTAATTCACACGGGTTTATTATATTTTCAATGATGTGTCGGTTATTCAATAAAAGATTTATGTATGGTTTTTTATCATGATTATTCGTCGAACAGGATGAGCAAAACAAAGCTGCTGATTCAAAAGGTCTTTTATATTACATTGAAATAAAACAGATAAGAATTATGTCCTCAGACGATGTATTTGCGGGAAGCCGGTTTCTCGGCAAGGACTTCATGAAAAAGTCCAAAATGTCGGATTCTTCTTTTGTAGTTGCTTCTGTTGAAGCCGGAAATACAACGACAAAATGTATTATAACCGCAACCGATATGAAAACGGGAAGGACCGAAATCATCGGCCGATGCGTCCGTTTAACGCGAGACGTTCGGGCCCCGGCCGCGGGTGAAAAAATATTCGGAGAAACCATCGGCGGAACCCCGCTGACGATGGAATCACTTTCGGAATTTGTCAAAGACACCATCCGACAAGCCCTTTTTGAGAATAAGTTAACCGTTGACGATATTCATTTTGTCGTTCGTTCCACCGGCGTGACGGTCGGGACGGGAGAGGGACTGGAAATGATTATTTTGTCTCTGGCAAACGGATGTCTGCTGGCCGGATTTACGCCGCGGAAAATGACGGGATATTTGAGTTTGGAACAAATGCCCGAAAAATTGAGGGCTTACTCCTATTTGGATAAAGTTTGTTTTGACGGCGCAGTTGCCGGTGTCCTTCCGCCGGCCGGTCTTTTTGGAAGCGTCATTTCAAACGAAATGGAAGGAGAATTGGCGCTGGCCGGTTTAAAAGAAGCCGGAAAACATGACGGGTCGGATTTCAGAAATCCCTGTATCGCCATTGACATGGGAACGACATTGTCGGGAAGAATTGCGGATGACTCAGAGCCGTATGCAAAGACGGTCGGCAATTTCTGCGGTTATGCCGGCGCAATCGCAGACGCGCTGGTCCGAAAAACGGACTTTGGCGCCAAAAGCGCTTTTGAATATTTTAACATGCATCCGGAAATCCGGCCGGTTGATTCCCCAAAAAACCTCATTGACGACGCTTTAAAAGAAGCGATGGAAATGATCGAAGTGACGGAAATCCCGCCCGGCCGAAAACAATTCGGTCCGTTTGCCGTCAACACAGAAGTTGCAAAAAAAGCCGGCCTGACTCTTTTCGGCTGCGATATCGGTGAGAACGGCTCGGGCTTTTCGGATTTATCCGAGATCGGCGTCCGGCTTTACGAGACAGGCGCGACAAAATCCGAAGGAATCGGAAATATCATGGCGGCAACCGATGAGATCATGTCAGAAGTTGCGGTTTTGCTCATCGGAAAAGTCCGGAAAGCCGGGTTACTTTCGGAAAATGTCAGAATCGGGATAACCGGCCGCGCCGGAATCACCGGAAACAAACCGGCTTTGACGTTAGAGAAATTGAACAAATTGAAAATACTGCCGACTCCGAAAGAAAATGTTCTTTTTGCCGAAGACGGACTGGCGCGCGGCGCCGCCGTGATGGCGCGGTGTATGAATTCTCTCGGTTGCCCGAATAACCCGATCAGCGGCCGCCGCGGTGAAAAATGTATCATGCAAGAGAGGCAAACGCTTCAAAACAGCCGGAATTGAAAAAATCAGTTCAGCCGGAACTGAAAAAAACCATTCAGTCGGCATGGTATGAGAAAACACCGCGAACATACTGCGGCAAAATGAGAAAAATAAAAGAATCAGCCGGCTCCGCCGGGGGCGTCACGGCTTTCAACATTTTTAAGTGATTCCACAGCCTCTTCACGAATGCGGATTTTTTCTTCGATATCAGCTTCCAAATCTTTTCTTTTGGATTCTTTTTTGAAAATTTCACCGGTCAGTTCCAAAAAGTCAACTTTGTAATAAAGTTCCGTTGAACTCAAAAAAGCCCAAACGCCTTCGTCATCCTCCATCAATTCCAGAATTTCGCCAACGGTTCCCGTGTTAATGTATTTGACAAAATCCCCGACTTTGATTTCTTTGCCGCGGATATCGACAGCTTGAAGCTTTGACATGAAAAGGGGAATGTCCTCAGAGTTTAATAAAGTTATGTCTCTGAATAGGTCTCAATTATGTCTCTGAAATTTGACTCTGAAAGTCTCTAAAATGCATCAGCGAGTTTTGAAACGCATCAACAATAATGTAAAACTCTTTAAAAGTCCTCTGCCTTTGCCATGACCTTTTTTTTCATAATTATTTGGTTTTTCATAATCATTTGGTTCTTCATAACATTTGTTTTTTATATCTCTTCTTTCATTCCCTCTTGCAGTTATAATTCATTTTATTTATTTGTCATTTCAATTGCCGACAAATCAAAGGAGTCGTTTTTTATGCCTTACTGGAATCACGAAATCGAGACGATGGATCCGAAAGATCTGCGTCAAATCCAAAGCGAAAAGCTGGTCAAGCTTGTTGAGTATGTTTATG
>Ga0123356_10006323_pt1 | contig 11961 bp, 10 predicted proteins | sample TergutEmb28metaG_2_FD_92546 | JGI IMG/M metagenome (GOLD analysis project Ga0123356, IMG submission 92546) | Embiratermes neotenicus P3 segment gut microbial communities from Petit-Saut dam, French Guiana - Emb289 P3 | ecosystem: Host-associated > Arthropoda: Insects > Digestive system > Gut ... | reverse complement strand
TTGATTACGTCACCTTCGAGCACTCCTTCTACCGCAGCAGTAAGCTCTGGGTCTGCTTCGCCATAGACCTTGGTTTTGTCAGCAGCGACAACGGTGACTTGTTTTTTGGTGATGGTAAAGGTGCCTGGAGCAATAGCACCGGGCAATACGTCATAGAGATCAGCATACTCCGGCTTGACAGTAACGGTGGCATTGATGGAGTACTGGCCAACGTTATCGCCCGATTGACGAGTAACAACAATATCAAAATGAGCAGGAAGCACGTCCTGTGGCCAGCCTTCTACAAAATCAGAACTGAAAGTAGGGTCAGGACTGCCGTATACTTTATTTGCGTCCCTTACCCAAAGAGTGTCGAGCTCAACTTCAATTCTCTTTTCTAGAACGGTTAGTGTTCCGGTCGTGAAGCTGATTGTGTAGTTACTTGTATAATCATAGAAACTGTCATCCAAGATTCTGACTTTTGACCCACTCGTACCTTTAATACCAGAGATTTCTTGCCCAGGCTCAGTGATTTCACCGTCGAAGTCATCTTCAGTTAAGGAAGAGAGCTCATGCCAATCAACAAGACCATACGGACTGCTAGCCGCAATCTCCAGACGGGATGCCTTCAGAGGGCTTCCATCTTCGATTTTGACTTCATCAGCTGGCTTCACAATTATTTCTCGAGGCAAAACTTTTGGAGATATGTAGTAGTATGCTGGACTATAGCTTGCGCCATTCGCAGTAACGATGGCAGTGACTCTGATAGTCTCAGAGTCACTGACATTGGTATATGACTTACTAGCACTCCCACCATTCCACTCCACCCAAACACCCGGGCTACTCTCTACTTGATAGGTGTAGCTGACACTTTGGAATCCTGGCACATTGCTAACACTCAAAGGAGGTATCTCAAAGAGATGTGGTGTACCGTCGTAGATCCACTGGGGGCTAGCGTCTGGTGGAGCAATAATGCTGACAAAGAAAATTGGGTTGCCATCAAAACCATGCCCACCGTCCTTGGGAGGCACTAAAGTTTCAGGAAAGCTCTCGAATTGAAATTTAAAAACACGATACCAGGTATGACTGCCATTTGGCACTGGCAATGGATCCTGGAATACCAGTTGAGAAGGAGGGGTACCAGATCCTAAATTTAGGCTACTCGGAGCCTGATTGCTTCTTGCTGAACAAAAAACGTAGAGTTCTTTTGTACTCTCGTTCCAAACATACCAAAACATAGTTGCGTCATTGGTGCTACTTTGAGTGGTTCCAACCAGTTGCGCACCGGCAAGGTTTGCCAAGGGAGCTCCAATAACACCAGTCCACACACTATCCCATTGCGGCGCAATCGAAGGTATAGGTTCAGCGTTGAGCATGCTGATGCCTTCATCAAGGGTGATAACCTCAGCCTCCATCGGCTCGATGGTAGCTTCGGGCATAAACCAAGCAAACAAAACCATGTCAGATACTACAGGAGTTTCCAGGGCAAAGTAGTCTTCAAAGATGGCAGCATTTTCGGCGGCTTCAGCATCCTCAATCTCAACTTGCTGGGCGAGGCTCCAGCCGAGGAAGTCTTCGGGGGCAATGTCGCCTGGCCAGGGGTCTTCAAGCAGCTCAAACTCTTCTACTTCTTGAATGGCCAGCTCTTGATCAAGCACGCCTTCAGAGGTTTTAAACTCAACGGTAAAGACAGTTGCGTCAGCATCGTCTGCTTCAATGGCTTCGAGCTCTTCGGCTTCTTGAGCGCCCTTGGGCCCTTCTGCTCCCTCAAGCTCTCCGGCTCTATCGCCCGTTTCATCTGCATCAGTGGCCTCAAACTCGTCTGTTGCCTCAGGCAGCTCAGCTGCTTGGGGCTCATCGAGCTCTTCAGCTACTCCAGGCTCTTCAGCTGCCTCTGGCACATCAAGTGCTTCGGGCACTTCAGGCGCTTCGGGCACCTCTGCCTCTTCAGCTGCCTGTGTTGCTTCCTGGAGCGCAGATTGTTCTGCTGCACCCTCTTCTAACGCAGTGCCTGCAAAAAGGAATGCGTTAATCGGAACCATACTCACGACGAGCACTACGGATAGAAATACCGAAAGTGCCCTGGATGCTGGTTGTGCGCTTGCGGATTTTGCTGCCTGCGCGCCATTAGATTTGAGAAGCATAATGCCCTCCCGCTCTCTTTAGTTCTTGGTTGCCTACCATATTTATTTTTGCTACCTAGCTGCCAATTTCTTTGTTTGCCCAAGACATTGCCTACCAACGCCAACGCCTTATCTTCCATCTATCTCCATCTGTAATCCTCAAGCACATTTCAGAGAGTCTGCGCTAAAGAAATCACATACGTCAAACACATTATCACCACATATATTAAAATATCTTAACTTTCGCCCAGTGGTAGCTGGCTGGTTGCCTACGGTTGCACATTGCAATGCAGAACTGCTTTTTCGTGGTTTCTGCGTGTATTGCTCATTCATATGCCTCCTCTCCAGACCGCCATATTGGTAGTACTTAATCTACGATTTTCGCAGTCTGTAGCCTGCCATTTTCGCACTCTTGAGCGATTTAGACTGAGCATTTACAGGCAGGTATACAACTGCGCCCATCTGCTGAATATTACCGTCGTAGAGAACCAAAGCACCATCAACTTCAAATTCTTCTATCCTTAACAAATTGGATAGAACACTGTGCCGTTTGTAGTCCTTGCCAGACACGTTAGATTCCAAAAACAGCACCCGTGGCCTCCAAAGCTGCCGCCATGGTATCTTCGTCAAGCTTGCCATCGAGTTTAGTACAGTTGCGCTCCAAGAGATCTATGGCACGTAGCTGCTCAATACAAATGAAGCCAAAGGCGCTATTGCCTGAGGCTATTGGCACATGCAAGGGGTGACCGTTGTCAACAGAAGTAATTGGGCAAACCACAGTAAGGCTCGACAGCACATTATTAAAATGCCCAACACTCATCACTAAGGCAGGGCGGCGTTTGGAAGGCTCGTGACCCTTTGTGGGATCGAAGTCAGCCTCAATAATGTCTCCTTGTTCTATGAGCATGGTCATTCTACAACCTCAGCGCCCACATCGCTTCCGCACCATTCCTCACCGGCTTTGCCTCCCTGCCACCCAGAGCTCAGCTCCTCTATGCTTACCACTCTTCGTCGTGCGTAACGTGGACTCTTTTTATGATCTAATACTATTCTTCCTTTATCATCTACGTTGATGATAGCGCAATCGCCCACTCTAAAGTTTGCCGCTGCGCACACGTGCCTTGGAATGATGAAACCTTGACTATTACCCCATTTAGTGAGTGTTGCCTCCGCTGTATCACTCATAATGCTCCTCCCATGTGTCCATATCCATTAGGTGTCCGAATGTCTAAACCATAGTATAGACCACGAGGGTATTTCTTCGCAACTGCAGTGTGTCATGGGGACGAGTGTGTCAGGGCGGCTTTCAATTTGATTGTAAACTGCTGCTCATTACAAACTGAGCAATCCTTACTTTTTATCACAGCAGGTGAGCCATATACAATGGCAGGTATATTCTCTCACCCTCTATTTTCATTGGCCTTGGGTGAAGCACAAATTGTGTCCCGACCGTTTTGCCAAACTTCTCCTTGAATTTATCCAGCGACTTGGTTCCATATCGTTTATTTGACTTAACCTCAACGGGACTAATGCGTGGCTTAAGGCCGGCGCCTTCATATTCTCGCACGATGAGAAAGTCTATTTCCATGGTATCTTGCTTTCTGGCATCATCTCGTGAGGAAAAGAACCGTAGTTTACGGCCATTGGCACGCAGTTGCTGTGCCACAACGTTTTCTACAAGCATGCCCTCATTTATTCCCAGCCTATCAAAAAGGATGCTGCGATAGAGCTCGTTACTGGTGTCTTCGTTGTTGCCAAAAGCCATGGTTGCCAGTAGTCCAGTATCAGCCATGAAGCACTTGAGGCTGTTCTCCTCCAGGGTCAAGTCCAAACCAATCTTGGATCGGTGACTTTGCGGCATACGTTAAGCATTCGAGCATCTTCTAGCCAAAAAAATGCACCGGCATACTCTCTGAAGCGAGCATTTGCATGCGCCGAAGCTAATGTAAACTTCTTTTCGTGCTTTGCAAGCTGCCCTGGCACAGCGCTGAAGATTGCAGCGGCGCGCGAGGCATCATCTCCACCAAACTTCAAAATGTCCTCACAATAGAGATCGAGGATGCGCCGCTTTACCCTGTCTGCCCTGCTGAAATCATTGTTATCAGTGAACTCCTGTACAGATTGTGGCATTCCACCTACCAACATGTACTCACGCCAATACTTTTCTGCCTTGCGATGCAAGGCATCAGGGAATGGTCTTAGTAGTTCAAACGATTCGCTTATGAGCTCGGCAAGCTGGGTATTTGAAGAGGTCCATAAGTATTCTTCAAAACCCATTGGGCCCAGCTCAAGTTTATCCTCCTCAGAAGGGATGATGATACCCTGAACATTCTTCTTAATTGAGATAAGAGATCCCGTCTCCATATAGTCGTAGCGTCCATCAGCTACCAGCTGCTTTATGAAACTCCTGGCAATGGGGAATTGCTGCACCTCGTCAAAGACAACAAGAGCGTTTCGTACCTCGAGGTTTGCGCCATAATACGCTAACAGATACTTGAAAAATTCGTCTACGCTGCTTCGATACTGCTCATAAATGCCCTTGACCTCTTGCGCTACTGTCTCAAAGTTAATCACGAGGCTAGTAGCATACTCATTGGCTGCAAACGCTTCTGCCAGTGTGCTTTTGCCGGTTCGCCTGGCACCTTCTAAGAGAATTGCTGATTGTCCACTGCCTGTTTTCCAGTCAAGAAGCTTGCTGTATGCCTTTCGCTTAAACACTGAATGCTCCTTAAAGAGTTAATCTAACAACGGTGATAATCACGTAATGGGAAGTAATAATGAGCGCATTTTGCACCATATGGGAAGTTAAAAGAGGTAAGAATTACACAATACGGCAAGTATGGTCTGTCCGTATGGCCTATCCCCACCGTCAGCTAAACAGAGGCACCTTACCAAGAAGAAAGTCTTCAATGCTGGCATCTGCACTACCAACAATAAGAGCGTAGGAGCCTGGATACTTTTCGAGAAACGCTCTTATTGCGCTACGGCTTTTTTTGCGACCGCTCTTTACTTCAATGACGGTACGCTTAGCACCTTTTCTGACTACAAAATCAACTTCGTTATTATTTTCTCTCCACCAAAAGACCTCAAAGCCCTCGTTTTGACTGCGTGCTAAGAGGTAAGCGCCAATAGCACTTTCCACAATGTGTGCCCGATGAGCATCATCTCCCAAGAGTTCGTGCTTACTCCTCGCGGACGCCACCGCCAATAGAGATGGGTCAAACACCAAGAGTCTTGGCGAGCTGCTCCTCGTTTTAATGAGCTTCTCGTCGTATTTAAAAAGACCCTTATGAACACCAGCATGCCCCAGAAGTCTTAGATAATTAGCTATCGTATCGGTGTTGCCAGCATCTTGGAGCTGTCCAAGAAGCTTACGATACGAAATCTCTTGCGCAGAATACGCCGCCCCAAGGAAGAACAGCTGAGTTAAAACTGCTGGTTTTCTGACCTCCTCCATAAGCAAAACATCCTTGGTCAAGGTGGGCTCAATAATAGCTTCACGCATATAACTAGACCACCTCTGCTCATCGTGTTTAAGAAGAGCAGCTCCGGGATATCCGCCAAAGAATAGATAGTCCTCCAAGGTGTAGCCAAATGCCTCCATACACTCTTGCAGATCCCAATGAGGCGAGCGAATGAGCTCAACTAATGACCGGCTGAACACTGTTGTTGACATTAGGCACATCCTCTTGTCCATCTGGCGCAGGGTATCCTATCGGGCAAATTTTTGGTTTTCTTGATTTGCGCATTATATCGGGCAATATGACATTTTAGAAGATTTGGCATGGCTACAGTTTGTGCTAGGATTATCCTAGGTTACTAGTTAGACTGTAGTCCGTCATTGCGGCCTCCGAGCCGCAATCTAACCAAAATGCGTCTCAGATTGCGGGTCAAGCCCGCAATGACGGATTGGGTCTGATTAGTAACTTATTCCAGTTCGTACAATGGGAGGAAGCGTTACCTTCTGTCTCCTCACGCTCGCTATTGCACTATTCCTGTGTACTAAGGGTAGAAGCGAGCAGATCCTCAAAGAGAAAGGAGTGGTACAGCGGGATGTTCAAGAGCCCGTTGTTGAGCTCCAGACCTTTAAGGGAGAAGCGGATGGCAAGTTGGGGGCGGTATTTGTCGCGGAAGGATCTGAGGCTCTTGGACTTTACGTTGTTGCCGCTCTTTACTTCGATGGGCACTACCAGTGCCTTCTCTTGGGTTATGAACTCAATCTCGGCAGTACTGGCACCCGTCCAGTAGTATGCCTGACGTGAGTGCAGCTGCTGGAGCACGAATTGCTCGGCAAAGAGGCCACCCATCTCGCTAAAGACAGCGCTTGTATCCATAACAACGGCGGGTGGCACATCGGCCAATTGTCTGAGCAAGCCGCAATCCAGAAAGTAAAGTTTGAAAGCCGTTTGGTCGATGTATGACTTGAGGGGAATCTTCTCGCCGGTCTGTACGCGCCAGACCCGCCGTATCAAGCCGGCATGTACCAGCCACTCGATGGCCAGCTCAAACTCCCGGGCGCGAGCACCTGTCTTGACTGCCCCAAAAACGAACTTCCCTCTGCTCTTGGCAAAATGTGAAGGCAGGGTCTCAAAGACCTGGCGGATGCGCGTAGCCTGCAGCTCAGTGGTGTACTTGCTAAAGTCTCTTATATAGTCATTCAAGATATTTTGCTGCAAACTCTTCATGTGCTCAGTGTCGTGGTGACGTATCCAGCTCTTTACCACTTGAGGCATTCCTCCCACCACTGAGTATTGCCGGAACAGATCCAACAGCAGCTCGTCAAACAAGCGGTTTGAGCTATCTTGCCTGAGGCTTTCTATGATATCCCTGCGACCGTTGGCCCAGCAGAACTCCTCAAAATCCATTGGCTCGAGCTTGACCGAATGAACCTTTCCCACCGGAAAGGCGCTTTGCTGTTGCAAAAAGACTCCCAAAAGGCTACCGGCTGCCGCCAGATGGTACTCAGGGGCTTCTTCGCTAAAATACTTGAGCGAGGTGAGAGCTCGCGGCACGTCTTGTATCTCGTCAAAGATCAGCAGGGTTTGAGAGGGGTGGATTTTTGTGTCATAGAGCAGCTCGAGGTTGGCGATAATGCGCCTAGGCTCAATTGATCCTTCAAACAGCTCCTTCAGTTGCGGCGTGGCGTTTTGTAGATTTACACGAACCACATTGTCGTAGTGTCCCTTACCAAAAACCTCTTCGAGTAGGTACGATTTGCCCACCTGGCGCGATCCCTCCAAGAGGAGGGGGCTTCTGCCCTCCATAGCCTTCCATGCCAGCAGCTCACTCAGGGCTCTCCTCTGCATGATATCTCCTTTGCACATAATTCGAGGGAACATTGTGTATAGTACCACATTATTCCAGTGAATTCAGTGCTAGCTAAGGTCTGTGGCCTACCATTTTCGCACCTGTAATCAACCTTGTTCCGTTTGTTAGCAGGGGATTATTAAGCGGAAGTTGGAGTGGCTCCGAGGCAAAAAGTTGCATAGAGAGGAAGAGATCTGATCTTATTGGCAAACCCGAAGTTTTTCGTAGATAGGCGAATTGCGTAGGGTGGGCCATATTTGTTGCAGAATATCTTGAGCGATTTAGACTGAACATTTTCAGCCGATTTAACCTCCAGTGGAATAACACCGTCTTTGTTTTCTACGACGAAGTCCACCTCTGCATTGTTTTCTGACCTCCAGTAGTGAAAGGCTGTGCCGGCAGCTTTTAGCTCGCACGCAACGTAGTTCTCAGCCAATAAACCTTTGAATTGTCCCAGGCGATCTAAGATGATGTCACTGTAGTTTATACCCAGAGAGTAAGTGAGTAGACCCATGTCATGTAAAAAGAGCTTAAAGACATCCGGATCAACGAAGTACCGGACAGGCTTTTCCGGAGTCGTTATGCAGCTGGTCTTGTGCACCAGATCTGCAGCCATCAGCCAGTCTAGCGCCGTCTCATAAGCGCTCGCGCGAGCACCTGAACGTACTTTTGAGTATTGGAATTTGTGAGCTTTGTTGGCCTGCTGTAGTGGGACACTGTTGTATACTCGCTCGATCTTGATTGCCTCATTCAGGTTCTTGACATATTTCTTCATGTCGTCAATGCAAGCGGTCTTTAGGTCATCGAAGAAGGTACTGTCAAACTCCAGCAGGTCTTCTTTGATGTTAAGGAAGTGCTGAACAGCTTCCGGCATCCCGCCAATACAGAGGTAAATCCGTAGCATTTGCATCAGCTCTTCGTGTAACGCTGGGAGCATCTTTGAGTTTTCGTGGTAACACTGTTGAACAACGGGTATATAGTCCTTCATACCAACCGCCATGAGGTACTCTGGAAAGCTCAGAGGATACATATTCTTGATGGCAACCTTACCAACGGGAAATGATCTCTTGAACCTCTTGAGCTTTACTCCCAAAAGAGAGCCTGCACAGATGATATTAGCTTCTGGATGCTTTTCTTGTAGATACTTTAATTCTGCGATGAACTCTTCTGATTCCTGCACCTCGTCGACAAACAGTATCGTTTCAGGATTATCGAGTTTTCTGCCTACGAGCAGTTGCAATTGCTCAAACTTGCGAGCCGCGCTAAGATTACTTTGATATATCTGCTCGAGCAGTGGCTCCTCAAAAAGGTTGATCTGCCGATACTGCTTGTATTCCGCTGTGCAAAAAGCGTCGATAAGGTAACTTTTTCCGACCTGCCTGGCACCCAACACCATCAGCGGTTTGATCATACCGCTTCGCTTCCAATCGAGCAGTTGTTGATAGAAAAGTCTCTCCATGTAGCAATTCTAACATAAAACCGAAGGACTTTATCCTTCTTTTGCGACATTTTTCCAGGCAGAAGCAGAGCTACTGTAGCATAAATAGCAACCACGGATGGCAGTCACGTAGAGTGAAAAATGCGCATGGTAGCAGTCCCTGAGCCTTAGATCATGCAAGCCATATACACAGGCAGGTATACAACTGCGCCCATCTGCTGAATATTGCCGTCGTAGAGAACCAAAGCGCCATCAAGTTCAAATTCTTCTGTCCTCAACAAATTGGATAGAGCACTGTGCCGTTTGTAGTCCTTGCCTGACTTGACTTCAATAGCCAACACATTGCCCAGGGCTCTGTCTTCTGCGATAAAGTCAACCTCGCCAATTCGTTTGTTTGAAAAGTAGTGTAACCTGACACCATGTGCCTTGAGCTCTTGAGCCACAGCGTTCTCATAAATGGAGCCGTAGTGTATCCCGGTCTTTTGGCTGATAATGTCTAGCGCCACTTCTCCCATTAATCGCGAAGTGAGAAGTCCAACGTCGTTTAAATAGAGCTTGAAGGCCGAATGATCCTCTGAAAGCCCAAGGGGAAAACTTGGCTCGCCTACCCTGGTGCACGGAAGGGCAACACCTGCCTGCGCTAGCCAGTCAAAAGCAGCTTCCATATGAGCAAAACGTAGATTCTTGTTGAGTCGAGCATACTTGAATCGCTTGCTGGGTGCATTGAGCTGCCCTGGAATTGCTTCGTAGACCATCTTAATCTGCCGTGCCTCTGTGGCATCATCCACATATTTTGCAATGTCGTCTTCATATAATTTGCATATGGCACGCTGAGAATTGCGCACTGGAATGATTTCCTGCTTGCTGATATAGGACTGAACAGCATCAGGCATGCCGCCAACAAGCAGGTATCTTCTGAATAAATCCATTGCTTTGTTGTGCAGAAAATCTGGCACACTCTTTCTTGTTTCTCGAGCCTCCCTCAATAATACAAACGCATCCTCAGATAAACCGTTTGCCCAACAGAACTCCTCAAAGTCAAGAGGAAACATATCATGCTCCTGCAAAAACCCCACTGGCAGAGAGCGAACATTTACGAATGCATCAAGACCAAGTAGAGAGCCCGAAAGAACGATGTCTATATTACGTAGTTCGGCAAGGAACTTTATCCAGGTAAGAAGATCGTGACACTCTTGAATCTCATCTAAGAAGAGCAGCGTCTTGCTTGAATCTAACCTCTTTCCTGCAAGCACTGACAGTCTAAAAAGGAGGTCCTTTACGTCTGCTGCCTCTGCAATGGTGCTAATCGCAGTAGGATTGCCAAGGAAGTTGATTTCGGCTAAGTCGTCGTAGCTTTTCTTTGCAAACTCACGCACCGTTGTCGTTTTACCCACTTGGCGAGCGCCCGAAAGCAAGAATGCCTGCTTGGTCTTATTCTGCTTCCAAGATTTCAAGGCTGTAAAGGCTTTACGATTTAACACTTCTGCTCCTATTCTTATATCGATCTAATATACTATAGCGGTTTCCACCCTAATTGCACACTGATTTATTGCGTTTTCCTACCGCTAATTGGAACTTTTACTCGCGTTTTCCAACCCTCAACTAGTTGCAGTTTGCTGGCTGATACACTTGACAGGGGCGAGTTGACAGGGGCGACAAGGGTGCAGGCCCTCATTGAGTCAGAGGCTCGGTTGGTGTTTGCCAACCGAGCCTCTGAGCCTTACTTGAATCTGTCTTGCCAGCAAGTCCTATTTTGCACTTGCGTAGGCTTCTTTTTCTTCTTTTCCAGAACGCATCGCCAGCACAACTATAGCAATCTGTACCACAAAGAGGATGGCATGTACGACGGTCCAATTGTCGGTAATGATCATTGTGGTAAAGAGGTTTTGCGTTACGAAGAAGAGTACTACAGCAACTACTGCCACAAGGATGTTTACGGCAAGGAAGCCCATGCCGCCCTTGCTCTTCTTTTTATCGCTGCTTTCGTTGCTTGTCTTGCGCCTGCTTGCCAGTGCGATGAGCAGCATGAGTGCCATGAGAATTCCAGCACATGCCAGCAGCAAGTTCATCAAGGCCCACGTTGCCACTACCGGCGTTGCCAGCGGTACTTCCTTCTCCTCAATAGTGATAGTGGGAGGCGGAGTTACCGGTGTAGGCGTTGGGGTGATAGTCTGCGTAGGCTCAGCCTCTGGCTCTGCTTCTGGCTCAGGTGCTGGTGCCACCAGGAGCGGCACCAACGGTGCGGCAACGAGCGGAGCAACTGGTGTGCCAGGACCTGGTGGCACTACTGGAGTAATCACTGGTGGAGTTGGAGGTGTTGGGTCAACAGGATCCACTGGGTCTGCTGGGTCTGCTGGGTCTGCTGGGTCGTCTGGGTCTACTGGTGGAGGCGGCAGAAGTATTTCAGTGTATATCGCCCTCACGGTAAGGGGGCCTGTAATATTGTTGAAAGCAACATCCCAGCCTGTAAAGGTAAACCCAGCAACAACTGGCGCGGTAGGAGCAATTGCGCCCGAACCATGAGAAACCTGCTGCGTGTCCAACACCACATCGGCAAAGCCAATAAAGGTCACCGTATAAGTGTTCATTGTGTAGAGCGCATTTACAGTAAGATTACCTGTTATATTGCTGAAGTCCTTATCCCATCTGTCAAAAGTATATCCAACACGAGTTGGAGCGGCAGGAGCGGTAGCAGCTGAGCCAAAGTCTACAGTCTCTTTCTTGAGCTCAGTACCATCATGATCAACAAAGGTGACTGTGTAAGAAAGAATAGACCACTGCGCAAACAGTGTGTGGTTGCTTGGGTTGGTCATTATAGTTGCAGCCGTGACTTGGCTGCCTCCCGTAGCTGCAGTAAACCAACCATTAAAGGTATATCCGGTGCGAGAGGTGGATGCAAGTGAACCGTAAGCTGTGTTGAAGGCTACCGTCTTGCTCGCTGGGGATGCGGTGGCACCGCCGTTTGCGTTGAAAGTGACCGTGTAAGATGATGCTGGGTAGAAGAGGAAAAGTGCAAGTGTGCCATCGCCAAGGACTGTGCCGCTTGCAATCGTTCCATCAAAGTCTGCATCAAAGGCATAGCCTGGAGGTGCGCCGACTGCGGTGGCGCTAACT
>Ga0123356_10006322_pt1 | contig 11961 bp, 7 predicted proteins | sample TergutEmb28metaG_2_FD_92546 | JGI IMG/M metagenome (GOLD analysis project Ga0123356, IMG submission 92546) | Embiratermes neotenicus P3 segment gut microbial communities from Petit-Saut dam, French Guiana - Emb289 P3 | ecosystem: Host-associated > Arthropoda: Insects > Digestive system > Gut ... | reverse complement strand
TAGTAAAGAGAAGTATCATAGTTAATAGTATTGATAAAATTTTCATATAATTACATTACCTAATACTCGCAATGTAAATTCGTTTCCATCGCATGAGAACGCCGTCCGGGCGTTCACACGCGACGCTACACCATCCATGGTTTCGCTGTTGAAACGAAATTTACATCGCCTCGTATTTGTTCCTACCCCTTAACAGCGCCGCCTGTTATGCCTTCAACGTAGAATTTCTGCATTATTACGAATAAGACAGAAATCGGTATCGAAATAAGCACACCACCTGCGCAGAAACGTGCAAAGTGACTGTGTCTAAGCTCGAGTGAAAGCATTCTGTAAAGACCCATAGCTACCGTCCAGTCTGTGGCGTCCCGGGACGGAATCATTATATTAGCGAACATAAAATCCATCCACGGAGCTAAGAATGCCGCAATAACCGTATACACAATAATCGGTTTTGACAAGGGAATGATAATGAGTCTGAAAATCTGCGACTCTGTTGCTCCGTCGATACGGGCTGACTCACTGAGCGTCTCGGAAATTGTGTCAAAAAAGCCTTTTGCAATAAGATACCCAAGTCCCGAGCTGCCCGAATAAACAAGTACAAGCCCCCAGTGATTATTGGTAAGCCCAATCGAGCTCATAATAAAATAAACAGCAATCATTGCAAGAATTCCGGGGAAAAGCCCGAGTATTACACCGATACTCATCAATGTCCTGCGTCCGTTAAAACGCATACGGCTCATCGCATAACTGACCATAAGCACAAATATACTCGATGCAAGGCAGGAGAAAATTGCAATTATTAGTGTATTCATAAACCAGACAGGGAATCTTGCAACCGTGTCTGTTGTATCAAAAAGCAATACAGAGTAATTATCTAACGTAAAACCACCCGGAATAAATGATTTTATGTTTATACCCGGAAAAGTTGAAAACGAAGATAAAATCAGCCAAATAATGGGAATAAGCCAAAATGTTGCTAGTACCAGTAAAAATAAATGTCTGAGTGTTATGGTTATACCTTTACCAATCTTAAATATATTCATAATTGGAACTTATCCTCCTTATTACGACCTATTACAAGATTAAACGCAACGAGGGTAAATACCGCGCAAACGATAAATACCATAATACCTATGACAGATGCCATTTTGTAGTCATATCGACCTTGAGTAAGCCGGTATAACCACGTTATCAGAAGGTCAACCTCCTGAGCATCGACATTTGCCAGAGCCATGTCCCTCGTTTGGAAAACATCGTCCGTCAGCAAATATATAACATTAAAATTATTAATGTTGTGAACAACTTGTGTAACAAGGAAAGGTGCCGTTACAAAGAACATATATGGCATCGTTATCTTTGTAAACTGTTTGAACGGACTCGCTCCATCTATTCTGGCGCTCTCGTAAAGTTCCTTTGGAATATTCATGAGCACGCCTGTCGCAATAAGCATTGTGAAAGGAACGCCAATCCAGATGTTTATCAAAATTACCATTGTTCTCGCCCAGTTTATATCGGTAAGAAATGGTATGATGTCCGAATGTGCGGGTATCAAACCGACATTTCTCAAAAACTCTGTAATACCCATGTCGGACGCAATGTTGTTGACAATACCCGTTGTCGCGAAAAAGTTTCTTATAAGAAGAAGTGTTACAAACTGCGGCACGGCAATTGTGACAATAAACATCGTACGCCACATACGCTTTAGCCTTGTTTGCTTGTTGTTTATGAGTGATGCAAGACCAATGCCTAAAAAGTAATTGGAAAATGTAGCGAAAACTGCCCAGGTAAGTGTCCAGGATAACACTATACCAAATGCATAACTGAATGATGATGCAACACCGCCCGAGAACAGATCTTTGAAGTTATTAAGCCCTACCCATGTAAACAGATTGTCGGGAACCATGTGTTGCTGGTCATAGTTTGTAAACGCCACCGAAATCATTACAATTAAAGGAACAATTGTAAACAGGACAATGCCGATACACGGCAGTGTAAGTAAGGTGATATGAAATCTTTCTTCCCTGAAAGAGTTTAAGCTTTCAATAAATGTAGGTATCTTTTTACCTTCTCTTGCAGACACTTCCAGTGCACGCACCGTGCTTATGTTGCGAAGATAGATAAAAAACGCAACTATCAGTACAATAACCGAAATTATACTAAAAAGTAATATTTGAAACGAATTATCAAAATCATTTACTTCATTTCGCATTGTTACGGGATTATATACCGCTTCACGTTGCACAGTGCCAAGAGTTCCGACTTTGGATAAATAATGCAGCGCAAAAGCACCTGTAAAATAAATTATAACAGCTTGGAACAAAGTCATTAATATCCCATTAACAATTTGCTTTCGCCGAAAAAATCCCGCACCCATAACAAGTGCAGAGAGCTTTACAAAGGCATCACCTTGCACAAAGTCTATTGCAATACCTTTAAAAAACCCTCCGATTGCAACAAAAGGGTTTTTCTTTTTTACGCGAGCTGAGATTCCTGTCATACACACCCACTCCTTTTGAACTCTTAGAGTTGAAATAGAGAAAATTGAAATTCATTTCAATTTTCATAGTCTTCCCTTTGTGCTCTTTGAGTACAAAGGGAAGACTTGCAGTCTTCCCTTTTAACTATAAATTACATTTTTGCTGTAATTAGCTTGTCATACCTGCAACCATGTCGTCAAGTAAATCCTGAAGCGGGATATTATCGGGATTTCCATCAACGATTATTCCACCAAGGGCACCTGCGGGACCCCAGTAATTGCCGCCCGGTATAAATGATGCTGAGAACTGTGCTTGAATTGCAATTGCTGAGAGAACAAGGTCTGCTTGTACTGCTGCTGAGTTTGCAACGGCTCTGTTTGAAGGACCTTGAAGACGCTCGGTAAAGCGGAGCATTTGGTTTTCTTCGTTTGTAATCCAGTCGGCAAGTCTCATTGCCCAACCTGTTTCCTTACTAAACCCGTTTACACCAACGATTTTACTACCGAGAACACCACCCATTTGAACTTGGGCACCATTCATTGTAAATGTCGGCAGCTTTGCTACTCCGAGATTATCGCCTAATACTTTGAGCAAATCTTCTGTTCTCCACGGACCGTCGATGATTGCAATTATTGAACCATCTTCCATTCCTGCGAAGTATTCGTCTCCACCGAGTGCTACAAAGTTAGGATTAGTTGCAAGATCAATCATTGCTTGGACAACATCGGCGCCGCCTGCTTGATTGACATTTGTTTCGGTTGATACGCCGTCTGCTCCGAGCCAGAAGTCAAAACCGGCTCCTCTGAAGAACCCGACGTTCCACCAGGCGCCACCCATATCCATGGATACTCTCTTGCCTAAGCCTTCTGCAACTGCCATCATACTGTCCCAGCTGCCTACATCAGCTTCAGATAGATATTCTTTGTTGTAGAACATGATGTGACCGTTGTCTGAAGTCATTGGGTAACCCATAAGCTTGCCGTTGATTGTAGCTGCATTAACAGCTAAATCAAGATTTGCTGCTCTGATTGCATCTGCATTTTCAACTACTTCCTGAAGAGCACCTGCATTGTAGAGTTCCATAAGCTGGTCGTCTACTGTAGCAAATACATCTGCTGCTGCCTGCGGGTCGATGAGTATTGTGTCTTTTGCCGAAGATTCGGACTCGACACCGATTGTGATTGTTATGTTTGCTTCGTTTGCATAGTGAGCGATAAACGCATCTGACATGGCACGCAGAAGAACCTGGTCAAATTCGCCGCCCCAGAGCGTTAGAGATACATTTGGAAGATCTCCTCCACCTTCTGTGCCGCTACCGGAACCGCTACCGCTACCTGAACCGCTGCCGGAACCGCTACCGCTGTTGCTGTCGCAAGCTGCGAGTGGTACGCAGATAAGTGCGAGAATAAGCAGAATTGATAAAACTTTTTTCATTTTATTACCTCCTAAAGTAATGTCTAATGGTAACATATTTAAGGGTTTGTGTCAATTAGTATTTAATCTGCGAATTTTTGTATATAAACCGTGAATATTAGTATGGAATTTAGTTTATACATCTGTTATAATAACACAATGCATAATGCAAACCCTCGGAGGATTCGATGAAAATAGAACTGTCAGAGCTGGAATTCAGACGTCTTTTGGATATGGCATATATTGGCAACTGGGTGCTCAACTCAATGCGCGGAAATGTCCGCTTTGATGACTACGACAATGTTGAGAGCCGTTTATTTTCATATTGCCGAGAGCATGGCATGGATACATTGACCGAAGTTATCGACGGCATGGCACGTCCATCCGAGGCTTTCGAGCAGGGTGGCATCCATGAGGCTATTGCCGATTACGAGGATTCTATTTTCTTTGAGATTTTGGCAGAAGAGCTTGCACGGCGTGATATGGACTTCGAGCCGATTAATCCCGAAAATTTTGGCGAGCTTTCAAACCGCATCGACGAATACATAGCAGAGTTCGAGCAAAACGGCATTGACAATATTTCCCTTGACATACGATAATAAAATATGGGAAAATTCAACTGAAAGTTGGATTTTCTAATGGTTTTTGAACGAAGTTCAAAAGACTATGGAGAAGTACCCAAGTGGCTATAAGGGGCTCCCCTGCTAAGGGAGTAGGCGTGTAAAAGCGTGCGTGGGTTCAAATCCCACCTTCTCCGCACTTTAACATCATATCGTCGGCTAATGCTTTCAGCTCTTGCTGTGAGCATTTTCCTTTTATCAGAGGTTCACGCTCAAACGCTTCATATACAGCCTCACGGTCATATTCATATGCCGCTTTGAATATAAGTGCCTGGTTTTCCACATGAGGCATTATGAGGTCTTCCAGCGCAGTTGGTATATTCATTTTTTTGTCTGTAACAGGTACTACGCTGTCTTTTGAGAACACGGCGTTTGTTTCGATGATTGTTTCTAAGGGTAGTGCGCTGTTTTGCTTGGGTTTTACAGGTAGGTTTACGTTGCTTGTAACTGTCTCTAATCCGCAGAGTGCTTTTATGAGCAGTATTCCCTCTTCTCCGCTCGGGGATAATGTAACAGTTTCTTCTCCGCCAGCTAAGCGTCTTGTCTGTTCTATCTTATTGGCACGGTCTTTAATACGCCAGTCGACATGAGTCAGATAAAATCCCCACGACTCCACGGTTTCCGGGTCTTTAAGGTAAATATCACCCGGCATAAACTCTGCCAGATGGCGGTCACCTGCTGCTGCTATGAATCCCTTACGCAAAAACAGATCAAACTTCACTCTGTTTGTACAGGTAAAGCAAATATCCGGCATTTTACTGTCGTCGTTTGAAAAACCCGTATCGTAATACTGCTTTGAATAACGCGCAAACAAATCGGTCAAATCCTGCTCTTTATATGTCGCTGATGTAAACCATGTAAAGTGGTTAAGTCCGATTATGTCAACTTTTATCTCGCTTCGTTTTGGTCTTTCTCCTGTCTCTTTTTCATACATTGCTGCAAGCAGCTGCTGTGTTCCGAACACTTCATGGCAGCAGCCAAATGCTTTGATTTGCGGAAACACGTGGTATAGGGTTCTGATGCATTGACTCATCGGGTTTGTATAGTTTATGACCCACGCTTCGGGACAGTAGTCACGGATTGCATCGGCAAATTTTACATACTCGGGAACTGTACGCAGTGCTCTGAGTATACCACCCGGCCCGACGGTATCCCCTACCGACTGATATATACCCAGCCTCTCCGGCATGTGTACGTCCGAGCGCATGTGTTCAAATGTTCCGGGGAGTATTGATATCACAACAAAGTCGGCTCCGGTGAGTGCCTCGCTTAGTGTCGGTGCAACTATGTACTTCCATTTACCGACGCTACGCTCGTCAGAGGTTATCGTGTTTCCGATTATTTCGTTTCGTTTGGCGGCTTCCATGTTAATGTCATACAACCTGATTTCGCCACCGAGGTTTGGTTCTAAAGCAAGGTCTGTCATAAACACCCTTGCCCACCCCATCGATCCTCCGCCAACATATGCGATTTTAAGTGATTTGTTATTTGTCATTATTTGTCCTATTCTGTTATGTTTATATTTTGTAGGATGACGAGCAAACGTAAATTTCGTTTCAACAGCGGAACCATGGATGGTGTAGCGTCGCGTGTTGACGCCCGGACGGCGTCATCATGCGATGGAAACGAATTTACTTTGTGAGGATGTTACAACAGCGGTAAAATTCCTTCCACTTTGACATCATCCCACATTCCATTTTTCGGAAAACCAACCATGCCAAGTGTATCGCCGTATCCTCTGAGCATCATAGCGAGTGCAAGAAGGAGTGAGCCGTTGCCCGGCAGGTAGAGCGGCAGGTCTTCTCTGCCTCTTTGGAAATTATTGCCGCTTACAGTGTAGCTGTTTTTTTCAGTTTCTGCAAGCAGTATGTTGACTGCGTCCTCTGCTCTTCCGAGGCGCGTCAGTGTCATTGCCATAAGTGCAAAGTCCCAGCCCCAAAGTGTACTTTTGTCCCATGTGTCGAGCACTTTATCCACTGTCCTTGACATGACCTCACGGTCAATTTTATCATTTGGTATAAATCCGAAAGCATACAGCATCGACGGGTGGTCACGGTTATATTTAGTAAATGTATCCGGGCAGTTTCGGTGCGCAGGATATAGTCCATCTATAACCGGTAGCTCCGGTAGCGATATATTATAGTTATTTCCCAACATTTTTTCTACAAGGTCCAAACCAAACTTCCAATAACTCAGTTCAAAAACCGGGTCTCTCACCGACCGTGGGTCAAATTCTTCCTGTGCAGGTATAAGCGGATGTGAAAAGTCAAAGTTACACATAAACTTTGCTGTTTCGTTTATAATTTGCTCATATTCATTCACTTTGCCATTACAGTGTCGAATTAGTTCAAGCATATACAGTATATGCGGCTGTTGCCAGACAAGCATTGTCGCTATCCTTGAAGGACTGTCAATGCCTTCGGGTCCCACCATTTTGGGCCACCTTGCACCTTTGTAGCCATTTCTTGCTGCGTTTTCTTTCGCTTTTCCAAGTATCGACTTATACCACGGCAAGCTGCGCTCAAGAAGATTGCTGTGCTCCCAGAGAGGAAACCACCCTGCGTGAAGTATATGCATTTCCAAATGAAACTTGCCGTACCAGCTGTTACAGGCAAGCCCCGTTTCTTGCGGAGGTAAGCTTCCCGAGCTGTGTACAGCCGATAGATATTGCGAGAGAACTACCCTTCTCTCAAGCTCATTTGCTCTTTTGTCCTTCGCTCCCGATAAATCTACAGCTCCGCCGTTTTGCCAGAAGTGATTCCATCCCTCTGCGCTGTCCTGCGCTACTGCTTTAAATGAACCTTGCACTGCAGAAGATTCCTGCAGCTTAGTTTCATCACTTGCAAAAGCAACCGTAAACCAGTCTCCGGATATAGTAACGCAGTGCTCCCCTGTTTGTTTTAACCTGTCAAAACCGCTCACGCGGATAAAGTATCTATCGGTATTAAGTACCCTCTTGATTATTGCGCTGTTTTTCCTGTTTCCATCATAAGTTAAGCTCGTTTTGTGCCGCTCCGGCGACTCCCAGTCGGACGCACTTTTTTTGTGCGAGCCGTATGGGAATGTCATACAAATCGTCAACCGCTCCGAGACATTTTCCGATGTTTTAATTGAAAATCCTAAAGCATCTTTGCTTTGTGCGCAAACAGTTTTTACTTGAAAAAACACACCGTGAAGCCTAAACTTACTGTGCAGCACTCCTGTATATAAATCCAATTCCTGCCGTATTTCTGATAGTTCATCTGCTCTTATTGCCAAGCCGTCCCACATAAGAGAAATCCGTGCCAGGTTTAACCTATGCGGATTATGCCTCAGCCACTTATATATATACTCGTTTCCCGGCTGCGGCTCTGTTGCATATTTCAGCTCCCGTTCCCCCGTTTTATATGATGTCATCTCCACATCATCAAAACTGTAACACCTGCCGTCGCTATCCGGCATAGTATGCCAGCCCCATGTGCTCATTGTACAAAGCGGAAAAATCGCATAGTCCTCATACAATGTTTGAAACCCCGTAACATCGGCAGTAAAAGCAAACTCACCGTTTCCTACCGTCAGCGGAGACTCCGGCTCCACTTTGGTAAGTACTGGCGAGTGACGTCTTACTAAAGCTTCCTTGTTCACTATAGAATTAACCCTTACCCTTTTGAGGCCTTTTTATCCCTGAGACCCTTGAGCATTTTATATACAGCCGGCAGGTATTGCGAGGCAATGCGTTTGAGCGCAACCGTAGTGCGGTAGGTTCTTCTGCGGAAAATTCCGATAAGATTTCTCGGATGTTTTTCACCGAGAATTATACCGTCCAGTCTGTTTATTTCTTTTTCAAGCTTTTCACCCGATAGGGTTTTATATACCTTACGGTATTTTTTGATAAACTTCAAAAAGCTGTAGCGGAAGTATATTAAATCGCTTCGTTTATACTGCGGCATACGCAGCCTCACGGGGTCATCAGGGCTGATAGTAACATCTATAAAACCCGCTTCTTTGGCAATTTCGAGGATTTCCGTCTGCGGATACGGGTAAAAGTAGCTGATGATGATATTGTCCGTATGCATTTGAGCGTTGAGTTTTATAGTTTCAAGTGAAAGCGCAGGTGTTTCATACGGCAAGCCGATTATATTATACGTATTTACAATTATTCCTGCGTTTTTAAGCATGTGCGAAACACTGATAATGTGGTCGTTTTTCATCGTGCGCTTTAGATATTTTGTGCGAAGCTCTTCATTGCCGTTTTCAAGACCTATAGTTACAAGGTAGCACCCCGACTCGGCGAGCACTTTTACCATTTTTTCATTTATAAGCTCAACACGCAGGTTGCAAACGTACTTTTTACCGATACGCTCTTTGTATAGCTCGGCAAACTCATAAAACCACTCTTCAAATACATTTAAAATTGCATCGTTGAAGCTGAAGCACTCAATCTTCGGATCTTTTTCAAGTACCCTTTCAAGTAATTGAATTGCATTTTCGGGACTGCGAAATCTCGCATAACGGAGCCTTTTGGGATAAAGCTTGCGCAGCTCGGCATTGGCACAGTAAGTACACGAGTAAATACAGCCGCGCCCGACTATGACCTCGGCTGTGCGTTGAATCTTATTACTGTAAAGGTTCGGGTAGTCAAACAAATCCAAATCCGGAAACGGTAGGGTGTCAAGGTCTTCTATATAAGCTCTGACGGGGTTTTTGTGCACCGTGCCGTCTAAGTCTTTGACCCAAAAGCTCTCTGCTTCAAGGTCGAGCCTCCCGTTTTCGGCGAAATAATTTACGAAGTCAACACATGGGTACTCACCCTCGCCGATGCAAACAGCGTCGATGCCGGGAAGGCTGATAACCTCCTGCGGCGCCAGCGATGCGTGATACATACCTGCCATGACAAATATGTCGGGTAGCTCTTCATCGAGCCACAGCGCCATTTGCGTTGCAAAGCCGAGGGCGCTTGTGCGGATTGCTATCCCGATTATGTCCGGTTTAAATTCTTTAACCTTGCTGACAAATTCCGGCTTATCCGGCATGTATGTCTGATGATAAAGACAAACGTCGTGTCCCGCCTCTTTGAGCACGGAGGAAATCGAGGCTAAACCCTCGTTGTAGTTGCCCGGAATGTTGCGTTTGTGCTTATGTTTTTCGATAAAATCCGGGTATATGAGTAATACATTGATACCTTGGTACATAATACTCCTATTAAAAACGCTTAGCGTTTTTTACATGTCTCGCTTGCGAGACATTGCCTACAAATATATTCTGGGGAGTCTATTTCCGAGGCGGCTTAAAATATCGTTTGTTATCGTTCCGGCGGCGGCGGCGAGCTCTTCGGCACGTATCTCTTCCGCTCCGTCTTTGCCGATAAATGTTGCAATGTCGCCTGTTTTGACATCAGTTACATCCGTGACATCAAGCATCAGCATGTCCATGCAGATACGCCCGATAATCGGCACCTTAACACCGCTTACTATTGCCATCCCGTTTTTACCGGTCATTTGGCGCGGAATACCGTCTGCGTAACCGATTCCGACAGTGGCAATCTTCATTGGCTTTTCTGCGGTAAAGAGCCTGCCGTAACTTACGCTCTCCCCTGCTTTAATGTGGCGGACTTGAGATATGTCGGCTTTTAGCGAAAGCATCGGCCGCAAATCTGTTTTTACTTTTGTGTCATCGGCCTGACTTTGCACACCATAGAGCATGATACCGGGGCGTGAGTAATCGCACTCGATTTCGGGGTAGTTATATATGCCGTAGCTCGACTGTGCGTGCAGCTTCCCGACGTCGTATCCCTTATCCCGCAGCTTTTTGACCACTGTATAAAACCGCTCCATTTGCAAATTCGTAAACTCTATATCGCCGGCTTCAAAGCTGTCGGGTGAAGCAAGGTGTGTTCCTGTTCCTATGACAGTTAAATTTTTATAATTAAAGAGCTTCTCGATTTCGGTGAAATTATCCGGCTCTATTCCCAAGCGGTGCATTCCTGTGTCGATTGCTACATGAATGCGCAGCTTATATCCCGTGCCGTTTAGTGCTTTTGCATGCACATCGTCGACAACAAGCTGGGATAGATTGTAGTCAAATAAACAACCGGCGTCGTCGGTATGCGCGCAGCCAAGTACCAGAATGTCGCCTTCGGGAACTATACCGCGGAGCTTTACACCTTCTGCAACCGTTGCGACTGCAAACGTTTTGATTCCCTCACGTAAAAGTCTTTTTGCCACTCGCTCCACTCCGTGACCGTAGGCGTCGGCTTTGAGAACTGCCATCATTTCACACGATTTTGGCGATTTTGCCCGGATATCCGCAACATTAAAAGATAGTGCTTCCATGTCAATTTCGACCCATGCACGTCCGTATATATGCGGTCTCGACATAGGCTTCGCCTTGCCGTACCACTCTTTTTCTTCAAGCTCCAGACTAAGCGTGAGCAGTCTGTCTACAAGCTCGGGATAATCGATACCTGCCGCTTGCATCATTCTCGGAAGCTGACTGTGAGCTGTAAAGCCGGGGATTGTATTGGCTTCGCTGAAAACAACATCACCGTCGTCTTTTAGAAACAGGTCGATACGTGCATACCCGCGGCAGCCGAGTGCACGGAACACCGCCTTGCCTGTTTCGAGAACCTTCTTTTCACTGTCGGAATCTATGCGTGCAGGTGTGTGTATTTTGGATGCTTTGAGCGTATATTTTTCTTCGTAGCTGAAAAAGCTATTCTGCTGCTCAACTTCAATTTCATTTGCCCTGCCTGTAATCAGCTCATGATTTCCGACAACAGAGCATCCGACCTCTTTGCCGACAATATTTTCTTCAATTATCACAGCGTCATCGTAGATAAAGGCTTCTTTAACCGCTGCGGGTACTAATAAATAATCAAACACCTTCGCAACACCAATCGATGAGCCTGCTTTTACCGGTTTTACGAATACCGGTAAACTCAAGGTTTTCACCGCTGACATGAGTTCGTCCTCTGTCGGAACATACTCAAAACACACGGATTTCGGCACGGTTATTCCCGCAAGCGAAACTATTCTGTGAGAGCGTTCCTTGTCCATGCAAAGTGCCGATGCCGCCGAGCCGCTGCCAACCACAGGAATACCCGCAAGCTCACACAAGCCTTGAATAGTCCCGTCCTCGCCATATCTTCCGTGCATAACGGGAAACACTACATCGACGGGTATAGCAAACGGCTGACCGTTATCATACTCGACTATCCCACCGCCACGATGCGGTGAAATATATGCGTTTGTCAGGTAACGCTCGTCGGTGTGCCATTCGTCGTTTGGTAATGCTTCTACAGAGCCGGAGTATTTGTACCACCTGCCCTTGTTTGTGATGCCTATCATGATGATTTCGTATTTCTCTTTGTCTATGGCGTTAATTACAGAATATGCCGATTTTAAAGAAACGCCGTATTCCGGCGAAAATCCGCCGAAAATGACGGCAACTATCTTCTTATTCATAAAGCACCT
>Ga0123356_10006321_pt1 | contig 11961 bp, 12 predicted proteins | sample TergutEmb28metaG_2_FD_92546 | JGI IMG/M metagenome (GOLD analysis project Ga0123356, IMG submission 92546) | Embiratermes neotenicus P3 segment gut microbial communities from Petit-Saut dam, French Guiana - Emb289 P3 | ecosystem: Host-associated > Arthropoda: Insects > Digestive system > Gut ... | reverse complement strand
CACAACCTAAGCGCAATGTTTGCGGACAGGTCCCTCAAGGTAACACAGGTTTACCTTACCAAAGACATGGAGAAACTTTCTTCAGGTCTTCGTATCAACCGTGCTGGTGATGACGCATCAGGATTGGCTGTATCTGAAAAGCTTCGCAGCCAAATTCGTGGTCTTAACCAGGCTTCTACAAACGCCCAGAACGGCATTTCTTTCATCCAGGTAACAGAAGGATATCTTCAGGAATCTCAGGACATTATCCAACGTCTTAGAGAATTGGCTGTTCAGGCCTCTAACGGCATCTACAGCGATGAAGACAGACTTTACATCCAGGTTGAAGTTTCCCAGCTCGTATCCGAAATCGACAGAATCGCATCTCATGCACAGTTTAACGGCATGAACCTGCTAACTGGACGTTTTGGACGCTTAACTGGTGAAAACGTTGTTACAGCATCAATGTGGCTACATATTGGCGCTAACATGGACCAGAGAATTCAGGTACATATTGGCACAATGACAGCAAAAGGCCTTGGCATCCGCCAAATGGACGAAAGCTTTGTCACTCTCCAGACCCCGGAAGATGCCAACAGAACCATCGGTGTAGTAGACGCAGCCCTCAAACTCATCAACAAGCAGAGAGCAGACTTAGGCGCATACCAGAACCGTTTAGAACACTCAGTTCGCGGCTTGGATATCGGCGCTGAAAACATGCAGGCAGCAGAGTCCAGAATTAGGGATACTAACATGGCTAACCAGATGGTAGAATATGTTAAGAACCAGGTTCTGAACCAGGCGGGCGTAGCCATGCTTGCTCAGGCTAACCAGAGATCAACTTCGGTATTGTCATTGTTGCAATAATGTGTTAAAATTACTGTAAGAAGGGTTTGCCTGGCTCAAATCACCGTGGAAATTGATTCAGGCAGCCCTACTCTGTTTACCTAAAGCTCCGGGGTCTATTAAATTAGCCCTGGACAGAGATATTTGACAAAATCCCTCCAGCCTTCTAGCTTCCCATAGTTAGAATGCGCGGGACGTTTCGAAACGATTTATTTAAGGACGGTGTTAGGTGCAAACCATGACCCGTCCTGAATGCGTCGTTTCGTTCTGTTAGCAGAAATACAGGATGGTTGCGCGAAACCAGCTTTTAAATCTGCTCCTGCGGAACGCTTCGGCATGGATAGCCGAAGAAAAGCAAACTATGGAGGGTATATTAATGATTATTAATCACAACATGAGCGCCATGTATGCCGATCGTCAGCTCGGCGTAACCCAGTTATCGATTAACAAAAATATCGAGAAGTTAAGTTCCGGTATGCAGATTAATCGTGCTGGTGATGATGCATCCGGACTTGCGGTTTCCGAAAAAATGAGAAGCCAAATTCGCGGATTGCTCCAGGCAGAACGCAATATCCAGAACGGTGTTTCTTTTATCCAGGCTTCTGAAGGTTACCTTCAGGGAACACAGGATATCCTGCACCGTCTTAGGGAATTAGCTGTGCAATCAGCCAACGGAATCTATTCCGACGAAGATCGTATGCAGATCCAGGTCGAAGTTTCCCAGATGGTTGATGAAGTTAACCGTATTGCAAGCCATGCTCAATTTAACGGCATGAACATGCTAACAGGTGCTTTCGCTATGGATTCAGCGACAGGTAGAATTATGCAGTTGCAGGTTGGAGCTAACATGGATCAGAATGCAAGGATCTATATTGGCGATATGTCAGCAACAGCTCTTGGCCTAACAGACTCTCAGGGGAATGATGGCAAACTTTCTATTGCTGATCCTGCAGAAGCAAACATGGCAATTGGAACAGTTGACGCAGCGTTGAAAATTGTAAATAAACAACGCGCGGACCTTGGCGCTTATCAGAACCGTTTTGAAATGGCAGCACAGGGCGTAGCCATTGCGGCAGAAAATATCCAAGCCGCCGAATCCCGCATTAGGGATACGAACATGGCTAACAGAATGGTAGACTACACAAGAGATGCTATTCTGAATCAGACAGGAACTGCAATGTTAGCACAAGCTAACCTTCGCACACAGTCTGTATTACAGCTGCTTTCATAATCTGGCTTAACAGGAAAGTTCTGCAATTTAAAAAAAACGAAGCGATTTAAGAGACTTCTGGACGTCGTCTTTTTGTCGTTAAAGGACAGTGAAGTTCGCGCCCTTCACTGCCCTAATTTTTTTTCTTTTGCCAAGGAATGGCGAAAGAGATTGTCTGACTTTATAATCATTAATTATACGGTCAGGTATATACATGGAGGTATAAGATGTCCGTAGTAAGTGTGGGATTCATACCTGTCTCGCCAATGCCGATTCATGGTGATATTCGCCCGAATACGGTTAGGCAGGATACCCAACCTGAAAAGAAAGTAAAACCTCAAGTAATAGAAACTACCGCTGCTAATTTACAGCGGCTGGGTGATGCTTTCAACAAAAAATTGCGATTCGAAGTAGATCACAACTCTAACCAGGTCATCGTCAAGGTCATTGATAAAGCGACCGATAAGGTGATTAAGGAACTTCCGCCCGAAGAATTGCAGAGGTTGCACAGTAATTTAAAGGAAGCTATAGGTCTTTTATTTGATGAAATGGTTTAGTCTAGCCGCTTAATTTAAGCGGTTAGGCAAGTTTACCTGTAGATGGGGAGATCAGGTTTATGTCCGATGTTTTTATACCGGGAGTAAGAAGCAGGTTTAACTCAGATCAGATTATTGAAGGTCTGATGAATGTTGAACGTATTCCCAGAGATAGAACACAGCGTAATATAGACAATCTTCAGATTCAAAAAGGTTACTGGCAGGAAGTTGGCAGACGCATAAATTCACTACGTGATAGTTCACGGTTACTCTTCTCTTTTCAAAACCCATTTAACGAAAGAATTGGACGCAGCACAGACGATAACGTAATTACAGCTGTAGCAACAAGGGAAGCTGCGGAACAATCATTTCGTTTTTCTGTAAAACAAGTAGCAACGGCAGATCGTTTTCTTTCCCAGCCGCTCCAGGAAAGAACAAGAATTGAAGCCGGAAATTATGTTTTTACAGTAGGCAATGATGAAATTGCCATAAATTTCCGAGGCGGCACTTTAAGAGATTTTGTAGATATAATTAACCGAAGAGGACGAGACAAAATTGGAGCTTCTTTAATATCCGTTCAACCTGGAACAACGTCTCTCCTTATAGAAGCGAAAGATACAGGCTCTGCAAACAGACTGGGATTTTCGGCAGACGCTAGAACACTTGCCACACAAATCGGCATGATGGAAGTAAGCAATGATACACGCAGAGACATTACCATAAATGAAAGTTCAGTTCAAAAAACAGGCGATAACGCCGCTAATATTTCCGTAAACGAAGGTGTTTTAAAAGTCTCGGCTCGCTCAAACGCCTCTCTTCCTGTCAATATGGCAATTAGCACAGATTCACCTCTTGTTCTGCGTCTTGAAACTCAAACAAAAGTTGAATCTGGTGACGGATTTATTCCTCAAACTCCTCCAGGTCCAAGCATTCCAACAGGCTCTGTTACTTATGGCGGAATTACTGTTAATAATGCTCCATCGTCATCCCCTCTTCCAGAGAACACAACCCCTGCTCCTCCTGTACGTAATGATGACATGGAAGTTTTAAATCTAACTTTTTCTGACGGAACAAAGGCAAAGCTGCCCGCAATTACAGATTCTTCTTCTTTTACCGCAAGACAATATAACCTTTCTGATGTTGCAAGAGGTAAGACAATTGTTTCTCTTAATGTTGAAAATTCAAATACTCACCGAGAAGTTTCTATCGGTAAAGTAGAAATTTTAGATCCAAATTCTACAAGCGGCGGTTTAAAACCATTAAACGCTGTTTCTACATCACGTGACGCAATTATAACGATGGAAGGAATCGAAATTACAAGACCCAATAATAATATAAGCGATCTAATTCCCGGCGTTACATTAAATGTAAGAGGTGTTTCAGATAGACCTGTTGAATTAAAAGTTACAGGAAATATTGAATCTGTTAAAGACGCAATTATAAATTTTGTAGGAAACTATAACCGTTTAATGGCAGAAATAAATGTTCTTACAAGAAGAGACGATCGTGTTATAGATGAGCTTTCTTATTTAACAAAAGATGAGTCTGATGCGATGAGAGAGAGGCTTGGCGTATTTTCTGGTGATACTACATTAAATACATTCAGAGGTAATCTGCAAAGAACAGTAACTGCGCCCTACCCCACAAGCCTGGAAAGAGAACTTTCGCTTTTGGCGCAAATAGGAATTAGCACCAATGCTTTAAGAAGCAGCGGATATGATCCTTCCCGCCTTAGAGGATATTTAGAAATAGATGAGCGGGCTTTAGATGCCGCATTGGAAACAAAGATTCCAGCAATAAGAGAACTTTTTGCAAGCGATACCACAGGCAATTTACTTGCGGATACAGGCGTTGCTTTTAATGTTGACGCCCTTTTAAGACCTTTTGTTGAAACCGGCGGCATAATTGCCTTAAAAACGAGTACGATTGATTCCCGCATAGGTCAGGATGAAAGACGTATCGCAAACCTTGATCGTCAGCTTGCTGCAAAAGAACAGGAACTTCGCATCCAATATGCGAGAATGGAATCGGCTTATGCACGCATGGAGCAAATGTCACAATCTCTTGATAATTTTAGTCAACAGAACCGAGGCAACAGATAGCAGGAGAAATAATGGAAATTAAAGTAAATGGTAAAGTACTAGATGTAAAACTGGAAAACGAAAATACTCTTGGTGAAGTATTGGCAAGCGTTGAGCAATGGCTCGCAAATTCAGGACATCGTATATCTGAATTAAAAATTGACGGTAAAAGTATAAACGCCTCGATGATCGAAGAAGTTTTTTTAACAGAAATTAAATCTATAAAAAATATTGATATAAATACAAATGTTGTTGCGGAACTAACTGCGGCAAGCCTTTTAAATCTTATAGAAGACATAAAAGAGTTTGAAAGCTTGAGCTTTGAAGAAAAATCTAAGTATTTTGAAAAATGGAAAGAAACCGTAACAGCTCATTTTATTTATTCAGAAATGCCCGATCTTTTTTCTTTTTGCGGCAATGCCTTTTCAAACGGCGATGTAACACCGCAAACACTGCTTGCGGTTACAGAAGAAATACAGCGTGAAGTAAATGAACCTGTAAAAGAATTAAAAACTGCCGAGCCTATATTAAATGAAATCTGCGAAAGGCTGATTGACCTTCCTTTGGATATCCAAACAGGAAAAGACGCCAGAGCCGCTCAAACTATTCAGCTTTTTTCCGCAGTTACAGAAAAGATATTCCGCATCTTTAGGCAATTGGATATACAAGGGTATCTTACTCATTCCAGCGGCGATAAATCCCTAAGCAGCTTAATTACAGACTTTGGAAATATTCTAAAAGAACTTTTAACAGCCTATGAAAAGAACGATTCTGTGCTTGTCGGCGACATAACAGAATATGAAGCGTCTCCTAAAGTTAAGGAACTTTATTATTCAATTATAGAAAACATTAAAATTAAGGCTGAAGAAAAATGATACAACTAACTTCTTTATATCCATTACAAGTATCCGCAACAGATTTTAACATGGACGGAACAACAGATCCTATAGCTGTAATTGTCGGGCTTGTTGTAGTTGGCGGTATTATCGCCGCTCTAATAATAATTAATTCAATCAAAAAACCTGGGGTTTCGGGCGCTAAAAAATCAGGCTCAGGCGGTGGCGGCGGAGGCGGTTTAATGTCCGTCTTTGCCATGCATAAAATATCCAAAAGCATCGGTTTAAATCACGATCAATCAAAAATGCTTGATTTTATCTTTAAAACAGATCAAGTTGTAGAGCCGGAAAGATCGATAAATACCCCGGCTCTTTTAGACAGGCATTTTAGGCGCGCATACCGCATTATCGAAAACGCCGCAACATCAAACGATGAAAGACAGCGAAAACTTGGCATTCTTTTTTCTACCAGAAATATATTAGATAACAGTGTTCTGGGTTCAATGACTTCTACAAAGCAAATCAAGGATGACACAGTTTTTATTATAAATACCGGAAAAGAAAAAGTTAATGTTCATTTAGTTAGCGCAAAAGGTGATAATATCCTTGTAGAACCGCCCAAAAATGTTCTGGGAAGCCAGATTAAAATCCAAAGGGGAACCAGAATAACCGTTCTGTTTTTTAACAAGAGCAATAAAGGTTTTTCCTTTGAAACTAGGGTAATTGGCTATACAAGCCATAATGGTCAGCCTGTTATGCAGCTGGCTCATTCCAACCAGCTTCGCTTTCTTTCACAGCGCCGTTTCAGAAGGCGTCAGACCACTATTGCATGCAATATGTTTTTGGTATATGTTGAAGGTAGCGGAAAGAAACAGAAGCTTATTGTTGACAAGCGCCGTTTACAGGGAAGCATACCAGATATTTCTGTAGGCGGATGTTCTATGAAAATAATGGCTCCTGTGCAGGTGGGAGCCAGGTTTAAAATTGAGTTTATGCAAGGAGATGAGAACGTAGCCGCCCTAGGGCAGGTTTTAAGGTCTAACAAAACAGGAATGAACACAATTATTCATATTAGATTTTTAAGAGTTTCTCAGAAGTCCATGAATATTATAAATGCGTTTGTATACGAGTATGGCAAAGAATAAATAAAAAGGAAAATGCAATGAAAGTTATTAACATTAAAGATATGATCAGAAAAGATGTTCCTATTTATTACCGTAAATTATATACAGGTGTTGCTGTTATAGAATTTAATAAAGGTCCAGAAGACTTCCGTATAGATTTTTCTATAGAAATTAAACCTACAGGTCATAAGGAAGTAAATGTTTCATTTATCGATGCAATTGATTATCCTCTAATTCCTGTTACAAAAGAATTAAAGCAATTAATTACCCAGCTTGAAGATGATGACGGACTCCCAGAATAGTAAATGATTGAACTTGTTTCTAATTCAACTGACGAAACTATAGCTATAGGTCAAAACATTGCAAATAACATTACCGCAAGCTCTACAATCGCTTTAAAAGGTCAGATAGGAAGCGGCAAAACATACCTAACCAAGGGAATCGCTTTAGGTCTTGGAATTAAAGAATTATTAACAAGCCCTACATATACAATTATAAATGAATATCCAAGGACAGCGCAGCCTACATTGTACCACATTGACGCTTATCGTTTAAATAATGAAAAAGATTTTGAAGATATCGGCGGCATAGAAATTATTAATTCAAAAGGAATTGTTATAATTGAATGGAGCGAACGCATTTTAAATTCACTGCCTTCTGATACTGTTACCATAACAATAGAAATAACTGATTTAACATCCAGGCTTATTAAAATAGACGGACTTGAAATATCGTGAAATTATTAGCTATTGATTCTTCTACACCTATACTTTCTATCGCGCTCTGTAATGGAGAAGATATTTTTTATACAGATACAGAACCTTGTATGGGGCATTCTGAACTTGCTATTGATTTAATCGACAAACAGCTAAAAAAAGCGGAATTACCACCCTGCGATTTGGAAGGAGTTCTTTGCATGGGAGGACCAGGTTCTTTTACAGGACTTAGAATCGGCTACTCTATCGCAAAGGGATTATCTCTTTCTTTATCTATTCCTTTTGCACCTATTCCAACTTTAGATTGTTTTGTTTTTCAAGTTTCAGAATATTCGCTTTCTGTTATTGAAGCCAGAAAAGGATCTTACTTTTATGCATTTTTTAATAAAAATGAACGTTTAACATCAGACAAAGAAGCATCCGCTATACAAATAACAGAAGAAATTAAAAATATTTTGATATCAGAAACAGATAAAATTATTATTACAGGACCTGGGTCAGAAAGTTTATACAATTCATTACACGAAGACTTAAAAAACAATATTACTTTAAATTATACAAATAGAGGCTATGCAAAAGAACTAATAGGCATCGCAAAAACACAGGATATTTTTAGCAAGGATTGCAGCGCTTATCTTAATTGCGGACCTGAATATATAAGAAAAACAGATGCTGAATTAAATAGTTAAATTATTTTTTGCTGTCTAATTCTGTAAAAACATCATGTAAAAAATGATTTAAAAATAACATTTTATCTTTTCCGTGCCATTTTTTTAATGTATTAGGAATAAAGCTTTCTACGGCAGATCCAAAGCGTTGTATAAATAGATATGGATCTGGTCCATCTTTACATCTAAAACCCATTAATAAACATTCTTTAATAAATGAAAGTTTATCCAGGTCTTCGCATACAGCGCTTTGTATTGCTGGATTTTTAATATATGCTTCAACATCTTTAGCATAGGTAAAACGTTTTACAACACCTGCTTTTTCGTTTATTATAGTTCCCGAAGCGGAAGGACCAGCTCCTAGCCAGCCTTGTAACTGCCAATATCTAAGATTATGAAGGCATCTTTTTCCGTTAATCGCAAAATTAGAAATTTCATACTGCTTGTAACCTGCGTTTATAATAGCATCACGTCCTGTTATCCAAAGAGAATCCGAAACATCTCTATCAGGAAGTACTACGGTATTTTTCTTTATGTTTTGCGCCAATTTTGTTTCAGACTCAACTGTAAGGCTATATAGCGATAAATGCACAGGTTTATACGTAATAATATGCGCAACATCATCTAATATGTTTTTTTCTGTCTGGAAAGGAAGCCCTGTAATAAGATCGACAGAAAGCGAGCAGTTGTAAAACTTAGACGCTAATGCCAGCCTCTCCTGCAATATATCAGCTTTACCCGCTCTATTAACCGCAATACGGCTGGCTTCGTTAAATGTCTGAACTCCAAGACTAAGCCTGTTTACGCCTCCATCTTTGCACATGGAAAGGAATTCTTTTGTTATTGATTCCGGGTTTGCTTCTATTGTAAATTCAACAGGTTTAAAAGCCGGAATATTTTTTAGAGCATCAAATAAAATCTGAAGTTTATTTCCAAGTATAGAAGGAGTTCCGCCGCCAATATATGCCGTAGGTATTTTTTTTACCGAAAAACAATTAATCTGATATTTTATATCTTTAATTAAAGCGTTTAAAAATGCGTCTATATAGTCTTCGTTATGCGAACTTTTATTTACGGAATAAAAATCACAATAATCGCAAAATTCCGCGCAAAATGGAATGTGTATATATAATGACGCTGTATTCATTAAAGCAGATTTATTTTAACTAAAGGCCAAAATCTTAATACAGCCCTTGCGCTAATCAATGATGGAGAAATTACTCCCCATGTCCTTGAATCGTTTGTATTTCCCCGATCATCAGAAACTACAAAACATTCATCCGGTCCTAAAATAATTGTATCCATATTACCTGAAAAAGGTATTGATTCATCCCAAATACCTGGCATACTCGGCTTTAACGGATGATAAGGTCTTTCAGAAAGTTCATACTCTGTAAGACTGTAAGAGCTTCCTGCAGCTTTTACCCTAAACTCATAATCCTTCATAAAAATCTCATCACCCGGAAGCGCTATTACACGTTTTATATAGTATTGTCCTTCACCTGAAAAAATTGTAATTTTCTGCGCTGTTAAGAATCTGACAAATCCGTCTACAATACGTAAAGGCAGTTTTTTATCTTTATAGTGCCTCATATCAACAAGAACAATACTGCCTCTTTTAAAAAGATATTGGCTTTCATCATTTTTTCTGCCCCATGGCGGCGCAAAAGAAGAAAAAATTATCCTGTCTCCTTTACTCAATGTAGGTTTCATAGTTTCGTTATCTATTACCCAAACAGAAAAGAAAAAAGCGCTAAGGCAATTGTAAACAATGTATAAAACAAAAAAAACCAGAATATATTTAAAAAGACGATGCCTTTTATATTTTTGAGCTGTATATGAATATTGCGACCATTTATCAAACATAATTATTTCATTCCCCCTATGCGCCACATTGGCCAGAAAATGATCAATCCTTTCCCCAATACTTTTGATGAATTTACAGTACCAAAATTCCTTCCGTCATTGGAACTGTCTCGATTATCACCCATAGGGAAAATCCTTCCTTCGGGGATATACCATCCCAGACGGTTTTTTGCCAAAAGAACTGAATATCTTTTATCTTCGGGAGTTGTCTTTCTTATAGTTTCAAGCCTGGCTTCTTCGTAAGCAAACCTGTCAAAGAAACGCAGATCTCCTACATTTGACGTTTGGTTAACTAAATCCTGTGAAATATTAAGCCCATTGTCCATCCAGCCGTCTGCTTTTCCAATAGCTCTAAGAATAGGATATTGATCCCTGGGCATTAGCCTTGTTACATTATGTTTCCATTGCCTGCTTTTATTGTATTCATTTTCATCAATCCATCTGTCTTCACCTGCAAAGCGTATCTGCATATCTCCGTCTTTCATTACAAACCAGTCTTGTGATTGACCTACCGCACGCTTAATTAAAAAGTGAACTCTCTGCTCTCCCCTTTCGTCTCTGTCAATATCTACCAGGGATAAAGTAAGCATATAAATAATTCTTTGCGCTACATCAAATACAGTACCTCGAGAAATATAAGCCGGGCTTTCGAATATAATAATATCGTTTCGCTGCGGTTTATACACACTGGACATTTTTACAAATCCGGGCAGCAGCTCAGGACCATATACAAGCTTATTTACAAAAACATGATCACCTATATTAAGAGAATCTATCATTGAACCTGAGGGGATTCGATATGCCTGAACCAGATATTGATTTGCCAATAACACCATGCAGGCTGCCCAAATAAAGGCATCAAGCCAGTCTAAAATAGCGTTTTTAGCCTTTCGTTTTTCTTTTTTAGCTTGACGTTTTCTTGCCCTAAAAGTTAAAAATCTCTCTGTTAAAAGCTGGACATTGTCGAAAAAATCGATTTTTTTGGAAGCATTTGACATTTGTGTAATTTTACCATAAAATTGACCTTTATAGCAATAGAATAAGGAGATATTACTTTGATAAAGGCAACTGCGAAGCTAATACTTGCTTTAAACGGCAATGTTAAAAAGAGCCAGATAGCGGCTGGATTTGCATGGGGTATGCTTTTAGGGATAATCCCTGCGGGCAATTTTTTCTGGATCGTTCTGTTTATTGTTTCATTCTTTTTTAGGCATAATCACGGATCTAAATTATTAAGTTTAGTAATCATAAAATTACTCTCCCCTCTTGTCGTGTATCAGATAGATGCTCTTGGATGGTGGATACTTCATATCGATTCTTTTAGGCCATTCTTTATAAGTATGTTTAATATGCCATTTGTTCCATTTACCAAATTTAACAATACTTTGGTAATGGGCGGACTTGCCATCGGATTAGTTCTGTGGATTCCTGTCTTTTTTATGTTTATGGCTTTAATCCCTCTTTACCGCAACCATGTAGCGGTAAAAATAAGGAATTCCAAAGTTATTAAAGCAATAATGAAATTTCCGTTGTTTAGTCTTATTGAAAAAGCTCTTATAAAGGAATAATGGAGTTACCAAATGAAAAAAGAAGAAACCAAAACTGCAAAAACGCCAAAACCTGTGAAAGTTCCGGGCGCTTTTAGAAAACCTATAATAAAGAAAACTTTTATTAATAAGTTTGAAAAACTAATAGAACATCCTCAGGATAAAAAGTTTTTTACATCATGCTTTGTAGAAAAAGATGATTATTTTAATATTCGTGAAGGCTTAACAAAAGATGACGCAAAGCGTTTAAAAGGACTTTTAAAAGTAATTAAAGAAAACCGTAAAGGCGCTGTAAACTTTTTACCTCTTGCCTTAGTCGGAATAATTACCGCAGCTATTATCATTTTCTTTACAATATTTGCAAATCCTTTACTTGGAAGCGCAATGGAAAAAGGATTGGAAGCAATTTTTGAAGCAAAAGCTGATGTTCGAGGCTTTAGGCTTTCGCTTATTAAGTTTGAAATTTCTGTTAGAAGTATAACTGTCGCAAACAGAGACAGCCCCATGACCAATCTTTTTGACATGGGAAGGGTTGCAATTATATTAAGACCT
>Ga0123356_10006320_pt1 | contig 11962 bp, 15 predicted proteins | sample TergutEmb28metaG_2_FD_92546 | JGI IMG/M metagenome (GOLD analysis project Ga0123356, IMG submission 92546) | Embiratermes neotenicus P3 segment gut microbial communities from Petit-Saut dam, French Guiana - Emb289 P3 | ecosystem: Host-associated > Arthropoda: Insects > Digestive system > Gut ... | reverse complement strand
GTGCTGTACGTCAACCTGGAGCTTGACCGGGCAAGCTGCCTGCACCGCTTCAAAGATGTATACGCCGCGCTGGGCTGGCGGCCCGACAACCTAGCCAACATCGACGTGTGGAACCTGCGCGGCAAGGCCGTGCCTATGGACAAGCTGGCGCCCAAGCTGATCCGCCGGGCGCAGAAGAAAAATTACATCGCCGTGATCATTGACCCGATCTACAAGGTGATCACCGGTGACGAAAACAGCGCCGACCAGATGGCGAAGTTCTGCAACGAATTCGACCGGGTATGCACCGACCTGGGCTGTGCGGTGATCTACTGCCACCATCACAGTAAGGGCAGTCAAGGCCAGAAGCGGAGCATGGACAGGGCCAGCGGCTCTGGTGTGTTTGCCCGCGACCCGGACGCCCTGCTGGATTTGATCGAGCTTGAGGTGACCGAGGCCCTGCGCAAGCAAGAGGAAAACAAGGCAGTGTGCGCGGCGGCTGCGCGTTTCTTGGCCGTGCGTATGCTGGGCTGGGAAGAAGAGGTTTCACAGGACGATCAATGCAGCCAGGTTGCTTTCCTGGCCGCCTGCGAGGGCCTGCTGAAGCCCGAGGACTATGATGCGCTGCGCAATGAGGCGATGATTGCCCAGCATACAGTGAAGCTCAGAACTGCCTGGCGCATTGAAGGTACCCTGCGGGAGTTTCCCAAGTTTGACCCGGTGAACTGCTGGTTTGATTACCCGGTACATCTCTTGGATACGATTGGGAGCTTGCAAGATGTGAAGACGCAGGACGACGCTGCATTCAACAAAAATTTGAAGGAAAAGCAAAAAAAAGGCGCACAAACACAATCGGACAGGCATGCTTTTGTCCGTCAATTGCAATTGGACGCAGTAAGAGGCGCGATAGAAAAGCTTAAAAAAACCGGGTTGATTTGCACACAGAGCAACATTGCCGCCCAAATAGATGAGCTTGACGGAGAGAAAGTAACAAGGCAACACATCACGCGATGGCGTGAAAAGTGGAAAAAGTACGGCGAGGCGGATTTTGAAATGGAAAAAATTGATGGCGAATACGTAATGCATGAAATCGATTGAGCCTCCGCACCTCTGCGAAACAAGGGGTGCGGAGGTCGGGAGGTTCCGAACCCTCACACCCCTATATACGGGTGCGGTAGGGAGGTAAGGGATAGGGACGCGGGAAGACATCTTCCGCACCTACCCTCCGCACCCCTATTAGAGGTTCGAGGGTGGGGTATGCCCCTCCCCACCACCCCGCACCCCTATATAAATATAGGGGGTGCGGGGGTGAGGAGGGTAGGCATACCCGTGAGAGGTGAAGAACAAGAAGGAGGGAAAAGAAAATGGAAAACAATAACAAGCTATGCCCAATTATGTCCATCGGCGCAATTTCCCATGGAGATAGCTGCCTTGTAGATTGCCAAGAAGAGGATTGCGCCTGGTGGATAGAAGGTCATTGTGCTATCCGACAAGTTGCATGGGCGCTGGATAGCCTTGAGGTACAGCATGGATGCGGCATATAGCTTTTTCCTGCCCATAATCCCCCCGACCGTCACACATCAGGAGAAGGCCGTACGGGTGGTACGAGGCAAGCCGGTATTCTACGAACCACCGGCGTTACGCGATGCCCGCGCCAAGCTTGAAGCGCATCTGGCCCAACACGCACCGCAAGAACCATACACAGACGCGGTTCGGCTGGTGACCAAGTGGTGCTTCCCCGTAGTGCGCAATCATCGCAGCGGGGAGTACAAGGGCACCAGACCGGATACCGACAACCTGCAAAAGCTTCTCAAGGACGTGATGACCGGCTTGCGCTTCTGGAAAGATGACGCGCTTGTGGCCTCGGAGATCGTGGAAAAGTTCTGGGCGGATGTACCGGGCATTTACATCGCCATCGAATCGCTGTAGGGGTGGACGCATGAAAGGGTTTGAGCCTGTGACGTATAGGGATTGCGATATTCCGTGCATAGATACCTGGCGTGTTGAACAGGTTCGGGAATCGGCATTGCGTGCGTACCTCGAGTTGGAGAAGCGCGGGCAGATCGTTTTGCGGTATCCGGTGCGGATATTCAAGAAAAGCGGACGCGTTGAAATACGGTACCTGGCGGCCTTTCCGCATGAGTGGACACTAGAAGCCCTTGCAGATGCGGAGGCGAAGATTAGGCAGGGTAAGCCGGAGCAGCAAAGAATGGCGGTGTGATGATGTATGCATAACCAAATGCTTGGCGAGATTAGGGCGCGGTACGAGGTTGCCTTTCCAGAATGGGACGGCGACTGTATACCAAAGGCGATGTATGAAACCGGGCGGGAGATAATACCGATCCTGCTGGGCGATGTGGAGCGGATGTTTGCGTTGAAGGAGCGGTTTGATTGTTTGCGACACCAGAAGGATCACTTCTTCCACATGGCAAACAGGCTACGCTCCGAGTGCGACGCGTTACGCAGGGAGCGGGATGCGGCGGTTGCGGACATAAAAATAGGCTGGGTATGCTTCGCGTGCAAACGCCGGGTGAAAGGAAATGAATGGATGAACTGCCCAGACAGAAAGTTTGCACATGGGGTGGAGGGGTCAACGATGTGCGATAACTTTGAATGGCGCGGGGCGAAGGGAGAGGAATGGTGTGGGAAATAACTTTGGATACCATTTGGCGTTGATTCTACTGGTTTCTGCTGGCAGCATTACGATCACAAGCTTTGTCTGCTTAATGTTTGGCTGGGGGCCCTTTAGGAGGTGAGGCATAACATGACAATCACCTATGACGACCTGAAGCAATGCGCCTTCATGGCTCGCGAGGCTGACCGGCTGCGCGAGCAGATGCTCCGGGTGCGCGCCAAAGTGGAAGGCGGTGGCCTGCGGGTGGTGGTAAAGGTGACGGGCAAAGGAGATGCTGATCCGGTCGGGACGGCGGTTTCCGACCTCGATGAGCTACGTGTGCGTTGGCAGGGCGTAATTGACCGCTATTTGTCGCTGGCCAATCACATCGATGAAGTCATTTCTGGCGTTGATTCACCGGCCCAGCGGGTGATATTGCGCTTGCGATACGTGGATGGGAAGCGGTGGGGTTATATTTGCAAGCAGACTAACTACTCATATAGCTGGGCAAGGGAGCTACGCAATCGCGGGCTGAAAGCGATTTTATAGAACGAGAGCCACAAAAGGCCAAAAATATGTGGTACTATGATACCATCAAGAACCGGCACAAAGGGCCGGGGCAAGGAGCGTCAAATGCGGCGCTCTTTTTGTATGCACGAAAAGGAGGAACCAAGGTATGAATTTGACACTTCAGGAGTTTCAGAGGTGCGCGTCATTGGCATGTGAGGCGGACGCCTTGCGGGAGCGCATGATTCGCTTACGTACTGCCGCTGAAGGCGCTGGCATGCAGCTGGATGGGTATCAGGGGCCCAAAGCCGGAGACGATCCGGTGGGAGAGGCAGTGGGCAACCTGGACAAGCTGCACGGCCGGTGGATGCGCGCCATCGACCAATACCTGGCGCTGATGCTTCGTGTTGACGAGGCAATTGCCGAGCTGGAGAGCCCAGAGATAAGGACGGTGCTGCGCCTGCGCTTTATTGACGGCTTGCCGTGGGAGGAAGTCGGCGTGAAGATGCACTATGCAACTAGCCATTGCCGTCGGCTGTGCAACAGGGGGCTCCAGGAGTTGGAGTTGAAGTAAGCAAAGCGGGGTGCGCGCTGGTGCTCCTTTCCAGTGCGTGGGATGTGCTTTCGGCGAGGTGGGGCCGGGAGCAAACGAAAGCGAGGTGAAACCGATGGAACTTTTTGAATGGCAGGGCATGCAGTACAAGCTTACGGAAAAGCAGGATCGGTTTTGCCATGAGTACATCGTTGATTTTAATGCTACCAAGGCGGCGTTAAAAGCTGGGTACAGCAAAAAGACCGCCGTGTTTACCGGAGCAGAAAACCTAAGAAAACCCAATATCCGCGCACGCGTGGATTTTTTGCTGGCTGAGGTCAAAGCAGGCAAGCCGGACAAGATTGCGGATGCCGCCGAGGTGCTGGAGAGGCTGACGCTGATCCTGCGGGGCCAGGTGGAGGAAGATGCTGTAGTAGTTGAGGGATGCGGCGATGGGTGCAGTGCGGCCCGCGTGATCCAGAAGCGGGTAGCGGGCCGTGAGATGGTCAAGGCGGGCGAGCTGCTTGCAAAAGGCTACGGGCTGCTGGTGGAGCGGGTGGCGGTTGAAAACAACCGCCCGGTGATTGTGTATGGCAGATCGGAGGGAGGCGCGTCGGATGGCTGAAGTGTACTTCAAAGACCTGATAGCGCCGGTGTTTGATCCGATTTGTGACGATGTGCTATGCTTTGGGCATCGGCACTACTGGCTTAAAGGCGGGCGCGGCAGTACCAAATCTTCATGCGTATCGCTGTGCATCGCCCTGGGGCTTGCGGCGGATGAAACCCGCAATGCGGTAGTGTTTCGCAAGGTGGCCGAGACGTTATATGACAGTACATATACGCAAATGGTATGGGCATTGACGCAGCTCGGCGTTTCGTCTCAATGGATGCTTGGCAAGAGCCCGATGCGGATTACCAACAGGGAAACCGGGCAGCAGATCATGTTCCTGGGTGCCGACGATCCGGCCAAGAGCAAGTCCATCAAGCCCAAGACAGGCTATTTTGCCTATGTATGGTTCGAGGAGCTAACCGAGTTTGCAGGCATGGATGAGATACGCACCATTACACAATCGTTGCTGCGCGGCAGCGGGCCGTCCGCGTGTTTTTACAGCTACAACCCGCCAAAGTCCGCGCAAAACTGGGTCAACGCCGAGGTGATGGAGCCCAACCCTGACAGGTTGGTGCATCACAGCACCTATTTGGATGTGCCGCCGACCTGGTTGGGTAATGCATTCTTGGCCGAAGCGGAGCGGCTGCGCGAAACCAACGAGACGGCGTACCGGCACAATTACCTGGGCGAAGTGACGGGCACGGGTGGCCGCGTGTTCGACAACCTGACCTTGCGGGAGATCACCGAGCTGGAGCGGGTGACCTTCGACAACCCGAAAGTGGGCCTGGACTTTGGCTTTGCTGTTGACCCTGACGCGGTGATCCTATCGCACTATAACCGGGCGCTGCGCAGGCTGTATATATTTGGCGAGTATTACAAGACCGGATCCAGCTTCGACGCCACGGCGGAGGCGATCCGCCGGCTGAATCCCTGGGGCGTGCCGGTCACGGCGGACAGCGCGGAGCCGCGGTCAATCTATGAGTTGACCCAGCGCGGGATTCGGGTGTCCGGCGCGTACAAGCCGCCGGGCAGCGTGGAGCATGGCTACCGATGGCTGCAAGACCTGGCCGAAATCGTAATTGACCCGGTGCTGTGCCCCAATGCCGCACGAGAGTTTCAGGCGTGCGAGTACGAGAAAGACCGGGCGGGGAATTTTCGGGCGTCGTATCGACGCGCAAATGACCACACCATCGACAGCGTGCGCTACGGCAATGAAGATCACATCGCATACAGGCAGGTGACCGCCGGGCGGAGGGAGGATTACGGCTTATGATTGTGAGACCGAGGACGGCATTAGAGAACCTGAATGGGGCCGTGATCGCCGGGGCGCTGAAAGAGTTTATGGCCGGTGAGGAGAGACGCAAGCGGCTGCGCGCCTACTATGACGGGGAGCAAGCCATTCTTCAGCGGAAGAACCAAAGCAAGTGGGCCGCCAACAACAAAATCGTGGTCAACCGTGCCGCGTACATCGTGCGCATTGCCAGCGCGTACTTGATCGGCAACCCGGTGAGCTACTCCTCCGAGAAACAAGAGGGGGGAGTGCAGCGCATAGCCGAAGCATACCGGCGGACGAGTGCCGAGAGCGTGGATATGGAGTTGGCGAAGGCTGCCAGTGAGCAGGGCCGGGGCGTGGAGATTGTATACGCATCCGAGAACAGCGAGCCCCGCACCGCTGCCGTAAGCCCCCGGCTGGCCTTTGTGGTGTATGACAATTCCGTGGCCCATGAACCAATGTTTGGTGTGCAGATTGCAGACGAGCAGGACAACACGGGAGATATCACCGGCATGACCGCCCTGGTGTATACCGCCGAGGAGGTTGTGAGCTACCGCCTGCCGGCGCGGGACGGAATCGCCAATATGCAGAAAAGCGACTGGGCCACCGCCAAACTTGAGGAGGCGGAACCGCCTCGAAAGCACCATTTCGGCGGGGTGCCGATGATCGAATACTGGAACAACGCCGACGAAAGGGGTGACTTCGAGCCGGTGATGCACCTGCTCGACGCTTACAACCTGCTGACCAGCGACCGGATCAACGACAAGGAGCAGCTGGTGAACGCGCTGCTGGTGATCGTGGGGGCGAAGTTGGGCGCTTCCAACGAGGAAGCGGCTTCCACGTATCAAAAAATCTTGGAAGAGCGCGTGTTGGAATTGCCCGGCGGCAACCCGCCTGCTGACGCTAAGTTTTTGGTGAAGCAGTTGAGCGAAGCCGATGTGCAAATTCTGTGCGACGCGATCCGGGAGGATATCCACGGCATCAGCATGGTGCCGAATCTGAGCGACAAGAACTTTGCCAGCGTCGCATCGGGTGTGGCGCTGCGGTACAAGCTTATCGCCTTCGAGCAGTTCACCAAGGAAAAGGAGCGCTGGTTCCGGGAAGGGCTGGAAGCGCGGCTGCGGCTCTTTGCCCATTACCTGGCCGCGCAGCACAAGGTTTCGACGGATTTTGCCGTGGAGGATGTGGAGATCACGTTTACCCGCGGCCTGCCCGTCAACGACCTGGAGCAGGCCCAAGTGGTGCAGACGCTTCAGGGGATCGTGCCCGATGATATACTGCTGCGATACCTGGATGTGATCAAAGACCCGGCCGTGGCGCTGGAGATGCTGAAAGCCCAGAAACAGGAGAAAGCACAGGAAACAGCACAACGATATGGGCTGTCGTATCCAAATGCCAACGCGCAAAGCGGCGAGGTGAAGGCGAATGCCTAGCGCAACCTATTGGCGTGAGCGCGCCGAGAGGCGCGTGGAAACCTATCACCGAAACAGCGAACAGACACTGCGCACAATCTCCGCCGCCCATCAACGGGCGCTGGACAACATACGGGACGACCTGGACCGCATATTCGGCAACTACGCCAAACGAAGCAATCTAACAACCGAGGAAGCGCGGGCATACCTGGCACACCCCGCATCACATGCGGAGTATGAGCGGCTGCTGGGATTGGTGGCCACGGTGACCGACCCGGAAGCCAAGCGTGATCTGCTGGCACGGATCAACGCGCCAGCCTATCGATATCGTATGAGTCGCCTGGAAGCGTTGCAGGAGAGCATGTATGCGGAGGCTATGAGGCTGGCCGACGTGGAACTGCGCGAGGCGACGGAAAGCTTCCGCCGCACCGTGGAGGAAGCCTACGGTCATTCGATGTACGACATCCAGCGCGGTACCGGGATCGGGCTTGCATTTGATGAGATGTCCACCGGCACGGTGAAGGAAATACTGCAAAACCCGTGGAGCGGGCTCACGTACTCGGATCGTATTTGGGGACACGGCCAGGCGCTGAACGACTGGATGCAGGAAAACCTGACTGCCGGGCTGATGAACGGGCGCTCGGTGCGCCAACTATCCCGTGAGTTAGCTGATCACATGCAGGTGAAGTATCATGCGGCGGAGCGGTTGGTGCGCACCGAGACCACGTACATGGCGAATGCCGCCGAGTTGGAGAGCTACAAAGCGGCGGGGATTACGCATTACCGCTTCCTAGCGACGTTGGACAACCGGACTTCCCAAGCGTGCCAGGACATGGACGGCGTAACGGTTGCGGTGGCTGACGCGAAGCCGGGCCACAACCTCCCGCCGCTTCATCCGAATTGTAGGTCAACGACGGTTGCAGATATAGATCAACAGGTTTTAGAGACGATGAAACGGCGCTCCAGGAACCCAATAACAGGCGAAAGTGTTGTGATACAAGGCGTTATTGCATATGCTACATGGAAGCGATTGTTTATGAACAATAAGCGAAAGTGAGGGTTTGAGAAGTGGCGAAGAAGTGAAAATATACCTATCATATACCTACCGGAAATGAGATCGAAAATCTGAGTGGAAGGGGTTTGCAGAATGACGGCGGAAAGACTATAATATGTGCAGGTTTGAAATTGAGTGAACACCAGTAGCACGTCCACTGAATCACTGGCATGGGATTAGGGTAATAGGATCGATATGTTGCACTTACCATTACGGACTGTGGATTTTATTCTGCAAGAATTTGAGAAAAAACTGAGCGGCTACGCTGTCCAAACATTCGACATTGATGCTTACGAGAAAGTGTTGCTTGTTGAGGATAGTTTAGCGTTGTACGTTGGGAAGGTGCTGAGTGATTTCCCTGTTTGCGCCAATGCAGACACACAGTATGCCTGGACAGCGGGAACGGCATACATGGATATGCCTGTAACGGGTGCGGATTATTATCACTTGATGATAGAGGAGTTGACGTATAATACTCTTGGATTCAAGTACAATCACAGCAAGCTGATACGTGAAATGGAAGCCATTACAAAGATAAACCATCTTGGCTTGGATGTAACCTATACGAAATTTAAGGGGTACACTCGGCTGTATTGGTGCCCGGAGGCTGAAACGCTGGCTGAGGAAATAGATAGGCGGGCACCGGAGTTGAGGCTTCGGGAGCGATATGAGGCGTGGGAAGGGATTTGTTATTATTTCATCGTGCTTGAGCTCGAAGCAGCTGACGGTAGCACTGAATATGCAGTGGCGTATACCAATCAAAAACCATACTCGTACATCACGAACAAAGGACGCGAATGGATTGAAAAGGGCTTTGAACGTGGCGATATGAGAGGGAGCTACCCTGGACTTGACAAAGCCTTCGCTTCATGGAAAAAAACCAGCAGGCAATATCGTTTGGAGAATCACCTGAAGTATTTTTTCTTCGAGAAGCATTTTCGAGAAAAAGACGAGGTGTGGAGATATGCTGACGAAATACTTGAACAGGCCCGCTCCAATGCGTACCCCGAAATCGAAAGAGGCACCTACCTAAGGCCACTCAATAAGTGGACGACTGAAGAACTCGTCTACGAGCACATAAAGAAGCTCTACAAGCAATACAATGTCATTTATCAGCACAGACCGTTTTTTCTCACAAGTCCAATTGGCGGGCGGATGTCGTATGATGTCTTCATAGCGGGCTTGAATGTTGCTGTTGAATATCAAGGCAAACAGCATTTTGAGCCGGTGGAGTTTTTCGGCGGGGAGGAAGCCTTTCGTAAAACCGTTGAACGCGATAAGTTGAAAAAGGAGTTGAGCGAAGATCACGGAGTCAGACTTGTCTACATCAATCATTGGGAAAACATCACACCTGAGTTGATTCGAGAAAGGGTAAACGTAGCAGCAAGCGGCTAACAAAAAGGCACTCCACAAGGGAGCGTCTTTTTTCTTTCTCGACTACACGCCGTACGCGAAACGGGGGACGCGGGCGGCGATCAAGGTCTTGCGGGCAGGTGTGCCGCAAGACCGTCTCCAAGTATGCGATGGGTGTGTTGTCAAGGTCGGGTTGTATTTGCTTCGCAAATCTCCACCCTCCCCTTGACAAATGAAGTCCGCTGCACAACGAGCTTCACAAACCTGGCAAGCAATGCAAAAAGGGCTCCTTTTTGCAGATTTGCTTGTTGGGGCTATCCCCAAACCCCTGATCGCTGCCCTGCGGCCAGCGGCTGCGCTGCGCTTACTCATCGGCCTGGGCGGCCTCCAGAGCGGCCTTCAGGGCATCAGTATCCAGGTTTAGAATATCGGGCGGAACCTTGACCACGATGTTGCCTTCCGCGTCGTGGATGTACTCCATGATGTCGCCTGGTTGACAGTTAAGTGCAGAGCAAATCTTCGTAATGATTTCAGTCGTTACAACTTCGCCTTTGGACAACTTAGCAAGCGTCGGTGACGAAATGCCCGCCACATGCAGGAGATCAGTCTTTTTCATGCCGCGACGTGCAAGCAGATCAAATAGCCGATAGTACCTTATGGACATTGGGTCACCTCCTCAATATTAGTATGCGCTAACCTGGTGTGATTGTCAACGAAAAATTATTTAGAGAAAACTCAAAAAAGGTGTTGACAAACAAATTAGCGTATGCTAATATTAAATCAGATAAAGCGAACAAGGAAAAGCAATCGCTAACAATGAGGAGGGCCACCACAATGACGAAGTACAACAAGAGCGAGATCATGAAGGCAGCCTGGACGAACCTGCGGGAAAGCAACGCGCAGAAGAAGGTATACCGGGATCGCCAAGTCGCCCTGTTCGGCGAGAAGCGTGCGCGGACGATGATGCCCCAGCTTTTCGTGGAAGTGACCATGGCTGAGGCGCTACGCACCGCATGGGCAGCGGCGAAGTTCAACGCCCGCTATACCGACGAGCAGAGGCTCTTTGATCTCCGCATGAAGGATCGCTGGAACGAGAGTGACTTCGACTATGCCCGCCAGCTTGAGCGTCAGATCGCGGCCAAGGCCGCTTAATGAGAAAGGGGAAGTAGACCATGAAAAAAGGTGACTGGGTACAAACGCCAAGGTTTTGCGGAGTGAGGATCGAGGATGTACTGACCCCCGAGCAGGCGAGAGAGCAAGGATACACGGAGCCCACTCACTACGACGGCAAATATGAAATCCTAGGAAAGTCCACCGGCCTTAACCGCATGGTATTTGCGGCGGTAACAACGCAAATAAAAACAGTCCACGTCACCCGCTAAAGTTACAGGACTGCTTTTATACACCGCCCCAAGCCGAAGCTCAGAGGTTATACCAAGATTATAACCTCTCTCGGCTTGGGATGCAAGACCCAAATTGAGAAAGAGAGGTTATCAGCATGTCACAGGCCGTAGCACTCAGGAACCCCAGGGACTACCAGGAATCGTTCCACAGGACAATCGAAGACTACCCCATGATCCTCCAGGCCCGGCACGTGAAGGAAATCCTCGGTGTCAGTGAGGCGTTTGCCTACGAGGTGCTCAACAGCGCGAAGTGTCCGACGATCCGCATGGGCAAGCGCATGGTAGTCGCCAAGGAATCGTTCTTCCGCTTCCTCCAGGAATCCGAAAACCAGCGGATGTGGTAGGGGAGGAAAAGAAGATGAGCGACATTTTGCAGGTACAGGGCATCAACTCCAAGGGGTTTGGGATGATTCCCAAACTGGTGATGCAGGATCGGCGATTGACCTCCCAGGCCAAGGCCATCTACAGCTACTTTGCCAGCTACGCCGGTGGAGGCCGGACAGCTTTCCCTAGCAGGGCGAAAATCCTGGAGGACTTGGGCATTGGGAAAGACACTTACTATGCACACTTCAATCTCCTGGAACGGTACCGCTATATCAAGGTTGTACAGGAAAGAAGCAAAGGAGGGGTATTCAAACGAAATCTTTACACCCTGGCTGAATCGCTGCCGTGTCCGGAAATAGCGGACACGGTGAACCCCATTGAGCCGTGTCCTGGTTTTCCGTGTCCGGCTGGGCCGTGTCCGGTTGAACCGTATCCGGCTGGTGAGGACACTAATAATAACAATACTAAAAATAACACTCTTAAAAGCAACAGTCTGTCTGGTCCGTCCGCGCCGATCGACACAGGGGGTACGGACAGACGGGACAGGACGGACATCGATGATCAGACCATCACGACCTACGAGATACTCATCAAGGCCAACATCGGCTATGAGAGCTTCCAGGAGGGCCGTCCCAGTGACATAGGCCTGGTGGATGAGATCATAGCGGTAATGGTGGACGTGCTCGTGACACCGGGAACATATGTTGCCCTAGACGGCGAGAATAAGCCCAGGAAGCTCGTGAGTCGCCGACTGATGGAGTTGGGCCACTGGCACATAGAACACGTCCTAGGGCAGTTTAAGGCCGTTACAGCACCTATCAAGAAAAAGCGCCAATATCTCCTGACCATGCTCTACAACGCCGCGCTGGAGTTCGATGCGCACTACACCAATGAACTGTGT
>Ga0123356_10006319_pt1 | contig 11963 bp, 14 predicted proteins | sample TergutEmb28metaG_2_FD_92546 | JGI IMG/M metagenome (GOLD analysis project Ga0123356, IMG submission 92546) | Embiratermes neotenicus P3 segment gut microbial communities from Petit-Saut dam, French Guiana - Emb289 P3 | ecosystem: Host-associated > Arthropoda: Insects > Digestive system > Gut ... | reverse complement strand
GAAATCAATTCCACTGGGAGTAACAGTGGTTTATTTTAACGAGCCACATAGAAACATTTACGCAAATTTGCCAGTAGATAAAGAGCAAGCTAAGAGATTAGCAAAGCGTATATATAAAGATGTAATGGCTCATGTAGTGAAAGAAAAAACGGCTTGAAGCCGTTCTTTTTATTTTGCCCTACCAAATAAGTGATAATCGCTAAGCGGCAACTCTACCGCAACATAATAACTAAACCTATTATATTTTATAATAACGGAACTAATCTCAAACTGAGTGTGCGGTTCAACTGTCGTTAGGGTCACCAAAGAATATTTGACGGCTACTGTTCTGTGTTAGTGCTTATGACAGCATTTTCATAAATTCTTCGTCGCTTACAATTTTAATCTGATGCCCCGCTTTTTGAAGAACTTCCGCGGCTTTTGTTTTTGTGCTTGTCTTATTTTCTGCGTTAACTAACAAATCAGTTTTTGAAGTAACACTGTTTACAGGATTACCACCAAAGGATATAATTTTGGCGAATGCTTGCTCTCGTGTCATCATGCTCAAATTACCAGTAATCACTATTGTTTTTCCACTGAACCTATTATCCACAATTGAAATTTCTTTACCCTTAATATCGGATATTTTAGTATTTTTGCCAAAAGCACTACTTTCCCTTTTCACGGCTATATTATCAAGGGATTTTGCCCTATATTGAATGAGGGTTTCAATATGCTTATTCATTGCAATCATAGCAAGTGAAGCTGCCGCCTTTGCATCGCTTAATGCGTGATGATGTTCAAGTGGTATATCAAAATATCGGCACAGCGCATCTAACGACTGAGAAACTTTCTCAGATTTTGGTATATAGTTAATACCCTTAGTATCGCAATACTTGAATGACGGTTGACTAATCTTATAATAATCCAATGTTGATTTTAGTACGGATATGTCAAATACAGCATTATGAACAAAAATGATTGAGTCATCGAAATAGTGTTTAATTTTATCCCATAACAAATCGAAAGTTGGCGCGTCTTTGGTGTCATCAGGTGTAATTCTATGAACTCTTATATTTGAATCGCTGTAATAATTGTCTGGTGGCTTTATCAAAAAGTATTCTGTTTTTACGAATCCAATATTGTTGAATTCTACAATTCCCAATGCACAAGGACTGTAATATGCACTCGTTGCTGTTTCAAAATCTATCGCTATGTATTTCATTTTTGCCTCCTTCGTGGTCTATCCATCATACAACAAATTACCTTGTTTTTCAACAAAATTTCACCACTTAACAACAGTAGCCGTGAGTTGTACATCGGCTCACCATACGCGACAAAGTTTGAACTCTGTTAAAAATATATTTTATATATTCGTTAATGGATTTGCAGGCATTGTCAAAATAAAAGCCGAGAGTTAAATCTCGGCTTTTATTTGTCTCCCGCCCTTTTCAATATTTTAATTATTTATACCCACCCGATAATGCAAGAAAAATCTAAAAATTGATTTAAAAAAAGAAAGCCAAACGGCTTTATTGTTAATTGGTGGAGCATTTGGCAGTGGAAAATTGGGTAAAAAAAATATTGGATATTTTGATGAAAAGCCCATTTAGTTCTATAAAGTAAAAATGATTGAAAATACTTTTATAAAAGTATATACTATGTTTAATCAACTGTTTGAGGGAAGTATGTTAAACTATATTTGGTACTGCTTGAAATCTATGCTTGCTGTTTTAAAAATTTTTTTTGTGGGTGGAGCTAGCGACATAAGTGGCAGAGACATTATAGTCGGCATAATCACATTAATTATCGTAATGGTAATGGTATTAGTATTATCAATTATCGTATATAAATTGGTAAAACAAAATGAGCCAGTGAAAATGTCAATTCAAACGCAAACAAATTATTGGAGTGGGAGTTTTATGGGTGCTGCAAAAGTTGTGGGTACCTTAAGCGCTAAAGTCGCTGGTGCACTAGGATTAGTTTCTATGGCTACATTAATTACTGGTATTACTACATACGTAAGGGGAAATCATAACGAGGTGTTTAATGAGATGGTTAAAAGTGGCGGTATGGCAACGCTTACTTCATTTTTTCCATCAGGGAAAGGATTTTCTGTCGTAGGAGTAATTAGTAATGCTATTTTAGACTTTGTTATAAAACTCGCAAGAGGTGGATATAGAAGGTAAATAGTTGCACTTATGTTTTACATTATGATACTCTAAGTATAGAATGGAGAAACAATGAAAGTTTTTTGGAGTGATTTTAGCATAGGCATAGTATCAATAATACCGAAACTTATTGGATGTATTTGGCTAATATTGCATTTGCAAAATATAATAACAGACATAGTTTTTTGGTCAGTGTTCATACCGTTTGTAGTATTAGTTATTATTCTTGATTTTTATATGTTTAAAAAAAGAAAAAAGGGTGAACAAGTAAATCAAGAAAGCGATTGATTATATATATGACTAGTTATGCTCCACAAATTAACATTGATGAATTAGTGAAAGATTATCCAAAAATAAAACCATAAAAACTAAAAATAATAGGCAAAAAAGCCAGAACAAGCGTCTGGCTTTTGTTATGCCAAAAAAAATTAAAAATTAAATTAAAAAAGGAAAAAATTAAAGATGAAAAATTTTAAAGAAAACAAAAATAATAATAGCAATGATGTTTTTGCTATGGGGGGGGGTTGTAAAACATTATTTAATATGATAGTATAATTATCTTGGGGGTGGTGCTAGTATGAGTGAAGGTAAAGAGTTTTATGAAGCACGTAGAAATATTGAAGAGAGTTATTCAAATTTGAGAGAAACGTTTAAATTAATGTTTAGCGATGTTTGGCATAACTATGCGAGAAGTTATCCTAGTGCACAGTCGTTTGATATGAAGTCTTTAATTAAGGTGACTTTGGAGTTAAGTAACATTATTGGTCAAAAAGTTTTAATTGACCATATGGGAGTTAAAAGTAATGGTGAGAAGGCAGAGGATGTTATTAAAAAACAAAAGCTTGCTATATTTGAAAAGAATAATGAAATTTCAAAACGTGATAAATTGATTGTGGATTTATCGTCTTCAAACATTTTAAAAGACAACGAGATTAGAAAGCAAAATGCTACAATGCAAGAATTGTTTAAAGATGCTGTTACTGGTTTGGGTACGCGAAACTATTATGATGTTAGGCTTAGGGCAGAGACATTTGAGACTTTACAAGCACATTCTTTTACTGCTATTGTTCTTGATGTTAATAAACTTAAAGTTCTTAACGACACCCACGGGCACGTTGTTGGAGATGAGTATTTAAAAACTTTGGGAGATTCTATTTCATCATCGTTGCACGCAGATGATGCTGCCTATCGTATGGGCGGGGATGAGTTTTTAATTGTTCCAAGAATTTCGGTGCATCAGGCTTTAACAATGCTATCTAATGCTGGAATGAATGAAATTCCTAAAACAAAACCTGAAATTATTATGAAGGCTGCGGAAATTGTTGCGCAACGCGTTAGTAATAGATTTCAAAAAATGTGGAACAACCGATTTGGTGTTACAAGCGGGTTTAGCTATGGTATTGCAACTCTTGATGAGCCTGAAGTTAAAAAACTGATAGCGGCGGAGAGCAAGTTGATTTTGGAAGATGGGCGCGGCATTACAATCCCTGATATGATTGGCGTTGTTTACGACTTGGCCGACCAAAGACAATATAAGCATAAGCAAAAATTGAGAAAACCAAGCGGATGCGAGCAAGTAAAAAGAGAGCAAAAAAACCAAACTAGTTTGGACGACTTGAGAATTGATTACATTTTATAATGTGGCGTTCCTGGTTGTGCCATAGTTGAACCGCTAATAATAAGGCGTAAATATGTTTTATACGGAATACAACTATAACTATTTTAATAAGATAATATTAAAATTAAATCAATAAAAAGCACCTTAATTAAAGCGCTTTTTTTGTTAAATTGTTTGGTTCTCTTGTAAGAAAATTAAATTTATGATAAACTTAATAAGTTATTAAGGGAGGCATTATGGCTCATACAGAACAAGAAATGAAAGAAGTTATCAAAACAATTCCTTTACCTTTTGTAAAGACATTTATAGAAGAGTATAGAAAAAGAAATAATGAATACACATTAGAAAATTTTGGCGAAGCATACGAAATTGTGTCTTGGCTTTCTTCATGTAGCGGTGGAACTTGTTCAATGTGGTGGAGTGTTTTTGAAAATGTATGTAGGTTAACTAACTGTGAATTAGATTTTTTAGATTTTTTCAAAAGACTAAGTGGCGATGAAAAAGAACTGTTTCAAATGGTTTTTGCTGAATACTTAGAAGAGCTTAGCTTATAAGGGAGGAATGTGTTATGGCAAATGTTACTTTTCCTAGTGTAAAATTTCATAGAAAATTAGAAAAACATAAAGTTGCAATTAAGCCTGCAACGGTTCCAACAAACATTTTACCTAATGGCTCTAATTATCAAGACCGTGGCTACATTGTTTTTGGTTTAGAAAAAGATAAGCGGTTTAGTTTTAATGGTAGCAATGATTTAGTTGCACTTGTTCCCGTTTTAGGAGACATTCTAATAAAAAATATTAGTGTCAAACAAATGCCTTATATAAAACTTAACAACGACCTATATATTGAAACAAATAGAGTTGGTAGTAAAATAAATGTTGATACGAGTTCTAAAACAATAACTTGGGTTTCAGGGCTTCATATGTCAAAATTAATTACTATGCCTTTCAAGGAGTATGATATTTTAATGAAAAGTGGCGAACTTTGTATCGGGAGATTACCAAATCTATTCTCTTTTAAGAATAACGATAATAAAAATGAAAGTTTTAATAGACAAGGAATGGATGTTTTGCAAATCATAGGGCGTGAAAAGATTGAAGAGAGTTTGGAGCTTATAGAAACCCTAGAAATGAAAAACTCAGAGGTAAAAAAAGATAGGGTCCACGAATTTATGACAAAGCATAATTGTGATGAAATTGGCATCAGACAGATTGCTCAGGAAGTTGTTGGTCAAAGTTCTTTACATAAAACAATTGAAAAATATATTATAGAAGAAAAGTTGCACGAAAAAGCAAATGCTACCATCACAACTACGAAAACAACAAATGGTGAAGCAACAAAGAACAATAATTATAGCGGAACATAGCTCTAATCCTTATTATTAAACGAGTTAAACCTACAACGGTTCAACTCGCAACAGTTTGGCGTTTCCTAAGAGATTCGAACTCCTGACCTCTACGTCCGTAGCGTAGCGCTCTATCCAGCTGAGCTAAGGAAACATAATAAACAGAGTATATGTTTTTTAGGGCAGTTTGTCAACAGGATATAAAAAGGAATAGTTATAAAACTAGTAGTATTCTCATTTTGAGACAAATGGCGAATATCTCGTTTTGGGATATTAACATATTCTTATGGCTAATAAGTTGAAAGAAATAAGAATAGATAAAGGGTTTACTCAAACTGATATTGCAAAGAAATTAAATATGTCGCCCAATGGCTATTGTAATTATGAGAATGGAGTGCGTGATGTGCCAACAAAAGTATTAATAAAGTTGGCACAAATTTATAACGTGACTGTTGGGCAGTTGCTTGGGGTAGAAGATTATTATGATTAAGGATAAAGCAACAGATGAGCAAATTCATAAAGGCAGGCGCGAGCGCTTAAGGCAACGGCTAGAAAACTTTGGGCTAGATAGTTTTAACGAGCACGAAGTTTTAGAGTTTGCACTTGGCTTTTGTTTTAAAAGGTGCGATACAAACCCCACGGCTCACCGCCTTATTAATAAGTTTGGTAATTTATATAACACCATTAATGCGCGTATAGATGAGTTGGTTAAGGTAGAAGGTGTGGGCGAGAGTGCGGCATATTTTTTGAGTTTTTTAAAAAGTTTTACTAATTATTATAATGTAAACGGTGCGCGGAATGTTAAGAAGATTGAGAGCACAAATCAAGCGTTGGACTATATTATTCCCGTTACCGATGGCTTGGCAAAAGAACAATTTTATGTGATTTGCCTAGGCAGTGGCAACAAGGTGTTACACGCGCAAAAAGTTGCTACTGGCACGGCTAATAAAGTGTTTGTAGATATTAGAAACACCTGCGAGGTTGTTCTGCGCTTTGTAAACACGGTTAGCGTTATATTGGCGCACAATCACCCAATGGGGCAGGCTATCCCTAGTGTTAGCGATAACCGAATTACCAAGCTTTTAGTTGGCGCATTTTTGCCACTTAATATAGATGTTACCGACCATATTATTATAGGTGAGAATAAAAGTTATTACAGTTATTATAAGAGCGGAGAGTTAGATGCAATGAAGAAAAGTTTTATGCAAGACCATCAATTAACGGCTAGTAGCACCGATAACAAATATGAATAAAAATTATATTGTTAGGTTCAATGGTATGTTTGCCAGCACTCCCATTGCAATGAAATAGGCTAGCTTTGTTTGGTATTCTAGAGTTTTTAGTTTTCTCTCTTCCTCGGGGTTGCTCAAAAAACCGCACTCTACAAGAACGCTAGGGATATTTGTGCAGTTGAGTAAAAAGAAATCGCCGATTTTTGTTTGGCGGTTAAACCCTAGGTTAGAGTTTAAATTGCGTTGGATGCTGTTTGCAAACTTAGCGCCACCTTCATTATTAAATCTATAAAAAACTTGCGCGCCGTTAACGCTACTGCTTGGAAATGTGTTTAGGTGAATGCTAATAACTAGATTTGGTTTTTCTTTTTCTATTATTCTTTGGCGTGCTTCCATATCGCTACGCTTTTTGTTTTTATCTAATAAACCATAAAGCCCATCGCCATTTGTGCGCGTGTAGGTTACGCCAAGTCCGCGGCTGCTTAATTCTTTGCCAAGCAGTTTTGCAATGCTAAGGTTTATATCCTTTTCTGTTGTGCCGTTTGTGCTTTTTGCGCCAGCATCGCGCCCGCCGTGCCCAGCATCTATTACCACTTTGAATGTGGGTTCTTTGGCATTAGCGCTAACTGGCAATGCTACTAATACACCTGTAACTGCAATCGTTACAGCAATAGTTATTAACAAAAGTGATTTTTTACCAAATACTAAAAACATAGAAACTATACCTATTGTGGATAAATATGTGGATAACTTTGTGGATATGCACACAATTTGCCCCTTAAGAATGTTTATTAAATAGAAAAACAAAAAAGACTTGATTATTATTTAATTTTTATATTATAATACCAATATGACAAAAGATGAAAAATTAAGTGTTGAGTGGAAAGCAAAAAAGACAATATATAGTGTGTTATTTAAAAGGCCTATAGATTTTTTTGGTGCACTAGTTTTATTGATTGTATCATCGCCCATAATTTTAATTACTGCTATTATGGTTTTAATTAAACACGGTAGCCCTGTTTTGTTTAAACAAAAAAGAGTGGGTAAAAACAGAAAGGTATTTTTACTTGCCAAGTTTAGAAGTATGAATAATAAAAAGGATGCTAACGGCGAGTTGTTGCCAGACAGTGTGCGCTTGACAAAGTTTGGTAAATTTTTACGCAAAACTAGTTTAGATGAACTACCGCAATTATTTTTAGTTTTAATTGGCAAAATGAGTTTTATAGGCCCGCGTCCTATGGATGTTAAGATATGCGTATTTTTAAACGATGAGCAATGCAGGCGTTTTACTGTAAAGCCCGGCATAACAGGCTATGCCCAGGTTAACGGAAGAAACAATATTGATGACGAAACAAAGGTTAAGTTAGATGCAGATTACGCTAAAAAGATTACATTTTTAGGCGATGTTAAAATAATATTTCAAACCATTGCAATTGTTTTAAAACGCAAAGGCATTGAAAATAGTTCTAAGGGTGGTAATCATCTCTGTCCTTATTACAATGAGGACTTACTAGCAAGTGGGCGCATTACTCAAGGTGAGTACGAGCGTATGAAAGAGTTTGCTAAAACGCTACAAGTTAAAGATATAATGCCAGCGTATGCAGGTGCTGAGCAGTCTACTGCGATAGTAGAACTTGGCAAGGCTATTTCTAGTGTGAAAGAAGACACTATAAAAGAAGAGACTGTTTAAACAAATTGACAAAATAGTAATTATATATAATAATGCACTATTAGGAATTAATGTTTTTGAAAACAATAGCTTTAAGGTTTTTTAATTTTTTAAAAAGCACGCAGATGCAAGATTTGTTAATGAAAATGGCAGGAATGTATTGCGTTATGCTTGTCTCGCTTTTTTGGCAACCTGCGCTTTTTGTGTTGATGGCATTTATAGTTATTGTAATTATTTTTGAGAAAAGTATAAAATCACTTTATCACATAATGTTTTTATTGCCGTTTCAAGCAGTGTTTGCAATAGGGACTAATCTTATATTATTTATTTACATATTTGAATTTTTTAGTATTTATCATTTTATATTGTTTTTAATTAAAAATAATAAGAATGTTTTTAAGGATAAGATTTTTATTCTGCTTTGCGTTATTTTGGGATATATTCTTATTGCACCAATATTTAATGGGCTAGACTACTTTACACACAACCTAGCAGATGCCAGAGCATACTTTTTAATTTCGGTTTTGTTTATAGTTTATTTAGTTTATAAAAACCATAACCAATTGTGCTTAAAGCACTTGGTATATTTTTTATCGCTTGGGTTAATAATTTCATCTCTTATTGCAGTTTTTGCCCAATTTACCAGAATAGCAGATTTCGTTGCAGTAGGTGATAACTCTTGGAATAAAAGGTTTTTTGGGTTAATGCCAGTTTTTAATAACCTTAATGTATTCCATATGTTTGTGCTTTGCGCTATTTTTGGTTTGTTGGCTTGTGTAATTAAAAAGCAGATTAATCTATGTCAACCTAATACAATATTACTGCTTATTGCGCTTACTGTGCTTGGGCTTTTAACGGCATCGCGCGCTTTTTATATTTCTTTTTTATTGTTAATTATAACTATTGTAATAAGTATTTTTATAAACAAGGCTAGCGGCAAAGAGGACAATAAAAAACGCCAACTGCTTGTTGTTGGCATTTGTGTCTTGGTTGCGGTATTACTTTCGTTTACTCACGTACACTATTTATTTTCTAGGCTTGGTATGCCTAATATAGACAGTGGCGGCGTTATAGAACATAATGCCAGGCTATCAAACATAAAGCGATTAGGAAGCCCTAGCAATGTAGGGACACATATTTATGACCCAGGCAGAGCAGGTTTAATGTTGCGATATTTAGAGAGTTGGGCATCATCGTTTACATTTGCGGTTTTTGGGCACGGGTTTGGTATTAATTTTCCTTACCCAACATTAAGCCCACATAATATGTGGATATACTTGCTGTGGTGTGGTGGCTTGTTAGGTTTTTTATTAATAGTGGCGTTTGGCGTTATGGTAATTACAGGTGCATTTAAAAAACAAAAAAGCAAAGAAAATATTCTAGTATTACTAATGGCTGCGTTGTGTTTTGGAGCCCTTAGTTTGGTAGAATCAATGGTCTCTAATTATTCGTTTTTGACTATGCTAATTGTTATTGTGTTAGGGCTAACCACTACCGCAAAAAACCAAGAAGAGCAAATAGAAAATACCACACCAGAAGAAGTAAGTTAATTATTTCCAAAATCTTTTAGTTTTTAATTTTTCTTTTACCGTTATAAAAAACTAGCCAAGCAATTATTAAACTTTGAAAGGTTGCGGCGATTATAAAGAACACCCACGATTTATTATTAAAGCTATATGTAGATAAAAACAACGCTAGTATTAAAGACCAGTTTAGTAGTGATACAAAAAGTGCTGTAAGAGATTTCTTCCACCACATACTACTAAAAACTATTAGCACAATTGCACTTGCTGGAATGGCATAAACAAATATTAGCCAAAGATTTTCAAATGGAATATCAAAAAACATAAAAAGACTATAAGTAGTTGCTGCAATAAATATTGTAAGCAAAACTGCCAAAATTGGCACAGCAATCTTTTTACGCTTAAATAAATATTGAATATTAGAAACAACAACGTTAGGGTCTTTTGATTGGTTAATGAAATCATCTACCGTTATGCCAAACAATTCTGCTAATTGTTTTAAGACTAAAACATCTGGCAGTGTTTCGCCGCGCTCCCATTTAGAAACAGATTTATCGGTGTAGTTTAATTTTTCGCCTAGCTCTGCTTGAGTAAGCCCCAGTCTTTTACGGTGCATAATAATGCGTTTTGCAACAGTCTCTTTAAATTCCAGCTCGCCCATTTAAGTATGTATATCACAGGTTGGGTATTAAAACAACAATTCTACCGTAAGTAGAGTAAAAACATATGTTAGTAGAATTGTTTTTAATAAAGCTGCGCATATAATTTAGGATGTATTTATTAAGAAGGAGTTTATTAAAATGAAATACACAATAATTGCAGATAGTGCCTGCGACCTAATAGACAAAGAAATTAAAAGTGCAAAAATTAATTTTGTAACCGTTCCGCTAATTATATCGATGAACGACAAAAACTTTGTAGATGAGTTAGATTTAAACAAAGAAGAATTTTACGCCAACCTAAAAGCTAACAAGCAAAAGCCAACCACGGCTTGCCCATCGCCAGAAGCCTTTGCAAGCAAAATGCGAGAAGGAGGCGACAATATTATTTGCGTAACAATATCTAGTAAATTAAGCGGGACTTATAATAGTGCGTATTTAGCTGCTGCAATGGTTAAAGAAGAGCAACCAAATAAAAACATTTTTGTGCTAGATAGTTTAGGTGCATCTGCTGGCGAGGCAGTTCTTATTTACGAATTGATAAATTTAATAGAAAATAGCGATAAAGATTTTTCACAAATATGCGAAGAGATTACAAACATTCGCAATAATACACGCACGCGTTTTTTGCTTCAAGATTTTGGCAATTTAATTAAAACGGGCAGAATGAGTAAGGTGCAAGCAATTATTGCTACTATGCTAAATATCAAATTAATTTGTGGCGATAACGGCGCAGGAGAAATTAAACAAGTTGCAAAATGCATTGGTATTAAAAAAGCATTGGGTACAATTGCAAGCCTAGCTACGGAAAAACTAAGCAATAATAAAAAGACACCTATTACAATTAGCCATTGTCAAAACCAAGAAGAAGCCGAGCAGTTGAAAGAAATATTTGTAACTGCATATGGCGCAGAAAATGTTGAAGTAAGAGAGATGCGTGGGCTTGCTTCGTTTTATGCAAACATTAAAGGCATAGTAGTAGGCTTTTAAAAAGCTTATAAACTTCGCAATACTGCGTTAAGGCAACCTTATCACAGCAGTCGTGTATTTCTGTATACACTCCTGCCGTGCTAAGAACGCTTTGCCTAGTCTTGCTCGTTTCTAAGCTTTTTATGAGCTTATAAACTCGCAAAAGATTTTTTTAAAAAGTGTTGACTTTTAAATTGCGGTAGCGTATAATACCAATACGTTCGCGCTTTTGCGATGGATGTGTGAACATTTAAAACTAAATATTTGTATATTGTGTAGAACAAGGTTTTTTGTAAATTACATTGTTCTTGTCAATTTGATTTAAAGAAATGCAAAACATTTTTTATAATCAGTAATAAAAAAATTCAACGCAAATTAAACAAGTCCAGCGACTTGGTTATTGAGCAAATTAGAAATAAAACATTAGAGTTTGATTCTGGCTCAGGACGAACGCTGGCGGCGTGCTTTATACATGCAAGTCGAACGGAGTATGCAGCAATGTATACTTAGTGGCGGACGGGTGAGTAACGCGTGAGTAATCTGCCTTTTACTGGGGAATAACGGTTAGAAATAGCCGCTAATACCGCATATGACCACAGTGCCGCATGGTACAGAGGTAAAAGATTTATCGGTAAAAGATGAGCTCGCGTATGATTAGCTAGTTGGTGGGGTAACTGCCCACCAAGGCAACGATCATTAACCGGCCTGAGAGGGTGAACGGTCACACTGGAACTGAGACACGGTCCAGACTCCTACGGGAGGCAGCAGTAGGGAATATTGGGCAATGGAGGCAACTCT
>Ga0123356_10006318_pt1 | contig 11964 bp, 11 predicted proteins | sample TergutEmb28metaG_2_FD_92546 | JGI IMG/M metagenome (GOLD analysis project Ga0123356, IMG submission 92546) | Embiratermes neotenicus P3 segment gut microbial communities from Petit-Saut dam, French Guiana - Emb289 P3 | ecosystem: Host-associated > Arthropoda: Insects > Digestive system > Gut ... | reverse complement strand
CGCGCTCCTCGTCGGTGAGCTTGAGCGTGCGGACGAACATCGTCGGAACGAACTGCGCGTGGGTCACCTTGTGCTCGTCAATGAGCTCGAGGGCGCGGGTGGCGTCGAAGCGGTCCATCAGGATGACGGTGCCACCCAGGCGCAGGATCGTCATAGACCACACGAGGGGCGCCGAATGGTAGAGCGGGGCGGGACTGAGGTAGACGTCGCCCTCCCCGAAGCCCATGATGCGCTCGAGCATCGGCACCAGGGTGGCCGAGGTGCCGAAGGGCTGGTGCGAAAGCTCGCGGCGGACGCCCTTGGGGTGCCCGGTGGTGCCCGACGAGTACAGCATGGCGAAGCCCTCGAGCTCGACGTCGAGGGGCGTGCCTGGGTGGGGGGCCACGAACTGGTCGTAGTCGGTGTGCTCGTCGGGGAGCGGCCCGTCGCCGATGAGGAGGCGGAGGTCGATGTTCGGCGTGAGCGGGATCATGTCGGCGGACAACGCACTGAGGCCGGCGCTGGTGATCAGCGTGTGCGCGCCGCAGTCCGTGACGATGTACGCCGCCTCCTCGGCGGTGAGGTGCGTGTTGACCGCGGTGTAGTAGAGGCCGGAGCGCTGGAGCCCGAAGAAGACCTCGTGTGAGCGCTCGTCGTTGTGCATGAGCACGGCCACGTGGTCCCCCTCCCGGAGACCGTGTGCGTAGAGCGCCTGCGCCAGCCGACAGCTCCGCTCCTCGAGCTCGCCGAACGTCACCGTCTTCCCCGTGGAGGTGATGATGGCGGGGCGGTCCGGGTGGGTCGCCGAGTAGGTACCGGGGCGATAGCGGGTCTCGGGGCCGGGTTCTGCTGGGCGTGCGGTGCTCACGGCCTCATCTTCTAGTCGACGGACCGCGGGACGTGCCCGGTGGCTGGCTGAGCCGCCCGCCGGTCAGACGTCTGCGGCCGCCGCTGCGGCGAGGGGATTCGGCGTCGGCTCGGCGACCCGCTTGAGCGTGTTGCGGTCCACGTGGTCGACCAGGTCTTCGCGGTCGGGGATCCGCAACTGGGTGTGCTCCTCGTAGGACCACGTGCCGTCGTTGTTCACCCGGACGATCATGTGGAATTTGACCGTCCGGAAGGCCGTGTCGAGGAACGGGTTCGACAAGATGCCGTGCACCTCCGAACCGAGCTTCGCATCGACCTCGAACTCGGTCGCGTCGGGCTCGGCGGTGCCGCCGGCCAGCACCACCTGCCCACGCGGTATCGCGAGCATGTGGAGGACCCGCCGGGCCGCGGGCTCCCACAACCAATACCCGACCTGATCGTGGAACGTCTCGACCTCACCCGGCTTGACGATGTGCGTGTGGTACCGCAGACCGTAGAACAGCTGGGGGCCGTTCGTCTGCGGGTCGATCGGCTGCAGCTCGTAGTGCTCGACGTACACGTTCTTCTCGATGCCGTCCTCGACGGGCCCCGTGATGTCCGACCCGGCCCCCACTGGGTGGGCATCGTCGCCCTCGACGCTTTCCCAGACACCCGCAAGCGGACGAAGTGGGCCGAGCTCGGCCAGCGTGTCCTCGTTCGATTCCGCCTCCGTGTAGAGGTCTGTTCCGTAGTCGTGGACGCCCTGGCCGCTCATGGGCGAGAGGCTACCGACGCCGACCCCAACCCGCTCATGGCGACCGTGGCTGGCCCCCGTCGCCCGGGTGATCCGGGCACATCGACGACCCCGGCCGCCGGAGTGCGATGATCCACCCAGTGTTCGTCCAGATCTACGGGATCACGACGACGGAGGACGCCGCAGCGGTCGACCGCCTGGGACCCGACTCGGTCGGGGTCGTCCTCGATGAGGGCCTTCCAACGTGGGACTCCGTCGACGAGGACACCGCCCGCGCCATCGTCAAGGCTCTCCCGCACGTGCGGGTCGCGGCGCTGTCCCTTTCCACCGATCCCGATCGGATCCTCGACACCGTCAAGACGATCGGGCCCGACATAGTGCACCTAGCCCGGGCGGACGCGATCGACGACGCCACCCTGCAGCGGATCCGGGCGAAGGTCGAACCGGCCCAACTCCTGCTGACCGTGCCTATCGACGGGCCCGGTGCGCTGGACGTCGCCCATCGGCTCTCGGAGGTCGGCGACTCTCTTCTCCTGGACACCAAGCACCCGGAGACCGGCGTCGTCGGAGCGACCGGTCACACGCACGACTGGACCGTCAGCGCCGACATCGTGAACACGCTGGACACCACGGTCGTCCTGGCGGGCGGTCTCGGGCCGGAGAACGTGCGCGACGCCATCACCGCCGTGCGGCCCTTCGGCGTCGACTCCGAGACACGCACGAGCCTCGAGGCGGATCGCCGCCGCAAAGACCTCGCCAAGGTCGAGGCGTTCATCAGCCTCGCCCGTTCGCATTGAGCTCGGCTGACTGCCCGGTCGCCCGCGCCGCTCTCCCTGTCTACGCGAGCCGTTCGAGCAACCACTTCGGCCCCACCACGGCCGCCCCCAGGGCCTCCGCCCTTCCCCGCAACCCGCGGTCGGCCGTGACCAGCACGACCTTCTCGTCCTCGGAGGCGGCGGCGTGCCGGACCACGTCGACGAGCGCGTCGTCACCACTGCCCTCGGCGTGCACGACTGCGACGCCGTCCGCCGTCCCGCTCGGCGCGCCCGCCCGGGCCTTGCCCTCCAACACCACGGTCACGGGGCCCGTCAGCCGTCCCGCCGCCACGCTGGCCCGCAAACCCTCGACGAACGACCGGGCGGCGCCGGCCCGGTCCCTCCACCAGCCCGTCGGACGGGACCCGACCACGTTGGCTGCGTCGACGACGAGCACCGCTTCGCTCCGTACCCCGTACCTGTCGTGACCGGGTCAGCCCCGCCTGGGCGACCAGTCCCAGCGCCGCATGCCCACGTAGACGCCGGCCGCACCCCAGGCGAGCATGACCAAAATGTCATTCCACACGGTCGTCCCCGGGATCCCGTTGAACGTGTCGACCGTCGCCAGGATCAGATGACGGACCGGGAAGATGTCGGTCACCGTGGCAACCGCCGATCCTGGCTTCACCGGGAAATACAGACCCGAGAACGCGATCACGATGAAGAACACCAGGCTCACGATCGGGCCGGCCGAGTCCGCGTTCGGCACCAGCGCGGAGACCCCGACGCCGAGCGCGGTGAAACTGAACATCCCCACGAGGACGACGAGGATGAACAGCGCGACGTCGTGCGGGCCGTGCACCCCGTAGAACAGCCCGACGATCAACACGAGCACGATCTGGATCGCCGCGATGATCATCCAGTTCAAGAACATCGCCGCCAGCAGCATCCACGTCGGCAGCGGGCTCAACCGGAGCCGCTTCAACAAGCCCATCTCTCGCCGGTTCACCAGCGAGATCGCCATCACGTTGAAGCACGCCGCCATCACCCCGTACGCCATGAACGCCGGCAAGTAGTACTGCCCGAGATTGATGTGCTGCAGGAAGCCGACCGTCGAGTGCTTCTCGATCGACTCGAAGAAGATGACGAAGATCAGCGAGAAGGCGATCGTGATGCCCGCGCCGATCGGGTTCAACCAGAACGCCAGCTGCTCGAAGTAGACCTGCCGGCCGATGAGCGGCAGGTCGCTCACGCCCCGGAACGAGCCGCGCACCGGCAGCTCGGCCGTGCTCACGACGCCACCACCTCGTCGCCCGCGTCGGCGCTCACCGCCCTCGTCAGCCCGAGATACACGTCCTCCAGCGACACCCGCAGCACCGACAGCCCCGGCAACGCATACCCGCCCTCCAGCGCCCACCCCGTCAACTCGTGAAGCACTCGCACCTCGTCCTCGGTGTGGATCTCGACGTGCCCGTCCTCGGTCGGCCTCGCCAGCATTGGAAGCGCCGCGGCACCCACGCCCTCGGGCAGCCGGAACCGTATGGTGACGGCCCCCACGTCCCGCCCCCCTATGGAGTCGGGGGTGCCACTCGCCACGATCTCCTGATCGAACAGCACCGCCACCCGGTCGGCCAGCGCCTCCACCTCGTCCATGTAGTGCGTCGTCAGCAGGACCGTCGTGCCTTCGCCCGACAGACGCTTGATCAGTTCCCACGTGTCGCGGCGCCCCGACGGGTCGAGGCCCGTCGTCGGCTCGTCGAGGAACAGGAGCTCGGGGTTGCCGACGATCCCCAGCCCCACGTCGAGCCGGCGTTGCTGTCCTCCGGAGAGCCGCTTGATGCGGTCATCCGCCTTCTCGCGCAGCCCGATCAACTCGATCACCTCGTCGACCGGTCGCGGGTTCGGGTAGTACCCGGCGTTGCGGTTCAAGACCTGACGCACCGAGTAAAAGGGCTCGATCGCCAACTCCTGGAGCACCACCCCGATGCGGGAGCGCAGCCAGCGCTGCGTGCTTACGTCGGCCGGGTCGACCCCGAGCGTCTCGACCTTGCCGCTGCTGCGGGTCCGGAACCCCTCAAGGATCTCCACACACGTCGTCTTGCCCGCGCCGTTCGGTCCGAGCAAGGCGAAGACCTCGCCCTTTTGCACGTCGAAACTCACGTCGCGCACGGCGACCGCGGTGCCGTAAGACTTCGAAAGGTGCTCAACGCTCACAGCGGGCATCTGGCCCGACGCTAGCTCCCGTTAGCGCGCCCAGGCTCCGTAATCCTGACCGCCCTTCCTCGCTGCAACCGGACCTGCACAAGACGCAGCTGAGAATCCCGTCAGGAGACGGCCGCGACCTCTTCCTTCACCGCCCCCGCGGCGTCACGCGCAGCCAGCACCTTGTCCAACAGGTCACGCAACTGGCGCAGCTCCGACGAGGACAACGAGGTCAACGCCGCGGGCGGCACCGACAAGACGTCGTCGATCTCCTTCGCCAGCTTCCGGCCGGCGTCCGTCAGCACGATGATCTTCACCCGCCGGTCGTACGGTGCGGGCTCACGCCGCGCCAGCCCACGCGAGTCCAGGTCGTCGACGAGGGCGGTGATGTACGACGGGTCGACGCCGATCCCCCGGGCCATCTCGCCCATCGACACCCCGTCCTCCTTGCCCAGCCGCATCAACGTCTTGATCACACCGGGCGCCAGCTTCGTGCGCGTCCCGAGCGCGGCCATCCGCTCGATGTGCTCGCCCTCGACGGTTGCGCGCAGCCGCTCGAAGACGTCCTCGGCCAGACCCATACCTGGATTGTCGCACCGGAGAAACTATTTGACAACCTCATATCTTTGAGTAATATGAAGTATTCGGATGCCCCGCTCTCCCGCACCCTCCTTCACCCTCTCGCCCGAGCTCAGGCGTACCTCGACCGTCGTCGTCCTGGGCTCGATCATGTCGATCCTCGACACGACGATCGTGGCGGTCGCGCTCGCCACCCTGGGCCGCGACTTCCACGTCTCGGTCACGACCATCCAGTGGGTGGCGACGGGGTATCTGCTCGCACTGGCCCTCGTCACCCCCGTCAGCGGCTGGGCCGTCGATCGCTTCGGCGCCAAGCGCTGCTGGATGACCTCGACCGCGCTCTTCGTCATCGGCTCAAGCCTGTGCGGCCTCGCCTGGTCGGCCAACTCGCTCATCTTCTTCCGGGTCCTTCAGGGCATCGGCGGCGGCATGCTGCTGCCGGTCGGCCAGTCGATCCTCGCCCGCGCCGCCGGCCCCCAGCGCATGGGCCGCGTCATGAGCATCATCGGCGTCCCGATGGTCATGGGCCCGATCCTTGGACCGGTGCTCGGCGGCCTCATCGTCTCCAACTACAGCTGGCGCTGGATCTTCTACATCAACGTCCCCATCGGCATCATCACGCTGATCCTCTCGTCGCGCTGGCTCCCCCAGTTCGACACCGACGAGCGCATCACGTCGCCGTTCGACACCCTCGGGTTCTGCCTCCTGTCCCCCGGCCTCGCGCTGCTGCTCTACTCGCTCTCCGAGGTCGGGACGACGGGCTCCTACACCAGCACATCGGTCCTCGTCAGCTTCATCCTTGGCCTCCTGCTGATGGTCGCCTTCATCTTGCGCGCCATCAATGCCAAGTATCCGCTGCTCGACCTCCACCCCTTCAAGAACCGGAACTTCGCGATCGGCAATATCTGCATCTTCGTGATCGGCGCGACGTTGTTCGGATCCATGTTCCTTCTGCCCATCTACTACCAGGTGGCGCGCGGCCAGGAAGCCTGGACGGCGGGCCTTCTGATGGCACCTCAGGGCATCGGTGCAGCCTGCATCATGCGCTGGGCGGGTGCCGTCACCGACCGGGTGGGCCCTCGCCGCGTGGTGCCGTTCGGCATCCTCCTCATGGCAGCGGCCACGGTGCCCTTTGCGTTCGTGACCACCTCGACCAACGTGGCGTACCTCGCGGCCGCGCTGTTCTTCCGCGGCCTGGGCCTGGGCTTGACGATGATGCCGGTGACCGCGGCCGCCTACTTCGATCTCAGCCATGCCGAGATCCCCAAGGCGTCGACCGTCATGAACATCGTCCGCTTGATCGGCGGATCGGTGGCCACGGCACTGTTCGCGGTCGTCCTCGAGCGCCAGATCGTGAGCAACCTGAGCGCAGGCGGCATCAAGGCCACCGGTGGGAGCGCCGGCATCATCGGTGCGACCACGAAGCTGCCGCCGCCGGTCGCCGACGCGGTGGCCGCCGCATTCGCCCACACCTTCTGGTGGTCCGTCGGCGCCATCATGCTGGCATTCATCCCGACGCTCTTTCTGCCGAACCATGCGCCCGTGGCGACGACGCCGCCGGTCGGAGGCCCTGACGCTGCGGAGGCGGTCGGGGACGAACCCGAGCCGGGGCCGCACCACGCCGGGGCGATGTTCGAGTGAGGGCGGGGGTCCTGCCTGTGCGAGCGGCGGCACTGACACGACTCACGGACATGCTCGCCCGAGCGGGCTGCGTCGCCGCCGACGAGGAGGCCGCCGAGTTGCTTGTGGCGGCCGGCGGCGAGCGGTCCCGGCTGATCTCGCTCGTCCATCGGCGCCTCCGCGGTGAGCCGCTGGCCTGGGTGACCGGACAAGCCGCCTTCGGCGAGCTCGTCGTCATCGTCGAACCAGGGACTTATGTCCCGCGGTGGCAGAGCCTGGAGCTCGCGGCACGCGCCGCGGCGCACCTGCCCGACGGTGGCAGGGCCATCGACGTGTGCACCGGATCGGGCGTGATCGCGGCGGCCCTCCGGCTGCGCCGGCGCTCGGCCCGCGTCGTCGGGACCGACATCGATCCCGGGGCGGTGTCCTGTGCCCGGGCCAACGGCGTCGAGGCCCGGCGCGGCGACCTCTTCGACCCCGTGCCGAGCGAGTTCGAGGGGCGCACGGACGTCGTCGTCGGCGTCGTCCCCTATGTTCCGACCTCCGCGCTCCAGTACCTCCCCCACGATGCCCGCTACGAAGTGGCCTCGCACTACCACGGGGGACTCGACGGCGCCGACGTGCTGCGGCGCGTCGTCGCCGGCGCACCGAGGTTCCTGCGTCCGGGTGGCGCCCTCTTGCTCGAGCTCGGGGGCGAGCAGGCCGACCTGGTGGGATCACAGATGGGCGATTTCGGCTACGGAGAGATCGCGGTCTGGACCGACGGGGACGGCGATGTTCGCGGCATCGAGGCCATGCTGCTCGCCGATTGACTCCGTCCGCTCGGGTCAAGAGCCCAATCTCGCTTCGTCGTAGAGTCAGCGAGCGAGGAAGCGAGAGAGGAGTCAGTGATGCGGTTCAACCACATGGAGCTCACCTTTCCCGTCGGCACCCTGACGAAGGAGTTCCGAGAGGAAGTGGACGCCTTCTATGGTTCGGTCTTTGGCTGGAGCGCGACCGATACGGAGGTCGTCGGGCAGCAATGCCACATTCTGCTGCCGGATCCCGAGCAGTTCATTCTCCTCGCCGAGAGCAACAAGCCAATGTCCTCGCCGGGTTACGACCACTTGGGTCTGCTGCAAGAAAGTCGAGACGAGGTGGACCGCCTGCTAGCCGAATGCGAGCGCTACGCGGACAAGGACGACCGGGTGCGGATCGTTCGCTATGAGGACCTCAAGTACCCGGGACTGACGGTGCATGCGTTCTACGTCAAGTACCTGCTCCCCATCTACTTCGATGTGCAGAGCATGGAACGAGAGTCGTAACTGCGTCGCCCTCTAGCAGGGTGGATTCTCCCACGGCCGGCTGTGGTTCAGTCGGCCGTGACCGGGCTGACGTCGTAGCGCAGTTCCCCGGTCGACTCCTCGATGTCGTAGTACTCGACGCCCGTCTCCACCTGCGGCGCGTCCGCGCCGAAGGCAACGGCGATCTTGTTGGCGGCGTTGCGGACGATGTCGAGCGTCAGTTCCGTAGAGGCGGCAGGACCCAAGGCGTCAACGACTTTCTGGCCGAGACTTGCTGGCCACCGAATCGGCTGCCACACGAAGGCATCCACGACCTGCAGCGCCAGGGCCTGGGCGGCGGAGATGCCGCCCGGATCCCGGTCATCGAACAAATCAGGCCCACCTGCCAGATCTATCGCGCTCACGTTCCTACGGGACTGACACAGCCGGCAATCGTGGGCTCTTGCACCGCGAAGCCTGACCAGCTCGGACGTGACCGGATCGAGGGCCGACAGTTTGGCGACCTCGAGGAGGAACCTTTCGTGGGCCATCCAGGGATCGATCTGAGCAGAAGTCGAGATCGGGCGCCATTCTTCGCCGAACATCTCACGCCAGGCCGCGCCCGAGCGAATCATCATGTCTTCCGTCCACACGGCGAGGACGAATCCAGGGGCACGGTCGCCGAGTTCGGCCAACCCAGCGGCTCGAACATCAGAGGACATTGTTGCCACATCGACGACCATTTGTTCCGCGAAGGCCATTGCGTCAGATCTCGGAACGGCAGGTTCGGCCGGATCAAGGCTGGCCCGAGCGACCGCGCGAGCTTGATCCATCAGGTCAGCGGGCGTGGTCGCGACGACTGCATCGATCAACTCGTCCCACGCGCTCAAGGCAACCGGCGCCTCATCCCGGGCAATCACACCTGGACCCTACTGCTTGGTTTGATCGCGGGGCCTAACGGATCAGTGGGTCGCGGGGCAGTCCGAGGATGCGCTCGGCGATCTGGTTACGCGTGATCTCCGACGTGCCACCGGCGATCGACATGGCGCGGGTTGCAAGCTGGGTATAGCCCGCCAGCGCGTCCTCGCCGTCGAGGAACGCCGTCGCCTCGCCGACCAGGTCGGCCTGCAGGCGCGCCCGGTCATGGCCGTGCTCGGCCAACACCAGCTTTGTGACATTGCCCTCGGGGCCGGGCCCGGAGCCGACCACCGCACGCTGGGCGCGGCGCAGGTTCAGCGCCTTGAGCGCGTGCTCCTTGGCCAGGATGGCGCCGATGCGGGCGGATGCCGCCGGGACCCGGTCGCCCCCGCGCTTGCGGAGAGCAAGGAGGTCCATCGGCGGGAAGATGCCGCCCGCTCCCCCGCCGATCGACACGCGCTCGTTCCCAAGGGTCGAGCGCGCCACCGTCCAGCCGTCGTTGACCATGCCGACGACGTCGTCGTCCGGCACGAACACGTCGTTGAAGAACACCTCGTTGAAGTCCGCATTGCCGGTGATCTGCCGCAACGGACGCACCTCGACACCCGGCGCATGCATGTCGATGACCATCGTGGTGATACCCGAGTGCTTCGGCGCGTCCGGGTCGGTCCGTACCGTGGCCAGCCCGAGGTGGCAGTACTGGGCGCCGCTCGTCCAGACCTTTTGGCCGTTGACGGTCCACCCGCCCTCGACCCGGGTACCCCGCGTCTTGACGGCGGCGGCATCCGACCCGGCGTCGGGCTCGCTGAAGAGCTGGCACCAGACGTACTCGCCCATCAGCGTCTTCTCGACCCAACGATCGACCTGGTCCGGGGTGGCGTACTGGTTGACCGTCATGATGTTCCAGCCCGTGATGCCAAGGCCCGGGACCCTGATGCCCGCCGCTCGCATCTCTTCGTCGATGACGATCTGCTCCACGGCGCCCGCATCGCGACCCCAAGGCTTGGGCCAGTGCGGCACCAGGAGCCCGGCGTCCACCAGCGCCTTGCGCCGCTCGTTCTTGTCCGGGAGGGCACCGATGCGGGCCGCCTCGGCGCGGATCTCCGTCCGGATCTCCTCGGCTTCGGGCGGCAAGTCGAGCGTCACGTCGCGGGTCGTCCCGCGCTCGGCCCCGGATGTGACGTCCTCGGCGTCGGCGGGCGAGCCGAGCAGGGCGTTGAGCGCAAGCGCCCGTCGCAGGAACAGGTGGGCATCGTGCTCCCACGTGAACCCGATGCCCCCGTGCACCTGGATGTTCATCTGTGCGTTGTGCACGGCCGGCGCAAAGGCCAGGTGCGCCGCCATCGCTGCGGTGAGGTCGAACTCGTCCAGCGTGTCGCCTGCGGCCCGGGCGGCGTCCCACGCGGTCGCCGTGGCCAACTGGGTCGCCACGAGCAAGTCGGCGCAGTGGTGCTTGACCGCCTGGAAGGTCCCGATCGTCCGCCCGAACTGGACGCGCTCTTGCGCGTAGGCGACTGCCATGTCGGTGCAGGCCGCCATGACGCCGGCGGCCTCGGCGGCACCCAGCGTGCGCGCCAGGGCGCGGGCGCGGCGGGCGGCGCCCACGAGCACGTCGGCCTCGGCTACCCCGACGGACGAGACAGCGACGGCGGCCGACCGGCGGGACGGGTCGATGTCCTTCGCGTCGCCGAGGGAGAGACCGACGGCGCTGCGCCAGACGATCACGATGTCGTCGCCCGCCCGCAGCAGCAGGAGGTCCGCCTTCGCGGCGCCGAGCACGATCCCGCCGTCCCCGTCGAGCGTCAGCGCGCCGAGGGTCAGCGAACCGCCGAGGCCGAGCGCGGCGGTCACCGAGCCGTCGGCGAGCGCCGGGATGTAGGCGGCCTGCTGCTCCGCGTTCGCACACTGCGCGATCACCGCCGAGGCGAGGGTCGTGGGCAAGAACGGACCGGGCGCGACCTGTCGCCCGAGTTCCTCGAGGACGACCACGAGCTCGCTCAGCGATGCGCCCCCTCCCCCGTGCTCCTCGGGTAGGTGCACGCCGAGCATGCCGAGGTCTGCCATCTCCTGCCAGAAAGAAGGCCGGGTCTCGTCCGCCGCTTCGAGGAGCGCACGGTTGGCCGCCAACGCTCCGTGGGCGGAGAGCAGGCCCCGCACCGTCTCTCCCAGTTCCTGGTGTTCGTCCGTGATCGCGATCGGCATTCCTCGCCCCCTTCTCCCAGCCTGCCGGCGTTGCGACGCTACAAAACGGCGGTCCGGCTCCCCAAGTCGGGCGGGCTACGCTGTCGACGTGCTGTAGAGCTCTGACGTCGTCCCGCCGGTGTCATCGACGCCGTGTGCCCCCGTCGTTCTCGTCCTACCGGAGCTCTCCCATGCCCTCTCGTCCATCCCGGCGAACGTCCCGTACGGCCGCCGCCGCGTCGCCGGCCACCGCGGCCACCCTGACGGCGCGCCATTTGCGCTTCGAGCGCGGCGGCCAGACGGTCCTCGACGGCGTGTCGCTCACGGTCGGGCCCGAGACCTGCCTCGGCGTCGTCGGCCCCAACGGCGTCGGCAAGTCGACGCTGCTGCAGCTCCTCGCGGGCCTGCTCGAGCCGGCGGACGGCGGGACGGTCCGCGTCGACCCGCCCACCGCGACCGTGGGCTACCTCAGCCAGGAGCACGACCACGACCCGCGCGAGACGGTGCGCGACGCGTTGTACAGGAGGACCGGTGCCGCCGCGGCCGAGGCGGACATGACCGGGGCGGCGGCCGCCCTCGCAGAGGGGCGGCCCCAGGCGGAAGACGAGTACGCGACGGCGCTGGCACGGTACGAGTCGCTCGGCGCCGCCGACTTCGAGGCGCGGCTGGCGGGCGCGCTCGAGCAGGTGGGGCTGGCGCCGGCGCTGGCGGAGCAGGGCAGCGGCGCGCTGTCGGGGGGGCAGGAGGCGCGGGTGGCGCTGGCGGCGATTCTGTTGGCGCGCTTCGACATCACGCTGTTGGACGAGCCGACGAACGATCTCGACTTCGACGGGTTGGCGCGGTTGGAGGAGATGGTGGCGCGGCGGCG
>Ga0123356_10006317_pt1 | contig 11967 bp, 6 predicted proteins | sample TergutEmb28metaG_2_FD_92546 | JGI IMG/M metagenome (GOLD analysis project Ga0123356, IMG submission 92546) | Embiratermes neotenicus P3 segment gut microbial communities from Petit-Saut dam, French Guiana - Emb289 P3 | ecosystem: Host-associated > Arthropoda: Insects > Digestive system > Gut ... | reverse complement strand
TTTTTTTATAAATGAATATGTAAATCAAATATTAGGACATGGAAATCATGTAGTTATAATTGATATTGGCTACAGTTACGGTCGAAATATTGAATTTAACAATGGTATATATTTTAATTCTGCTGACAGAGAAAAGTTAAGTTTTCCTCTTTTTGAATGTAGGAAAGAAAAGGGAAAATACATTTACAGGAATTTCGAAGATAAGGAGGAAGCCGACAGCCAAGTTAATTTAATAGTTACTGTCTTACTTTGTATTGTAAAGTCTCAACACGGAATAGTAAGTCCTATAGAGAGAGAATTGTACCGTAATTCGGTAGAAAAATTTTATGAATATGTGAATGAAAAAGGGTTACAGGCAAATCTGGGAGAATACAGTAAATTTTTAGAAATATATAACCGTTCCCTAAATAAGAACCATCAAGAATATTTTAAATATGAAGATATTCAGTTAATTTTAAATCCTTTTATACATGGTGAATACAGGTGGTTATTGAACGGTGAAAAAGAACTTGACCTTACAAACGAAAAATATATTCTCTTTGATTTAGAGGCAGTACAAAATGATGTTACAATATTTCCGATTTTGGTTTTAATTATAATCGAAACCGTTATACAGAAAATAAGCAAACTTCGAGGATTTAAGAAGACCTTAATAATTGACGAGGCATTGAACTTTTTGCAGGATCCGAAAATGGGAGACTTTATCGGGTATTTGTATCGAACATTTAGAAAGAAAAATGGCGAGGTAATAATTGCTGCTCAGAATGTGAAGTTTATTGATACTGCAGATGTTGTTGTAAAAGATTCTATAATATCAAATACAGCAACTTCGATTCTTTTGGATCATTCAGAACACACAAGCAATTACAAGGATTTACAAAGAATTATATCACTTTCCGACCATCAGATTGAACTGTTGGACAGTTTACAGAAAGGGGAAGATTTTAGAGAAATTTTTATAAGACGTGGAAAACAGTCAAATATTTACCGGTTTGAAGTATCGGAATTTGCGCAGATGACCTACACTTCAAAACAGGAAGACATTGTTAAAATGGAAAAAATCAGTGAAAAAACTGGCAGCATGGAGGCTGCAATTCGAACATATATTGATATTAAAAAAGAAGAAAAATGAAGAAATTTTGTTTAATAATTATGATTATGAGTACACTAATGATAGGATTTAGTGGAAAAGTTAAAGGGCAGACGCCAGTAACGGATGCTGGAGCAAACGCACAATTAGCTGCATTGCAATACCAAATGGCAAATCAAACTGCATTATTGACTGCATTGGAAACTAAATTAGTAAAGATGGAATTCGAAAAGGCAGCAAAAACGGTAAAACAGGCAAAAGAAATTATTGATATTGTAAAGAGCGTTAGAAATATTGCTCGACTTGGAGAAGCGATATATTGTAATATGGGAGAATTAAATTTGTTGTTATCGTTAGTTAATTTGGAATATTGTGGTCATAAAATGAATTTGGCTAAATTTAATCAAAGCTGGCAAGGCGCTGATATGTTAATAGAGGGCATTGTAGCAACAGGATTTATTGTTGTTGAATTTATTACTATTGATTATGAAGAACAGTCACTTAAGGCAATTGATTATTTGAAAAGGACTGAAGATGCATTTAGGCGCGCATATCTTGATATGGTGATACTTAAAAGAGGTATAAAATTTGATGTTAATAATTATTTGCTTAAAAGATATATTGAAACAGAAGGTGCTATTAGAATTGCAAGTGGTAATCTGAATCATAGAGGTTATTTAGAAATGAGAGCAGGTCAAGATTATAAAATGGAAAAAATGGAAAAACGAACGTATAGTTTAGACCAAGATGTAATGCATTTTTCGAAAAGTGAATCCTTTGTATATGGTGGTTGGGGACAGGCTAATTTAAATAATAATCAAAAAAACAAAGATGTAATGACCGCCTCAATGTTCACTCCAATGATATTTTTCATTTTTTTAGCAGTTATTGGAATAGTAGCGTTTAAAGGCGCAATAAAAGAATTTAAAACTAAAATAATAGAAAAGATATGACACTTTTAACAATCATGGATTATTCCGGATTATTACAAAATCAAGAAATTTTTGACGGTTTGGTAAATTCGTTATGCGCTTCTACGGTTGCAGTTGCATTTGGGTTATCCGGTTTATTTTTCTTTATCTCTTTGGCATGGAATTATTTAAATACAGGAGTTAAAAGTTTAAGTGGATTAAATCCGGAATCTTTTGTAAATGTTTCTGAAATAATAAGAACATTAGTTATCGTTGCCTGTATTGGAATGTACATTCCTCTAGTAAAAACAGGCGTAAATACTATTGAATACATTAATGGAATGACCAAACCTACAAATTTAGTTCAATACGTTCAATCAGCGAGAAATCAGCAAAAAGTAGATGATTGGTTAATGAACCCTTTAAGACAGCAATTTGATAGCCATTTAACAAAAATAGAAAAACTTTATGGTAAAGACAGTGAAAAGTACAAAGCATTTGCCGCTGCAGTAAATCTTACAGATAAAGCAGCTTCCAATATAGATTTGAATGAAACAGAACGTGATGCTCCAACAAATTCATTCGATTTTTCATTCAGTTTGTTAAATTTCTTTTTTGAAAATCCAAATGGATTTATAACTATTATTCTATCTGCATTTGCCGCTATAATCAGATCTATTATATCTCCTCTTATATATGCTGTTGTAATTGGTATGTCAAAATTTCTAATTATTGTTGGACCAATAGCATTTGCATTTTCAATTTTGCCTGTTTTCAGACGGCAAATCGAGGTTTGGGCAACAACTTTAGTTAATGCGTTGATGGTCTTTACAACGCTAAATATTTTGGAAATGATTAATGTTGCTATAGTAAATTATATGTACCGAGAACCTTGGATGGTAGATAGTACATCTTCGCTTGCGTTTTCTTTTTCTACTATCATTTTATCTACAATGGCATTTTGGCTTACAGGAAAATATGCAGGTAAAGGAGATGCAGGCAGGGTTTTAACGAAGGCAATCGGAATGATGGCAGCTGCGGTAGGCGTTGCTGCTGGCGTTGCGTCAGGTGTTGCGGGAGGCGCAGCGGGAGCTGCTGCAAAAGGCGGAGGCGGAGGTGGTATGCAGGTTGCTGCAAAAGCAGGGAGCGCAATTAGCGAAGATGGCGAATAAAAACTAAAAAATTATAAAAACTATGGAATTAAGAAGTTTACTGAATTATAAATCATCTTTTCAATTACTGAGACTTACAGTTTTAGTAGTTATTGCAGCATGTTTATCATCCTTATTAATAGGTTATTATGTGATGGTTTCAAAAATGCTTGAAATAAAAGATCAGGTTGTTGTAATTGACAATGCTGGGCAAATTTACAATTCGACCGTAATGTTAGGCGAAAACACTCGTATTTACGAATACAAAGATCATGTTAAAACATTCTATAGACTATGGTATTCATTTGACGAAAACAGTTACGAAAACAATATTGATATTGCAATTAATTTAATTGGAGATAGCGGTATTACATTATTAGACAGATATATAATGCAAAATATCGAACGCACCCTAAAGGAACGAAATATTATTTTTCGTGTTGAAATTAAGGATGTTAAAATTGATATGAGTACTATGCCGGTGTCAGGTATTATCGAAGGAGTTCAGACAATACAACGCAACAGAGGTAAAGTACAGCGTAATTTGGTCTGTTCGTTCATCATTGACGATGTGGACAGAACAGAAATTAACCCGCACGGATGTAAAGTGGACGCTTGGGAAGAAATAGATACAAGCGAAATTAAAGAAACTAAATAAAATATAAAATATGGCAGAAGAACAAGTACCAAAGAAATTTGACCTGAAATTGTTTATACTACTTATTGTTCCTTTAATAGTTTTGGTAATAATTATTGTGGTAGTAAAGAGTAGCAGTGGGGAGAAACAAACAATTGACAATACCGGTATCGTTCCTATCCCACTTGAGGAAAAAGAGGAACTTCCGACTAAAAAACAGACTATCTATCAGCAGGCAAGGGACCGAAAACTGAGAGAAATGGAACTTAGCGGCAGGGGCAGTGAAATTAATAAAGCCGACTATTTTGACAAATTATTGGATGACAAGCCGGAACCAGTAGAAAATAAATTGGAAACAACTCTGCAACAAATTGTTGAAATAGAAGATGATGAGGTAGAAATTAAACCTAAAAAAATTACGACAAAATCAGAACCACAAAAAACTCAAAAGAATTATTTTGAAAGTTACACAAAAATTGAACCTGTAGAAAAAAAAGAGGTTGCAGAGGTTGCAACTTCATCTACTACCGAAACTGACAAGAAACGCAGAAGTATGGGAGTAGTTACTGGCGGCGATGGTAGTTCTTCAGGAAAGGAAAGTTCAAACAAACAGGGCGGCAAAAGATATTTTCCTGTTATTCTCGATGAATCTTTAACAATCAGAGAAAACAGTTCCGTTGTGTTCCTGTTACTTGAAGATATGAAAGTAGGCGATGTTACCTTCAAAAAAAATTCTTATCTTTTTGGAAAAGCAAAAGGGAATAATGACAAGTTTGATATACAAATCGAAGAGATAAAGAATACTGACAATTCTTTAATAAACGTAAAATCGAATAAGATTTTCATTTTTGACGAGAAATATTCAAGAGGGTTGGCACATGAAGGAAAAATAAATAAAGCAGCGCAGGATGCAGGAGCGGAAACTGCAAATGAAACAGTAAGCGATATAGTTGGCGCAACAAGAGTAACCGGTTATTTGGCACAAAAAACGATGCGAGGAATTGGAAAAACTGTTTCAAATGTAACTCAAAATAAAGAGGCAAAAATATCATTGTCAAAAGGTTATAAAATATATATAAAAGAGGATAAATAAGATGATAAAAAAAATATTAATACATTTTACATTAATTCTATCATGGCATTTTGTTGATGCACAGGTTGATATGGGAACTATTGAGGTAAACGAAAATTATTCGGCAACATTAATGTTTGCAGATGATATTGATTTTGTTGCTATTGGAAACAATCCACAATTGGATGATGGCACATTTGAGCATTACGAATTATTTAAAAAAGAGAATGTTTTGGTTATTAACAGTTATTCGGAAGAAGTACCAGAAACATCTATTACAATCAGGCTTATAGATGGTGAAATGTTCTATGGAATCTTAAAACATGGGAGAGGAAAACTAATGTACAATTTTAAAGAGACAGGCATTAAAATTCAGGCAAAAGCCGCTGAAGAAAAATTGAAGGCGAAAGTATTAAAAGAGAAGGAGGAAAAATTAGACCGATTAATGACTCAGGCTCAGGAATATTTTTCTTACGGTATAGAGGAAAACAGTATCGAATTTGTAATAAAAAATATAAAAAATGATTCAGAAAATACATACATGAAAATAACCATAAATAATGGTTCGGCAAGTAATTACAATATTGACGGAATATTATTTAAATATGTCGAAGGCAGAAGAAAGGGTTTAAAGAAAACCGAAGCCAAAACTGAAGAAAGGATTTATCCTGAATTTCAAAAAGGACCAGAAATTGCAAATGCTTATTCTTCCACTGACATAGGAGTGATTTTACCTTTGTTTACAGTAGGCAACAAAGGGTGGTTTCAGATACAGTTGCGGGAGAAAAACGGTACTCGCAACCCTTTAATAGAAATAAAAAGTAGTGAAATAATAAAAATAAAAATTTTTGAATGAATAAATTAAGAACATTAATTTTATTAATTATTGTGCTGTATAGCACAATATCAAATGCACAGTTAGTGCATACGAAAGGGAGTATAAATGCCGGAATTGAAGGCAGTTATGTTCTTGACGGAATTAATACAGGGTTAAGGATTAATTACCTTACAGGGAATACCTCAATGTTTTCGATATATTGTCAATACGAAAAAAACAAGTTTGAAGTAGATGATTTTGACTTAATATATTACGGCATTGATTATAAATACACTTATTTAAATATAGGAAATTGGTGGTATTTTGATATTGGAACAGGCTTTTTTGCTTCGAATGAATTTGGGAATAGTCCAATTTTTGGAGAAATGAATAAGTTTTCGATAGGAGAAAAAGTATATCTGAATGTGGATTACTTTATTAATAAAAATTTATATGTCTGTGCTTTTTTCGGACAAAGGTTTCATCAACTCAGTAATTTAGGAAAATTGAGCTGGTACACTGGCGTTGGCGTATTTTATAATGTAAAGAAAATAAAAGTAACAAAAAGAAAAATAAAATAATTAATTAAAAATAAAAAAATTATGAGAAAAAAAATTATATTTATAATGCTCTTTGCACTCGGAATGGGCGCAGAGGGGTGGGGGCAACCTATTGAGAGAGATTGCTCAACTACCAGTAGTAATATTCCCTTCTTGGCACGACCCTATATAAAGGAACGTTATGAGGAATGTAGTGGATATGCAAATACGTTGACAGCTGTAGATACAAGTGAGGTAACTTGGTATACTGATTATGTTAAAAATGTGTATTCAAGTGGGTGTATAGTTAGCATTTCCGTAAGTTATACTTGGTTTAGATCGAGAAGTAATAGTGGACAATATCAAAGTTTTTCTACCAACTCTGAGATTACTGTAGATTCTGACGATGATATTGGTTATTATTATTATGTAACCGCAAGAGTAAAAGCAACATATAGATGTAACTTGTGTTCTTTTGCCGAATGTCAGCAAAATTGTAATTATACTTCACCAGTATCTTTTCATAAAGCATTCAAATCTTTCAATGGAGGTACAATTTCTGTAAATAATAGCAGCATTGATGCATCTTTTTGTTACAACAGTTCTGTAACAATAACCAGTGCTTCCTTGAGTAATTATTCTAACGCTTCTTACAGTTGGCAACGTTCATTAACAGGAAATGATGGGACTTGGAATACTTTAGGTGGCGCTACTGAATCTTATTTAGCAAATGCGTCTTTAACTACTACGCAATTTTATAGACGTGTTGCATCATTTTCTTGTAATAATATTGGTTTAATCGCCTACAGCAACACAGTAAAAGTAAATGTTTATCCTCAAGTAAGCGCCGGTACAATTTCTTTGCAAGATGGCAACTCATCGGGTTCTTTTTGTGCTAATGATAATGTATTAATAATACAAGGGACAGCACAAAATGATGCACCTTCTGGCGGTTTTGGTTATTTTACGTACCAATGGCAAAGAAAAGTAGGAAGTAATTGGGTAAACATAAGTACGAATGCAACTTCTATCGGATACACAGCGTTACCCGCTACTGCTACGGAAACATACAGGCGTGCGACTACAAATACTCATTGTAACCAAACAGCATATACAAATGAAGTAACAATTGACCGTTACGCTGCTGTTAATCCGGGAATATTATCAGTTCCCGGCAATAATACTTTAATTTGCCGTTATGGTCAGTTACCACTTATAATAACCGGAACTTCTGCAAGTGGTGGAAGCGGTACGAATAATTATACATGGGAGTACAATGTAAACGAAGGATCAAATTCCGTTCTTGACGAGCAAACAGGACCAAATTACACGATAACATTAGCTTTCCTTAATTTTGTAGTTTCAAGCGTTGGTGGGGTGGCTAACATTGAGAAAATAATTTTTTTTCGTAAAGTAACTAATCTATGTGGAAACGCTACCACAAGCATTCAATTAAGTTTTAATCCATTACTTGCGGGCAGTATTAAACAAAATCAAATAATTCCGTATGCTTCTGTTCCTGCTACAATAGAAAATGATGTGCTTGCAAGTGGCGGAGGCGGTGGAACAATAACGTACAGCTGGCAAAGGAGTACTACTGGGACTGGTGATTGGACAACTATTTCCGGTGCAACTGGTAATCAATTAAGTACATTAGGCACACATATAAGTTCGCAATTTTACAAACGCATTGCTACTGTTTCAGGTTGTGGAAGCGAAGAAAGTAATATAATAGAAATTGAAGTCTTGTTACAATTAAATGGCGGAGTAATTGCTTTTTCCACTGGCGGAAATAATACATTTTTCTGTATTAATTCTGCTAATTTTCAAATAAATAATACGGAACAGGCATCGGGTGGAAGTGGTGTATATGATTATAGATGGCAACAAAGTATAAATGAGGGGGTATCTTGGACAAATATAGGAGGAGTAACAGGTCTAACTTACAATCCGCCTTCTAATTTGGTTACGAATGTCAGGTACCGAAGAATGTGTACTGACAGGAACTATCCTTCTTCTATAGCATACAGTAACGTAGTATTTGCTAATGTTTATGCGCCACTAAGCGGCGGAGAAATTAGCTATTCTGAAGGAGATGGCAATATCTGCAATGATAGAATACCAAATTTTGTAAATATAAAGTTACCTGAAGGGGGAAACGGAAGTTATTCATATCAGTGGCAAAAATCGAGTACCGGTGAAACAGGTAACTGGCAGACGATAAGTGAACAGAGCGATCCTAACTATCAATTTACTACAGCATTGGAAACGAGTATGTTTTACAGAAGATTAGCAATTAACAATTTTTGTAATTCGCAGGCGCCAAGCAATGTATTAAAATTGACACATTGTATAAGCGGTGGTACGATTACGACTACAACTGGAAATGAATTTAGCATCTGTGATAACACTGTTCCGCCTTTAATTTCAAGTTCCACTTTACCAACAGGCGGAAACGGAAATTATTTATATCAGTGGGAGGAAGGATGGACAGATGGAGAGGGAGAAATTACTTTTACTAATATATTAGGAGCAACATTTCCAAATTATACTCCTATTGCAGTATTAACACATAACAGCGCTTTACCTGTTAAAGTTTACAGAAGAAAATGTAATGACACGGATAATGTTACAGGATACAGTAATGAAATAAGGATAAATGTTTATGCTCCTGTTGATGGAGGTAATATAGGAACAGATGCGGCGATATGTGCAGGAATGGGTTTTACAATTCCTAATGAAACTTCGCCAAGTGGCGGTACAGGCACATTTACTTATGAATGGGAACAGGCGCCTACTGCTTCAGGCATTTGGGTAACTATAAGCGGCTTTACAGCAGATACATATACATTTTCTTCGCTTGCAAGTACCACTTATTTCAGACGTAAGGCTACGAGTACAAACAGCTGTGGGATTGCCTACAGTAATATTATTAAAATAGATCCTGCGCTTGCGTTTACTGGTGGTACCATTTCTGGTAATCAAACAATTTGCTTTGGTAAAGTACCTGAAATTATCCTCAATTCGGCTGTTGCTACGGGTGGAGTTGGAAGAATAACATACAGTTGGGAAAAAAAAGTATCCGGTATGGAAAATTGGATTCCGACGGTTAGCGGTGGAACAGCAAGGGAACCAATTGATTTTGAAGAAGAGGATAATTTATTTGAGACTACTTATTATAGAAGAAAAGCGTCAAGCAGCTGCGGCATTGTTTACAGCAATGAAATTACTGTAACTGTAACCCGTGAGTTAAATCCGGGAACTATTACTACAGAAGGGGGAAACAGTATCAGTATATGTTATGGTTCCAGTCCGCAGTTAATATGCTTGCCTGCAATAGAAGGTAGCGGAAATTATTATTATCAGTGGCAGGAATATATATTAGATAAGGATAGCGGACTATATGTATGGGCAAATATAGAGGGACAAACAAATATGACTTACATTCCACCGTCATTAACTGAAAGCATTAAATTTAGAAGGATCTGTAACGATGGTTGTGAAACTGTGTACAGCAATGAAGTTTCAATTGTTTTATATCAAAGTATATTACCCGGTTTAATTACGATTAACAATGGTACTATGTGTCATGGCGCACATTCCAACTCAATATTAAACCAAAGATTACCATCGGGAGGTAATGGACCATTTCGCTATTTTTGGCAGCAATCTTCAACAGGTACTGGTGGTTGGACAACAATTCCTGAAGAAGAAGAGGCAATATATTCACCGGGGGAAATATTTGGAACAACATATTTTAGGAGGGGCGAAATAAATGAATGTAGTACTGTTTACAGTAACACTGTTCAAGTAACTGCTGCGCCTCAACTTTTGCCGGGGCAAATAGGACCGAATGAAATTACTACCTGTTTCAAAGGAGTACCTTCAATGAATATTACAAGTTCGGTATTTGCTACTGGTGGAATAGGTACAATTTATTATTCATGGGAAAAATCTTTAGATGGCATTAATTATGTTTCTCTAAATAATGCTGGCGTTGGTGGTGGTGGTGGTGGTGTAACTACTCCGGGTTTTGTACTTGCGGATGAATCTTTTTTAGAAACTACTTATTATCGGAGAACAGCGACAAATGAATGTGGTACGGTTACAAGTAATGCCGTTAAGGTAACTGTATTTGAAGATCTTCAGCCGGGAACAATAACAACAGTTTCAGGTAATAATTATTGGATTTGTCATGGCGCATCACCCTCTGCAATGTTTGAAGAATATCCTACAACAGGCGGCAGTGGAAACTATACGTACTATTGGCAAAGAACAAACGATGATATTGTATGGACAAATATAACCGGACAAACTGGGACAACTTATAGTTTTCCTGCTGCAATAACAGCGACAACAAAATACAGGCGTGTATGTGATGATCGGTGCGGTGTAACCTACAGTAATGAAATAACGGTAAATACCTATTCTCCTGTTGTTGCGGGAGAAATAGGGTACGACGATTATATATGCTATGATTATGTAGCCAACATGCTTGAAAATGTTCAATCTCCACAGGGTGGGGATGAAAATTTTACCTATCATTGGGAAAGTTCCAATACAGGTTCGGGAAATTGGGATACAATACCGGATGCAAAGAGTAGAGTATATTATCCGGGAGCTTTACAGTACACAACTTATTACAGACGGAAAGAAATGAATATGTGTGGCGATAAAATCAGCAACATAGTAGAAATTAACGTTGCTCCCGAATTTTTACCCGGAGTAATTGCTCCTCACAATCAAACAATATGCTATAATACAAAACCAGCAAGGATAACTAGCACAACACTCTCGCAGGGAGGCATTGGACCAATAAGTTATACATGGCATCAATTTTATGACGAAGACGAAGGACATTATATTCTTGAAAATGAAACAAATTCATTCTTAGATCCTGATGTTTTAACACGAACTACAAATTATATAAGAGTTGCAACGAATGACTGCGGCGATGTTTTCAGTAATGAAATTAGAGTTACAGTGCGAGAAGAATTATTGCCGGGTTTTATTTCTACTTCCGATGGCAACGATTTTTGGATTTGTTACGCTGATATTCCTCCTACACTGACTAGTAGTTCTATTGCAACCGGTGGCAGTGAATATAAATCATATCAATGGCAACAATCTGTAGGAAGTAATGGAGACAATTGGACTAATCTGGTCGGATATACACAGCTGAATTATTCTCCTCCAGATCCTTTGTTTATAACAACAAAATTCAGGAGAGCATGTATCGATTTGTCATGTGGAACGGTTTACAGTAACGTTATTGTAGTAAACGTTTACAGAAATGTTGAAAATGGAATTATTGAAGGCAGCCAGTCAATTTGTTACGGTGAAATTCCTGCTGAAATCAGGAGCATTAATTCTCCATCAGGTGGTAGTGGCACATTTATTTACGAATGGGAACAGTCGCCAACAGGGACAGGAAATTGGACTACGGTACAGGATGCTACAAGCATGACATACAGTCCGGGTAATTTAACGCAAACTACATATTACAGACGTAAGGAAATAAACAGTTGCGGCATAGTAAACAGTAATATCATTCAAATAACAGTACATCCGCAGTTAGTAGCGGGCGGAATTAAAATTAATCAAACAATATGTTATGATGCAATACCATCTATGATAGAAAGTGAGGATCCTGCTTCGGGCGGATTTGGCAGTTTGCTGTATTCATGGGAAAAATCCACAAATGGAATAACAGGATGGCAAACTATTGAAGGCGCATCCAATTTATATTT
>Ga0123356_10006316_pt1 | contig 11967 bp, 10 predicted proteins | sample TergutEmb28metaG_2_FD_92546 | JGI IMG/M metagenome (GOLD analysis project Ga0123356, IMG submission 92546) | Embiratermes neotenicus P3 segment gut microbial communities from Petit-Saut dam, French Guiana - Emb289 P3 | ecosystem: Host-associated > Arthropoda: Insects > Digestive system > Gut ... | reverse complement strand
TGCGGGAACAGTCGAATTCCTCGTTGATAAAAACGGAAAACATTATTTCATAGAAATGAACCCGAGGATCCAGGTCGAACACACCGTTACGGAAGTAGTGACCGGCATCGACATCGTACAGGCACAGATCAATGTTGCAAGGGGATGTAAGCTGAGCGATCCCGAAATCGCAATAAACGGACAAGACGATGTCGCAATGCGCGGCGCAGCGATACAGTGCCGTGTAACGACCGAAGACCCGGGAAACAACTTTTCCCCTGACCTCGGTAAAATCACGACATATCGCTCCGGCGGCGGTTTCGGCGTTCGACTCGATGCGGGCAACGCATTCGCCGGAGCCGAAATCCTGCCTTACTACGACAGCCTGCTCGTTAAAGTAACGACGTTCGACCGCTTTTTTGAAGGAGCAATACGCAAAGCCCTTCGTACACTCGGCGAATTTCGCATCCGCGGAGTCAAAACAAACATCCAATTTCTCGAAAATATACTCGTCCACCCGAAATTCACATCAGCAGACTGTAATACAACTTTCATCGACGATACACCCGATCTTTATGAACTTAAAGAATCAAAAGATCGTGCAACAAAAATAATGAGATACATCGGTGATCTTTCCGTAAAAAGTCGCTCTCACGAACTTCACCGATTCGATCCGCCGCCTGTCCCGTATATATTCACCGAACCGAAACCCGGATTAAAACAACTCCTCGATGAAAAAGGTCCCGACGCTGTAAAGAACTTCTGCTTAAACAGTAAAAAACTCCTGATCGCCGACACAACAATGCGCGACGGACATCAATCATTGCTTGCAACAAGAGTACGCACAAAAGATTTGGCAATGATAGCGGAATACACCGCATTTGCCATGCAGGATGCATTTGCCCTTGAAATGTGGGGTGGTGCAACCTTTGATGTCGCATACAGATTCCTTAATGAATCACCCTGGGACCGTCTCGACATCCTTCGTGAAAAAATCCCTAACCTCCTGTTCATGATGCTCCTGCGCGGAGCAAATGCAGTAGGATATACAAATTACCCCGACAACCTCATTCGTCAATTCATCAAAGAAGCCGCAAAAAGCGGTATCGATGTATTTCGCATCTTCGATTCACTCAACTGGCTTCCTAACATGCAGGTATCGATCGACGAAGTCCTCAATCAAAACAAAATTGCAGAAGGATACATATGTTACACCGGTGATATATCCGACCCGAAAAAAGATAAATACCCGCTTAAATACTACGTGGATATGGCAAAAGAACTCGAACGCTTGGGTGTACATATCCTCGGCATCAAAGACATGTCCGGACTTCTGCGACCGTATGCGGCACACAAATTGGTATCAGCATTGAAAAATGAAATCGGACTTCCGATCCATCTCCACACACACGACACAAGCGGTAACGGTGTTGCTACACTTCTTAAAGCAGCAGAAGCAGGCATAGAAATAGTCGACACCGCGATATCATCAATGTCATCACTCACAAGTCAGCCTTCACTCAATGCCGTTGTTACCGCTCTTACAGGAAATGAACGTGATACAGGTATGTCCGACGAACTCCTCTTACCGATATCGGAATATTGGGAACATGTACGCGGTTATTATTCGAAGTTCGAAGAAGGTCTTACATCACCTGCGACAGACATTTACAGATACGAGATCCCCGGCGGTCAATACTCAAATCTCAAACCTCAAGTCATGAGTCTCGGTCTCGGAGACAGATTCCGCGATGTCAAAGAAAAGTTTTGCGAAGTCAACGAAATGCTCGGTAACATCGTCAAGGTCACACCGTCATCAAAAATGGTCGGCGACATGGCAATTTTCATGGTTCAAAACGACCTGACTTCCGAAAATATCGTCGAAAAAGGTAAAAACCTCGCATTCCCCGATTCTGTTGTCAGTTATTTCGAAGGTATGATGGGACAACCGCGTGACGGCTTCCCGAAAGATATACAGGATATAGTCCTTAAAGGCAAAACCCCCGTCACATGCCGACCCGGCGAATTGCTTGAACCCGTTGATTTTGAAGAAGCGGCAAATCAAATGAAACCGTTTTGCCCCGAACCCGAAATGAGAGATATAGTATCATATTGCCTGTATCCGAGTGTTCTCAAAAGTTTTTATACACAGGCACAGGAATATTCCGATCTGTCAAACCTCGACACACCCGTATTCTTCAACGGCCTCACACCCGGCGAAACGACCGAAGTCGAGATCGAAGCCGGCAAAACACTGATGATCAAGCTCAACGGCATCAGTGAAATAAACGATGAAGGCATGCGTATCGTCGAGTTTGAGCTCAACGGATTCAGACGCGAAGTATTGATCCCCGACACATCCGCAGGCGTGATCCAAACATCATTTATTGCGGCTGACCCGAATAATCCGCTCGAACTGGGTGCAAACATACCCGGTATGATAAGCAAGCTCCACGTCGCACCGGGTGATGAAGTAAAGAAAAACGACGTCGTAGCAATAATAGAAGCCATGAAAATGGAAACAGCCATCGTCAGCAATATCGACGGTATAATCGACAAAGTCCACGTAAAAGAAAGACAGGCCGTTAAAGTAAAAGAGCTCATCATCAGTATGAAACCAAAAAAATAAAGCATTTTTAAAATTTATATGATATACTTTAATAACAACAAACTGAAAGATAGGAATTACGGATATGGCGATTCGAATAATAACTGACAGCACATGTGATATATCGTTGCAGGATCAGGAAAAAATGGACATCCGCGTTATACCGCTTACAGTTAATTTTGCCGATGCATCATATGCCGACGGAGTCGATATAACAAACGAACAATTCTTCGACAAACTCGAACACAGCAAAAACCTTCCCACAACATCATCAATATCCCCGCAAACATTTATCGACGCATTTCAGGAAGGTCTTGATGCCGGAGATGAAATCATCGGAATCTTCATTTCGGGCGACATAAGCGGAACATTCCAATCAGCAAATATCGCCAAAATGGAACTGGATTCGGACAACATATTTTTGGTGGATTCGAGAAATACGACAGTCGCATTGGCACTGTTGGTATTTGAAGCCGTCAGATGTCGCGACGAAGGAATGCCGGCTGCGGACATAGCCGTACACATCGATTCCATCACACCCAAAGTTCGCCTCATAGCAATGGTCAACACACTTAAATACCTGCACAAAGGCGGCCGTTTGGGACTCGCTCCCGCACTCATAGGCGAAGCAATAGGACTCAAGCCCCTCACAACCATCATCGACGGCAAAGTCGCCGCACTCGGCAAAGCGATCGGCGTCCCCGCCGCACTCAAACTCATGCTTCAAAAAGTCACGGACGAACTCCCCGATTTAAGATACACATTCGTATTCGGTCACGCATGCGCACCCGAAGTCCTTGATAAACTCCTCGAAATAATCAAAGACCCCCTCCAACTCACCGAATGGTTCACCTGCAACATAGGCAGCATAGTCGGCACCCACGTCGGCAAAGGAGCCGTCGGCTTTGCATACGTAGCGGTGTAACAATCACAATACATTAACCGCTTCCCGACCCTGCAAAATCCTCAAACCCCCAAGCGCCAACGCCTCCATTTCATATTCACCCGGCATTACAACGATCTTACCCATCCAACCTATATATTTTTTCACATCTTCAACAAGAAATGTGTTATATGCAAGTCCTCCCGTCACAATGATCGCATCGCAATCACCTTGCAAGGCAGGTGAAAGCAATGCGATTCCTTTTGCGATTTGATAAGCCTGTGCTTCCATAACAAGAGCGGCATGTTTATCTCCGGATTCGATCATCTTTTGTATTTCACGCCCGTCAGAAGTCCCCAAAAGCGACCGCAACCCGCCCATGCCGCGCACTTTACTCATCATTTCTTTCTTCGTATAATCCCCGCTGAAGCACATATCTATCAAATCGAGCAGCGGCACACTGCCCGCTCTCTCGGGCGCAAAAGGTCCGTTATCATCCGCAAGCGAATCGATGATCTTCCCCTTACAATGCGCCCCGACAGTTATGCCGCCGCCGAGATGAGTAACAAGAAGATTCACATCTTCATATCTCTTCCCGATCGATTCGGCATATTTTATCGAAACCGCACGGCAATTCAAAACATGATAAAAACTGCGACGCTCAATTTCCTTCATCCCCGTTATCCTTGCCACCGCGGGAAACTCACATGCCGAAACCGCGTCATAAACATAGGCATCAACACCCGCTCTCAAAGCAATATCGTTTGCCAAAACAGCACCCAGATTCGAGGCATGCTGACTGATTTTTTCACCGAAAATCAAATCGAGCATAACATCATTTACTTTGTAACCACCGATCTTCACGGGCGGAAGCATCCCGCCCCGACCCATTACGATCGACAGATCTTCCGGTTTGTACCCGTGCTTATCCAGAGCATCAAGAACAGCTTGCAAACGCATTGGTTCCTGTTCATTGATACTCCCGAATTTTTCAATTTCAATATGCGAATGACTGATACTTTCATTAAATAATTCATCCTCATTTTTATAAAGCGCGATTTTAGTAGATGTTGAACCCGGATTTATCGCCAAAATCAAATGATCCATATAACCCCCATATATCACGAAATCATGCTCATCATGATCGATAATACTTTTTCCTCAACCGAAGCCCCGCGTGAAGCTAATACGATCGGTATTTTCGCACCCAAAATGCAACCCGCCATCTTTGCCCCCGCCCAATAAATCAAACCCTTGGCAAGCACGTTTCCCGTTGTAATATTCGGCATTAAAAGAACATCGACATCACCGCTTATTTTACTTGAAAAATTCTTTACATCTGCCGACTCTCTGCTGACAGCAATGTCAAATGAAAGCGGTCCTTCCAAAATACATTCACCGAATTCACCTGCTTCACACATTTCCTGCAGCAGTGCGGCTTCAACAGTTTCACGAATCTTTTCATTCACAGTTTCAGAAGCGCACAGGGCCGCAATCTTAGGCAGATCATACCCGATTTTCTTCAAATAATCGACAGTGTTGACAGCAATTTGCGCTTTTTGTTCCAATGTCGGATCGGGTATCATACCGCCGTCAGTTATACCGATAAGTTTATGATACTCCGGTACTTCCAAGAAAGCAAAATGCGACAAAGTCCCCGAACCTCGAATACCTGTGTTTTTATCAAGAACTCTTTTAAGCAATGACCCGGTATCGATCATTCCCTTCATAAGCGCATTTCCCGCACCCTCTTTAATAAGCCCGACTGCGATCTCAGCACAGTTTTCGGCATCTCCGGCATCAACAACTTCTCCGGCTTTGGGTTCATGACCCGTCTTCGATGAAATCGACATTATCTTTTCACGATCGCCGACCAAAATAAACCCTGCACCAAATTCCCCGGCAAAAGCAAAAACAGCTTCCAATGTACCTTCATCATGAGCACCCGCAACCACCAAAACCCGTCGCTCCGTAACCAAACCGATTTTCATTTCATCAAAACACCCGTACATCACACACCCCCTCTCCTGCATTATAAATACTTTTTTATACCGACGCAATATCCCCGTGCAATATCTTGATTGCTTACATAAATATTGATATAATACCATAGCCGTGTACACACGGCATTGGGGAATTGATGTCAATTCCTTATCACAGAGGTTAAAGTAATTGAAAAAAAGTACTTCAGCATTTTTATTGCTTATCATTATAATCGGAGCGTGGTTTGTATCGGGATTTTGGGTTTTTGACTTCGAATCAATCGACACAATAAACGTACAAAACCCTGTAAACGAACACGACCCGACAACCGATTCCGAGCACGATCCCGAACAAAACCAACTCGAAGCTGAGCGCCTCGAAGCAGATCGACTCGAAGCCGAACGCATCGAAGCCGAACGTCTCGAAGAAGAACGCCTTGAAGCCGAACGCATCGAAGCCGAACTTGCAATCCAAAGAAATGCAGTAACGGAAGAAAGTCGTCGCCTTTTCAGAGGATATTTTTATGATGAAGCCATAACCCTTTTAAACAATGACGAATCTCTCATAAACCACGAAACCCTTGCACTTGAAAGTGAAATACAACAAGCCGCCAACAGTCTCATACGTTTTGACGGAGAAATAAAACACATTTTCTTCCACAGTCTTATACTCTATCCCGAACACCTGTTCCCCGACCTCAGCATCCCGACAGGCGGATACAACGAAGGCTTCATATTTCAATCCGAATTCATACGAATCTTACCGCAACTGCTCGAGCGAGGCTACGTTCTTTATAATATCAATGACATCTTCAGCAAAGACGACAACGGTATAATGCGCAGAAACCACATCTACCTCCCCCCCGATAAAAAACCGCTCGTCCTCTCCATCGACGACCCTTCATACCACTACGGACAACGCTTTGTCGGCGGCGGTTTTGACACATCACGCACTCCGGGTTCAGGCTTTGCAAACAGGATCGTAAGAGACGAAAATGGCGAACTCGCCACCGAAGTTATTACACCCGAAGGTGAAACGATCATAACATACGACGGCGATGTCCACATTATACTCGACGCATTTATTAAAGAACATCCCGAATTTTCATTCCGGGGTGCAAAAGGCATCATAGCCGCAACCGGATATATGGGAGTTTTCGGATATGACCTCCCCGCTCTGAAGGCAGAAGGATCAAGAAGTGAAATAATAGCGATCGCCGAAAAATTCAAAGAAAACGGATGGCTCTTTGCAAACCACAGCTACACTCACAACAGGACCGGATTTTGGGGACCCGAAAGCAACCCGGGCAACATAAGATTCGATGTAAGAAGATGGCGAGAAGAAATAGAACCAATCCTCGGTCAAACAAACATCTTTATTGCACCCTTCGGCTTCCTGCTCAGAGGTGAAGCAATGCAAGTCATCCTCGACAACGATTACGACATATACTGCACGGTCGATTTCAGTCAACAATATTCCGTTTACGAAACACATGCAGTTATGGGGCGCATAGAAATCGGCGGCTACAGCCTTGTAAGACACGCAAACACACTAAACAGAGACTTCTTCGACGTCGCATACGTATTGGATCCGCACAGACCCCCCATACAAAGTCGCTGAATTAACCGTAATAATCGAAAGGGTCATCATAAATGGTTCGCTTTTTTATCAACACGCACAACATATCCGTCAACACGATCAAATTGAGTTATGAAGACGCCGAACACATAAAAGTTCTTCGACTTCGCCCTGACGAACAATTCGTCGTATGCGACGGCAACGGGGTCGACTATATCTGCCGATTGGGCAACAAAACCGAAAGCTCAATCGTTGAAATCATAAAACAACAAAAATCACTAGGCGAACCGACCGTCAAATGCACTGTATACATCGCATATTCCAAAGGCGAGCGACTTGAATACGCCGTACAAAAATCAACAGAACTCGGAGCACACGAAATCATACTCTTTGAATCGGATCGTTGTGTTGCCGTACCCAAGAACATCCCGAAAAAAATCGAAAGACTTCAAAGAATAGCACTTGAAGCCGCAAAGCAAGCAGGCAGAGGCATAATCCCAAACGTTTCATCAGGCGGTAATTTCGACACAATAGTAAATACAAGCGTCGAAACATCGGAAGTATCATTGATCCTCTACGAAGGTGAAGAATATCTTCACGTCAAAAACGTATTGGAAGAACATTTCCCGCCTCTGCGCGAACACGAAGAACATAAAACCAAAACCATATCACTCATAACAGGACCCGAAGGCGGATTCGAACCGACCGAGATCGCACTGGCTCAGTCAAAAGACATCATTCCCGTTTCATTCGGCCCGAGGATACTGCGATCGGAAACAGCCCCCGTTGTCGCTCTGGCAACAGTTATGTACCATACCAATAATTTTTGAAATACCTGATCGGGGAATAACATGGACAGTAAAAAATATCTTGACAGGATCGGTTTTCAAGGTAAACCCGAAGCCGATTACGCAACTCTTTCAGAACTTCAATACCGGCATTTCTTAACAGTACCGTACGAAAACCTCGACATACTTAATAACATCCCTCTTTCACTCGATGCAGACGATCTGTATGAAAAAGTCGTCATAAATAAAAGAGGCGGATACTGTTTCGAACTCAACGCCTTATTCAATATCCTCCTCATTGAAATCGGTTTCAAAACCGTCAGTTACTTCGCACGCTTTCTGCTCGACGAACCCGAAATCCCCATGCGCCGCCACCAAATCATGCGGGTCGAGATCGACGGTGAATATTTCATCGCCGACGTCGGCGTAGGCAGTGTCACACCCGAAAGGTCACTCAAACTCACAGAAAATGAAGAAACCGAAATAAGAGGCGTCCTTTACAAATTCACAAAAGACCCCTTCCTCGGTTGGGTACTTCAATATAAATACATTCACGGCAAAAAAGATTGGGCTCCCCTCTATTCATTCACCGAAGAACCCCAAATCGAAGTCGACTTCATCCAACCAAACTTCTTCTGCCAATATCACGACGACTCCATCTTCAACAAAGAAAACATGATCGCACTGAGAACCTCCGCTTCAAAACTCACCTTAGACGCCAACCTCTTCAAAGAAACCGACTTCACCGGCAAAAAACTGACAGAAAAACATCTCACCCCAACCGAAATCCCCGAAATCCTCTCAACCCGCTTCGGCATAAATCTCTACTGATCAACGAACACGACCGCAGGGAGCACATTTTGTTACATTATTTTGTAAACCCCAAACATGTGCTTGTGTTTGAACATGCCCGCAACCAACACTGCTTCCCTGAACACAACTTCTTCTGCATTGTGTTGCGCTGATACTTTGCCAACCGCTCCATGTATGATTAAAAGTTCCTCTTATTTGAGAACATTGAGAACATCTGACATTATGTTGTGTATTACTTATCCATTCACTTTTGCTTATATGATGACCTTGTACTCCGTTGCTTGTGAATATATTTCGTTTACCGCATCTTGTGCAATTTCTGTAACACCAACTGACATTAGGACGCCATAAACCCCAAGAACATGGAGATGTACAATCACCCATTATCGATTCATCAATGTTGATTTCGATTTCTGAATCGATCTGTAAATAATTTGCTTTTATCATAGTTTCAAATTCTATATATTCTTCATCAGTATATACATTTTTAAAATATTCTAAATATTCATAAATAGTTATCGGAACTTCGTGACAAACTCCATCTGAACCATATGATCTTTTGAAAAATTCGCCTCCTGAAATTATTAAGTATGAATTTTCGTTCATATATTCTTCTTCAGTTATAGGTTCATGTCGCATTACACCGTCATTATCAACGATTTCTCTCATTAATGATCCGTAACACCAACAATAAGTCATACCCGGAACAATATCCTGCGGAGTATCATTTATTCCTTTTAAAACAGCTGTATATGTATAAATGCCTAAAATTTCATCAAAATTAATATCAATCGAAATAAAATCCGGATCATCTTCATAACTTTCAATTAACATTTGTAAAAAGTCATAATCGATTTCTTCATTAAACTCATTAAAAGAAAAACCATCGCTTTCATATGCTGCAGAAACAGTAATCAAAACAAAAAACAAACATGCAACAAACGTTACCGGTAATATTTTTTTTATCTTTTTCATAAAACCTCCTAATAAATTAAAACGTATTGTTTTCCATTTTAAACAATATCTCATGAATTAAACATCATATCAAAGAGTCCGGAGTAAAATGTTTATTTTAAGGAGCAACATGTATTCTATCATTGTATATATGAAATGCCTAAATCAATTTTATCGATTATTGCTGAGTATAGTGTAGGGTAATCTTTAATATCACGAATTTCGAAAAGGTTTGATTCCTGTTCCTGCGGCGTATGAACAAACTCATACGTTAGCCGGTTCAATAAATCTTCAATTACAGTAACCTTTGTTGGAAATTTCCTGTAAATCACATCAGTTATTTCATTAATTATATATGACGAAAGAACAAGATTGTATTCTGTTGTAACTTTTGACATCAATTTATTCATCGTTTCACCCGGAAACAGTAATGCAGATAACAAAACATTTGAATCAAGCATTACTCGCATTATTTTCCTCCTGCATTTCACGACGGACTTCTTTTATTAAATTAACTACATCCTGTTCGCTTCTTAAACCCGTACGTTCAGCTTCGCCAACGAAAGAATCTTGTGCATTTCTTAGAGCAATCATTGATGCGTTTTCCATTATAACTCGTCCATTTTCTTCAACAAAAATAACTTTATCACCGTCTCTGACTCCCAGTCTTTTGCGAATCCGAACCGGTATTGTTATTTGTCCCCTCATTGTTATTTTAGCAAGTTCCATTTTAAATCGTCCTTTCTGAATTACATTGGATTCAATGCAATTCAAATTATACATGAAATAAATAATGAAAGCAATGAAAGAACAATTAAATGTGTTATTGTGTTTTGTAAAGTCTTATAATTCCACTCCGACTAATTTAATTAAATATCATTTTTGATGATACTAATAATGTTAACTATTCCAATTACAATTAATTCCGTTCTGACATATATATTGATGCGCGGTTTTGGATTATTCGTGCTGCCTGTTCGGCTGTAACACGACCGGAAAAGAAATCTGATACACCTTCGTTAATTATATTTAATAAACCCAACTCTGAGCCATCCATAACAGATACTCTGTCTAACATTTCAAGAATCCGGTCTGCTTCTTGTTCGGTGAGTGCGACAATTTCAAACGGAACTCCATTCATTGATACTTCTTGTATATATGCCGGTTCGGTCATTGCATCATCCAACAACTTGTTAAAGCTGACTTTGTTTAACGGTAATCTAAAATCAATATATCTGCGTGCAAATTCAGGTTTCAGAAAAGAACGAATAAATTCCCATGCAGCTTCTTTATTTTCGCTTTCTGCATTTATAGCAATTTCACCTTGAGGATAAAGCATATTACCGATTCTGTTTTCAGCAGGAAAACCTTTAAAAACCAAATCACCGCCGAACATAGCTTTATTCAACAGAAAACTGAAATTAAAGTCTCCGAAGTAAATCGGAAGCATTAATTGCCTGTTTGCAACTATCATTTCTGCAGAAATCGATAAATCCTGCCAATCCTCTTCACTTCCGTACAAGTAGTCCATTGGTAACATTTCTGATGCTTGAAGCAATGATATAAAACCGGCATTATCGAAATCTGCAGTACCTAACTCCCAATCAACATAGTCATTCATGTTAAAGTATATTACTTGTTCAAAAAAATCTTTTTTTATAGATGTCACCCCAAGCGGTATATCAGCGTCAGGGTTTTCACTTAAAAATGTTGTAAACTCATCCAAATTCTAACCGGGATAATTACCTACGACTGAAGGATTACCGACAATTGTTGAAATGCCGAATGCCGGAAACAAACTGTAAACAGCTCCGTTTATTTCTGTGGCTCGCAAAATGCTCTCCATCAAGTCTTTACGACTGATTTCCTGATCCGCATCAAGGAATGGATATAAATCCTCAACAAGCCCCATCGCCGCAAGCCGACTTACAGAAAAAGCAGTTGTATCAAGAAGGTCGGGTATATTACCCGTGATTAAGTCAATTGTTAATCTTGTATATCCGGCAGTATCATCTTCTCGTGTGTTAAATTTTGAATAGTCAATGACCTCTATTCGATGTGTAGTGCTTGATCTGTTGAAATCCATTATTGCATCACGTATCAGACTGTCAAGATAGAGTGTCGAAAGTGTGAGCGGTACTCTGTCATCAATATGTTCATTATTGCGAGATATAGCAAGGATTACAATTTCAATATCCGTTTCTGTATATCTGCCCCACCATGTCTCTGTTACAAGCAATATACGTTCATTTTCCAATAATGTCAGATTCACGATATTTTCAGGCGATAATCCGCTGTTAATCCAATTAATTATGCTTTCAACTTCACCCGTACCGGGATTGTAAGCAATCAAATTTATTTTGTCCGAATACAGTATTGGG
>Ga0123356_10006315_pt1 | contig 11968 bp, 5 predicted proteins | sample TergutEmb28metaG_2_FD_92546 | JGI IMG/M metagenome (GOLD analysis project Ga0123356, IMG submission 92546) | Embiratermes neotenicus P3 segment gut microbial communities from Petit-Saut dam, French Guiana - Emb289 P3 | ecosystem: Host-associated > Arthropoda: Insects > Digestive system > Gut ... | reverse complement strand
GACTACGACTCACTGCACGCTCTGCGTACCGAAGCAAGACAAAAACTAAAAGCAATAAAACCGCAAAACCTCGGTCAGGCAACACGCATTTCGGGCGTCTCCCCCGCCGACGCCGCCGCTTTAATGGTGTATTTGAAAAACAAGGATCAATAAAAGCAACTCATTTCCATAGACTCATTTACATCGATATGATACAATACTTGCATGATTCATATCGGTGATATTACAGTCAACTCAAAGCTGGCGCTTGCACCTATGGCGGGTGTCACGGACCTTGCGTTCCGTACTATATGCCGTGAATTCGGAGCGGGGCTTACATACACCGAAATGGTTAGTGCCAAAGCGCTTGTTTATCAGGATCGAAAAACACGAAGCCTATTGCAGCTCGGTGAAGAGGAACACCCGGCCGGAGCGCAGATATTCGGCAGTGATGCGACCTGTATGGCCGATGCCGCGGCCCGTGCAATAGAGATATCCGGAGCAGACTTTATTGATATAAATATGGGATGTCCGGTAGGGAAAGTAGTAAAAAGCGGTGACGGCTGCGCTTTGATGAAAGATCCCGAAAAGGCGATGAAAATAATCGAAGCCGTAGTAAATACAGTAAAAATCCCTGTCACGGTAAAGATACGCAAAGGCTGGGACAAAGGAAACGTCAATGCCGTGGAATTTGCAAAAATGGCGGAGCAAGCCGGAGTTTCGGCGATTGCCGTACACGGACGTACACGTACGCAGATGTATTCGGGAAAGGCAGACTGGAATATCATCCGTGATGTAAAAAAAGCAGCCGGAGTCCCTGTAATAGCCAACGGAGACGTATTCAGTGCCGAAGACGCGGCAAGGATACTCAAATACACCGGTGCGGACATGGTGATGATCGCAAGAGGTGCTATGGGAAACCCGTGGCTTTTTGAGCAGGCAGGTGCACTTTTAAACGGAGATGAAGTCCAAAAATATCCATCTATAGGGGAAAAAGCAAAAACAGCACTCAGGCAATTTGAAATGGCCGCAAAGCAAAAAGGTGAACGTGTTGCATGCCTCGAAGCAAGAAAACACTATGTTTGGTACTTGCGCGGTGTTCCGCACTCGGGTTTTTTTAAAGAAAAAATCTCAAAAGCCGTAACAATGGACGATTTGATTGGAATCACAAATGAGCTTTGCAGTAGAAAGTTATCCGGCACAACGGGCGACAAAAGAGACTTATGAACATTGAAGTAGAAAAAGAAATAATACACCGAGTCCTCGGCGGTGATAAAAACGCGTTTGAAGGTTTGGTTCTGGAAAACCAGAAAAACGTATATAACCTTGCGCTTAAAATGACCCGTAACGAGGAAGATGCAATGGATATTTCCCAGGAGGCATTTGTCAAAGCGTTCAGGCAGTTGGGTAATTTTCGCGGTGACAGCCGCTTTTCGGTCTGGATGTACAGGCTTACATATAATCTGTGCATTGATTTTCTGCGCAGAAAAAAGAAAGAAACCAATGTTATCTCTCTCGATTTCGAGGACGACAGCGGGGATGTAATGTCTCTGGAAATACCCGACCTGCGTGATATGCCGGAGGACAGCGTAGTACGTGGAGAGATGCGGAAAAATATTACGGAAAGTATTTACGCGCTTCCGCTTAAACATCGTGAAATGGTCGTAATGCGTGAAATAACAGGCATGAGCTACGATGAAATAGCAAAAACTCTTAAAATGAATGTAGGTACGGTAAAGTCCCGTCTTGCAAGGGCTCGGTTGAAGCTTATAGAGATTCTTAAAGAAAAAGGAACTTTTCCCGAAAGTTTCCGTCCTATCATACATGGGGAGGTGGAGTAATGTGAAAAGCAACTGCGTTGGAATGGTTGATTTACTGTGCGCATATGCTGACGGCGAATTGGCTGAACATAATATACAGCTGGTGGAAGACCATCTTGCCATTTGCGAGAATTGCTCCGCCATTCTTAAGGTGTATAAAGAGATCTCAAACTCTATAGACGATACAAACGTACCGGCACCGGATGCGCTGCGGATCGGTATTATGAACAGGATTCAAAGCGAAAATACTCCGCGTAAGACCGATACCGACAAACTGCGCAGAAGTTATCGGATGATTCTGGCAAGATTTGTGCCGGTCGCAGCCTGTCTCGTTGTGATGCTGCTTGTGTGGCAGTTTTGGGGAGACCTTTTTGGATCTCCGCATCAACAGGATACTACATCACCTTTAGCGGCACCGGCGGACTCTGCACCTGCGGCAGCACCGGAATATGCCTTCAACCTGGATGAAGCAAAGCCTGAGATTGCAATGGAATCGGCAGGCGGTGTTCAATCGTTTACAGACGATGCGTTAACAGATGATCCCGGTAATCGTCGTTTGATTCCGCAAGCTTCCGGAACAGCCGAAGAAACAGAACAGATCATAGCGTACATAAACGGAGCATATGCTAAAATCACAATTATCGGCGAGTTTCCCGCGATACTTGGAGAATTTGACCCGCTGCCGTTCGGATCATGGGACGGATGGGAAATGGTTATTGAAATACCGGCAGCCGATGTACAGGTTTTCCTGGAGGAGCTGTTGTGTGACTGCGAATGTACTGCTGTGGTTTATAATATGGAAAGTAGCAACAGCACATATGCCGTGATATTTTATTCACCCGGATAATCAACATAACAGTTAAATATTTAGTCGGACCGGTGGTTACACCGGTCTATTTCCTTTGACATAATGCCGTTTTCGTGCTATCCTCATAGTGTATGTTTGTTAGTAATTGCAATGGGTGAATACGATATAGGTTTTATACACAAAGTGAGAAAAAATGGGATTTGTACACTTACATGTACACAGTGAATATAGCTTACTTGATGGCGCGTGCAGAATACGCGACATTTTTAACCGCGTTAAGGAATTGGGTCAAACAAGTGTTGCCATAACAGATCACGGTGTAATGTATGGCGCTGTTGCTTTTTATAAAGAAGCAATAAAATCAGGGGTCAAACCGGTTATCGGATGCGAAGTTTATGTTGCAGCCCGGACACGTTTTGATACAGACTATGAACTTGACTATAAAAGCTCTCATTTAGTTCTTTTATGTAAAAACGAAACCGGATATAAAAACCTGTGCCATATTGTCAGCGCTTCTTTTACGGAAGGTTTTTACCGCAGTCCCCGTGTAGACATGGAGCTTCTTTCTGCACACAGCGAGGGGCTTATCGCGTTGTCTGCGTGTGTATCGGGAGAAATACCGAAACTGATCCTTGAAAACAAACCCGGTGATGCCAAAAGAAAAGCCATTGAACTCAGAGACATCTTCGGAGAAGACGGTTTTTATCTGGAGTTGCAGGATCACGGCTTTAATGAGCAGCCTGAAGTGAACAGAGGCCTCATAAAGCTACACAGAGAAACCGGCATCCCGCTTGTTGTAACAAATGATGCTCATTACATAGACCGCGGCGGGGCCGAGGTCCAGGATGTACTTATGTGCATTCAAACAGGAAAAAATGTCGATGACGTTGACAGGATGCGTTTTGAATCACAAGAACTATATTTAAAATCCGAAGATGAAATGCGGTCTTTATTCCCGGAATTTCCCGAAGCGTACGATAATACCGTAAAAATCGCGGATATGTGTACTTTTGATTTTAACTTTTCACAACACCATCTTCCGGAGTTTATTATACCCGCGGGAAAAGGCAGTCCGCGTGGTTATTTACGTGAGATATGTATAGAGGGGTTAAATAAAAAATACAAGGAAGCAGACAAGAAAACAAAAGAACGTGCCTTGACACAACTGGATTACGAACTTGATATGATTGACAGCATGGGATTTACGGACTATTTCCTTATTGTTTATGACTATGTCAGGTTTGCAAAATCCCGGGATATCCCCGTCGGACCCGGCAGGGGCAGCGGGGCAGCTTCCGTCGCCGCATACTGTCTTGACATAACTACCGTTGATCCGGTCAAATACGATCTGGTTTTTGAACGATTTCTGAATCCCGAACGTATATCCATGCCTGATTTTGATATCGATTTTTGTGAACGCCGCCGTGATGAGGTTATTGAATATGTAAAAGAAAAATACGGTGCGGACAGAGTTGCGCAGATTATCACATTTAACTCCTTAAAAGCAAAAAACGCTGTCAGGAGCGTATCAAAAGCACTGGCGCTGACATTCCAGGAGGAAAATGAACTGGCAAAAGAAATCCCGGACCGCATGCCGGACGGCAAAGCTGTCACCATCGAATATGCACTTAAAACATCAAACCACCTTCGCAAACTATATAATGAAGACCTGCGCATAAAACGTGTAATAGATACGGCATCGGCACTTGAGGATATGCCGAAAGATTCGGGTACACATGCCGCCGGAGTTGTAGTCACAAAACTTCCGGTAAACGAATATGTACCGCTTGCACTGTCAAAAAAAACGGGCGGGATATCCACTCAATATAATATGAATGAAGTTGAAGAACTTGGATTGTTAAAGTTCGACTTCCTCGGTCTGCGTAACCTGACTGTTATCGATGACGCAGTCAGGGAGATAAAAAAGACGATACCGGACTTTTCGCTTGAAACCATACCGGAAGACGATGCGGCAACATATGAAATGATAGCACAGGGAAAGACATTGGGGATGTTCCAGCTGGAATCGGAGGGAATGACATCGGTTTGCACCGGAATCGTTGCAGGAAATATCGATGACCTCGCAGCTGTTATAGCACTTTACAGACCGGGTCCCATGGATTCCATACCGGGGTTTATAGAAAAAAGCCGTGACCCGGCAAAAATCAAATATCTGGATCCCTCGCTTGAACCAATACTGGAGGTCACTTACGGCTGTATCGTATATCAGGAGCATGTAATAGAGATATTACGCAGACTCGGCGGATTTTCTCTTGGACAGGCGGATATCATACGCCGTGCAATGAGCAAAAAAAAGCAGGAAGAGATACAAAAAGAGAGATTGACTTTTATTGACGGCGATCCGGAACGAAAAATACCGGGAGCGGTCGCAAACGGTATTCCAAGGAATGTAGCGGGTCAGATATATGACGCTGTCACCCCTTTTGCCGGTTATGGATTTAACAAACCTCATGCTGTTGCTTATGCAATGATAGCTTACCAGACAGCATACCTAAAGTGTCATTTCCCTCATGAATATATGGCCGCACTACTGTCATCCGTGTTATGGTCACCTGAGAAAGTTGCTGTTTATATGGCGGAGTGCCGGGAAATGGGTATCGATCTTCTGCCCCCTGATATAAATGAATCGGGTGCGATGTTTACTGTCTCCGGAACAGATTTAAGATACGGTCTTGTTGCAGTTAAAAACATCGGGTCCGGCTTTATTGATGAAGTTACTGCGGAGCGGGATAAAAACGGAGCGTTTAAGAGCTTTGAAGATTTTTGCAAAAGGATGTACGGCGGAGATTTAAATCGCCGTGCTCTTGAAAGTATGATCAAATGCGGCTGCTTTGACGGACTTGGTGCAAACCGACGGCAGCTGATGATGATTTGCCAACCGGTGATTGACAGTGTCGTTGATCACAACAGGCGTAATGTCGAAGGTCAACTTGATTTCTTCGGCATGTCGGGAGATACGGACGATTTGTCTTTTGGAGGGATCGAGCTGCCCGATCTGCCGGAATACACAAAAGGTGAACTTACCCGAATGGAACGTGAAGTAACGGGGTTGTATCTGTCGGGACACCCGATGGATGATTATAGGGATGCAGCAAAACGGTTTGACACGGTTTGTATCGGTGAAGTCCTTTTGAATTTTTCAAAAACTGCAGAAAATGAAACCGGAAACGCGGGTGTTAAGGTAAAACTCCGCGACAATCAAAAAATTGTACTTGCAGGTGTCATTGAGTCTGTAAAAACAAAACCGACACGCAACAACTCACTAATGGCATATATTTCTCTTGACGATGGAACAGGAAGTATCGAAATGCTCGCTTTCCAAAAAGTCATAGATGAATCGGGCGGGTATATGCAGACAGAATCACTGGTACTTGCATATGGCAGGATTTCCGAAAGAGACGAAAAAGACCCTCAGATAGTTTTGGATACCCTGCGTCCGATAACCGATTTAAATAATATTACAAATAAACCTCCGGACAAAACATACGAAAAATCGTCAGGTAAAAATAACAAAACACTTTTTATTAAACTTTCCGGCGAAGACAGTCCCGAATATGAAAGGCTTAAGCTTGTTCATATGATGTTTCCGGGTAGTGAAAGTATGGTGGTACATTTTGAGGATACAAAAAAAACTGTCGGGTCAAAATGTATAATCCACGATGCATTTGTCAGGGAGCTGCATGAGATGCTTGGCAGCGAAAGTGTTGTAATAAGGTAGCTGATAAAATGACCAACATGATTCTTTTTTCCATTTCCGTGATCGTAATCATCGCTGTGGGATATTTCCTTTATAAACTGCGGCCAGTAGTTGTTGATGAGCGCCGTACCAGAGGTTTTTATCCGATGAGTGTGATAGGGATCGCCTGGCTTACGGTGGCAGCTGTTGAGTATTTAGCTGCACCGCAGCACCTTGCATATATATATGTCATAAAAACATTTTTTGTAATTGCTGCAACATATATGGCTTTTTGGTTCGGTTTGAACTTTATGGAGTCAAAATACTTAAAATCGCGGGCAGTAAAAGTCTATTTGATAGCCGCACCTTCGTTGGATATTCTGATGATGATCACTTCTCCCCTGCACAGACTGTATTTTGTTAACTTTGACAGGCTGACAGGTCCCGGAAACACACCGGAAACAGGAGGTTTATACTGGCTTCATTTTTTGCTGATCATTATAGGAGTAATTTATTTCTACCTGCAGCTGTACCGTTATATAAAAGCGAATTACAGCAGTTATCCCCTATTGATCGCAACGGGGATCGGAACCCTATCGCCAGTATTGCTGAGAGTCGCATTTATAATAGAAACACCGGGATTTAAATATGATTTATCCCCGATTGCATACATAGTTGTTTATACATTGTTTATTTATGTCGCATATGCGGCAAACATTCGTAATTTCAACTCCACATACTTTAGAAACACGATGGCAAAAATCACAAAATCCCCTACACTTTATGGAGGTGTATTTGAAGAAGCAGCAGTGATGATAGCAAAAGAAGGATGTGAAGCACTGAATGTTCAATGTATTGTGATATGGGAATTTTCAGAAAACTTAAAACAACTTAAAAGATCCATTGCCTACGATACGGTCACCAGAAAAATCGCCGATCAAACCAGAATGAATTTATCAAACAGTTCGGAATATGTTGATTTGATAATGTCTGAACAGGTGTTTGTTGTAAATGATATCTCAATCCCAAATGCGCTTTCCGGTTCACTGCGTGATTATAATCCGAGCTTATGTGCTTATATGGATGCACCGGTACGGGTCAGCGGGGAACTTTACGGTATTATAAGAGTTGAACAGCACCGTTGCGAGGCATATCCGGAAAGACGGGAATGGACTTCAAAAGAACAGAATCTGGTGGCTTCCCTTGCCAGCTTTATGACAGTTGCTCTTGAGAATGTGGGACGCAAACGACTGGAGGCTGCGGTAGATGAAGCAAATAAACTGCTTCTTGCCGTCAATCAGGCTGCAGCAATGCTTCTGACGACCAAAGATGACGAGGATGTTGAAAGTAACATACATTCTTGTATGGAGCTTGTAGGACAGGCATGTAAAGTTGACCGTGTTAATATTTGGAAGTATGAGTATATAAACGACATACTGCACTATGTGTGTTTTCTCAGTTGGTCAAAATCCGGTGAAGATGATACACTCATGGAGGGGTATAAACGCGCTTATAATGAAGGTCCGCAATGGAATAAACTTCTTGCAGCAGGTACCTGCATAAGTGGTCCGATTTACAAGCTGCCGCAGGAAGACTATGAGTTCATAAAAAAGTTCGGATTAAAATCAATAGTAATGATCCCGTTATTTTTCGACAAACAATTCTGGGGATTTTTCAGCATTGACGAAAATCAAATTGAACGTGAATTTTCCGAAGAGGAACTTTCGATCTTACAATCCTTCTGCCTTATGATGGCAAGTGTACTGCATCGCCGTGAAATTATTGAAAAAAGAACACAGGAAGCAAAACTCCTGACGGCGCGCAAATATGAATATGCAGGAATGCTGAGAAACTCTTTGGCGGAAATCACAAAATCACCAACTATCTCTACAGGTAATTTAGAAGCTGCAGCAAGTGTTATTACCGAAGCGGCATGTGATGCGCTGAGTGCCAGTCAAGTCGGATTCCGGATGCTGACCTCTGACGGGGACACGCTGGAGAGTTTTGTAGTATTCAACTCATCCGAAGGATTTAATAATAATCACGAGATGTATGACCTGAAACAACGCCCGGAATATTCAAACCAATTAAAATCCGAGCGGCTTATCGTGATGAACACATTTGAAGAAATCAAAAAACTCATAATCAACATTCCCGAAGAAAACACAAAAATGTGCGCTATCCTGGACGCTCCGATATTTATTGACGGCAAAGCTGTCGGCGTATTCTGTATTGAACAGATGGTATCCGAAAATTATCATGATGGCCGCGAATGGAGCACAGACGAACAAAACTATGCATCCTCCCTCGCCGATCTGATGGCGCTTGCAATAACAGGGCACGAGCGTCAAAAAGCACGCGATGAAGCTGAACTTGCAAGCCAGGCGAAGTCGATCTTTTTAGCAAAAATGAGTCACGAGATACGTACTCCCATGAATGCGATTTTAGGAATGGCAGAGCTTGCGTTGCGGGAAAAAATGACAGATGCGCTGCGTGAACACGTTCTGACAGTTAAGCAGGCAGGTGCAAATCTGCTATCATTGATAAACGATATTCTGGATTTTTCAAAAATCGAATCCGGCTCCATGCAGATTCAACCGTTGGAATACTCATTGTCATCGCTTATCAATGATGTAATAAGTATAATCAGAACAAGGGCATTTGATTCTCAAATACGTCTTGCCGTAAACATCGATTGCAATATTCCCGATGCACTCATAGGCGACGAACTGAGGATACGTCAGGTTCTTATAAATATTCTGGGGAACGCTGTCAAATTTACAGAAAAGGGGTATGTATTATTTGCGATATCCGGCAAAATAGCTGATGAAAGTAAGGTAAACCTTACCGTGAAGATAAAAGACAGCGGAAGAGGCATTAAAGACGAAGATATTGAAAAACTTTTTGATGATTATTATCAGCCGGAGGATGAGTTTAAGAGAGAAACCGAAGGCACCGGACTGGGGCTTGCGATATCACGTAATATTATTATAGCTATGGATGGTAACATTACCGTGGAATCCGAGTATGGGAAAGGGAGTACATTCACGGTTTTACTGCCGCAGAAAATTAGCAAACCGGATAAAATAGCGGTTGTAGAGAACCCCGGAGATAAAACTGTTTTACTTTTTGAACGCCGTTCGATATATACCGATTCAATAACAGAAGCGCTGGAAAACCTTGGTGTCAGTTATGGGCTTGCTTCAAGTGAAGATGAATTTTTTGCATTGCTTCAAAAGAAATTTTCTTTTATTTTTGTATCACATGCCCTATTTGAAGAAAACAGGGAAAAGATATTGGGATCCTGCAGTGGATCACAAATAGCATTACTTACGGAGTATGGGGAATCTACCCGGTCAGGAAATCAAACAGCACTCATTCTGCCTGCACACTCTATATCGATAGCAGGAATACTAAATCGCAAGCCTGATGCTTATTCTTACGGTTCCGGCGGGAAGAATATTATAAGGTTTACAGCCCCGGAGGCAAATGTGCTTGTAACGGACGATATCAGCACGAACCTGAAAGTCGTCAACGGATTACTGGCTCCCTACCATATGCATGTAGACCTGCGTACAAACGGGTATGAAGCTATTGACGCGATAAAAGCAAAGCGTTATGACATTGTATTTATGGATCATAGGATGCCGGGGATCGACGGAGTCGAAACAACAAGGCAAATAAGAGAACTTGCGGAAGAAGACCCGTATTATGCAGACCTTCCGATCGTCGCACTTACGGCAAATGCGGTTTCGGGCATGAAAGAAATGTTTTTGCAAAACGGATTTGATGAATTTATGTCAAAACCGATAGATATTGTGGAGCTGGGTAATGTCCTTGAAAAATATATACCTAAGGAAAAGCAGACGGGTTTTATTAAAGAGGAAACCAGCAGGGATAAAGTAAGTCCGCCAATCATTATCAAAGGGATTAATGTTGATGAAGGGATTATGCTGACAGGGGGAACGTTGGAGTATTATTTGGAAACACTCGCCACATTTTTTTCCGACGGTTTTGATCGTAAAAACAAGATCATTGAGTGTCTGGACACAAACGACCTCTCTTTGTACACAACAAATATTCATGCACTAAAAAGCGCGTGCGCAAATATCGGTGCCGGAAGAGTCTCTAAAGCTGCATATGCCCTTGAACTTGCAGCAATTAAAGAAGATATGGAATTTATCAAAAAAAATAACGACTCCTTTCTGAATGAATTGGAGCTTCTTTTAAATAATATTGGAGATGTCATGAAATCTCTCGGACAGGATAAAAAATCCGGAGGAGAGGAAATAGAAAAAGAGGAATTCATTAAACTGCTTGCACAACTGAAGACAGCACTGTTAAACTTTGATATAGAGATAATAAACCGGAGTGTTGATATCTTATCACGTCTGGCACTTGATGTTGAAGTTAAAGAAACTGTCAGAGGGATCTCCAGGCATATACTTATGGGTGACTATACCGAAGCAGTTGTATTGATAGAATCGATAATAGGAGAATAGGATATGAAAATAAGTTTTTTCGGCGCAGCAAGAGAGGTTACGGGAAGTTGTTTTTGTGTTGAAGCAGGCGGCAAGAGAGTTTTGATCGACTGCGGTCTTCAGCAGGGCAGCGGTAACGGGTTCGGTCAGGCATTTCCCTTCCATCCCGGTGAAATAGACTACGTTATTGTTACACATGCACATATAGACCATTCGGGCAGGCTTCCGCTGTTAGTAAAACAAGGGTTTAAAGGAAGTATATATGCCACTGATCCGACATGCAGACTGCTTGATATAATGCTGCGTGACAGTGCACACATACAGGAACTGGAATCAATGTGGGCAAGCCGGAAAAAACGCCGTGCCGGTGCTGTTGCAGCAGAGCCGCTTTATACAATGGCAGATGCTCTCAGAGTATTTCCCCTGCTCGTTTCGTGCAGCTACGGCAGAACAATAAAAATAGATGACACGGTATCGTTTGCTTTTACCGATGCGGGACACTTACTGGGTTCGGCATATGTCGAAATATGGATCACCGAAGAAAATACCAGGAAAAAAGTTGTGTTCTCGGGAGATATCGGAACACCCGGGCATCCGATCATTAGAAGTCCCGGCTTTATTGATGAAGCGGATGTTGTAATAATGGAATCAACATATGGTGACAGGCTGCATTCACATTCTTTTGATACAGTGACGGAACTGGCAAAAATAATAGATATTACTCTGGCTAAAGGCGGAAATGTTGTGTGTCCGTCATTTGCGATCGGCAGGACACAAGATCTGCTCTATCATATCCGCGAGATAAAAGAACGCGGTCTCGTCAAAAGTTTACCGGATTTCCCCGTATATCTTGACAGCCCTCTGGCAAAAGCTGCAACAAAGTTATACTCGGAAGACTTAACAGACTATCTTAACGAAGAGACTCTGGCTTTACTCGAATCGGGAGTACAACCGCTTTATTTTGACGGGCTTCGAATGGTGGAGACATCGGAAGATTCCAAAAGATTAAACGATGACAGAACACCAAAGGTGATAATATCATCAAGCGGCATGTGCGACGCGGGACGTATCCGCCACCATCTAAAACATAATTTATGGCGTCAGGAATGTGCAGTTGCATTTACGGGGTTTCAGGCACTCGGAACTCTCGGAAGAACAATAGTTGACGGCATTGTTTCAAGCG
>Ga0123356_10006314_pt1 | contig 11968 bp, 5 predicted proteins | sample TergutEmb28metaG_2_FD_92546 | JGI IMG/M metagenome (GOLD analysis project Ga0123356, IMG submission 92546) | Embiratermes neotenicus P3 segment gut microbial communities from Petit-Saut dam, French Guiana - Emb289 P3 | ecosystem: Host-associated > Arthropoda: Insects > Digestive system > Gut ... | reverse complement strand
TCCGACATTTCCTTTCGGTTTTCTTTCAATGACAGGGTCAATTCTTCGCGGTTCTTGGAAATTTCGGATCTCATGCCCGTGTCCAGCCGGGAAATTTCCCGCCCGATTTCATCGCGGATAACAAGCGTCTGCGTGTCCAGCTTCTTTTCAAACCGGATCAGATCCGATTCGCCGCCGTTTCTCGCTCCGCCGCGGCGAAATATTGTCATTGCAAGATTCAGCAGCAAAAGGAAAACGACTGCGCCGAGCAGTCCTAATATCAATAATTCATTGTCCATCTTCAAAACTCCATGGATGTATTGGCCTAATATCGGTCATTTGATTTATGTTTTATATATCGGCTAACGGTGCTGGATGAAAGTATCAAAATGATTTTGAAGTTTTGGTAGGCCTTTCCATCATTACAACACTCTCAGAATTAACACGCCGTTTTTCATTATGACTCATGCCTCACACAGAATTATTTTTTACTCTCTTCTTTTAGAATCAATTTCAAATCGAACATATGCGCCTCTGTAAAACGAATGCTTGTCTTCTCATCGCCCAGCAGAATCGGAATTTCGCACTCATCACTTTCAATAAAATCATCGGTAAAAATCTCCCGTGCCTTCCAATCCTTCTTAAGCAGTTCCTTAAATTTCGCGGCGCACAAAGGACAGAGGGCAAGATAGTTGTATTCAAATTCATTACCTATTTCAAACGCTTCAACCGCTTCAAAATAGTATTTTCCGTCACGGAGTTTGAAAGGCATCTCAAATTTGCATATTTGACATACCATTTCATCATCTTCGTTTGTGTACTGATCATAAAGAATCGTTTTGGGGTCAATGTTTGGAGAAGAGGTGCGTACACTTCGATCACGTCTTTCATATGTTTTTTCATCAGACCCACAATAACTCCAGGCTGTCTTTTGGGCTCTGCGCTCTGGATTCTGAACTGGTTTTTTTGGAAAGGATGGGTTTTTATTTCCCCCACTTTCACTGAGTTCCTTTAAATCAATGCCATTTTCTTTTGATTTTTTATTTTCCTCATTTTCATGGGATCCCTTGACATCAATGCCATTTTCTTTTGATTTTTTATTTTCCCCATTTTCACGAGATTCCTTGGCATCAATGACATTTTCTTTTGATTTTTTATTTTCCCCATTTTCACGAGATTCCTTGGCATCAATGACATTTTCTTTTGATTTTTTATTTTCCTCATTTTCACGAGATTCCTTGGCATCAATGACATTTTCTTTTGCTTTTTTATTTTCCTCATTTTCATGGGATTCCTTGACATCAATGCCATTTTCTTTAGATTTTTTATTTTCCTCATTTTCACGGGATTCCTTGGCATCAATGACATTTTCTTTTGATTTATTATTTTCCTCGCTTTCACTAAGTTCCTTTACATCAATGACATTTTCTTTTGATTTTTTATTTTCCTCACTTTCACTAAGTTCCTTTACATCAATGCCACTTTCTTTTGATTTTTTATTTTCCTCGCTTTCACTAAGTTCCTTTACATCAATGCCACTTTCTTTCAATATTTTATTTTTCTCTTTTTCAAGAAGTGCCTCTACATCAATGCCGTTTTCCATTAATTCTTGTATAAGATCAGCAACTTCCTCGCTGACTCCGAGTGTTTTTGCTGCATCTTGACGCTTTTTTTGAAGTTCGTTATTTTTCTTCTCAGCATTATTATTAAATTCAATAGCGGATAACAATTCGTTGCGGTTGTCATATCGGAAATCCTCCCGCAGTAAATCAGGAGTTACATCTCTCGGAACACGGAAAACATCATCTTTACATAGAATCCATGCTTTGGATTTTAATGTACATACAAGTTGTGAATCAGCTTCCCTAGTGAAAGCGCGTGCGTTTGGACAGTACTGTGCCTTCACAACATTGCTTTTAGCTTGTATTATTGCATTCCATATTAATCGGCTTGCCGTTTCTGATTTCAAATCGATATAACTGTCAAGAAACTCTATTGTCCAATCCCTTATATTGGCATACGCTGTCACGCTTCCACTAACGAATAATTTATCATAATAATTAGGATTCTACCGAATACAAGCCTTTGTTATTGTTAAACATCGAAATGCGCCTAATTTAGATATAAATTGTATGAAATCCTTATGATCTTCAGATAAATTTTCTTTATAGTCATCCCATAGAGCGTATTTTTGGTGAATCGAACGCAATTCACCCAATCCAGTATTTTCATATGGAACATCCAAATAAATCTTACTTGGACGACACCAATGTCCTTTTCCATCAGTGGAGCATCCATAAACAGCAACCTTATCTTTAAAGATATCTGTATTTGGATTCGTTCTCCAATATTTTAAAAACTTCTTTATATCGGAACAATGTGTTTCAGGAGAAACAGAAAATTTATCTTGAGAATAACGCTTCAGACATAATTCGATGTTAGCCTTTTCATCATAAGGCTTAACACCCATACTTTCGAGAAACCTCTTTGCCTTCTCATTGATTTTTGAACCCTGTTCGGAGCTATAAACCTCAGTTTTTACAAAATTCACATCGATATAAGATGGATCCGATTTTTCACTGCTTTCAAACAAGGGGGCACTCTCATCGTGAGCATCTCTTTCATTGCCCTTCTCTTTGCTTTCGGGAAAGAAAAAAGCCTCATCGGATTTTGTAAAAACATCCTCTTGTTCTCCATAGCACTTAATTATTTTGAGAGAGAAATCAACTATACCAACCTTGCCGTAATCAATCCATCTCTCTCTTTCATGGTATGACACTATTTCACTATATGACACTATTTTACTGTATGTGAGTTTGAGTCCATCGGGGAGTTCACTAAGCAGAGCATATAATCGCATTAACCACGAGTCATCTTTTGAATGAATCCATTTCTCCAATTCTTTAATTTTGTTCTCATATTCATCTTTTAAAAAAGGTTGTAAACGAAGAAGTTGCTCCCATTCAAGATTCTCATATTTTGAATGAATCGATTCTTTCTTAATCTTTTCATTAGGATGAAACGTATAAAATAATTCTTTTTGACCCCATTTTTTAATTTCTAAACTCTCAAGGAATTTATCTGCGCGTGAATTACTCATAGTGTTTTTAGCCCACAGCGGACTTTTTTCTTTTGTTAACAATGACAAATCATCATCTGAAATTACATCACTGATACTTGCGGGCCCGCGATACAATGTTCGTGCGGAGGCATATTCTCCACTTTTTGTCGGTACAAAAGAATTATTTTGAAATGCATCAACTATTGTTTTACGAATTGGCTCATAAAACTTCTTTAATTCATCTTGCTTGTTGGGTAGTACTTCCAAAAAATCAGTCGTCAATAAACCTCGTTTTTTAATATCGTCCAAAGACTTTACAATCAATTTAGAAATCGCATCACGCAATTGATTATTCTCATCACACTCTCGTATACTGTCACGCGCAACGGTTGAAGCAAATGGCGCATTTATATGAAACTTCAGATCAGATCTCTCTTTTTCCGTTGGGAAATAAATACAAACCTGACCATCTGATTGAATTATTTTCCAATCTTTTTTCTCATTATTCCTTTCAAGTTTGTACGCGATAGAAACAGGTAATTCTACCTCTTCTCCCTTTTCATTTTCTACAACCGTCTTGTCTGCATAGCGTAACCAATAGACTATACGACCATTGGGAGGAGCTTCCGCATTTGGGCTTTGAGGATCTTGTATGGATATTTTAATAATACCGTCATCCGTTTCCTCTCGTGTTATTGAACTGTGCATCCCATCGCTTAAATCGTATTCTATTCTTTTAATATTATTTAAAAACAGCAAAGAACTGCTGCCCAAAGAGAGAAACCATTTTTCAATCTCAGAAATTGCTTTTGCAGGTTTTTTATCCGGACGATTAAACGGAAACACAAAACGGGTTTTCGGTTCGAAAGATAAGTTTTCGAGAGGTACCGGTACAACTAAGTCTGTTATTTTAAAATGAAAATATCCGGAATGAATGGCAGGCGTGTTTGTATATGCAAATACAGACTTAAATCCAACTCCGAATTTTCCGATAGTAGTAGTATCATCAGCCTTTGTACTTGTACCAATACTTGTTATTGAGTTAACATCTTTGATATCAAATAAGCGGCTTCCGTCATGTTCAACTTTCAAATTGTCATTAAACAAGGTAAAACGAATGACTGTAGCGCAAGCATCTTCCGCATTCTGCAGCAATTCATATATAAAATGAGCCGTGTCGGGATATAAATCCGCCAACAATCGCTTTATTCCCTCCTCAAAACCGTTTTCTCTGTTCGCTTCGACCCAACGCTTACGTTTTCGATTCAACTCTGCCATTTCTTTTTCAATATTGGTAGGCCTTTCCATTATTACCACTCTCTCACAATTAACACGCTGTTTTTCATTATGACTCATGCCTCACACAGAATTATTTTTTGCTCACTTCTGTTAAAATTATTTTCAAATCGTGCATATGCGCCTCTGTAAAACGAATGCTTGCTTTCTTATCGCCCAGCAGAATCGGAATTTCATAATCCTTACTTTCAATAAAATCATCGGTAAAATTCTCCCATGCTTTTGAATCCCGTTTGATAAACTCCTTATATTTCTCAGCACACAAAGGACAGAGGGCAATATAGTTGCGTTCAATTTCATTCGTTATGTCAAATGCCTCTACCGCTACAAAATAGAATTTTCCGTTACGGCCTTTGAAAGGCATCTTATCTTGGCATATTTGACATACCATCTCATCATAATTGTTCGTGTATTCACCATAAAGCATCGTTTTGGGGTTAATGTTTGGAGCAGAGGTGCGTACATTTCGTTGACGTCTATCATATGATTTTTTGTCAGACTCATTGTAATCCTGGATTATACTAGCGTCTCTACGCTCTGGATTCTTAACGGAATGTTCCGGAAAGTCTGTGTTTTTTAATTTTTTACTTCTCTCTCTTTCAAGAAGTCCCCGTAAATCTGTGCCTAGTTCTTTTAATTCTTTCACAAAATTACTATCTTCTATGCTGATGCCGAGTGTTTTTGCTGCATCTTGGAGTTGTTTTTGAATTGCACTATTTTTCTCCTCTTCAATTTTAGCGTTATGACCAAATTCAATAGCGGACAGCAATCCATTGTGGTCATCATATCTGAAATCTTTTCGTAATAAAGCACTCGTTACTTTTCTCGGAACGCGGAAAACATTATCTTCGCATAGAATCCACTCTTTAGATTTTAATGTACATACAAGTTGTGAATCAGCTGTTCTAACAGGAGTGCTTGCGTTTGGCCTGTACTGCGCCTTCGCAACATCACTATTAGCTTTCAGTATTGCATCCCATATTAATCGACTTGACACTTCTGATTTTGATTCAGCATATCTATCAAGTGATTCTATTGTCCAATCTGTTTCAAAAGAACCGGATGTCACTTTTTCGCCATAACTGGATAATTTACTATGATAATTAGGATTTCCCGAGACGAACGCCGTTGTTATTTTTAAACATCGAAATGCACCAAATTCGGATATAAATTTTATGAAAGCACCTAATTGCTTTTCAGATAATTTGTCTTTATAGCCATCCCATAGAGCGTATTTTTGGTGAATAGAACGCAATTCGCCCAATCCTGTATTTTCATATGGAACATCCAGATAAATCTCACTTGGACGACACCAATGTCCTTTCCCATCAGGAGAGAAGCCATAAACAACAACCCTATCTTTAAAAATATCTGTATTTGGATTCGTTCTCCAATATTCTAAAAAATTCTTTATATCGAAACAATGTGTTTCAAGAGAAACAGATAATTTACCTGAATAACGCTTTAGACGTAATTCGATGAAAGCCTTTTCATCATAAGGCTTAACTCCCATATGTTCAAGAAAACTTTTGGCATTTTCATTTACTTTTGAAACCTTTTCGGAGATATAAACCTCAGTTTTTACAAACTTCACATCGATATTTGATGGACCGGATTCTTCACCATCTCCAAGCAAGGGAGAATACTCGGCGTGAGCATCTCTTTCATTGCTCCATTCCCTGCCTTCGGGAAAGAAAAAAACTTCATCTGATGTTGTAAACTGTTCTCCGTAGCACTTAACTATCTTAAGAGAGAAATCAACGATACCAACTTTGTCATAATCAATGGATTCATCAATGCTCAAACTCTCTACTTTTCCAATGGATGGAAGTTTTTTTAGTTTATTCGGGAGGTCATTAAGCAGAGCATATAAGCGTATTAACCACAAGTCATCTTTTGAATGAAGCCATGTCTCCAATTCTCGAATTTTCTTCTCATTTATTGAATGATTCTGTTTCTCCAATTCTCGAATTTTCTTCTCATCTTTTGGATGAAGCTTTTTATAATCTAGAATCGCTTTATTATTCTTTTCAGTCGGATGAAATGCATAATATAATTCCTTTTGGCCCCATTCTTTGATTTCTAAACTCTCAAGGAATTTTTCCGCAAGTGAATTAAGCATAGTATTTTTAGCCCACAAATAACTTTTATTTTCCAACAATGATAAATCATCATCTGAAATTACATTACTGATATTTGCAGGTCCACGATACAATGATCGTGCGGAAGCATATTCCCCACTTTTTGTCGGTACAAACGAATTATTTTGAAATGCATTAACTATTGTTTTACGAATAGGCTCATAAAACTCCTTTAATCCATCTTGTTTGTTGGGTAATACTTCCAAAAAATCAGTCGTTAACAAACCTCGTTTTTTAATATCTTCCAAAGACTCTACAATCAATTTAGCAATCGCATCCCGCAATTGATTATTCTCATCACACTCCCGTACACTGTCACGCGCAACGGTTGAAGCAAATGGCGCATTTATATGAAACCTCAGATTTGATATCTCTTTTTCTGCCGGAAAATAAATACAAACCTGACCTTTTGAAGGAATTATTTTCCAATCTTTTTGCTCATTTTCATTTAATCCATCCCTTTCAAGTTTGTACGCTATAGAAACAGGTAATTCTACTGCTTCCCCCTTTTCATTTTCTACAACCGCCTTATCTGCATAGCGTAACCAATTGGATATACGGTTTTTGTGGGGATCTTGTATGCATATTTTAATAATACCGTCGTCTTTTTCCTTTCGTGTTATTGACCTGCGCCTTCCATTGCTTAAACTGCATTCTATTTGTTTAATATTACTTAAAAACAGCAAGGAACTGTCATCCAAAGAGATAAACCATTTTTCAATCTCAGAAATTGCTTTTAAAGGTTTTTTATTCGGATTATTAAACGGAAACACAAAACGGGTTGTTGGTTCGAAAGATAAGTTTTCGAGAGGTTCCGGTACAAGTAAGTCTATTATTTTAAAGTGAAAATCTCCTGAATGAACTTCAGGAGTGTTTGTATACGCAAATACCGCTTTAAACCCGACTCCGAATTTCCCGATAGCAGTAGTATCATCAACCTTTGTACTTGTACCAATATTTGTTATTGCTTCAACATCTTTGATATCAAATAAGCGGCTTCCGTTGTGTTCAACTTTAATATCATTATCAGATAAGGTAAAACGAACGACTTCAGCATGAGCGTCTTCCGCATTCTGCAGCAATTCATATATAAAATGAGCCGTATCGGGATATAACTTCGACAACAATTGCTTAATTCCTTCTTCGCAATTGTTTTCTCTGTGTGCATCGATCATTCGCTTACGTTTTTGGGTTAATTTTGATAATTCATCTTTTTGTTTTTCAATTTCGGCAGAAGCTACCATTATTACTCCCCCTTCACAATTAACACGCCATTCACAAGCAGCGTTGTGTGAATGTCCGCAAGCTGCGCGTCTTTTTCCAATTTATGCTTTTTTGAGGCAAACTCAATGTCCATTTTTTCAATTTCTCTTGTTCTCATCTGAATGATTTTTTCGTTTGTCACGCCTTCCATTTGACGTGAAGCGATGTTTTTGCGGGCGTCAACACTTTTCGCTAAACTCTCAATTTTGAACCGGCATAACGAATCAAACTCATTTTTGTAAATTTCCCGCTCAGTCTGCCAACGCTGTAAATGATGTTCCGCGAGTTTGTCCCATTCATTGTCGGTGCCGTCAAACTGTATCTCTCTTGAAATTGCGTTTTGCATGATGGTTGAAAGCTCATACTGAACTTCCTTTTCGGCGCAAATCGGAACTAACTGCGCCCGCTGCTTTCCGCCTGTATAATCCCATATGTAAAATTGAAACAGATATGTTCCGGGTGCGATATCTGAACTGCTGACTTCAACAGCGGTCGTGAAATGCTTGTCGGAAGAGAAGAACGCTGCAGCTTGTCGAACTAACGGATGAAGAGGCGTCAAAAACAGTGTTTTAGGGTCTTTAGCCGCATCTTGATTGAAGGCTATACCACATACCGCTGCGCTTCCCCTCAAATACTTTGACCATGCCGGATCTAAACTTGTATGACCGAGCCGCTTGTAGTCATCGTTGAGAAGATCCCTCTCCGTAGGCGTTAATTTAAGCTTGTTATCTGTCAATATCGTTTTGTCCGAACCGAGCCGTGCTTCAAGATATCCGGAAACGAGCCGCTTTATCGCTTCAGCCGACAACCATGGATTATCCGCTTTGTCAACATCCTCAACGAAACTGGAAATATCGAGCCCGAACATTTGCTTCTCATCGTTTTCAAGGCGGTTCATTTCCTGTATTTGGCGGACTTCATTATCCGCCATCTGTTCAAGTTTGCCGGCGAGTTCCTCCTTGGTCAAGTTGACATCAAAGACAATGTCCCGTATTGATTTCTCTAAATTTCCTAAAATGTCGGAGCAATCGCCAATGCTGCTCTCAAACACACCGATTCTCCAAAGGCAGCGGTGATAGATTTCTTCATCAATCGTTCCCTGCGTAATGCAATTATAAATATGCGCAACCTCGCTTTTCTGCCCGCGGCGGTCAATACGTCCGATGCGTTGTTCTATGCGCATCGGATTCCACGGCAAATCATAGTTAACAATGGTGTCACAAAACTGATAGTCCAATCCTTCCGAGCCGACCTCCGTGAACAGCAAAATATCCAGCGCGAGCGGATCTTTCTTTGGCAATTCAAAACGCTTGCGTAATGCGCTGCGCTCCTCATCCTTAACGCTGCCGTCGACATACCCGACCCTGATGTGATTAAGAGCATGGATTTTTTTCATGAGATATTTCAGCGTATGGCGATAAGTACTGAAAATCATCATTTTGTTGTTTTCGAGGCCTTGACGCTCATATATAATTTCAGCGAGACTATCAAACTTAAAGTCTTCAGACGGCAAATTCTCGGCAAGCAAAAGGACTTTTTGAGCCAGTTTTTCAAAATCCTCCAAGTCAAAATTCTTCAAATCAACCTTTGAGCCTTCAATGGCATCTTGAATATCATAGTCGTCAACTTCATCAACCCAACCCTTTAATCCGTTCGCGATAATATGTTTAATAGACGGAGCCAGTCCAAAAACACAGCTTGCCGCTTGACGGCGTATGGTATTCATCATAAATTTTAATGGAACACTGGGATGTAACGCCTCCAAAACCGCCGAAACAAAATTAAGCAATTCATCATGAAGTTCACGCTGCCTGTCCGTAAATTGGGATTCTAATGTGTATGCGCGCCGCACGCAAAAGTTTTCAATATCTTGCCGGCGGGTACGAGTGATCATATTGGAGAAGCTGTGCAGAGACTCAACGTCATTAATCAGTTTGACACGCTGTTCACGGGAAAGTTCCCCGCCCGATAGTGTTTTAACGGCTTGTTGAAATAAGGGGTTTGGCGCAATAACATTTTGTCCCCAACTGGTACCTATTGCCGCGTGAAGCGCTCCCAGCGCCTCATGTTCACGATTTTGTACACGCAAATGACTCAGCGCCTTATTTATGTACTCGTTCGGTTCTGCCATCGCATTAAAAGTCGCCTTGTCAATAACAGTCTCGGGATGCAGGAGATTCAGCAGCGTAAATAAATCTTCGTTGCCGAGCTGAATCGGCGTCGCTGTTAAAAAAACAGCGGCATTTGCGTTTTCACAGAAAAACTTCACAACTTTGTGCTTTTGTGTGTTGCTGTTGCGTACATGGTGAGCTTCGTCAACGATCACCATATCAAAAGACGGAGCAGGGTCAAGGTCCTGTAGCCCCGGTATACCGCGTTTCCCCTCCAATAACTCCATCTTGAGCAAAGAATCCGGTATGATCAGCCGTTTATACTTGTCCGGCCACTCCCCGTCACGGTCCGCTGCCTTGATGATGGTCCGCAATAGATCTCCGTCAACAGCGGTAAAATCTTCATCAAACCGCTTCATTTCATTTTCCCATTTCCGTTCAGCAACCAACGGTTTGGGGCATATGACTATAACAGTATCTAAAGACGTTCTTGCCTGCATTTCCTTAAGAAGCAGGCCCGCTTCAATGGTTTTACCGACACCAACGCCGTCTGCGATCAATAAACGAGGCGTATTGGACTTTATCATCTTCAAAGCGGGACGGAATTGATAGGGAACAAAATCTATGCGGGCGGCGTTGAGAGAATACAGACTGTCCGCGGATGGTTTTCGGATTTGATAGGCTGTCAGCATACACTGAATTTCGGAGACATCGCTGAAACTGAAAGTATCCGTCGCTTTTTCAAGTTCAATTTGCCCCTCAAAAAACTCCCTGTGTTTTCCATCGATAAAAACCTTGTATCTTAATGTATGACCGACTTTATCAATGCCGGTGACCATGCCGACTGCCTTATGATCGCTGACCAAATGTACAATCGAATTCACCGTTATTTCTGTTTCATATGTTTCCGGAACGTTGGAGGCGGAAGCAACCTTTTTTTCTTTTGGATCTGAATAGACGGCGTCGGCGATTCCGTTCAATTTTACGTCATCAAGAAACTGTTTGATATCCTGAAGTCTTCCGCGATCTGCCTCAATAAAATAAAGGAAATCGTAAAGATTTTCCAAGTCGGAAATAATAACATTTAATTCGGGAGGCGTTGCGGGGGCGTGCGCCCAGTTGTTGCGAACGCCAAACATTCTTTGAACAATCGGTCTGTATGATTGGTTGAGATGATAACGAGCCTGAATCGAATACCAATTGTTGTTGGTTACGCGAAGGAGAGCGGATAAGTCAAGCTCGTTCAGGGATTGAATATTAAGTTTTTGAATAATTTCTTGTTGATTTGGGCTCAGTTTTCCCCATACTCCGTTTTCCCACCAATCGGTTCCAAGCACTTCAGGAAGTTTCTCACCAAGCCACTTCGACAGTTCGAAAGCGGACAGGTGCATGTATTCGGTGATTTTTCCGACCAGTTCTTGATAGTTCATCTCAGTCCCCTCTGTGTTCTCAATCTCGTGAAAAGGTATTGTAAGGTGTCAGAACAATGCCATTTCAGCCCATATGATGAAGATGCGTATGATAAAAATTCACCAGCTGTCATGAGATATTGACAGAAACGATTACAAAAAAGCTCGAATACTTGTAAAAAAATGAGGATTTTTTGTCTCGCTGTTTCCCGATTCTTCGTGTTTGAACCGGAAAACGGATTTTTCTTGATCAGACTGACTGCCTTACGTTCGCTGCTCTCAGACAAGCGGGCGCTTCGCTCTACATCACACATAAATCTTTTCCCCCACATCCAAAAATTTAACAGGCAGTTAAAATACACAAAAAGTCATCGGCTCCAACGTTTTTTAATTTTATGACATAAATAATATAATTAATGAATTGGTGAGCAATACAATCACACAATATACGATAGTATATATTTTTTTTGGGAATTTTCCCATTTTTATAAAATCGAGAGAAAAATGAATACTTTTCTCCATAAAATCATTTTTTGTTTTTTAGAAAAAGGGCGGTCAGATTTTGAATCAAATGAATGAATAACGAGTTGCGCCGATACATTCTTTTCAGCGGCTTTCTTCTTGACGAACGCTTTCAATTGAGCGGGGTTTTTTGTTATCACAGCAATATCTCCATGTAATTCAGGATTTTCGGCTTCACTCGTAACT
>Ga0123356_10006313_pt1 | contig 11969 bp, 6 predicted proteins | sample TergutEmb28metaG_2_FD_92546 | JGI IMG/M metagenome (GOLD analysis project Ga0123356, IMG submission 92546) | Embiratermes neotenicus P3 segment gut microbial communities from Petit-Saut dam, French Guiana - Emb289 P3 | ecosystem: Host-associated > Arthropoda: Insects > Digestive system > Gut ... | reverse complement strand
CGCCGGCCCCCCGGGGGCGGCCCCCCCCCCTCCGCCCCCCCCCCCTCGCCTTGACCGGGGGAAAAGCACCCCCCCCCCCCCCCTATTTTTATTTAGCTTTTACAGACCCTCTAAGGCTTGTAGAAGCCTCTGCTTCAAAAAAACACTCTTTTGCATACCCCAAAAAACAGATGCCCTTAAACGGCCTTTACGGGCGTTTTGCGGCCATGCCCCCAAGAACAGGAATCTTTAAGCGATGAAGAAAGTTGCCCTTTTCCTTATTATCCTATTGTCGGGGCTTGCCTCCGCGTCTGTTGCCGACCTGCCGCGCATTGCCGTCTACGTTACCGGCGACGTCGGCGAGAACGAGAAGAGCGCGCTGGGTACGCGCATGCTCGCCTCTCTGGTCAACAGCGGGCGTTACAGGGGGATCGAGCGCTCTTCCGCGTTTCTTGCCGAGATAGACAGAGAGCAGACAAAGCAGCGCAGCGGGGCTATAGACGATGGCCAGATCAGTGAGCTTGGCAAGCAGTTTGGCGTCAAGTACGTCTGCATCGCGGCGATAACTCCGGCTTTTGGCTCATTTCAGGTTTCCGCCCGCATCGTAGATGTGGAGACCGCCGAGGTTGCGTTCATCGGCGAGGCCCACAGCCCCCTGAGTTCGATGAAAGATATGGCGCATGTTGCGGACGAGGTGGTCAGGATAATGTTTAGCGGCAAGCAGGCCAAGCCTCAGGGGGCAGTGCAGCCGGTGCTGGCGGCGCCCAAACCGCTTATGAGGCCAGCGTCCTGGGCGGCGATAGGATTGGATGTTTTGGGCGTGGGGCTGTTCGCCTACGCGTTTTACGAGGATGGGAACGTTACGGGCCACAGCAGCAGGGCTGCCGCGGAGAAATCTTATAGAAACCGGAATCTCGCCTACGCCGTCGGCACGGCTGTTCTGCTGTCCGGGATATCCGTACACATATTTTTTTAGGAGTTGACCAATGACTGCTGCCAAAAAGAGTTTGCCGGGAAGACCGTACAGGTACCTTTGCCTTCTGGCGCTGCTCCTCTGCGCCTGCTCGCAGCTGCCCGAGTACTGCGGAGACAACAACAAGTTCAACTCCGCCACGCAGTTCTGCCACTATGGCCAGACCATCAACAGGTGCGGCGATGCCAACGGCAACGGCGAATACGACCCTGTTGGCTATACCTGCGATGCCGGCGTCAATATTGTTGAGAGGTGCGAGAACGGGTTCTATGTTGTATCGGAAGAACCTTGCGGCGCCGGCGTTGCAATGACCCCGCGCATTGACGTGCCGCCTGTGGGCGGTATGGTCGCGAAAGGCGTGACCTACACCTTATCCGTAGCAGCGAGCGCAGCGGACGGCAGCCGGCTGAGGTATCAGTGGTTCGGCAACAGGATTGCGAGCAATCAGGGCGGAGGGCGAATTGATGGTGCAACAGATACCGTCTACAATGTATACAGTGAACGAGACACAGTAATGTACATCTATGTAACCGTAACGAATCCAAACGGCAACAGCGACGTCACAGTCAGAAGCGACTACGTAACGATAACTGTAGGTACCGTGATTGACGCGGAATTCCCTTCCATAGATACAGAGCCGAGAAACGTAACGATGCGATTAGGCGATGAAAGCAGGGCACTGACCGTAGGGGCAAGCGTGAGCGACGGCGGTAATTTGACGTATCAGTGGTATGTCAGCACTACCGAGGGAAGTTCGGACTGGCGGAAAATCGAAGGCGCAACAGGGGAGTCCTACGATATTCACGCGGAGGAAATCGGAACATTGTACTACCGCGTTGAAGTGATAAACACAAATACTGACGTAAACGGTGTGAAAATAAGGGATAAATCAAGCCGTACGGTTACGGTACGAATAAATGATAACGACGGTGGTGTTGACGCAGAATTCCCGGACGTATCGGGCCCCGGCAATGCGGAAGTGGATGTGGGCGGCAGCGAAGTGGTGTTAAGCATAACGGTACCGCAGCCGTCTGACGGCGGAGATTTGACGTATCAGTGGTTCAGCAACACGGTCGAGAGCGAATTCGACGGTACGGCAATAGAAGGTGCCAATGGCTTGTCCTATACCGTGCCCACCACGGCAGCAGGGACGGCCTATTACTACGTCGAAGTAACAAACACGGTCGAGGTTGCCGGCGAGAGGAAGACGGCAATGTCAACAAGCCGTGTGGCAACAGTGAAGGTAAATCCCAAAGTACACGCCGACCCGCCTTCCATATTTGAGCACCCGATATCCCGGCCGGTAATGATCAACACGGCCTGTACCATATCGGTAGCGGCGAGTTTCCCTCCAAGCGGCGGCCATCTGCTGAAATATCAGTGGTACAGCAACGAGGCTGCGAATAACTCCGGCGGAACCCCCATTCCCGGTGCGCATGAGGCCTCATATATCGTACCCGCTACATCAGAGAACAGCACACGTCATTTTTATGTAATAGTAACTAACTGGAACGGCGCAGTCAATGGTGATATGGAGGCAACAGCCGCGAGCGATGTAGCCACGATAACGGTAAATGCTCTGGTCAATGCGCAGATGCCTCGTATCTCTGCGTCTCCGGCAGGCCGGACAATGGCAGTCGGAACGGCCCACACCATATCCGTAGGTGCCAACGTAACGGACGACGGCACATTGAGCTATCAGTGGTATCGCAGCGAAGCCGCGAGTTCCGCCGGCAGTGTGCTAATCTCCGGTGCTGTCAATCATCAATATACTATACCGGCTGACCATCCTCCGGGCGTATATAATTATCATGCAGTAGTGACAAACACCATATTTGATAACGGCGACGGCGGGAGCAAAGTTGAGTCAATGGCAAGCCAGTCAGCTGAAATCAAGATCGGATACACGCTCACACTCGCTCGCAATCCGGCAAATGGCGGTACTGTAAATAACCTCGTATCATCACAGATACTTGTTCCGGGAGAGTCGTACAATATAGTAGCCATAGCTTCAAACGGTTACCGTTTTGTTGACTGGACTGCAAGCAGCAGCGCGGCGGCAAATATCGTTAATAGAAGTAATCCGAGCACGCAGGTTACCATAACAGGGCATGTAACGGTCACTGCCAATTTCGCGCCGAACATGCAGATATACACACTTGCTTTTAGTCGCAACCCGCTCGCCGGCGGCAACACTAACCCTGCCATCAATCAAAGTGTCGCAGAGGGGACACCGTTCCCAATATCGGCAACCGCTTCCGCCGGCTACAGTTTTATCAACTGGACAGCTAACAATACCAATGCGAGATTCGAAGACGCAACCCGTGCGTCCACTACGGTTACTTTGAGCGGAAACGCGAACGTTACCGCCAACTTCCGGCAGACGGGGAGAATAAATGCAGATACCCTTAATGTTCTCGGAGTACGTTATCCTACGGTAATGATAGGCGGCAGCCAATGGATGGCTAAGAATATGAACATCACGACACAAAGTGGCAGTTACTGTTATGAAGACGTCAGTGATTGTGATGCAATAGGCAGGTTGTATACTTATGATGCAGCGGTGAATGTTTGCAATACGCTGGAGGGCCGATGGCGTTTGCCGAGCCAGGCAGATTGGGACGCGATGCTTGCTGCAATTGGCCACAGTAAAACCGGAGAAAACTCCGGTGCCGCTCAGGTACTCAAATCACGAAGCGGATGGCCTCAAGCCGGTACCGATGTTTACGGTTTTTCGGCCATCCCGGGCGGTGTTTATGACGTTCGCGATAGTCTATACGAAAAACTTGGTACCTCCGGTTTTTGGTGGACTTCTACGGCACTACAAGGTAGCAATACATACGTCTACCGTTGGATGATAGAGGACAATACTATGCAAGAGTTCTACTCCTTGAAAGACCATAGGTATTCTGTACGATGTGTGCAATAATTGACAGCGGCCGGTTTGGGCGCGTGATAATTTTGCACACTTATTTGGCAATGTTGTAGCAATTCATCCCTGAAAAATACTATTTTCCGATAACATGGACAAGTTATCAAAAATAGCGTTGCTGCTGGCGGCATTCGCCGCCGCCCTTTGGGCCGACGACACCATTCCCGCCGTCTTCTCCCTGCACGAAAAGCAGTCCGCCGCGTCTATCGACGCCCTCATCAGGCAATATTCATCTGATTCCGGCGCGGTTAAGCCCGGCGCGGTCATATCTACCGATAACGATTACGGCAACCTGAGCATTACCGGCTACAAGTCTTTCGGCGTTTCCGTAGGCGAGCTCGGCGAGGTTAATCTGGAGCAGGGCTTGGAGGCGGTGATTGAGGGCGAGGTTCGTGAGGGGACCATGCTGCGGGCGTACCTCAGCGACCAGGGGTCGTCCATAGACGGGTCTACGCGGGAGATAAGCGAGTTCGACATGATGAACATCAACCTGTCGAACAGGAGTTTCAACATTACGGCGGGGGACCAGTTTACGGAGTGGTTGGACGGCGGGATATTGTCGGGCCAGAAGAAGATTGTGGGGATATCTGCGGAGGTAACGCCGGGCCGTGCGTCGGCGGGTGCGTTCATGTCGTTTTCGGGCGGCAACCACACGGTGCAGACGGTGCGCGGGCGCGAGGGGGTGCAGGGGCCTTATTATTTGATTGGCAGGGGAGAGGGCGGCATCATCACGCCGGTTAGCGGGACTGTGAAGGTGCGGGTTAACGGGAGGGATGTTGTTGAGGGGGTTGATGAGGATTTTACGGTTGATTACGATATAGGGGCGGTTACGTTTAATCCGCGGGTGCTTATCAGTCTGGATGATTTTATTAGGGTTGAGTATGAGTATAAGGCGTTTGATTACCGCCGGACGTTTGCGGGTGGCGGGGCATCGTATTATACCAAGGATAGTGTTTTCTCGGCACGAGGGATTTTTTGGAGTGAGAGTGATGACAAGAATAATCCCATAGAGATGCAGTTGAGCAACCGCGAGAAGGAGATTCTTAAAAACAGCGGGAATGACCCCGCTTACGCCGCGTCAACCGCGCGCCCAGTGCATCATCTTGACGTCGCGAGAATGAGCGTGTTTCATCCACTATATAAGAAGTCGTATGATGCCGCCGCGCAGGATACCATCCTCATCTACACGCCTTATGACCCCACGAGGCCAGAGGATACGAGGGGGTTCTATACAGCGTCATTCACGTCAATACAAACAGGAACTGCTGGCGCGGATTATGTTATTGACACTACTGTCCAGCGCGGTCAATTTGTCTATAAGTATGCTGGTGCGGGCCTTGGCAATTTCACATCCCTCGCCCCAATCACCGCGCCGATGCGAGAGTCTGCGGGCGAGTTGCAGATGCGCTTGAAGCTGCCTCATGTCAACGCGTCCCTCAGCATTGCCGGCAAGGAGTCGGACCGCAATTTGTTTTCTACTGCAGACGGCGGCAATGATTTGGCGTCTGCAGTAGTGTTCAGGCTCAAGGCGGGAGAAAAGAGTTTTGAGCGGCGGTCGGTCTGGGCTGATGTAGATTATCGTTTCCGTTCGCGGAAGTTCAGGGATGAACTTCTTTCGGCGGACGAGCGTCGTGAGGGTTGGGGTGCGGCTGATATTGTTGATGAGTCCGGCGGGCAGCAGTTTCAATCTTGGGAGTCGACCGTTGGCGGCAGTGTGGTAAAAAATGTGGTGATGAGTGTTGGCGCGGGTCAGGCATTTGTTGATTCGCTTGCGGAGACGGAAAAAATCACCACAGACGCGCAGGTGCGATTTGTTGACGGCAAGTACGGTGTTGATGTCGGCGCCGCGGTTTTCAGACATCATCATTCCGATGCCGACATCAGCCACAGGCGGCACGGTAGATTTTTCACCAATCCGGCGCCTGCGTGGGAGGCGTCTCTCGGTTACAAGGACGAGTGGCGCGTTGATACGCTGGGTCAGGGCGGCGGGCATTTGTCGGGTACTGTAGAGGGTGCGTATCTGCCCGCTAATCTGCGGCAGAGTTTCAGCGTTGTGCAGTACAGGCGCGGGGAGAATTTTCCGGGGTCGGTGGACACCGGTTACGCGCTTACGTGGGCTCAGTCCGCCGCGTTCTCGCCGTTTGACAACTGGCGCTTGACAGGCGACAGCAGGTGGAGGCGCACCAAGATTGACGGCCATGGGCAGACGTCAACCTTTTTGATGTCGGCTGTCAGCGAGATAGAGCAGACGAAGGGCGGGCTGTCGTCGCGTCAGGAGTACAGGGTTAATCAGGAGATCGCCTCGCGCTTCGAGCAGAAGATGTTTTTTATAGGGCAGGGGTTGGGCACGCACGCGTTTGACTCGACCATCGGGGAGTTTCGCCCGAGCGCCCACGGCGACCACATCATACAGGAGGTTGAGATTTACGACAACGTATCGGCGGAGACGGTGCGCAAGACGGTGCTTTGCGGCGACTGGTTTTTCAAGCCAACGAGGGAACTTGGCGGGATATTGAATGACTTGTCGTGGAGCGGGGTTTTGTCGCTTGAAGAGCACGTAGATTCCAGAAACGGCAGGGTCATCACGTACGTCCCCGGCCTGCTGTCCCTTTTCCCGTCTGAGGATGGCGATACGTCGCTGTCGCCGTACCCCAACTACGCCGATTTGTCGTACCGTCAGGACATCGAGCACCGGATTGGGGACAGTCCTTGGCGGTCGAGGCTTTATTTTCTGCCGGGGCTGAGGATTGTTCGCGGGTACAGGGAGCCTACGTTTGAGACCGGGCTGCTGGTTGAGAGGAAGAAAGGCAGGTTGCTTTTGAGTGTTGAGCCGCGGTATTTTACGATCAGCCGGGAGGGTTTGCCGGGGGGGTATGGTTCTATCGGGGGGGCCGGCGCGGTAGATATGAGCGATATTGGCGTTGAGCTGGTGCAGAGCCTTGGCCGGGGCGAAAGGTTTGAGTTCTACGTGCGCGAGCGGGTTGGGCGGGTTATTGACAACGACCCGGAGCTTGCCGGCGCGGTGTCTTTGGACAGTAGCGTTTATCTGCGGGTCAGGCCAGGCGTCGTCCACCGTCCCGTCCGCGGCGGGGTGGCGGAGCTGTCCTATACCTTCTCCTACTTCCCCTGGCCGGGGGCCGATTTGGACTACCGCATGGCCGGCGGGGGGCGGCCGGGGGTGAGCCATGCCGTTACGTTCCACAGCGACGTCAGCGCCGGAAAGCACTTCAATTTGTCGGGATTCTACCGGGGTGAGTTGACGCGAAAGGTAGGAAATAGGGAATATTCGCCTGTAATGCACGTATTCTCTATGCAGCTCAAAGCGCTCTTGTGAGCGGCTTTTGCGGGCGGATAGGGCGTTTTTGGCGGGGGCGCGGAATTTTGGGAAAAAATCTTTTTTCACTATAGTATTGACGTAATCGGATTTTGGTAGTACATTTATATATATATGGAGACTTTGTTTAACGATTAAAATTTTGGAGGTAACGGGGTATGAACAAACCTTTGTCTGTAATACTTTTCGGTACGAGGCGGCGGACGTTCATTTTTGCGTTGTCCGTTATGTTGTCCGCGGTTCTGCTGTTTACGGTTTGTTCGGATAGCGGTACCGGTACCGGCGACCCGGGCGCCGATCTGTGTGTTGCCAGTCCTGGTAGTCAGGCCTGCTGCGCTGCTGTACCCACCCACTCGAGTTGTTCTCAGGCTTCCTACTCGCTTTCGACCAGTGTGAGTCCTCCGGGAAGCGGCACGGTTACGCCGCCCAGTGGGTTGAGCCATGCTGCGGGTGTTCCGGTTACCATAGCGGCCACCCCGACGGCCGGCTACAGTTTCGTAAACTGGACAGCAATGGGCTCCGGCGTAGTTGATGAGCCAACAATGGATGTGACCACTATCACCTTGAGCGGGACAACGTCTTTGGTCGCCAATTTTGTTCTGGGTGAGAACCCGTGCGTCGCCAGTCCTGGCAGCGCGGCTTGCTGCACCGCCACTCCGACCCACACGAGTTGTACGTCTTCAGACCCGTGCGTAGCCAATCCTGGCAGCGCGGCTTGTTGCGCCGCCACTCCGACCCACGCGAGTTGTACGTCTTCAGACCCGTGTGTCGCCAATCCTGGCAGTACGGCTTGCTGTACGGCCAATCCGCAGCACACGAGTTGTATAATCGTTGATCCGATATGTGAAATGGATCCTGGCAGCGCGGCCTGCTGTGCGTACGATCCGACTCACGCGAGTTGTACGTCTTCAGACCCGTGCGTCGCCAATCCTGGCAGTGCAGCCTGCTGCGCCGCCACTCCGACCCATGCGAGCTGTACGACTGCAGATCCGTGCGTCGCCGATCCTGGCAGCGCCGCCTGTTGCGCCGCCACCCCGACCCATGCGAGCTGTACGACTGCAGATCCGTGCGTCGCCGATCCTGGCAGCGCCGCCTGTTGCGCCACCACTCCGACCCATGCGAGCTGTACGCCTCCCGACCCGTGCGACGCCAATCCTGGCAGCGCCGCCTGTTGCGCGGCCACTCCGTCCCATGCGAGCTGTACGCCTCCCGACCCCTGCGACGCCAATCCTGGCAGTGCAGCCTGCTGCGCGGCCACTCCGACTCACGCGAGCTGTACGCCTCCCGATCCGTGCGTTACAAATCCTGGCGGTGCGGCCTGTTGCACAGCCACTCCGACCCATGCGAGTTGTCCGGATCCATGTGCCGCCGATCCAGGCAGCGCGTATTGCTGTATGATGAACCCGACCCATGCAAGTTGTATCGTTGTGCCTCCCGACCCGTGCGATGCCAGTCCTGGCAGTTCGGCTTGCTGCACACCCAATCCGGGCCATCCGAGTTGTGTGTCTAATCCGTGCATTACCAACCCGGGCAGCACGGCCTGTTGTACAGCCACTCCGACTCACTCGAGTTGTGTTGCTACCGGTGAACACTGGTGCTGGTGGGAGGCTGCTAACCCCAACTGCAACCGGATAACCAATCCTAACGATGTAGACCCTAACAGTCCGGCGGGTCTGACATTTTTGGCAAATTGCCAGGCGCATGGCCAATATTTCCCTTCTCAGTCAGCCTGCCAGGCCTATGTTCCTCCCACCACGCAGGATTGGTGCTATTGGACAAGCCCTACGCCCGGCTGCTTCCGGATAAACAACCCCGACGCTATGGACAATACGCAAACCCCGCCCATAACAAACAGGCAGGTTTGTATAAATTGGGGCGAACACTTCACATCTGAAGCCGCTTGCCTTGCATACACTCCCCCTGCGATTAACTACTATTGCGACTGGTCGAATGCAACAAACGCCAACAATTGCTGGAATATTAGGGGCGGCACCCAGCCGTGCGACAGCAGCGGCGGCGCCTGTACCGGTACGGCAATAGAACACTGCCGGGCAAGCGGCACCGTAGTTCAGTGTACCGGCACCGACAGACCTGATGGCGGCGCGTGCTGCGTGGGTACCAGACAGTAATTGATATTTGTCTGACGAAATAAAGAAGTACACAGGGCGGCCGCAAAGCCGCCCTTTTTTATCCTCCTAAACGAACAATCCCCCGGTTTCTGCAACCCCCAAAAGCCCGAAGATTTTATTGTGACACATTTTTCTTGCTTTTCCCCGCAATTTTTATTATTTTATTGAACTGTAGTTGAAATCGGTTAAAACTGCGGGCCAGTAACTCAGCGGTAGAGTATCGCCCTTTTAAGGCGGGGGTCGAAGGTTCGAATCCTTCCTGGCTCATTTTTGAAAACCCCGTAAAATCAATAACTTACGACAATTTTTAAGCCCAGTTTTACTTGACAAAAGCCTCCTCAATTTTCGCGATTGCCTACAAAATTTAGCCGAAATGTAGGCAAATGTATAAATACAACATTGTCAACAGTACAATTAAAAGGTGATTGACTTTGCGCTTTTAAGGCTGTCCTTGTGTCGATACTGCGACAACATGGGCATCTTCCATCCTGCGATGTCTATTATTTGGCGTTCTAGATTGTCACGCCCATACAAGCCGGTTGCGCTGATATGCCTTAAGTCGTGCTGGCGAAAGCCTGTTTGAAATCTACCCACAAAAGATACCAAGCAGGAATGACAGAATCACTCCGAACAGACCAAAGAACTTCAATCTTGTTTTAAGTCTTGGAGGGTTGTTTCTTTGCGGAGTATCTTGGCATATCCTTTAATTGTGAAATATATTCTAGTGCCCTATCTTGGCCAAGGCTGTTCAAAAAACGAATTTCTCGAAGTAGTGCGTACTCGAACCTATTTTTGTAAACGGCAGGGTTAGGGCGTACATCTGCCAGGCCCAACAACTTATCGCCTGTAATATTCAAGATTTCCGCGATTTTTACCAATACCGTAGTCGGAGGGTCATTTCGGTCATTTTCGTAATAACTCAAGGCTTGGGGTGATACTCCAATAGCAGACGCCAAGGCCTTTTGGGTCAGCCCCGCTTTTGTCCTATACTGTACTATTCTTTGACCTAATGAGTCCATCCAACCATCTCCTTACCTCATAAATTTATGATTTTCCTTATACTTCTATTATGGCGTTGTGATGTTTTTTCTAAAAAAACTTGATTCGCAATATGGCGTTGATTATTTTCAATATTGGTATCAACAAAACGTTGATACTGGTGCAGGGTAGAGGTAGCAGTGGTTGTCAAACATGTGTGATAAACTATATAGTAAGCAGGTATGATGTTTTTGCTGTAACCTTTGTTGGATAATTCTAATGTATACGGAGGATTATTATAAAAATTTTACCATATCATAAATATAAGAGGGGTTCATGGCTCTAATCAAATGTCCAGAGTGCAGTGCCGAGATTTCAGACCGCGCATCTACGTGTGTGAAATGTGGATGCCCTGTTAAAGATTCTGACAGCCAAGCAACAGCGATGGAGGCAGAGGTATCGACACATTCATATCTTGATGCTCATGGTAACAAACATTTTCTTCTAAAATGTCCAAAATGTGGTGCTGAAGTTTCCAACGGCGCAAATTCTTGTCTGAAGTGTGGGTGTCTGTTAAAGAAGTCCACCATTCAAACAACAATTCCAGTTACAGGGCCGATAGTATCAGCCTATGATTTAAAACCATCTTTTTGGGTAAAATACAAGGTTTACATTATCTTGCTTATTCTTATTGCTATAGTACTGATTTTTTCTGGTTTTTGTGGAGGCTTTATTGAAGGTTTTAACGATAGTTTTAACAATGCCACTCAGCAGAAGAGCGGGAGTAGACCGCGACAACTTAATGGAAACAATCCACAGGAAGTATTGACCGCTTTCGAGAGATCGTTTTCTGCTAGTGAAAGTAATTTCAGTATTCCTTCCAGTGATCGATACCAGTACAGTTTTGTTGTTGATGCAAGCGGCAGAAGAGTAGGTCTTCAGGCTACAATCTTGTCTGACAAAGGTCGCTTTGTCGAAGGTAGCTATATCCAAACATCACATATAGGCGGTAGGTTTCAACGCTGTGCCGGTAACGATATGTTCGATGGGGGCGCTGCTTTTGCCGATGGGGTTATGGGTGGTTTTGTAGATGGCATATCTGAAGGACGAGGCATTCTCAGCAGTATAGCAGGAGGAGCTGTAAGAGGCATCGCAGGAGGCGTAAAGGACGAAATGAAGATATCCTCCACCAAAAGAGCCGCTGATGCTCTTTTTAAGAATTTCCTTAATCAACGGGATGTTCAAGGTAACGTCTTATGGTGCGCGGATATGGATAAGAGTACTACATCAGGTGGAAGCAGTTCTTCAAGCAATCCTGCAACAATAAATCGTATTATTACAGCGGCAAATATTAGAGACTACAGTAGCATCCAAACAGGCTATGCAGATGTTGAATATGGTGCTCGATTGAATCTACGACCGTGTCCTCAAATGAATGACGATTGTACGCCGATAGCAAAAGTTGAACGTGGAGCACAACTCATCATTTTGGGTGAAAGCAGAGATGGCAAATGGAAAAAGATCAGACACAATAATATCATTACATTTGCGAGCTCTCAGTTTATTTCGAGTGTACCCGTTATAAGCACATGTATTGATGAGATACTAGCAATGGAGGGGTATTATGACCCAAAAGAACATGGT
>Ga0123356_10006312_pt1 | contig 11972 bp, 11 predicted proteins | sample TergutEmb28metaG_2_FD_92546 | JGI IMG/M metagenome (GOLD analysis project Ga0123356, IMG submission 92546) | Embiratermes neotenicus P3 segment gut microbial communities from Petit-Saut dam, French Guiana - Emb289 P3 | ecosystem: Host-associated > Arthropoda: Insects > Digestive system > Gut ... | reverse complement strand
TTATAAACCGCCCAGCGAAGCGCCCGATGCCGCTTATCCCCTAATCCTAACCACGGGGCGCAATCTCTATCAATACCATGCCACCATGACCCGCAAGGTAAATGCCCTAAACACCCGTTATGGCGAGGAAAGACTGGAAATAAACCCCGGCGATGCCGTTGACCTCGGTCTAACCGACGGGGATTGGGTTAAGGTCAGCTCGCGTCGGGGAGAGGTACGGGTCCGGGCCAAGATTACCGATGTTAATCCCCCGGGGCTGGTTTATCTCAGTTTCCATTTCGCCGATGTTCCGACCAACAGCCTCACCGGAGCCGGGAACGACCCCCTGACCGGCACCCCGGATTATAAGGTTACGGCCGTAAAAGTAGAGAAAGTCGCCTGATAATCAGGATAGAACATGTTCAAAATACTAGCTAAAGAAACCCTGACCCCCACCGTTAGCCTTTTCCGCATCGAGGCCCCGGCGGTCGCCCGCGCCACCCGCCCGGGACAGTTTGTAATGCTCATGACCGATGAGAAGGGCGAACGCATTCCCTTCACCATTGCCGATTGGGACGAGGCCGAGGGCAGTGTCTCCCTCGTTGTCTCCCACGTAGGTCATACCACGCGCAAGCTTTCCGCTCTGCAGCCCGGTGATTCCCTGGCCCATTTCATAGGCCCCCTGGGTAAAAAGAGCGAAATCGGCCACTTTGGCAATGTAGCCTGTGTGGCCACGGGTTACGGCATGGTCACCATCGTCCCGTCGGCCAGGGCCCTCAAGGAAGCGGGCAACCGGGTGTTCTCTATTGTATCCGCTCCTTCCAAGGGCGAACTACTCCTGCCGGAGCGCCTGGCCGGGGTTAGCGAGCGGCAAATTATCACTACCTCCGACGGCTCTGCGGGGCGTCCGGGATGGGTTTTGGAGCCCCTTAGGGAACTCCTCGCCAGCGAGCAAATTGACCGCGTTTTGGTCATCGGCTCATTGTGTATGATGAAACTCGCCACCGAAGCCTGCCGCGGTATTAAGACCATTGTGAGCCTTAACCCCATTATGGTTGATGGCACGGGCATGTGCGGGGCCTGCCGGGTCTCTGTGGCCGGCAAGACCAGTTTCGCCTGTGTGGACGGGCCGGAGTTTGACGGGCACGGGGTTGATTGGGATCTTTTAATGGCGCGCCGTTGCCCTTACCCCGTAGACGCCAAATCCGGCGAAAGCGTTTACCGCTGCCAAAGCTGTGCCCAATGGTAATCAGGGAGAGTAACAACTAAGACGACCGAGATATGATATGGCCGAGTTAAACCTTAATCGTGTAGAGATGTCCCGACAAGACCCCTCAGCCCGGGTCAATAACTTCCTTGAGGTAGCCTTAGGCTACAACGAGGAGGAGGCCCTGGCCGAGGCCGCCCGTTGCATCCAGTGCCCCAAGCGTCCCTGCACCAACGGCTGTCCCGTGGGGGTTGACATCCCAGACTTCATTAAGGCCCTTCGGGAAGGCGACCTGGCCCGCTCCGCCCGCATCCTCAAAGGCAAGAATAAACTCCCTTGTATCTGCGGACGGGTTTGCCCCCAAGAGACCCAGTGCGAGGAGTCCTGCGTTCTTGCCCGTCGCGGCGCCCCCGTTGCCATCGGGCGACTGGAAAGATACGTTGCCGATTGGGAACAAAACCAGACCACCCAAGAAATACCGCCCATTAGCCCGCCTACGGGTAAAAGGGTTGCCATTGTTGGCTCCGGTCCGGCCGGGTTAACCTGTGCCGCCGACCTCGCCGTGGCAGGCCATGAGGTCACCGTTTTTGAGGCCCTGCATGTCCCCGGGGGGGTTCTCATGTACGGTATCCCCGAGTTTCGTTTGCCCAAGGCTGTCGTGCAAAAAGAAATCGATGCCATCAAGGCCTTAGGGGTTGAGATCAGACTGGATTGGGCCGTGGGCAACACCCTGGCCGTCGATGAGCTTTTTGCCCAGGGTTATTCGGCCGTCTTCTTGGGCACCGGCGCCGGGTTGCCCATGTTTATGAATGTACCCGGGGAGAGCTTCGGGGGCATCTATTCCGCCAACGAGTTCCTCACCCGCATCAACCTCATGCACGCCGGAGAGCCGGGCTACGACACCCCCCTCTCTATGGGAAGTCACGTAGCCGTTATCGGCGGCGGTAATGTGGCCATGGACGCCGCCCGTTGCGCCATACGCGCCGGAGCCGACCGGGTCTCCATTGTATATCGCCGTACCAAAGCCGAGGCCCCGGCCCGCGCCGAGGAGTTGGAGAATGCCCTTGAAGAGGGGATCGACTTCCGGAGTCTCACCAATCCCGTACGTTTCCTAGCCACCGCCCGCGGTTGGGTCTCAGCCATGGAATGCCTGGAAATGGAGCTGGGCGAGCCGGATGCCAAGGGGCGCCGCCGTCCCGTCCCCAAACCAGGCTCCAATTTCATCATGAGGGTTGATACCGTGGTTGTCTCTTTGGGGACTACCCCCAACCCCTTAGTACCCGCCACCACCCCCGGCCTTGCCACCAAATCTGACGGTACCTTGGTGGTAGATCAAGAAGGGCGCACCACAAAACCCAGCGTCTGGGCCGGAGGCGATGCCGCCACGGGCGCGGCAACAGTCATCTCGGCCATGGGAGCCGGCCGCACCGCGGCCGCATCCATGAACACCTTCCTGAGTAATCCCTACCAATGGGCCGGCCCCACGGCGGAACAGTAACCCCCACTTCCAAAACGACCGGTAAGCGGTTACAATCCCACGGGGTCAACATCTACCGCCCAGCCGCGAGGCAGTTCCACAGCGCGCAAAACCTCCCCCGCATCCTTACCTTTAAGGGTTATCTGCCAGCGATAAAGATTATTAACGCGCGGGATAAATGACGGCGCCGGTCCTAGTAACAATACGGCCAAACCCCGCGCCTGAATCTCTTGGGCAAGCATCCTCCGCAAGGATTCGGCCCCCTTTTTACAAAACACCTCATTGGGATGGGCCAGGGTCAGACTCACCAATTGACAGAAGGGGGGATAACCCAAAGTCCGGCGGTACTCAATCTCCCGTTGGTAGAAGCCGCCATAATTATGGGCAGATGCGGCCACAATGGCATAATGCTCCGGGGCAAAGGTCTGAATAACCACCCGTCCGGGACGTTCCCCCCGCCCCGCCCGTCCGGCAACTTGAGAAAGGAGCTGAAAGGTGCGCTCCCCGGCCCGGAAGTCAGGGAGTCCCAAGGCGGTATCGGCGCTCACTACCCCAACCAGGGTGACATGAGGCAAATCCAGTCCCTTAGCGACAATCTGCGTCCCGATAAGAATATCCGCCTCACGCCGCTGCATTAGAGCATAGATATCAGAGTGGGCATCCTTGCCCCGGGCGGCATCCGAGTCCCAGCGTAAGAGACGCGCCTGGGGGAATAAGGCCGCCGTTTCTGCCATTACTTTCTGTATCCCCAGCCCCAGAAAACGGATGCGGCGGCTGCCACAGGACGGGCACACCGCAGGCACCGGGCGATGCCGACCGCATTGATGGCAGATCAGGGCCTCTTCCGCACCGTGATAACTTAGGGCAACGCTACAACTCGTGCAGGAAACGGTATAGCCGCAACCCCGACACTGAACGAGGGAGGCGCTACCCCGGCGGTTAAAGAACAGAATAACCTGATCCCCCTCACCCAATACCCGGCGTATCTCCCCTTGCAACACGGCACTGAAGATACTGCGGTTCCCCCCCTTAAGCTCCGCCCGCAGATCCACGATCGCAACATGAGGCAAAGGGGTGCCGGGGCGGGGGGTGAGACGCTCGGGTAGTTCCAGCAAGCGATAGACCCCTGTTTTAGCCCGGAAGGTACTCTCCACGTCCGGGGTGGCACTGCCCAGCACTACCGTCGCCCTGTTTAAGGTTGCCAGTTTGTGAGCCACGGCACGGGTATGGTAACGGGGGGAGCGATCGCCCTGCTTATAGGTCCACTCATGCTCCTCATCCATAATAATTAGCCCCAGCTTGGGCATGGGGGCAAAGACGGCACTCCGAGCCCCCACCACAACATCATACGCGCCCTTCTTAATATCCCCCCAGGTATCGTAAAGTTCACCCAGGGCAAGCCCGCTGTGGAAAACAGCGGTCCTTCCCGGAAAACGGGCCGCGAACCGCCCGACCGTCTGTGGGGTCAGGGCAATTTCCGGCACCAGCACAATCCCCTGCCGACCCAGACGCACCGCTTGTGCCAAGGCTTGGAGATAGACCTCGGTCTTGCCGGCACCGGTCACCCCGTGCAAAAGGAAAACCCCCGACCGCCCGGCTGTAAGGTTGTCACTGATGGCCTTAATGGCATTTTGCTGAGCCGGGGAAGGCTCAAAAGGCAACTCCGGCCGGGCGTCTTGGGCACCCCGGGGGCGACGCGCCGTCTCGTGCCCTTCTACCACGACAGACCCCGTCTTGGCCAAGGCATTAATTAATTCACGGCGATACCCCAAGGCCTTAAGCTCAACCAAGGGAACCGGCCCCGGTTGTTCCTTGAGGAAACCCAGAAGATCCGCCTGACGCTTTGAGCGCGGGGGCTTGGACTCATCCTGAGGGGCAACCAGAGCTACGAATAGTTCAGTCTTAGGCCGTACGCGAGGAGGGGCCATCTCAAAGGTCTTAACCACCCAACCGCTCTCCACAAGACGCGAGATAGTGCGTTCGGCACCACTCCCCAGAACCCCCCGCAGCTTGGCCAAGGAAAGGCTGCCCTTCTCTTTAAGTAAACCAACAACCTCAAGATCCTCGGTACTCAGGCCCTCATTATGACCGATTGCCAACTCGGTAAGAGCCAGACGCGGTACCGCCTGGCGCGAAAAGCCCGGAGGAAGCATAAGGGCCAAGGCTTCAAAGAGAGGGGCCCGATAATAGTCGGCGAGCCATACGGCCAGGGAGATGCGATCCGGCGAAAGAAACGGCTCTGCCTGGATGAGCCCCGAAAGGGGGCGCACTGCCTCCACATCGGTAAGCTCACTTAAGGCAATGACGATACCCTGGGCTGTGCGGGCCCCAAAAGGCACCCAGACCCCGGAGCCCGGGGCCACATCCATCCCGGGAGGGACAAGATAGGTGAAGAGTTGTCCCCGCCCCGCGGGCAGGTTGACACAAACCTCGGCAAAGGACATGCTCCCTCCCCTTCGCGCAAAAAAACTAAAGCCCGGGGGAATACTACCCTATCACCCCCGCAAGGGGCAAGCATTCAGGCCGCCTTACCCCATTATGCTTGCGGAACGTGGCATAAAAAATCAAGGGCAACCGAATTGGTTGCCCTTGATGAGTGACATTAACTCAACTATTCTACCGCGGCTTCAGGGGTCTCCTCAGCCACAGCCTCCACCGGCGCCTCCTCAGTTGAGGCCCCAACGGCATCGTATATGGCCTGCTTTTCCTTGGAAAGCCGGCGCTCTTTGATACGCGCCGCCTTACCGCTCAGGTTACGCAGATAGAACAAGCGGGCGCGGCGTACCCGACCATGGCGCACCACTTCAACCTTGGCGATCATGGGTGAGGCCAGAGGGAAAGTGCGCTCCACGCCCACACCGTAGGCAACACGGCGCACCGTGAAATTGCCATCGGCTTCCCCTTCCTTAACCTTGAGGATAACCCCTTGGAAGAGTTGGGCACGTTCTTTATCGCCCTCAATGATACGTGTGGTTACTTTCACCACATCGCCAGGGGCCAGACGGGGGATAACCGCCCTTTTCAGGATTCCTACCCGGAGCTTAGCCCCTTTGTTTTCAGCAACTTTTACTTTTTCAGCGGTCTTAGCCATTTGTAAAAAATCCTAACTACATTAATTTCCACAATAAGTAAAGCAGATACCACTCATTTTGACAAGTTCACCGGGGGTTTATGACCACCCGGAAGAGAAGATGGGGACAATCTGCCCCAAAGACACGGGGTTACTCGGCCAAAAAGGCCTGAATGATATAACCCGTCTTGGCATCCTTTAGGAGGATAACCATGCCGTAATTGCCATTATAGCTGCTGTAGGGCAGTTTGCTCTGTACCAGGAAACTCGCCGACGCCCCGACATCGAGGTTGGAGATAGTTATTTCTTTGCCATCAGCATCGCGGTCGGCAACACCCCTAACGACATTGTGCATAAGTCCATCTTGAGTGAATCGTATGCGCTCAAAGAAAACAACACTCAGGGTAGCGCCGCTAAGCTGGATATCCGAAAAGTTCTCAATGGCAACACTGGCCCCCAGCATGTTGACCGTATTGATAACCTCTCCCTGGAGAGATACCTGGGAAGAGGCCTGCTCATTCTGTACATCGGTAATCCTTTTTTGATACTGGTCGGCGTTATTCCCAAGAACACGCTTAAGGGGATTGCCATTAAACACTGCCCACGGCGTACCGCCGACGTTGTATTTATCAAACACAGCATTGGCACCTGAAAACCCGTAAGTACTGCCTTCCTGATAGTATTCCAAGGCGATCAGCGCGGGGCCGAGTTCCTTGGCTAAGAGAGCAACTGCCCTCTCTGCATCAGCGCAGTCCGGTCAGCCATCCCTCCCGAATAACTCCAATACAACCGGGGCATCGGTTGTAGCCGATGCAATCTCCGACCGCTCGCTTACCTTCCCAGCGCGGACGACGGTAACGTAATAGTAGTAAGTAAAAGACTGGACCAAATCGGTATCGGTGTATTTGGCATCAGTTGGCGAGTAGAGAAACGAAAAGTAACCATCCTCGCTGGTACTGCGGTACACGTTATAGCAGGTATAATCGGCAAAACTAGTGCCGTTCCATTTCAACTCGATCTCACTTACCCCTTTGGCCTCCGCCGTAAGCCCCGTAACGGGATCGGGTGGGGTGCTTACATTCGGCGGTACGGTTGTAGTCGTCTGATTATCCGGAGGCTTCGGGGTAGTAGTGGTGGTGGTAGGTGTTGATGGCTGATTAGGTACATTCAAGGTCGACGACGGCGTGGTAGTAGAAGTGTCTGTTGGGGGGACATTCGTCGTTGGCGGAGGCGTCAACACTACGGTGGGACTGGACGCCCCGATTGTAGTACCAACAGGGGGCACGTTTAACGTACGAGAGGTTGTTGGGGCATTAGTACCAGGAGGAAGCACCACCCTAAACGAGGATGTTCCCTCTGGTTGACAACCCGTAAAAAGCAACACAGCCGCCAACCCTGCTAAAACAAGGTAACGGACGAAAAATCGATGCAACTAGGCTTCCCCCACTGCTACACTACAAAATAATTAATAACAAGATAGCTTATTATTTAATTATACAACACGACGTCAAGTGTCAATATTATATCCATTATTACCAAATCTGTCCAGTTTTCAACCTAAAACGTCCCGGGTCAACACATCGTGACACCCTATTCAGAAGTACGCGGAATATCCATGGGGTCACCGTGACCAAAGATCCTATTTCACAAACTGGGATTGGATAATCCCGTCGTCGTTCGTTTTTAGAATGACCACCAGATGCAAATTAGAACTATTGGTAAGACTGGGGCTAAGCTCATAGGTAACGGTGTCCCTCCCCGACAGGGTAAAGATGGTTGCCGGGGTGACGTCTCTGACCAGATAACGGTCGCGGCTCTTGCCCGTGTCTTCATAGACGACGGCATAGAGACGGGCGTTTTGAATATCCTGCATGGTCAAATTGGTTATCTCCACCGAAACCGTCATTGTGCTGGCATTAGTCAAACTTGCCTGGAGCATGGCTATGCTGGTTGCCCCCATGTTTTTATCGATCTCCGAGGAGACGGTATCAGATTGGAACCCGCCAATAGGGTTCAAACCATTAACCACCACCCACGGTGTCCCAATGAGGTGATAAGATGTAAACATGCTCCGCGTCGCGGGCGTACTCTTAGCACCCTCAGTATGATACTCCAGTAGAATTAGCGACGAGCGGGAATACTCGGTAGCAATACCTTCAAGTGCATTCAGCACCTGCGGACAGAACTGTCAGCCGTCATGGACAAAGGCCTCCACCACCACCGGCTGGGCCACAGAGGGAGGAAATGTCCAAGGCTTAGTACTGGTCGGTGTAGCAGGAATAATTTCTATCCCGGGCCGCGTTGACGTTGAAGCCCGGGTGGTTGTTGTGGTTCTTGTCGAGGACGCTGGGGTTGAGCTCACAGTAGTCGAAGTTGGGACAACCGATATAGTCGTCTTTGATGAGTTTGTTGTTGAAGTAGGAACGATTAGGGTTGGCAGAACCGTTGAAGCACTTGTGGTAGGTTTTTCCTGCGTCGTAGTAATTGGGGTCTCAGAACTGGTAGAACTTGTAATTGGGGGTGTTTCCACAGGTACATCACTTGTGTCCGTTGTAGGCTCTGTCTTCCCACAAGCAGAGACGATGAGCAGGATAACAGAAAGCACGGATAGCATGAGTCCCATGAACGGTTGTTTCAACAGAGTACTACCGCCCCGTAAGATTTGCCGTGTGGCAGCAAACGCCTGAGACATTCAAGCATTGTTTGATTATAGACAGCAAGATTGAATATGTCCAACAGTAAGGCTACCTATTCGGCAACAGAACTTACCTATACCCATGACAGTTGGGCACAGGGCCCTCCACTGCCAACATGAGCCGCGACGATCCCGGATCGTATCTGTGCATATGCTGCGTTAGAACTAAGACAAAGGTTAATATAGCAAATTTGCTATTGTCCTGATATATCATATTTGCTATATTGCCACTGTTTGCAGGGCAATAATCAGTTTATCAATCTTGCGGACTATCTAGAGAGGAACGGGCAGTAATGGCTACCAACTGGACAGAATTTCGTAAGTCCTTAGAACTAACTCCCGAAGAGGAAGAAATTATTAACCTTGAAAAGGCTCTCGTCACAGCTGTTGTGGAGGCGCGGGAGCAAAGCGGCTTGACCCAAAAACAACTATCAGAATTATGCGGGATAAAACAGCCGGTCATAGCACGGCTTGAAAGCGCAATCCACTCACCGCAAATCAATAGTGTGATTAAGATCCTAAAGCCACTGGGTTATACTCTGGCAGTTGTCAAGGAAGAATCGGCACCGCGCTAATTATGCGCATTACCCCGAATTACTTCATCACCTCATTAGGAAAACGCGCACCTAACTTGACTGCTTTGGCAAAATATCCAGTCAGAAATGATAGTTTCATGCCTATTTTGGCTGATATAGTGAGCAAATGTGGTTACTAAGGCACGATATCTGTTAGCCCATAAAATGGCCGGCATCTTCATGAAAAGCGTCCAATCCGAGCTCATGCGAGATGTGCTTTCAGGCTGATATTATCAACAGGGCGTTGTGTCATTGATGATAGTCAACAATTCCTGGATACCATTACTTGCGTCGTGGTTACAAAACCGATCAAGTCGGATGCCCGCGGCAGCGCCCACCGGTTGTAAACTCCGATGATCGGCGTGGAAAAGCGGTTGATTTGGTTTACGCTTAATTGTAGAATGTGATTAAGCTGCCCACAGAGAGAGCCCATAAATGAGAAAACAACGCATCTACCTTGATACTTCGGTTATTAGCCATCTATACGCACCCGATACACCGGATAAAATGGAGGATACTCTACGCCTCTGGAACCTGTTAGAAACGGGAAAATACGATATAGTAATATCTGAAGTCGTCACTATTGAATTGGAACGATGCGCGGAGTTTAAAAAACGGTTGCTCGCAGACTTCATGCAACGAATTCAATACGTCGAGATGGAAGCAAATGATGATAGCGTTGCGCTTGCAAGCAAATTCATCAATTTTGGCGTGTTGTCAGAGAAAAGCTTTGATGATTGCCGCCATTTAGCCGCCGCGTTGTTGTCAGGATGTGACATTATCGTGTCTTGGAATTTCAAGCATCTTGTAAATCCCGATACAATTATAGGGACGAGGAAAATTGCGGTAGCAGGTGGGTTTCAAGATATTATTATCTGTTCCCCATCCATGCTGATTAAAGGAGGTTTTGTCTATGAATAATATACCAATGCCAGAGATAAGCCCTGCATTTACAATTGAGGATATTCACAAAATCAGAGAGTGGCATTACGAAATATACAAGGGAATGACACCGCAGGAAATATGTGAGTACACCCACAGGGAAGCCGAGCGTTTTAAGGCCGATCTAGCTAAGCCTAGAGACCCCGTTATAGAGGCAGAGGTCAGCCGTCTTTTGCAATCTGTTAGAAAGCCGACGCAAGCGTTCGCATAGACGTCCATTTCTCATTGATATTCAGCACCAGCCACACCCACTACATAACAACCGAATACTGAACTGCCCCATCGTGTTGCCATAACAGCTGGTTCACCGGTGACGCCCCTCCCATTGTTTGTACTAGTCGTAATGTTAGTCCAGCCGCCAGCTTGGCTCACGAGGCGGTGGTTACTAATGCGGTCAAGACAGGGGTCAACTGAAGAACATCAGGCCTTGTCCTTAATTTGCGCATAACTATTGACAGTACCCTCTCCCCACCCCACCCCCACCCATCATTCCCCTAAAACAAGGGAGAGGGCTACCCCTTAAGAAATAGCCCTCCCCAAGCATTACTTGTTATCTGTTTTATCGGTACGGCGTCTGGCGAGTATCACTCGATGTCCCCCAGAATATCAGGGTAACCACGATGGCCTCGGCCATGAAGATAGCCACACTAGCCGCCGACCAAACATCCGCAAACCCCACCGCCAAGCTGAGATCTTCAGTGATAAGGAAGACCACCACCCCCACAAAGGCCAGTATGGCGGCCACGAGAAGCCAAATAAGGCCATTGTTTCTTCTCTTGATAAAGACCAAAACGGCCGCGAAAACAGCCAAGAGGGCCCCAGCCACACAAAGGATGAGATTAAGAACCGCCCAGTGCGACTCGCCTGTGCCGCCTGTGGGAGGCTTAGTAACCGTAGAAGTCGTCGTGGTCGGGATCGTAGTAGTAGACGTCTCTGTGGCGGTCACAGTGGCTGTGGGAGGCGTTGTCGTTACCGTTGTCGTCTCCGGCGGAGTTGTTGTGGTAGCCGTAGACGTTGTCGTCGAGGTAACAGTTGTCGGCGGGGTTTCCGTTGTTACCGTAACAGTTGTTACCGGAATCGTAACCGTAGTCGGGGGAGGTACGGGGATAATGGTCGGGCCACCAGGACCACTGGGGCCACCCGTGCCGCCAGAAGAGTCGGCTTTCGCATACTGAGCCGTGAAAGTTGTGTTGGTTCTGGCAATGAGCGCTGCCACCGCCGCGCTGTTATACAGGCGTCCGCCGCCATCGCTCCAGCCGGTGAAGGTATAACCCGAATTGGCGGTAACCGTGGGAGGAGAGCCAATCGGTGAGCCATACGGTACGTTCTTGGTTGTTGCCCCTGTTATCGTGCCATTGGAGCCCGAGGCAAACGTAATCGTAACCGTACTATCAACCCACCTTGCCTTGTATACGGCCACGTTTTCGTCGTAATCCGCAGGATCCGTTCCAAATAGCCCTTGGTACTCACCAGTCCCCGCTGTTAGGGCTGGATCTCCATCCTTATTCTCCCAACCATCGAAGGTAAAACCGGCACGGGTGGGATTAACCACGGTGAAACCGTCCCCGCCAGATCCCGCAGCGTACATACCGGTTGTGCTTGACCCGCCATCGTAGTCAAAGACAACTACAAAGTTGCCAAAAACACCCACAGCATACCTTGCAACGAAGGTCATGTCAGACGTTACGGTTAATGCCGCCACAGCCGCAGCGTTATATATCCGGTCATCACCATCACTCCAGCCAATAAAAGTATAACCGTCCGGCGGTGTTGGGTCAGCCGGTACATTGGCACTACCTATAGCGTCACCGTGGTTTACCTTAACAGAATCGATTTCACCTGTTGCATCGTTCGAACCCGAAGTTGGATCGCTGTCATAGAAAGTTACATCGTATTCTTCCGGTGTCCAAACAGCGGTGTATATCGTTACCGTGCCGGACGTCCCGAAGGTATCGGTGTCTGCCGGGGCTGTGGCCGCGGCGCCGTCTTTAAGCCACGTTAAGGTATAGCCGGTCTTGGTCAGGACC